>Ga0302319_10021408_pt1 | contig 11649 bp, 14 predicted proteins | sample Bog_T0_2_FD_203319 | JGI IMG/M metagenome (GOLD analysis project Ga0302319, IMG submission 203319) | Peat permafrost microbial communities from Stordalen Mire near Abisko, Sweden - Bog_T0_2 | ecosystem: Environmental > Terrestrial > Soil > Wetlands > Peat | place: Sweden: Abisko, Stordalen Mire...
CCGCAGCCCGAATTACGCGTTCTTCCAACCTCGCTTGACGATCGGAATTCGACATACCATCCAAGATAATAAGGATACCGCCGATTGACAGAACGCAGATATCGGCGTTGGCCCTGTTTGCAACCCCAACGGCAACATCAAGCAATGGATCGATGCGGCTGTCCCTTTGAATGGCTTCCAATATCCGAAGCGCCGACTACCTCTGCATGGATTCCACCTCCCTCCCGGTGGGCAAGGTATTACGGGCCTATGCGATACTACGAAGGCACTTCAGAGTGCTCTTTTGCTAGAGCCGGGGACGTCTGGAGGTGGAACTTTGGGAGTTCTGGTAATTCTGGGAAAAGACTGTACAGTGACCGTACAGTAGATTTGGCAATCTTGGTATTCATGCCAATTCAGGCATTCCCAGAATCAATAAGTTGAGCGTTTTCAACACCGATGTCCGGTTCGGTTCCAACCCGATCCGATCATTGACGGCGTCGCGGAATCGCTGCTTGCAGCCCAGGTAGCGTTCCGTCGTTTGTACAGATACATGTCCCAACAGAAACTGAATCTGCTCCAGCTCCCCGCCAGCCTGATGGCACAGACGGGCGCACGTTCGCCTGAGGTCGTGCGGGGCTAGACAAGGGATTTCACAGGCCTTTGCCTTCTCCTTCACGACACCCCAAATGACCTTGGGGCTGAAGCCAATTCCCCAAACTCTGCCGGCCTTGTTGATTGAACGAAGAAGAGTCCCAGCCGTGATTCCGGAGGCCGCCGTCCAGGCGTCAATCCCGGCCTTCACCCAGTCCGGAACTGGAATGGTTCGTATGTGGCCGCCCTTGCCGACGAGATCGGCGATTACCCAGTGTTCCTCCCTCTGCTGTATGTCCTCAACGCGTAAAGCTGCCAATTCCGCCCGACGTAGCCCGCAGCCCAGCAGAATTGCGAGCGTGGCATAGTCGCGCTTGCCTCGAAGGCTCGCGCTGTCCACAGTCAACAACAGGCGCTTCCCCTGTTCCGCAGTGAGCCAATTGCCAACAGGCACACCCAATCGCTTGGCGCCCTTCACCCTGCGAATCCCGGCAGCTAGGTCTGCACTGAGGAGACCACAATCGGCAGCCTCGTAGGCCAGTCTTCGAACCGCCGCGAGGCGCAGGTTGATGGTGGTTGACGCGTAGCGCCGCTGTTCAAGAGATATTCGGTACCGGGTAACCACTGTCTTGTTGAAAGCGAGCCTGGGCTCCGAGCAATACCATTCAATGAACTCTCGGATTGCATGATCGTAAGTTCGTTGTGAGCTCTGAGACGTCAGACTGTTCAATACAGCTGACTTCGATTGCTCAAGGTCCGGGAGCTTCAGAACATGCTTCGGTGCCCGCTTGCGGTTTGCCTTGCTCTTTGCCATGGGTACGGCCTCCATTCGCCGTGGCAAAAGCATGACCCTGATCGCCATCGCGGTCTATCGCACCCTGGGGCGTTTTCCATTACCGATCTCCTGGACGAGACTCAACCATGCTCTATGAGTACGTTGGCCTGTTATCTTCAGCTGGCGAATAAGGCGGGGGACTGTTCGACGCTCACCTCGACGCTAACTTCGCGGACCTAGTCGCTGGATTCCGCCAGGAAGTTGCGCACCCTCGTAACGATCTCTTGCGCAATCCGACAAAAGTACGCTTGTTCATCCTCGCCGCGTCCATCCTCCTGTTCGCCGCAGCATGGCTACCCGGTCGACGCTCAGGCTAGCTTGAGCGTGAGATTCGAGCACCCGACCTGATACTCGCTCGCACGGCGGTAAGCTGACCTCGCTGAATCTCTGCCGAACCGCTAGGCAGCGGATAAGCTGCAGTATCTCCGATCCGAAGGTGAGAGAATGAATTCCAGCTAGAGAAGGCTCCCCGCTGCTCAGGCTCCATCCAGAAAGATGATATTCCTGTGCTCACGCTCAACTTCCCCCGAACCGAGGACCTGCATGCGTAGGCTCGCCCTCGTTCTGTTGCTTTGCCTCGAAGGCGCGGGATTTGCTCAGCCGCCTGCCAGCCCGTTGACGGACGATGCTTCCCACCCCGTTAGCGGCCTCATTGTCCTCGCTACCCCCTGGCGCTTTCACTCCGGCGACAATCCCCAATGGGCGTCTCCCGCATTCGACGATTCCTCCTGGAAACTGCATCTCTTCGAAAAGAGCTGGGCAGAGCAAGGATTGCCTGGTTTCTTCGGCTATGCCTGGCTACGGCGGCGCATCAAGGTGCCCGACGTCGCCACCCCACTTGCCCTGCTCGTCTACCCCGTCGGCGATTCCGACGAAGTCTACCTCGATGGCGTGCTCATCGGAACCCTCGGACGCATGCGGCCAATGCCGGATCTGGTAGTTAACCGGCAGGCCGAAGCCATAGCCCTCCCCTCCGGCACCGAAGGACACGTGGTCGAATTAGCCATCCGCACCTGGATCGGTCCGAACGGCGCGCTCGAAAGCGGCGAAGGGGCAGCCCAGCCGCCCATCCTCGGTACACAATCCTCCGTTTACGCCATCCTGCAACTGGCCAAACTCCGCCTCGCCATCTCCCGCAATCCGCTCTGGGCAATCGACATCGTCTCCGCCGTCATCGGCCTCATTAGCCTCGGCCTCTTTCTGCTCACCCCGCGCAGCACCGAGTACGCCTGGGCCGCTCTCTTTCTCATCGGCAACCTGCTTTCCGATATCTTCCTCTATCAATTCGCCGTCCGCCAGCCAATCGATCAGAGGTTGTTTATCGTCTTGCTGCTGGCCTGTAGCAGCATCACCACCACCGGCTGGCTGCTTTTCATCTGGCGCTTTCTCCGTTCCCGCTCGGACTGGCTGCTCGTCGCGGTCCTCCTTGCAAATTGGATCCAGCCGCTCGCGCCCTTTACAGTCCCTCGTTTCAGCATTGAACAAGCCTTCCTGTCCGGCGTCGCGTGCCAGGTGCTGATGTGCCTATTTATTCTCCTCAAGCTCCTGCCTTCTGCCATTCGCAATAACCTCGAAGCCCAGATGCTTTTGGTCCCATTCTTCCTCACCACATTCCTCGTCGGAGTTGAAGAAGCATTGAGCGCGCTGCACGCGGGCGGACTCAGGGAGGCTTCCACTTCGCTCGTTCTTTACTCCGGTAATGGTTTCGAGGTGAACTGGGTGCAGCTCTCCACGCTGCTTGCCTATCTCGCCATCGGCGCCCTGCTGGTGTTCCGTTTCACCCGCACCGCGCGCGAGCAGCAGCGTCTCTCCACTGAAATGGCATCCGCCCGCGCAGTCCAGGCTCAGCTTGTTCCCTCACGCCTGCCCTCCAGCCCTCATCTTCGCTGTCAGGCCGCGTATCTCGCCGCCAGCGAAGTCGGCGGAGATTTCTACCAGGTTCTGCCGCAGGAGAACGGTTCCTCCCTCATCGTTGTCGGCGACGTCAGCGGCAAAGGCCTAAAGGCCGCCATGACCGGCGCCATCGCCATCGGCGCCTTGCGCGCCCTGGCCACGGAGGGACTCGCCCCCGCCATCATTCTCTCTCGGCTCAACCGCCAGCTCGCCTCCGCAAGCGACGGCGGCTTCATCACGTGCCTCTGCGCCCGCATCGATCCCGATTGCGCCCTTACCCTCGCCAATGCCGGCCACCTCGCGCCCTATCGCAATGGCGAAGAAGTCCAACTCGAATCCGGCCTTCCCCTCGGCGTCATCGCCCACGCGGAATACTCCGAAACGACGCTCCAGCTAGCGCCCGGCGACAAACTCACATTCCTCTCCGATGGCGTCGTCGAGGCGCAAAACGAACAAGGTGAGCTCTTCGGCTTCGAACGCACCCGCGCCATCAGCACCCAATCCGCTGAAGAAATCGCCGCCGCCGCCCAGGCCCACGGACAGGAGGACGACATCACTGTCCTGACCCTGACTTTTTCGCCTGCCGAGGTACTGCTTGTGTGAGCGCGGTGGTTTCGCCATGGCGGGTGCGCTCGCGATCCCGACCTTAAAGGTGACCTCGAAGCGTGCATGATCGCAATGCGCGTTTCGAGCACAATTGATTTGGAAACGTGCATCTCCCACTGAAGTCGCCATTCGAGACTATGCCAGCCCAGCGTATGCGGCTCGCAGAACACGGGCCGGTTTCCCGGTAACCAATCCATCATTTCGAAGAAGGTTGGCAGGATTGATCAACTCTTATGAACCACTTCGAATGAGTACCCGTCCGGATCCAATACATCGGCCGCGTAATACCCTGGATAGTATTCCAGTCGTGCCCGCGGCGATATGTTGTCCGTCGCTCCAGCAGCTATTGCAGCTTGATAAAACTCATCGACTTGAGCGTTATTCTCGGCATCGAAGCCCCAATGGATCGAACCAGGATCAGGCTTCCCTTGCTTGAGCCAGAAGCATGCTCTCTTTCCATCTCCGATTCCCCACAGATCAGGATGACCACTTTCGCCTTTGTAGGGAAGGAAGAATCTGATATTCAAGGGCCTCAGTGCCGCGTCGTAGAACACCAGCGAGCGCTCGACATCGCTCACAGTCAAGATGATGTGGTTGATCATATTCTCTCCTTTAGAGTGCAAGGGCTTCGATTGACTTTTCGCCATCGGGAATTGCTTTGTCGGAGAGCCCCGGTATGTTCATGCCTTGCGCACGCACGGTCTGCACGTCATCGATCCCGATGAAACCCAGAATGAGGCGCAAGTAAGGCTCCACGGTGTCCCAAGACTTCCACGGCCCTTCCGAGAAAACTCCGCCCGACGCCAGTACCAGGATTGCTTTCTTCCCTTTGGCCAGCCCCTCGACTCCCGCTCCCGCGTAGTTAAACGTCTTCCCAGCACGCACAATATGGTCAATCCACGCCTTCAAAGAAGAAGGCAGCCCAAAATTCCACATGGGAGAGGCAATGACGAGCAGCTCAGAGGACAACAGTTCCTCCGAGAGCTCGTCTGAAAGGCGGAGTCCATCCTTTAGGGACTCTGCCTCTGCCTTGTCTTTGGTAGAGATCCCCTTAACAGTTTGATATTCCAGATGAGGAAGTGGGTCTGTTGCCAGGTCGCGCTCGACGAAACTTGCGTTCGGATAGAGAGACCTTAGGCGCTCTCGCAATGTTTCGGTGAGTTGACGGCTCGCAGACTCCGCTCCTCGCGGGCTAGATTCGATGATCAGGATTCGTTTCATTTCAAGTTCTATATGTACTGGGATCACGGCTCCTCAGTCTTGGACATTCCGGGCACTGCCAGGACATTCGGAGCACTCTTCGTCGCGTTGCGAAGGCAAGAACGAGGCGTTTATCATCCAAAACAGAGCTGGCCTCCCGAGGAGGGAGAAATGACCGCCAACCGCGACGCAGTCCGAGAGCGATTTAAAGTTCCCGGATTTGTGAGTGAAAATCGGCCCGAATTTGAGGAGGTTCGCTCGGTCTCAAACCGTTCGGAGCGACCACTCTTTTTTGCGCGGTATCGGCACGACAAACCGAATCTCGGTTTGCTCGAACAAACGCCCCTGGCGGATCAGGTCATCGTGTCGGTGGAACTCCGCCCCTTCAGACCGATCAACGTGTTTTGCGACGGTCATCACAAGCGAAAACCGGCTTCTGAAGCCGGTGCACTAGCTCTGTACGATATGCGCAGGTCATGGTGTGCAGACATCAGAGATCCTTTCGACACCTTGCAAGTGTTCCTGCCAATTAACAGCTTTCGGGATTTTGCGGCGGAGCGCCGCAGTAGCTTTCTTGACTTTCGCTACGACCTGCAAGAGCCACGCTACGACGCAGTCATGCTGCACTTGATGCAAGCGATGCTGCCTGCGCTGGAGCGACCGCACGAGGTCAGTGCCCTATACCTGGATTCCATATTTCTTGCCGTGCGTGACCACACTGCCGAAGCATACGGCGCTTTCACGACAGGGGCTACGAGCGACAGGCTTGGCCTTACCGCTCGTCAACTTCGTCATGCTCTCGAATACATTGAGGCGAACCTAAGCCAGGATGTCAGCCTTGCCGATGTGGCAAACGCGTCCGCCACATCAGTGAGTTCACTCACCCGTGGCTTCAAGACCGCCCTGGGCATTTCGCCCCATCGCTGGGTGCTGAACAGGCGAATTGCCTTGGCGCAGCGCCTCATCTACGAGAGTGCTATACCACTCAACGAGGTCGCGGCTTCTTGCGGGTTCGCCGATCAGAGTCATCTGACACGCGTTTTTGTGCGCAATGTTGGTAGCTCTCCGGCTGTTTGGCGGCGGAGCGCCCAACTCTGAACAGGTGCGAGGCCGAAGGGAATAAGAAGCCTCATCGCAGGCTTCTGTGGACCACCTCCGACGAATAATAGGAAGCGCCCCTCAAGCTAATTCCCGGAACTCCATGTGGAATGTGCTCAACAAGGATTCGTCGTCGGGCGGATCATTCGCGTTCGCTAGCTTTCGATGTCATCGTCTTTTCGCCAGTGGCCTTGTCAACGAGCGCATTATCGCCAATGCGCATTTCCTGGCGGCATCCCTGGAAATGCGGGAAGGGCTGTAGTCATCAGTTGAGGTACGCCGGGGTCCGACACCGTGGAACTTGGCCCTTTAGGAGTATCTAAACGAACGGCCCGGAGGCCCTACGAGTTCCTGCCGGTACAACAGCTCGCCGGGCCCTCCTGCTGAGACTATCCAGGTTGCCGGGCAGGCCTTAATGACCACAACACGGGCTCACCGGATGTGCTTTGCGTCTTTTTCACCTTCCGCGATCATTCGCTCAGCCTCGGTCTTCATAAAGACCGCGTGAGGCGCCACGCGCCCTATCAAGCGTGCCACCGGGCTCCAGCCCGGGAGTATCTCTTCCTGGCCCCGCTCCAGGCCGCGTATAGAGACTTTGGCGAATTTGTTCACGTCCATGGCAGAGGATGAATTCAATTCCTCCTGCCCCTTGTTGAAATTGGTCTTTACCGCCGGCGGCGCAAGCTCGATGACCTTGACCGACGAGTTTTTCAACTGCACACGAAGAGACTGCGTGTAAGAGTGCACTGCAGCCTTGGTCGCGCAGTAAATCGGCTTCACCGCCAGCGGAACGAACGCGAGTCCCGAACTGACGTTCACGATTGCAGCCGTTTGCTGGCGCTTTAACTGGGGCAGAAACTGCTGAATCATCTGATTGGGACCGATCAAATTTGTTTTGATTTCCTTCTCCAGGTCCTCCAGCTGGCCCGTAGTGTCGTTCAGGTTACGTTTCCGGCCAATGCCCGCGTTATTGATGAGGAGATTGAGTTGTGGAAACGCGCGGGTAGCCGTGGCGCAGACTTTTTGAGAGGACCTGTCTGGTGAAATCGATTTGTCGATCGATCTGCGAAGGTGTTAGTTGCGAGGGGTCAAGATTTTCGAACATATAGGTTGGGGCTTAGATAGGTCCTCTTTATGAAACAGAATTTCGCCGCAATGATCCTCGGTGGTACTGGGCAAGTCGGTGGCGCAGCGGTCGCGGAGCTGCTAGCAATTCCGGAATGCCGGGAAGTGGTGATGGTCACCAGAAAGCCCATTGCGGCACGATCGCGGGTGCGCATCGTCGTTCTTGATACCGGCGCTGCTGACTTTGCCGAGCGCACTGCCGCCCTTGCCCGCGGAGTTGTAAATATCCCCCGGCAGAGCCGGGGGCTTTACGGTGTGAGCCGCTCAAAGCGGCTTGAGCGGGGTCGCTAACGCGGCCCCGACGTTATTGGGGCCACCTTTCGGTGGCTACTTCCACATCTTGAGCTGGTCCAGCCGCTTGTCCTCGACTTCCTGGTTGCGGATGTACTCGCGGATCGCCGTCTCGTCGCGTCCCACAGTCGACACGAAGTAGCCACGTGCCCAGAAGTGCTGGCCTGCAAAATTCTGCTTGTGCTCACCGTACGTTCGCGCTAGGTGAATCGCGCTCTTGCCCTTGATGAAGCCCACCACTTCCGACACCGCGTACTTGGGCGGAATCGAAAGCAGCATATGCACATGGTCTGGCATCAGATGGCCTTCCAGAACTCGGCTCTCTTTCTGCTCGGCCAGACGTTTGAACACCTCGCCCAAATGCTGCCGAAGGCTTTCATACAACACCCTGCGGCGACATTTGGGGATGAATGATACGTGGTATTTGCACTCCCATACTGAGTGGCTTAGACTCTCCAATTGGTCCATCCAGATTCTCCTTGACGTGTGCTTTGGTCGGCTCACATCTGGAGTTTCTTGGATGGACTCCGGTAAATGTCAAACTGCTACTGCCACCCCGGCAGAGCCGGGGGATCTCCTCACCCTTTAGGCCATGGCCCCGTCAGCGCCGCGAGCTGTGTGGGTGTCGGTTCTGGATCGATGCGCTGGAGCGAAGAGGAATTGAAACGACTTGAACTCGGCGTAGTCGGTGCATTTGCGCGTGGCTGCCATGACGCCGGAATCGCCCAGTTTTGCCTTCTTTCCGCGGCGGGAAGCACAGCTCGCAGCCGGTTTCGCTATGCGCGAGTAATGGGCATGAAGGAAGACACCGTGCGTAATGTCGGGTTTGCCCGCCTCGCCATATTTCGCCCCGGCATCATTGTCGGCAACGCTCATACCCCGGCCTGGGTCGGTTGGTTGGGAAGCCTCGTGCCTGGGTCGTTTGGCAATATTGACCAGCGAATTCTCGGTCGCTCAATCGCCGCAGAGATTGCTTTTCACAGTCAAGAGGCTGGTGAAGTTACCCGCGAAAATGCCGAAATGAAAAAACTCGCTGCGCAGTTCAAAGCATGACTTTTGAGTTTTTGCGTGAGGTCCAGGCTAAATTGATCGCGAGAGATAAATTCGGAGAGCTGCACTATTTCGAGCCGATCACCGAAGTTTTGCTTGTCTTCCCCATCGGCGGTACTCTTGCATCATGCGACCTCTTCGATATTCCATCAACGTCACATTGGACGGCTGCTGCGATCATCGTGCAATGATCCCGGACGAAGACTTGCATCGTAACGCGACCGAGAACCTCAACCGGACCGATGCCCTCCTCATTGGCCGCGTGACTTACGAAATGATGGAGGCAGCGTGGCGGCCGCCGGCGCTGACAGGGGCGAGGCCTGAGTGGATGGAACCCTTCGCCCGGGCGATCGATGCGGCAAAGAAGTACGTCGTGTCGAGCACCATTGACCGGGTCGATTGGAACGCGGAGCTATTGCGCGGGGATCTGGGGACGGCCGTTCAAGAGCTCAAGCGGGAGTCGGGTAAGGGCCTGCTCGTGGGAGGCGTGAAGCTCCCGCTCGCGTTGGCTGAGATGGGGTTGATCGATGAGTATGAGTTGGTGGTGCACCCTAGGCTAGCAGGCCACGGGCCGACGTTGTTCGCGGGGCTATCGAAGCGTATCGACTTGAGGCTCGTGAGCCGGCTGGAGTTCGGCTCGGGGGCGGTGGCGATGCGGTATGAGCCGAGAAGGTAGCCCTTGGGTTTATTCGCCCGAATCGGCCGCATCATGGATCAATTCGGGTCAATTCAGTGGAAGTATTCCGACGATACCCTGAAGGTCTGAGCCCATCCAACTGCTGGCCCGATTTCAACGCGAGCTTCTGCAAAGGTTGCGATGTACACTGTGCCGTGTACCGGTCCGGGGAGAAATTAATCATGAGCACTGCGGGATTGGATCTGGGCGAGATGCTGGATGTGGCGTGGGCGCGTTCGCAGTTCCCCTCGCTTGCAATGCAGGTTAACGGGCAGCGCGCAGCCTTTCTCGACGGCCCTGCGGGTACGCAGGTGCCCGCCCAGGTCATTGCCGCAATCCAGAACTACCTCACGAATTCCAACGCCAATCACGGCGGAGCCTTCCTGACCAGTCGGCGAAGCGATGAGATGATCGCCAACACCCGTGCGGCGATGGCGGATTTTTTCCATTGTCACGCGTGCGAGATCGTCTTTGGTCAGAACATGACTACCCTTACCTTTGCATTGTCGCGGGCAATTGGACGAGAGTTGCAGTCCGGCGATGAGATTCTCCTGACTACGCTCGATCATGACGCCAATTTTTCGCCGTGGAAGGTACTCGAGGAAAAGGGTGTGGTGATCCGGGTGGCGGATATTCGCGAGGAGGACTGCACGCTCGACCTCGCGGACCTGAAAAGAAAATTAAGCGACCGAACACGGCTCGTGGCCCTCGGCTATGCGTCCAACGCGGTGGGAACCGTCAATCCGGTTGGAGAGATCACTCGCCTGGCCCATGCTGCCGGCGCAATGACATTTATTGACGCGGTGCACTTTGCCCCTCATGGACTAATAGACGTCAGAGAGCTCGACTGCGATTTCCTGGTCTGCTCTCCATACAAGTTCTTTGGGCCGCATATGGGCACGCTCTATGGAAAGCGCGAACATTTAGAGCGATTCCAGCCCTACAAGGTACGCCCGTCGGCGGATCAGATTCCGGAGCGGTGGGAAACGGGCACCCAGGTGCACGAACTGATCGCCGGGATCGGCGCAGCGGTCGAATACATCGCCGGCGTGGGCCGTCACAGTGATCCGGCCGCTCAGACACGGCGGGAAGCGCTGGCAGCGGCCTATCGCACCACGGTCGCCTACGAGCGACGGCTCGTCACGAGGCTGATCGAAGGTCTGCAATCGATTCCGGGTGTACGCATATACGGCATCACCGACCCCAAGCGATTTGAGGAGCGCTGCTCGACGCTCTCGCTCCGGATTGGGGATCATCCACCGACGACGGTTGCCAAATTTCTGGCCGAGCGTGGCATCTTCACCTGGGACGGCAACTACTACGCTCTCAACTTAACGGAGCGCCTTCAATTGGAGCAAAGAGGCGGAATGCTTCGCATCGGACTGGTTCATTACAACACGCTGGAAGAGGTGGAGCGTCTGCTCAGCGCCCTGCACGAATTCGCCTCGCAGTAAAGAAGGGTGACCAAACTAAAGTCTTAAGTGACTGATGGACCACCTCCCCTTCACAAAGCACTCGCTCAAGATGATCAAAGCGGCATCGAACCAGAGCCGAGACCTTATTGAAAGCGTGAGTGAGGCTTCTTATGGCACGTTATACAAAACAGCGTGTGCAGACTAGACTCGAACCGCGTAGGAATGGACGTTGTAGAATCCGACGAGGAGAGTGCAGCCGATGCCCTCTGGCGATCCGCAGAGAACCTGGTTCCCTCAAATGATCAGACGACTGCGTGCGGAATGGCAGCCTGAGATGTCGATGCCGACGCTTATCGACTTGCGGGACAAGTTGGACGAAATGCTCCATCAGATCCGAACAGTCGGGCATATTCAGACTACAATCATCACGTGCCCGAAATGCGGAAAGACGGGACCTGCAGCCGAGCCTCGCGTTAGCGTGCGCGCTATGATTCTGGCGCTGGTGCGATTCGAAATCGCACCGAGGGATCAAGCCAAGGCCTTGGAGAAAGCATGGGCAAAATATCGTGAGGAACATCAGTTGGACATCGAAGGAAAGGCTCTGAGCACTGTTCGGAAGTGAAGCTGTCCCCGGGCCCGGGCGAGGTCTCGGGCCATTTGTCACCGACGGCCCATGTGCAGTCTGAATACTGGAGCCTGCGGCGTTTTTCAGGATGGATGCGGATTTTGGCAAGTAAGCCACGCTGGATGAGTGCATTGGGCTGTTAACTGATTTCATGACAGCGTCGGCTCCCCCAGCCCGACTACACTGGTTGCTGCTAGACGACCGTGAAGCTCGGGAGAAGGAGCCGAGCATGATGATTATAGGCTGTGACTTTCATCCCAGT
>Ga0302319_10021409_pt1 | contig 11649 bp, 10 predicted proteins | sample Bog_T0_2_FD_203319 | JGI IMG/M metagenome (GOLD analysis project Ga0302319, IMG submission 203319) | Peat permafrost microbial communities from Stordalen Mire near Abisko, Sweden - Bog_T0_2 | ecosystem: Environmental > Terrestrial > Soil > Wetlands > Peat | place: Sweden: Abisko, Stordalen Mire...
GGTGGGCCGGCGCCTTCTCAAGTCTCCCGCCCGTCTGGCCGATAAGGCAGGGGGAGAGCCTCGCGGATCGCTGAGGCAATGGCACTTTGAGCCGTTCCAACATCTATTTCGGAAAACAGGACGGCCAGGCCGGCATCGCTCTTCTGCTGGCCATGAGCATTGCTATGCTGGGCGTGCTCGGGCTGGCGATCGACGGCGCGCAGATGTACGTTCAGGGACAGATGGCCCAGACGGCCGCCGACGCCGCCGCCGAGGCCGGGATCATGAGCATCCTCGACGGCACCAACGCTACGTCGTCGCATACGTTCGGCACCGGAACGCCTCCGATCGCCTCCTCCGCCTGCACCACGACAGACCTCCGGACGCCCTGTGTCTATGCCCGAAATAACGGGTTCGGCGGGACAGCCTCGGATACCGTAACGCTCAGCTATCCGTCCAGTGTCGCCGGCGTCACCCTGTCGTCCGCCACCGTTCCGGCATTTCAGGTCACGGTACAAAGAAACCTCGCAACGGGATTCGTTCAGATGATCGGGGGGCCGGCCACCACCAGTGTCACGGCTAAGGCGGTGGCCGGCCTGACGAGTTCGGTTTCACCCGACAGCATCATCGTGCTGGGCTCCGGCGCGAGCGCGTTTCAGGCGACCAACGGCGCCACGGTGTCCGTCAGTGGCGGTACGATTATGGTCGATTCCTCCAACGCTTCCGCGGCTGCCATCACCGGTGGCGCATACGTCACGGCGGCGGCGATCGACATCGTCGGCGGCGACCTGATCAACAACGGCGGGAGCACTACGCCAGCTCCGGTGACGGGCGTCGCCACCGTCGCCGACCCGTTCGGGTCACTGCCCGGGCCGACTCCAGGAGCGTGCCTTTACTCCACGATGTATTACCCCGGCACGGGCGCTACGCTCTCCGCGGGAACATATTGCGGCGGGATTACAGTCAGCAACGGCGCAACCAATGTCGTATTCTCCGCTGGTAACTACATCATTAAAGGCGGAGGTCTCACCGTTGCGGGAGGCAGCACCGTCTCAGGCAGCGGGGTGATGTTCTATCTCACCGGAACCAATGCCACCTATCAGTCCGTGAACATTTCCAATGGCGCCACGGTTACATTCTCGGCGCCCACGTCCGGCACTTACCTGGGGGTCCTGTTCTACCAGGACCGGTCGATTGCGACTGCCCTCGGCGCGACATTCGCCGGCGGCGCGGCCATGCAATTGACCGGCAGCCTCTATTTCCCGTCCACTCCGGTTTCGTTCTCGAATGGCGCGAGCGCCTCCGGCTACACGGCGATCGTGGCGCAAACCGTTTCGTTCACCGGCGGCACAAGCATTAAGCACGACGCCACCGGACAGAAGACCGGCCTGTTCTCGAACGCCGTTGCGCTGGTGCAGTAGCCGCATCCTGGAACACATCCATCCGACGGCCTCAGTACTACTCCGTTCCCCCAAACCGGGTGGGACGGGATATGCCCCGGTATTTCTCAACTCTTCCCGCGCCGCGGCCGATAAGTTTTCTATACATTTTGAAAATCGAAAACGGGGAACCGGAAAACGAGGTGCATGTGTTCCGGCTTCCCGATTCGGGAATGACTGGCATGCACATATTCTTTTCGCCTGAATGTCGAATGATCCGGTCGTCTCACAGCCGGAGCGCAGCACACGATCGGGATTGCCTGAGTCACGGGTATTCACAATGACCCATCCGCCGGCGTCCACGAGATCGCAGGCTCTTTCCGTTGCGCTGATTGTGCCGGATGCCAAACGGCGTCATGCGCTGGCCGCGCTGATGGCGGGATCGCGCCCGGCTATCGTGCGCGAATTCGGGACTTACCATTCTCCGAACGATTCACACGAGTTTCCGGAACTGGACTGCGACGTCGTCGTGGTGGACGTGGATGGCGATCTCGACCGGGCGATCGGGGTCATCGAAGGAATCTGCAGCGGCAATCCGTCGATCGCCGTAATGGCATGCACGGGCCATAACGATTCGACGTTGCTGAGGCGTTCGATGCAGGCGGGCGCGCGCGAATTTCTGGTGGAGCCGATCCTGCCGGAGACGATGTCGGAGGCGTTTGCGCGGGCGCGCGCGCGGCTGCCACACCAGAAGATCACCCTGGGGAAGACGCTCGTGTTCCTCCCGGCCAAGGGCGGCGTGGGCGTCACAACGGTGGCCGCCAACTTCGCCGTGGCACTGACAACCGAATCCGCCGCGCGTGTGGTGGTTGTGGACACGGACTTTCAGCTGGGGCAGATCGCCATGGGGCTCGGCATGAACGCGACCTTTTCGATTGCCGATGCGCTCCGGAACATCGAACGGCTCGACCGCGACTTTCTGTCGACGCTTCTGATGCGGCATAGTTCCGGGCTCGCGGTACTGGGTTCGCCCGAGGAATACAACTTCGCTCATCTCTCCGTTCATGAAGGAGCGAGCCGGCTGTTCCGGGTTCTGCGCGAAGAGTTCGATTACGTGGTGGTGGATGCGGGGACCTATCACGGCCGCCTGCAGGAGGCGCTGTTCGAAATGGCCGACAAGCTTTATCTGGTCACGGAACTGACGCTGCCGGCTCTGCGGAACGCCCATCAGTTGATTTCGTATCTCTCCGCCGCGGACGACGGCCGCCGGCTCGAGATGGTGGTGAACCGATTCGACTCGCGCCACGGCGACATCGACGAAAACACCGCCACCAAGGCGCTGGGCAGGCCAGTCAACTGGAGAATTCCCAATGCCTACGCGGCGGCGCTGGCGGCGCAGGCCAACGGGGTCCCGCTGGCGATGGAGAACTCGCCTATCACGAAGGTGCTGGTCCAGATGGCGAGAGCGGCGTGCGGAAAGCCGGCCGGCGCCGCAAAGAAAACAGGCGGCTGGCTGAGTGCCTTCGGCCCGAAAGCGCTGGCGGAAATGCTGGAGACATAGATGTTTTCAGAGAAGATGTTTTCGGGGAAAAGCCGCAAGACCGGAAGGACGGAGGCGAAACCTTCCGCGCCACATTTACGAAGAAGGAGATTTTGAGATGTTGCCGATCGTTCTATCCGTCTTTCTGGGCATTTTCGCCATAGCGGTCCTCGTCAAGTCGCTCGCAAACGGGGTCTCGGAGCGCCTGAAACTCCGGGTCGCCGCGTTAGGCCGGAAAGCCGAGCCCGCGCGCCAGGAAGAAGCCACCACCGATATTCAGCGCGACCAGCAGAAGCTGAGCGCCTTTCCGTGGCTGAATCGCTGGCTGGCCAACCTGAATCTGGCCTCGGTATCCGCATTGTTCCTCTATCAATCCGGGGTGACATTGAGTCTGGGGACGCTGCTGATGACTTCCGTCGGAAGTGCTGCCGGCGTGGGAGGTCTGGTGTATTTTCAAACCGGAAACGCCCTTCTCGCGATGCTGGCAGCGGCCGGCATTTCCGCCCTGCCGTTTTGCTACGTCCGGCACCAGCGTTCGCGGCGCCTTCTGAAACTGGAGCGGCAGTTGCCCGAGGCGCTCGGGACGATGGCCAGCGCTCTGCGGGTGGGCCACAGTCTGGTCGCAAGCCTGGGCGCGGTCGCCCAGGAATCGCAGGAACCGATCGGCGGCGAGATACGCCGATGTTTCGAAGAGCAGAACTACGGCGTCGATCTGCGCACCTCGCTCGTGAATCTGACGCTGAGAGTTCCGGTGCAGGACTTTCGCATTCTCGTCGCCGCCGTGATGATTCAGAGGGAAAGCGGCGGGAATCTGGCCGAGGTACTCGAACGGCTGGCTCTGACCACGCGCGAGAGGTTCCGGCTGAAGAAGCAGGTAAGCATTCACACGGCCCAGGGGAGGATGACCGGATGGATCCTCTCAATGTTTCCGGTGGTGCTGGGACTCGGCCTGTACATGGTGAATCCGCGCGGAATGAGCGTCCTCTGGACGGACCCGACGGGGTTGACGATACTCTACGGGGCCGCGGTTCTGGATGTGGTCGGCGCCCTCATCATCCGGAAGATCGTGGGAATTCAAGTCTGAAAGCGGAACTATTATGCTGTTTCCAGTATTGGCGTTCATTGCGGTGTTTCTGCTCACGTCGAGTCTCGGCGCGCTGATCTTTTACCGGCACTCGGCTTTGCTGGGGCGGAGACTGTTGCGTATGGTCTCGGCGCCGGAAGACGCCACGCTGCTCCGGAAGACCGCGCCCGCGAGCGCGAGGATCGAGAAACTCGTCAAGCCGTTTCAGAGCGTTGTGCCGAGAAGTCCCGAAGCCGCAACGACGGTCGCTAAGCGGCTGACCCGGGCGGGCTATCGCGAGGAATCCGCCGTCAACATTTTTTACAGCTCCAAGTTCCTGGTGCCGGGCATACTCTGCGTTCTGGCTACGGTCACGCAGGCATACGTCTGGAGTCCCCTGTTTGTGTACGCGCTGGCCGGGGGGATGGGCTTCCTGATTCCGGATTTCTGGCTGGGAAATCGCGTTACCGCCCGGCAGACGGCAATACGGCTGGGGCTGCCGGATGCGCTGGATCTGATCGTGATCTGCGTGGAAGCGGGCTTCAGTATGGACAAAGCGACGATGCGCACGGCGGAGGAACTGCGCATCAGTCAGCCGGCGATCGCCGACGAACTGAATCTCGTCTACCTGGAACAGAAGGCCGGGTGCCCGCGCGCGGAGGCGTGGAGGCGCTTTGCCGACCGGACCGGCGTAGATGCCATTCAAACTTTGACCGCGATGCTGATACAGGCGGACAAGTACGGCTCGAGTGTGGGGAAGACGCTCAGGGTCCACTCGGAAACACTGCGTACGACGCGCCGCCAGGACGCCGAGGAACAGGCGGCGAAGACGGCCGCGAAGCTGGTCTTCCCGCTGGTGTTGTTTATCTTTCCGTCTTTGTTCGCCGTGACGCTGGGGCCGTCGGTGATTGTGATGATGCAGGGGTTTGCGAAGTTTTTCGGGTGACGGGGCGTCCCGCGCCGGAGCCGGGTCTCGTTAGAGAATTATCCATGCTCTACTGACTCCATGGAACTCCGCCGCACGCTCGGCACGCGCGACATCACGCTGTTCGCGATCGCCTGCATCGTTGGCCCGCGCTGGATCGCCACCGCCGCTCATGCCGGCCCCGGTTCCATCTTCCTCTGGATCGTCGGCGCAGTCTGCTTCTCCGTCCCTCTGGCCATCGCCGTCGCGGCGCTCACCATCCGCCATCCCCGCGCCGGCGGCATGTACATCTGGACCCGTCACGATTTCGGTCCCTGGCACGGTTTCCTGTGCTTCTGGCTTTACTGGATGAGCATCGTGGTCTGGTTCCCCGGCGCCGCCATGTTCTACGTTGGCGCGGCGTCCGGAATCGCGGGAAACGCCGGATCGCATCTGGCCGACAACCGAATCTGGCTCGTGGCGGTGTCGCTCGCCGCCATCTGGATCGCGCTCGGCGCCAATGTTCTCGGCGTCAAAACCGGCCAGCGAACAGCGGATGCGGGCGCGATCGCGTCGTGGGTCCTCGCGGTGTTACTCGGCATTGCGGCATTCGCCTTCTGGAAACACCACGGCCCCGCGACACCGTTCCACCTCCTCCCCGACCTCAACTGGGACACCGTCAGCTTCTGGTCCGCCATCGCCTTCGCTATGAGCGGCATGGAACTGGTCGGTCTGATGGGCGCCGAGGTGCGCGATCCCAAACGCAGCCTGCCGCGCGCCGCGTGGATCTCGTCGCTGTTCACGACGATCTTCTACGCGGGAGCGACCGCCGCCGTGCTGGTGTTGCTGCGGCCCGATCAGGTCAGCGAACTACAGGGTCTCTCGCAGTCCGCAGTCGCCGCCGCTTCGGCTCTCGGAGCGCCATGGCTGCCGCCCGTGATCGCAATCCTGGTCTTCGCCACCGGCGTGGGACAATTCGGCGGCCTCGGCTCGTCGGTTTCCCGGATGCCCTTCGCGGCAGGCGTCGATGGACTCCTTCCGCACGCCTTCGGAAAAATCCACGCGCGCTGGAACACGCCGCACGTCTCGATCCTGACACTGGGGGTCATCGCGTCGGCGCTGCTCCTCGTCATGCAGATCGGCGATACCGCCCGCGCCGCCTACGACACGATCGTGTCTCTGATGGTGATCGTCGGATTCATCCCCTTCGTTTATATCTTTGGCAGCGCATGGAAAGCGGGCCACCGCTGGAGCGCCGCCTCCGGATGGTGCGTCACGCTGCTCGCGATCCTCTGCGCGCTGGTTCCGCCCGGAGGCATCTCCAACGTGTGGATCTTCGAAGGGAAACTCGCCGTCGGCACAGCCGCGGGCATTTTTTCCGCGTGGTTTATTTACCGGCGCAGCGATCAGGTAGCATGGAAACCGAAGGATAATTAAGTCGCTATGGGGCTCCGCCGAATTGCGATCGGGACGATGGTGACGCTGGTGAGTCTGGCGGCCGCGCCGGATCGGGAACCCGCGTTCGAAGTGGCCACTATCAAGCCCGCTACGCCCGAGTTGGGTTTTGGGTTTCAGATCAACGGGCGCTACCTCAAATCCCCCAGTTCATCGCTGAGCAATCTCGTCGCGTTCGCTTACCAGCTTCATCCGCGGCAAATCACAGGCGGGCCGGCCTGGCTCGAAACCGAGAAGTATTCTCTGCTTGCCGAGGCTCCTGCGGAAGGCAAACCCGACATGATGGCGATGCTCCGGACGCTGCTGGCCGATCGCTTCCAGCTCAAATTCCATCGCGCGGAGAAGGAGCTTTCCGTGTATGCGATTGTTCCTCGAAAAACCGGACCGAAACTCGGGGACCATGCCGGCGATCCCAATGGCAGCCCCACCTACGGGTTCCGGGCACTCGGGACCATGGAAGTGAACAACGCCGGAATTGCGGACTTTGCGGGCTGGATGCAGCGATACATCATGGACCGCCCGGTGATCGATCGTACAGGACTCGATCGAAGGTACACCTTCAATCTGACCTGGAAACCCGATGAAACTCAGTTCCCCGATCTTGCGAGTCAACTCCCGTCGGAGGCCGGTATCGCGGAGCGTCCCGATCTGTACACGGCCATCCAGCAGCAGTTGGGACTGAAGCTGGAATCAACCAGAGCCGCGGTCGGGATCATGGTCATCGACCACGTGGAGAGGCCGTCCGCGAATTGAGCGCGGCAGCGAGTTCGTCGAACGTCATCAGTCCCGGATGATACAGCGTGACGATCCCAGCCGCGTTCACCAGCACCAGCGTTGGCGTCGTACTCACTCCGTAGCGCGCGAAATTCGCTTCGCTCAGCGGCGTTTCCACATTTCCTAATCCCGCATAATACTGTCCAAATATCTGGCTGATATACGGCGTTTCCACCTCGCGCGGAGCATCGACGCCACCCGCGACGTACCCATAGTGCTGCGTCGGAGCGATGACCTCCAACCCTTTCGCACGATACACGGTCTGGAGGCGTTCAATCACCGGGATCTCCAGTTTGCAGTCGGAACACCAGTGCGCCCAGAAGAACAGCAGCACCGGATGGCCGGCGTGTGCGCTCAGCGGCCGCGGCGGCGGACCGGCAACACCGCGCGCGGACACGTCGAGAACCGGCGCCGGCTTGCCTTCGAGCGACAGCAGATTGATATTCTTCTGAATTCGCGCGGCGATGGACGTGGCCCGCCACTTCTCCCTCTCAGCCCGGAGAAACGCGACGGCCTCATCGCGCCGCCCCTCAGCGGCCAGCGCCTGCCCGGTGACCTCAATCGACGCGCCCAGCGCCTGGGGCAGACTGGCCTCGGCATCCAGCTTCCGCCCCGCCAGTTGCTTGAGGCACAACTGATGAACCTCCGTGGCATTCTGAAGCGCGGCAGGAAAGTTCTTTGCCGAGAGCTGCCCGCGCCCGATCCACGAATACGCTTCCAGATACTCGGGATTCACGCCGCGTTGGGCGCGATAGAGCTTCAACAGCTTATCGGCCGTTCCGAAGTCGTGCGCGATCGCTGCCTGAGACACGGCTGTGACAAAGACCGTCGCACCGCACACCAGCGCGGCGCACCACACGCTCACCAGCAGCGGCAGGCATGCGCGCCAGGCCCTACGCATGATGCATCGGCGCGGCGATCGTGAAAGCCAGTTCCGCGCTGCTTTCCTTCTCCGCGTCCGCAGGTCGGCCCAGCACGCGCAGCGCCGCCGCAGTCACGTGCTCCGCCCGGAATCCCAAACGTTTCATGACTTCATCGCCTGGCGCGGAAGCACCATAACGATTCAGTCCGATCGTCTCGCCGTCGCTGCCGGCCCACCGGTCCCAGCCGAACGTCGTACCGGCTTCCACGGTCACCCGCGCCCGGATCGCTTTCGGCAGCACGTCCTCGCGATAGGCCGCATCCTGCGCCTCGAACAAATTCATGGACGCCATACTGACCACGCGCGCATTTACGCCGTAGCTCTTGAGCTTTTCCTTCGCCTGCACGCACAGCTGCACTTCGGACCCCGCGCCGATCAGAATCACGTCGGGCTTCCCGCCTTCTGCGTCGGACAAAACGTAAGCGCCGTTCACCACGCCGCCCGATTTCGCCAGACTCCGGTCCAGATGCGGCACATTCTGCCGGGTGAGAGCAAACAGCGTCGGTCCATTATGCTGCACTGCAAAAGCCCAGGCTTCCGCCGTTTCCGTCGCATCCGCCGGACGAATCACCGTCAATCCGGGAATCGCGCGCAGGCCGGCAAGCTGCTCCACCGGCTCGTGCGTCGGACCGTCTTCACCCACGCCGATGCTGTCGTGCGTGAATACCCAGAAAGTCTTCAACTGGCTCAGCGCCGACAGCCGGATCGACGGTTTCATATAGTCGGAGAACACCAGAAATGTCGCTCCGAACGGAAGAATTCCACCATGCGCCGCCATGCCGTTGACCGCCGCGCCCATCGCGTGTTCGCGGACCCCGAACGCCACGTTGCGCCCGCCATAGCCCCACACGCCGCCCACCGCCCCCATATTCGAAGCGCCCTTCACCACCGGCTGGAAATCGCCTTCGCCCTTGAGCGCCGTATTCGTCGACGGATTCAGATCGGCCGAACCGCCCATGATGTTATGGATTCGCTTCGCCAGCGCGTTCATCACTTCTCCGCCGGCCACGCGCGTCGCCACCGCTTTATCGCCCGCCTTCCACGTCGGCACGTCGGCCGTCCAGCCTTCCGGCAACTTCCCGGATACGAACGACTCGAACTCCGCCGCTTCCTTCGGGAACACCGCGCGGTAGGCATGGAAGCGGTTTTCCCATTCGGATTGCAGCCTCGCGCCAGTGACAATGGCCTCGCGGAAATGCGCCACCGCTTCTTCCGGCAGATAGAACTTTTCCTCCGACGGCCACCCCAGCGCCTTCTTCGTCGCCAGCAGTTCCTCTTCGCCCAGCGGACTGCCATGCGACGAGAAATTATCGTGCTTCTTCGGACTGCCAAACCCGATATGCGTCCGCACCAGCAGCAGCGAAGGCCGTTCCGTATCGAGCTTCGCCCGCTCGATCGCGTCCGCCACCTCCGCCGTATCGTTGCCGTCTTCCACGTGAATCGTCTGCCATCCGTAGGCGTCGAAGCGCCGGCCGACGTCCTCCGTGAAAGTCAGATCCGTCCCGCCCGCCAGCGTGATCCGGTTATTGTCGTACAGATAGATCAGCTTGCCCAGCTGGAGATGCCCCGCCAGCGACGCCGCCTCCTGCGTGATGCCTTCCATGAGATCGCCGTCTCCGCACATCGCATACGTGTGGTGATCGACCACCGTGTGTCCGGGCTTGTTAAACCGCGCCGCCAGCCACGCTTCGGCGATCGCCATCCCCACGCCGTTGCCGAACCCTTGTCCCAGCGGCCCGGTTGCGACCTCCACGCCTGGCGTATGCCCGCGTTCCGGATGCCCCGGCGTCATGCTGCCCCACTGCCGGAAACGCTTCAGCTCGGCGAGCGGCAGCGCGTAGCCCGTGAGGTGCAGCAGGCTGTACAGCAGCATCGAACCATGCCCGGCCGAGAGCACGAAGCGGTCGCGGTCGAACCAGGCCGGGTCCTTCGGATTGTGCTTCAGGAACTTTGTCCAAAGCGTGTAGGCCATGGCCGCGGCGCCCATGGGCATTCCCGGATGTCCCGAATTCGCGTTCTGAACGGCGTCGGCGGAGAGGATACGGATGGTATTAATGCACAGGTTCTCCAGCGCATGTGAATCGGTGTTTGACAATCGAATCTCCTGTTATGTAGCAGACAATAAGTAGTGGACCGGCTACTGACCTGATTCTAACTGCTGGAAATGACCGGCGCGTGCCGCACCGGAAAATTCACGCTTCTGGAGATGAAACAAAGTCTCCCGGCTTCCTGGTGAAGCTCCAGCGCTTTCCCCGCATCGGAATCGGCTGCAATGGTGACGCGCGGCCGCAGAGTGACCTGCGTGAACCGGCCCGAGCCGTCGCTGTTCTCGGCCATCGTTCCCGTGGCGTCGTCTTCGTAGGCCTCCACCACCACGTCGTTCACCGCGCAAAGATGGAGGTAACTCAGCATGTGGCAGGCGGACAGGCTCGCCACCAGCAGATCTTCCGGGTTGTATCGCGAAGGGTCGCCGCGAAAATGGGGGTCGGAGGAACCGTCCAGCATGGTCGCTTTCGACGCCCCCGAAATCTCATGGTCGCGGCTGTATGCCTTGTACCCCAGAGTGCCGATTCCGCGGTTTCCCGTCCAGCGCACCTTGATCGCGTACTCGTGTTTCTTCATCTCGTCTCGATTGCCCCGCTAAGATGAGAATACATGAGCCCAGGACAACAGGCGCAGCCGAAGCTGCCCATAGCAGGCGTAAAGAATCTGATTGCGGTAGGAAGCGGAAAGGGCGGAGTCGGCAAAACCACCGTTGCGGTGAACCTTGCCATTGCACTCGCCCACCTCGGTTACAAGACCGGATTAATGGACGCCGACGTTTACGGGCCCAACGTGCCCCTGATGATGGGGACCAACAGCACACCGGGGGCGGTCGGCGAACGCATCCAGCCGCTTGAGAACTACGGCGTCCGGCTGATGTCGATGGGCTTCCTCAACCCCGGCGACAAGCCGCTGGTCTGGCGCGGCCCCATGCTGCACAGCGTCATCCAGCAATTCCTTCGCGGCGTCGACTGGGGCGAACTCGATTATCTGATCATCGACCTTCCTCCGGGAACCGGCGACGTCCAGCTCTCGCTGATCCAAAGCGCCCCCGTCACCGGCGCTATCGTCGTCACAACGCCCAGCGCCGTGTCGCTCGAAGACGCGCGCAAAGCCATCATCATGTTCCAGCAGGTCAGAGTGCCCGTGCTTGGCATCGTGGAAAACATGAGCTATCTGCAGTGCCCCCACTGCGACGAGCGCATCGACGTGTTCAGCAACGGCGGGGGCAAGCGGACCGCCGACGCCATGTCCGTCAACTTCCTCGGGGCGCTGCCGCTCGACCCGCACGTGCGCATCGGCGGCGATACCGGCCATCCGGTCGCCACGGCTGGTCCGGAAGACAAAGCCGGGGGCGCTTATTACGTGCTTGCGAAAACGGTGATGGAGAAGGCTCGCGAAGTGTCTGGCGCCAGCGGTCCCACGATGACGGTCTCCGACTAAGATTAAGACTGCCGTTTCAGAAGTACCGCTCCCTCGCGGTGGCGGCTCTGAAACGATGCCGCATACGGAGCCGCGACCGCGAGGGAGTAAGGATGGCCCTGCGGGCCGCAACAGACGATGAAAGTCGGTTCGAGTTTGCGGTAGCTT
>Ga0302319_10021414_pt1 | contig 11646 bp, 10 predicted proteins | sample Bog_T0_2_FD_203319 | JGI IMG/M metagenome (GOLD analysis project Ga0302319, IMG submission 203319) | Peat permafrost microbial communities from Stordalen Mire near Abisko, Sweden - Bog_T0_2 | ecosystem: Environmental > Terrestrial > Soil > Wetlands > Peat | place: Sweden: Abisko, Stordalen Mire...
ATCGAGATCGGCAAGCGTGCGGACCTGATCCTCCTTCACCACACCGACGAGCGGATGCTCGCCTATGAAGTCGGCGGCAATCCGGTCGATCTCGTCTTTTGCGGCGGTGCGCGAGTCAAGGAATCGCCGTAGCCGGCGGCGGCGAGACTCGAACTCGCATGCTGTTAAGGCACAGGCTTCTGAGGCCGACTATATATATGCCGGCCAAATTGAATTACTGCATTTCTAGAGTGAATTCGCTCTAGAATCCAAGAAGCGACGCCGGCCAAATTGAACCAATTTCAACCATATTTGGGTCACGAGTGTAGAACAAAGTGTAGAACTCTTAGGCTGAGACCAGAGCTTCTCCCTTTTGGGTCATTTTCGTTAGTCTGCTAGTGGAACGACAATGCGATCGCCACCCATCTGCGGTGAACTTGAACATCGGAATTAACCACCTTCCGGCCCGGGTGAGTTGGTCGTAATGCCCCGAACGTCCGGGTCTGGCAGAGGCCCTAAAGGACGAACTTCTCGAAGACCTCCTTACGGTGCCATTCGAGGGCTTCCGGATGTGGTCTGTAATAGGTATCTTTCGGCAATTGAATGGGCCGTCGGTCGAGATCCATTAGGGGAAAGGCCGCTATCCGGGCGGAGCGCGCCTTCGGGTTAATCAGGACCTCGAACTGGTCGGTAATGGTGAAGATCCCTCGGTCGAAGGCCCAATGGACAGACTGTGAAAGCGCTATCCCGTTTCTTGGATCGTCGGTACCCAATGCCGACTTACCGATAATATGGGCTGCGGCTGCCTCCGTATGCTTTTTCGAATTGAACCGAAGTCCGGTGACGGCACACGACTGGTCGTAATTGGTGAGAACAATGTCGCTAAACGCGGCGTCCCGACGCTGCTTTTCGACCCTATAGATCGCCCGATTAGACGCCTCGAAAGGTGCCCACTGCTCAAGGGATTCCAACCGGAGGGCCGTTTCCACGAGATCATCGGGGACTCCGATCCCAAGGAAGGTCACGACTTCATCCCAATCGAGCCCGCGGATCCGGAATACGTCGTTGGCCGCGTCAAAACTTTCGATCATACCCAAACCAAGTAGACGATGCTGCGCTCCCTCCGGACCGAACTTATCGTAGAGTTGACGAAGCACCATGATGGGTTGCTTGTCAGACATGCACCGGAGGAGGCTCACGTTGTCTGCGATATCCATCCCTCCACTTTTCGGGCTGTATCTGATCCACCACGTACGGTCCGCGTTGTAGAACACTTCGTCGCTGTACGGACTCTTGAGCATTGAGGCTATGCTGAGCGCATAGGCGGACCACTTGGGCTTATAAATTCCGGATAAGAGGCTGTGAATCCGGTCGACGCCTGGAACCTGGTCCGACGTTTTTCTAAGAAACGAGGCGGAAAGGATCTTGCCGTAGTACGGCGCAACGGCCCTCAAAATGCCGAGCCGCTTCTCAATATCGCCCTTAAGTCCCAAAGGCTCTGCCATAGCGAATAGGTTTACGCCTTGAAAAGACGGAAGCTTACTTCGTATCGAAAGAATTCGATGTTAGCCGCGACTTTAAGCGCTCTCCGGATACGGAGATCATCTTCAAGCGCAATGATGGCCCCGCGAACCTTTTGGTTCTCCTCAGCGAGTTCCTCCTGAACGTAGCCCATATAACGCTGGATTTGCCCTACGACAGAGTCGCTTGCCCTGCCTTTCTTAAGCTCAACAACGAGCAGTTCTGATTTGTCCTTTGAGATCGCAAGGATGTCTATCGGCCCAGTGTCGGTCTCGTACTGCTGCCCCACGAGTTCACCCTCCTCCTGGAAGATATCATATTTTTTGCCAAGCTCTGTATGGGTCCAGTTCTTGATCAAAAATTCCTCGAGGTGCTCCTCCAAGGCAAAGACCGACGGATCCTCAACAGTCTCGTCGCTCGAGGTCAAAGTGGGTGCAGAATATCCACCGATGAGTTTTTCGATTTCATCGGCAAACTTAGTGATCGTGCTAACCGTTCCTACTGACCCCGACGAATTTTGGAGAGACTCGCTCATTGCTGAACGCTCGACTGTCTTCGCGGACCAAGAAACATTGCGCCTATGCGGCAGGGCCGTACCAGGCCGGTAGAAATAGTCACCGGTCACTTCGCCCACTAGATAGCTACCGGAGCCATTGGGACAGAGTACGATATCCCCTTTGAGGATGCCCTTGCTGACGGTCCATAAGGCCCCGCAAGCGAGCCCAGCAGTAATCCGTCCCTTTCCAGGATGATTTTTTAAGAAGACCGGAATGAACTCTTTATTAAAATCGCGCCAATTGTCGGGAAGGTGCCCCGTAAGATCCTGAACAATATCGAAGTCCGCGCCAATGAATCCGCCTTTCAGGCATTCCTGTGCGTGAAAGCTTTTCTTGCCCAGCATAATCCGGTAATAGTTCTTCATGCTTTTGCGGGCTAGGAGCTTAACGCTACGTATTGCCTATTTATTATATGCTGAGCCTGGCGACGCAAAGCCTTTTACGAACCGCACCATTTCTACGGTCACGGTGCGTTTTGGGGGCGGGGGCCTTCAGGCGGCGACGGCGAGCATGAGGAGGTCGAGCTGGGCGGAGTCGGTTTCGAGATAGCGGGCGGTCGTGGCCGGGCTCGTGTGCCCCACAATCCGCTGGGTGGCGATCAGGTCGTGGTTCGAGGCCTTGTAGATCCGGCCGACGAAGGTTTTGCGGAGGCTGTGGGTCGAAATGCGGGTCGTATCGATCCCGCAGCGACGGCAGGCCTCCGTCAGCACACGGAAGACAGCGCTCCGGTCCATGGGCTCTCCCTTCGCGTAGGTGGTCGAGAAGAGCGCACGGTCGGGATTGTCGGTCCCGATCCTCGCCAGGTGCTCCCGAATGGCCTCCCTGACCGGCTCAGCGAGCGGAACCCGCCTGCCGCGGACTGAGCGGTGGTACGCTCCCCTGCCCCCTTTCAAGTTGCGGCGGGCAATGGTGAGTTCCTTAGCCACCTCCGTTCCGGTCCAGATGTCGCAAACCCTGAGGGCCAAGAGTTCGGAGATCCGGTAGCCGGTGCCGCAGCCCAGCTTTAGTAGGAGGAGATTACGGGTCTTGCCTGCTGCGGAGAAGTGGGCCGAGAGGAGGGAGAATTCGGGTTCTGTGAAGGGACGTGCGCTCATGCATTAAGATGGGCGCAGCGATAAGTCTTGGATCATTCGGTTTGAGCAGACCTATCAATCCAACGCTTTCACGGTGAGAATCAGGTTCCGAATCCCCGTGGGGACTGTACATTTTTAGCTAATATAGCGCAAAAATTACATCGACCGCGCAGTCCATGCGGATAGCGGTATGGGGATCCCTTTAGTTATCAGGGAATCGTGTTGAAGCCGTCTCCAGACGGACTCGAAAAATCCACTCGAGGACATCTTTGCCGCGAAACAGGTCTGAAAATTCCTCGCGATTCGGCATGGCATAACTCTCGTGACGGAAGACTGTTAGCGCGCAGGGAGCGTTTAAACACAATGCATGAGTCCTATTACTGTAAGTTTTCATATTGACCTTCGACACTCTTACCGCATTTCTGGCGATGATGAGCATTACTGCATATGGCAGCCATCAAAAAAAGACCCAGCCGGGAGGCGGACCTCCGCAGCTGAGTCTTTCAATTGGTCCAGCAAAGCTAAACCAGTGTCGCAACTGCATGCTTAGCCTGGCTGGACCGGAAGTAAACCAAATCCTCCAGCCCGAGTCCGCCGGGACTGGATTCTAAGGAAAGGCTAACAAGCATGCAGACTACATCTGCTCCAGCTCAGCTGGGACTCATCGGTGCCTCCGGCACGCGATACACGTTCTACGTGTTCCCCATGAACACGCAGTTCAAGCAATCGGGCGGCGTTTACGCCGTGACACGTTCGACTGGCACTTCGGGCCAAGGGCAAACCCACCACATCGTCTACATCGGGCAGACGGGTGATTTGTCCGAACGCTTCGACGCGCACCACAAGGCGGATTGTTTCCGCAAGCAAGGCAGCACCCACCTCTGCGCTATGGTGGACCCAAACGAGGAGTCTCGTCTGGCAATTGAGGCTGACCTGATTGCCGCCTACAACCCGCTCTGTAACGGCTAACCAACCCTAACCTCCCCGGAGCGGCAGCTAACACCGCTCCGCTCCGGGCGAAAGGTGGTAACTTGAAACTCTTAAAAGATATAGCATCCATCCGTGCAGGCGTTCCTTTCCGTGGAAAGGTCGAGCCTGTCGCCAATGGCCGCTATCGGCTCGTGCAGATCAAAGACCTCTCCGAAGAGAGGCCTATTGATCCCGCTACGCTCATTCGCATTGATGCCCGCGAGATCCGTGAAGACCATGTGCTGCGGCGGGGCGACGTGCTGCTGGTGGCGAGAGGCACGCGTAACGTGGCGATCCCCTTTCTGGCTGATGTCTCTGATGCGATTACCGGAGCCCAGGTTTTCGTAATCCGGCCTCGTCGCGACGTCAGTGCTGAGTATTTGGCATATTACCTAAACCAGCGCGCGGCTCAGCAATACATCAGCGGTTCGCTGGCTGGATCCTATATTTCCTTCATCCCCAAAGATGCCCTTAATGCCCTGCCCGTGATGGTGCCCTCTATGGAGATCCAACGCAAAGTGGTGGCCGTCTATCGGCTCGCGACAAAAGAGCGCGAGCTACTGGAGCAGATCAAAGTCCGTAGAGGCCAACTTACTATTGATGCCCTGCAACTTGTGTTGCAGCGCACCTAAAACCTATAACCCGATTTTAACCCCAACACCGATTTACAAATGAAGCCAATCAACCAAGACGAGATTAACAGTGTAGCCTGGCGGGCGTGTGACACGTTCCGCGGCACCATCGATCCAGCCCAATACAAGGACTACATCCTCGTGATGCTGTTCCTTAAATACCTTTCTGATGTGTGGAAGGACAAATGCGAAGAATACCAAAAGGAGTTCAAAGGCGATGCCGAGCGCGTGAAGCGAAGGCTGGCGCGCGAGCGGTTCATTCTTCCGGATGGCTGCGACTATTACAGCCTGTATACAAAGCGCAATGAGGCAAACATCGGCGAGCTCATCAATGTGGCGTTGGAGCAGATTGAAGATGCGAATAAAGCCAAGCTCGAGGGTGTGTTCCGGAACATCGATTTCAACTCCGAGGCCAACCTCGGTCAGACGAAAGAGCGCAACAAGCGGCTCAAGGAGCTGCTGGAAGACTTTTCGGGTGAAGAAATGGATCTGCGGCCTTCCCGCGTCGGCAAAGAGGACATCATCGGCAACACTTACCAGTATCTAATCGGCCGCTTCGCCAGCGACGCCGGCAAAAAGGGTGGCGAATTCTACACTCCAAGTGAAGTCTCGGAACTCTTGGCAAAGTTGCTCGCACCCAAGAAGGGCAGTCGCATTTGTGATCCATCATGTGGCTCCGGCTCACTACTAATCCAGGTGGGTGATCAAGTCGGCGACAACGACTATTCCCTCTATGGGCAGGAAATGAACGGTAGCACTTGGGCGCTGTGCCGGATGAACATGCTCGTTCACAACAAGGACGCGGCGCGGATTGAATGGGGCGACACCATTAACAACCCGAAGCTCATCGAGAGCGATGCGCTGATGAAGTTTGATACCGTCGTGGCAAATCCACCGTTCTCACTGGATAAGTGGGGTGCGGAGACCGCGGAAGCCGACAAGTATCACCGGTTTCATCGCGGCGTACCTCCAAAGAGCAAAGGTGATTACGCCTTCATTAGCCACATGGTGGAAACTGCCCTTGAAGGCAGCGGTAAGGTCGGCGTGATCGCTCCTCACGGTGTCTTGTTTCGTGGCGGATCGGAAGGACGAATCCGTAGGGCACTTCTCGAAGAGAACACCTTGGACGCTGTGATCGGCCTACCAGAAAAGCTCTTCTTCGGGACCGGCATCCAGGCCGTAATCCTGATCTTTAATAAAGGTAGGAGCACGAAGAACGTGCTGTTCATCGACGCAAGCAGAGAGTTCCTTGAAGGAACGAATCAGAACAAGCTCGGCGCGGAGCACATCGCGAAAGTGGTGGCCACTTATCAGGCTTTTAAGAGCGTAGACAAATACGCCTTTCTCGCTTCGCCCGCAAAAATCATCGAAAACGACTACAACCTCAACATTCCACGCTATGTGGACACATTCGAGCCTGAGGCCCCTGTGAATTTGAAGGCCGTGCAGGCTGAAATTGCCGATCTTGAGAAAGAACTGGCAGAAGTACGCACGCAAATGGCCGGCTATTTACGGGAGCTTGGGGTATGAATGCGCCTAGCAATTGGAAGATTTTCGAATTTGGAGATTTACTCGAATTACACACCGTTCGGCCTGCTCCCACATTTGTCGAGAAATGCTCAGCGTGTGTTGAACTCGAACATGTAGAACCATGCTCTGGCAGACTTCTTGGATGGGGCGAAGCTGATGGTGAAGCTAATTCAAAAGTTTCGTTCGCTCCCGGCGACGTACTTTTCGGAAAGCTACGTCCATATTTAAGAAAGTCATGGCTCGCAACTTTTCCAGGTATTTGCACTAGTGAATTTTGGGTTTTGCGCGCACTGGACGGGAAGTGCGATCCGCGTTTCCTTAGGCAATTCACCCTTTCGGACCGTTTCGCGGCCGCCACGAACGCCTCATCCGGATCTAAGATGCCACGTGCTGATTGGGGCTTTGTATCCGAGTATCCTTTCCCTGTGCCTCCGATATATGAGCAGAAGAAAATCGCCGACGTTCTGGATTGCCTAGATCGGGAAATTTACAAGACCACGGCGTTAGCGAAAAATGAGGAAGACCACAAAAAGTGGCTGTCGCAGCAGCTCTTGACGGGGAAAACACGGTTTAAGGATTTTAGGGGTGCTCATTGGAACACAGTTACTATCGGTTCTTTGCTTAAGGAGTGCGATCGGTATGTGAACTGGAGTGATGATGTACGATACCGCTTTGCTAGTATTCGTCGGCGTTCAGGTGGCTTATTCGACCGTGGCACCTATTACGGACGAGAAGTTAAAACCAAAGTGCTGAAACTCGTCAGGACTGGGGACTTTCTAATTTCCAAACGACAGGTCGTTCATGGGGCTTGGGCACTGGTCACAACTCCGTTCGATGGGTTTGGCGTTTCCGACGAGTATGATGTGCTCGTCAACCGCGATCCGAAGATATTGGACATTCGCTTTTTCAATTACCTTTCTCAAACTCGGCGGCTTTGGCACATGGCCTATCTGGCCTCGAACGGGGTTCATATCGAAAAGCTGATCTTCGATTTCGATGACTTTGCAAAGGAGAAGATCCAAATTCCTTCAAATATTGAGGAACAAAAAAGAATCGCGGATACGCTCTCGGTCAGTGACCGAGAAATCGAGTTATATGCGAAATACATTGCCGCTTTGAAAGAGCAGAAACGTGGCTTAATGCAGAAGCTTTTCACCGGAGAGGTGCGCGTGAAGGCGGGTAAGGAGAACTGAACCATGAACAAGCCATCCTTTCAGGAAGATCATGTCTCGCAGGTGCCAGCGCTTCAGTTGCTCCAGAACTTGGGCTATACCTATCTGCGACCGCAGGAGGTCTTTCTTCAGCGTAAGGGCAAACTGACCAACGTACTCTTGGAGGATATCCTGGCGGATCAACTCCGGCGACTGAACCGAATCAACTATCGGGGTAAACCTTACGAGTTCACAGAGACGAACATCCAAAGCGCCATCCAAGCCCTAAAAGAGGTGCCATTCGACGGATTAGTGCGCACGAGCGAAAAAATCTACGACCTCCTCGTCTTGGGTAAGTCGATGGAGCAAACAGTCGCAGGGGACACGAAGAGTTTCACGCTCAACTTCATCGATTGGCGAACACCCGCCAACAACGTCTTTCACGTAGTGGAGGAGTTTGAAGTCGAGCAGACGGCAAGCAAGCAGCTGCGCCGGCCCGACCTTGTATTATTCGTCAACGGAATCCCGCTCTGCGTTATCGAGTGCAAGCGGTCGGACATGAAGGACCCGCTCGACCAGGCGATATCCCAGCATATTCGTAATCAATCCGAGGACTACATCCCAAGACTGTTTGTGTTTTCGCAACTTTTGATGGCGGTGGCGGCTAACGATGCAGCCTATGCAACAACAGGAACACCAGCCGCCTTCTGGGCAAAGTGGAGGGAATTGGACGACGTGACGAAGGAGATCCACTCTTTGATCAACCGGCCCCTGAGTCGGGCACAAAAGGACAAGCTGTTCGCCGACCGATTTGGCTATGTGCGGTCATACTTCGACGATCTGGAAGCCGAGGGGCGCGAGGTGACGGAGCAGGACAAGGCGATCTACTGCCTCTGCCGCCCGGAACGGCTTATCGACCTGGCGTGGCGCTTCATCGTGTACGACGCTGGCGAGAAGAAAATCGCGCGCTACCAGCAATACTTTACGGTTAACAGCATCGTCGCCAGAGTGCGGACACTTGGCCCCGATGGACGCCGCCGCGGAGGCGTCGTGTGGCATACCCAGGGCTCCGGCAAGTCGCTAACCATGGTAATGCTGGCGCAGTCGTTGGCGAGAATTCCAGAAATCTCAAACCCGGTGATTCTGCTGGTGACGGACCGCGTCGATCTAGACGACCAAATCAAGAAGACATTCCACCACTGTGGCCTCGAACCAGTGCAGGCGCAGACCGGCAAGCACCTGACTAAGCTGATTACCGAGAGCAAGGAGAGCGTCATAACAACGATTATCGACAAATTCGCTTCAGCCGTTGAAGCCGGCGAGTTTAAGAACGATTCCCCAAATCTGTTTGTGCTCGTGGACGAGAGTCACCGCAGTGTGTATGGCGAAACCGGTGCCAAGATGGAGAAGGTGCTGCCGAAAGCCTGCTTCATCGGGTTTACCGGGACGCCCCTGATGAAGAAGGAGCACAAGACCGCCAACAAGTTTGGTGGTTACATCGAGCCAAGCTACACGATTGACCAAGCGGTGCGGGACAAGGCGGTTGTGCCCCTTCTCTACGAGGGCCGACTTGTGCTGCAGCAGGTGGACCAGAATGCAATCGACAAGTGGTTTGAGGTTGTCACCAGACCGTTAACCGGAGCACAGCGCGCGGATCTGAAGAAGAAGTTCGCCTCAGCCGACCAATTGAACAAGGCGGACCGAAAGGTCTACGAGGCGGCCTTTGATATCAGCGAGCATTACAGTCAGAATTGGAAGGGTACCGGGTTTAAAGCCCAGTTGGCCGCTCCGAACAAGGCGACAGCGCTCAAATACAAAAAATACCTTGATGAGTTCGGCAAGGTGACGAGCGAGGTCGTGATCTCCGCACCCGACACGCGTGAGGAGCAGGAGGATGTGTATGAGGTGGACACCGAGGAAGTGCGCGCCTTCTGGAAGAAAATGATGGCGAAATACGGCACGGAGAAACAATACCTCGACCAGATCATCAACTCGTTCAAGCACGGGCCAGAGCCGGAAATTCTCATTGTCGTTAGCAAGTTGCTGACGGGCTTCGACGCACCAAAAAACACGGTGCTCTATCTCTGCCGTTCATTTGTGGAGCACAACCTCCTCCAGGCCATCGCCCGCGTAAACCGGCTTTCGACCGGCAAGGATTTCGGATTCATCATGGATTACTACGGCGTGCTGCAGAAGCTGGGAGAGGCAATGGACCTCTATGGTGCATTGCCTGGATTCGATGAGGAGGAAATCGCGGGGACGGTGACTGACATAACTGACGAAATCAGGAACCTTCCCCAGCGACATTCCGAGTTGTGGGATGTGTTCAAGACGGTGAAGGCCTCAAAGGATAAGGAGAAATACGAGCGACAGCTGGAGGACGAAGAGGTCCGTGGGATCTTCTACCAGAAGCTGAACGCGTATTGCCGCACATTGGGAATCGCGCTGGGCACGATGCAATTCCTGCGGGACACGCCAGAAAAGAAGATCCAGACCTACAAGGACGACATGGCCTTCTTCCTCAAGCTACGTGTGGCAGTTAAGCAGCGTTACGCTGAGGAAGTGGACTACAAGGAATATGAGAAGAAGGTCCAAAAGCTAATCGACACGCATGTGCGTTCCGAAGGGATTCAACAAGTGACCCCTCTGGTGAACATCTTTGAGCGCGACACCTTCAAGAAAGAGATCGAGAAGTTGGAGAGCGACGCGTCCAAAGCGGATACTATTGCGCACCGGACGGCGCGGACGATTACCGAGAAGATGGATGAAGACCCAGTTTTTTACCGGCGGTTTGGGAAGATTATCCAGGAAGCCATCAATGCCTATCGTGCAGGGCGCATCAACGAGAAGGAGTATCTCAACAAGGCGACTGCGGCGATGGAGGCGGTCCTAAGCCGCACGGGTGACAAGCTGCCGGAAGCCCTCCACGACAGAGACGTGGCAAAGGCCTTCTATGGCGTGGTCAACGAAGTCTTCGATGGGCTCGTGCTCAACGAGGACGCCGCACAATACGGGAAGGATAATGTAGCGGCTGACCTGGCGACACAAATCGACGATGCCGTTCAAAAACGGGTGGTGGTGGACTGGAGGGGAAATGACGACGTAAAGAATGCAATGAGGAACGACATTGATGACCTGCTGTATGAGGCTCGCGCAAAAAAGGGCGTGCCACTGACTGCCCAGGATATGGACGCGATCATCGAGCGCGCGATAGACATCGCCAAAAACCGCTATCCCCGTTGACCCCGGGACGTTGAGTAGCGTGAATATGAGGTCCGAAATCGAGCTTCATTGCAGCCCAGTTCCATTCCGACTCAAGCGGTCAAACCGGAGGACACTTGCAGTAACGGTGCAACCGGATTTGAGCGTTGTGGTTACCGCCCCCTTCAATGCGACGCTCGAGGCCGTGCAGGCAAAGGTTCAAAAGCGGGCGAATTGGATTCGGCGCCAGCAACAGTATTTTCGTGAATTCCTGCCGCTGACCCCATCCCGACGCTATGTCAGCGGCGAGACACACCGTTACCTAGGGCGACAATATCAGCTTAAGGTGGTTAAGGGCGGGCGGGCCGAAGTAAAATTACGAGGCAGGTTCATATACGTGCGGACCCCGCGCAAAGACGACATATCCCGGGTAAGAAAGCTGCTGGAGGAATGGTATCTCCAACACGCAAAAGAACGACTCGCACGAAGTTTTTCGGTTAATGCGGCACGGTTTGGGGCGCGACTCCCAAATCCGCCGCGAATGCGGGTTCGAAGAATGAAAAAACGTTGGGGAAGCTGGACGCGGCGCAGTGGCGTATGGCTAAACCCTGAGTTGGTGAAAACTCCTGCGTCGTGCATAGAATATGTAGTCACGCACGAACTTTGCCACGCGGTCCACGGCAATCACGGGCACAAATTCTACGAACTCCTGAAACGAGTAATGCCAGATTGGAAAGCAGCCAAGAAACGACTAGAGAAAGCCGGAGGGTACTAGCGCCCTAAAAACGGGCCGTTGTGTTGTTGCTCTAGCCGGTATGCCTATGACACGTCCCCCCTGCGCCGTTAAGCCATATCAACCTCACGGCGGCCCCCTGCCATGCCCCTCCCCAAAACCGCACCGTTGCGTGGAATTTGGTGCGGTTGCCTTTCGAACTTCCAGCGGTTAGCTCCTCTTGTCGTCCCGTTGCTTTTTCTTTTCAATCGCCTCTTCATTACGTTCGAGCAGTCGCCACCATTCTGTGCCATCTTCTCG
>Ga0302319_10021417_pt1 | contig 11646 bp, 9 predicted proteins | sample Bog_T0_2_FD_203319 | JGI IMG/M metagenome (GOLD analysis project Ga0302319, IMG submission 203319) | Peat permafrost microbial communities from Stordalen Mire near Abisko, Sweden - Bog_T0_2 | ecosystem: Environmental > Terrestrial > Soil > Wetlands > Peat | place: Sweden: Abisko, Stordalen Mire...
CGGTCGATCGGGCCTCGCGGTCTTCGCGATAATCGGCGCCAGCGTCGTGGCGCTGGCCGTCGCGGTATCACTGGCCGTCACCTTCACCGCCAGCAACGCGGTGCCGGCGAGCAGCGTCGGTACGTCGTTGCAGCATCGACTCATCTCACAACTCGAACCCGCCGGGTGTGCGTCGCTCAGCCTCACCTCTCTGGTTGAAGGTTCGGGCACCTTCGCCAATAGTGTCTCGAACGTCCTGCTACTCGGCAGCAGCGGTGCGGACACCATCACCGACACCGGCGGTGGAAGCTGCATCGTGGGCGGCGGCGGGACCAACACCATCACCGGGACGTCCACCGACATCTGCGTGAGCGGCCCCACTTTGAACGACGCGGCGCCGTGTCCCGTTTCCAACGGAGTGACGGCCGCCCCGACGAGTCAGACCTTCAGCAACAACTCGGGAGGTCAAGAAGATGTGACGTTGACGAATAAGTACTCCATTACCGCGATGACCATCGTGATAAAAATCGCCCAGACGGCGGGCGTCACCTACAGCAGCGAGTCCAACAGCTTCCCCGGTGGCGTGGTGACCCAGAGCTCGACGACCTCCGGCGGGGTCATCACCTACACCACGGTCCTCAATTCGGGCCAGGTGATCGCCGCGGGGTACTCGAATGGTGAGGTCTACGCCCAGTACAGCGACAACGGGACCGCTCATAATCAAGGCGGCGACACGTGGAGTGTCACGACTACCTCGAACGGGAAAACCTCCACCGTCACGGGTACGTTCTAAGTCCGCCATCTCGTCAGGGTGACCGATGGCCACTGGAGTCACGCGTGTGGGACCTAGTGACGCGATGAGTAGAGCGCTACGAACTCCGCGTCAACACCGTCGTCGATGCATCTCAACAATCACTCCGTGGTGAGAGCTCCTCACCGAAGAAGGTGCGATTCGTCGCAACTAGTTCGGGCCGCAGTGCTCCTCGACTTTCGGCAGGTCGTTCACGGAGGGACCGTCGTTGCCTTCGTATATGCGGGCGATCGAGGGTCGCAGATTTCCCAAGGTCCAGAGACTCGACGATGACGACGGGCCTTCCAGCGCGATCTGGAGAAAGCGGATCGTCGTTCTTGACGCCACCAGAAAGGCGGACTTGTCCACACCATCGAAGGGAGGGAGGTGGTGGGCTGTCTGCAGCTCAAGGAACCATTTGTTGGGTTGGTGAATGCTGTCGTAGAGGTGGAGGCCGTCGAGGAAGGGATTGCACTGGTCGAGGAGGCTTTGCACGACTAATAGATCGGGCCGACCGGCCTCCGTGGCGTAGGACTGGTTCGTGTCCGCGGCACCCGAGAGGATGATCACTGCGCGATAAAGAAGACCAGAGCGCAGAGTGGCGTAGTTGACACCTTGGGGGTCAACACCGTGGTCGTACGCCAACATCCCCACGGCCACCGCGCCATCGGAGTGTCCCGCCAACGCGATCCGCGAAGGGTCGAGGAGATTACGGGCGATCGGGCACTGAGTGACGTCGCCCTCGGACGCCGCGATCATCGATCGGGTGACGAAGGCGAGATCCCCCGGTTCGTTGGCGAGGTCGTCCTCCGTGTCGGTCCCGGGCTGATTGCCAACCGCGGAGGCACTCTCGTCGGGGAAAATAGGCGCTACGACGACGAATCCCGCTCGCACCCACGCGTCGAGCAGAGCCGCATAGGTGTCGGGCGTCACGTCGTAGCCGTGGGCAAAGACGATCGTGGGGTACCCACCGCTTCGGGCTATGGGTAGTTCGCCGCCGGCGTCGCGTGTCCCCCCGGCAGTTGCGAGGACGGGATATCGGATTTCGGTGACGAGTTTTCGGCTCGTGGAGAGCACTCGAAACGGGGTCGTCGAATAGTTGAGCAAGGAACGTGAGTGATCAACGAACGTGCAACGGGCGACGCCAACGCCGAAGGGGGGTGTTGGCGTGGCGTGTTCGGTGCGGGTAGACGCGGCGACAAGTGGTGCCGCGAGGGCCAGCGTAATGACGCAGGTCGCCGCTACGCCGAGCGAGCGGAGCGGAGCTTGGACGGACTGAACCCGACCTTGTCCTCTTCGACGCCACCAGGTCTTTGCCATCGCGTCGTGACCTCGGTGTTCGTCCACGACGGTTCGGCGTACGTCGCCGATGAGATGGATCATCGTGCTCTTATTGAGGAGACCTTCGCTGTGGCAACGAGCGACCTTCCACCGGCGTGACGCCGACGACGTTGCCGGCGCGACACGCGTTAAAACTCTCGTGGTACGCGAAGTCTCGAGAAGAGATTGGCGCGAGTGGAAGTTGGATGAGGATGCTCTCGACGTGACAGTTTTTTGGTGGCGCGATGGTGGTGGGAGTGGTGTCTCGGTAACTGAGCCCGAACGATACGACGTCGTTCGATCCGATAGCGAGCAGCTTTGGGGTCACGGACGCGTACACCGAAGTCCGGTGGACCACCCTTACCTTCGCATCGAGTCGCGAGGCGGTGAAGAACGTGAGATCCGGGTAGCCGTACATCCCGCACTCGGTGAGGCCGGTATTCTCCAACTTGAATACCTCAAGTTGCTGTCCGCGCACCTCGCCAAGCTGTTCCGCGGTGACCTTTACGTGATTGGCGGTGCACGCCTGCAGGGACGGGGGACTCGCGTTCGCTGGTTGTGACACGAAGGGGCTCCACGCCAGGCCGACAACGATCAACATCATCACCGCACGAAACCTCGCCTGATGTGTCCCTCGTAGGGTCATGGCCTGATTCTAAAGAGTTGTCACGCCGATGCAAGACGTCCCTTTGGTAACCGGCTCCTAATGCGTCGGCGAGCTCGCGAACCAGTGGGCTTTTAGTTCGGGTTCGGCCCACGCCCGAAATGTTTGCGCCACGGGGGCGTTGCACGTCTCTCGATGACGAAGGCTTCAAGAGCGGTGCTCAAATCAGTCACGGTGCTTCCTCCCCGAGGGCGACATCGGCCAGTACGTCGCCCAACTGGTTTAAGCGGTCTTCCCAACCCCGACGGCGATCGGCCATCCACCGCTCGGCGGCGGTCATCGCGGATGGCTCGATCCGGCACATTCGAGTTCGGCCCACCTTCTTTGTCGTCACGAGTCCGCACGCCTCGAGGACTTGCACGTGTTGCACGACAGCGGCGAGCGACATGTCAAGGGGCTCAGCCAGTTGGCTGATTGAAGCGGGCCCCACAGTGAGGCGCTCGACCATTGAGCGCCGGCTCTTATCGGCGAGCGCCTGGAAGGTCCTGTCGAGGTTGACTGATTGGTCAAGCATATGCTTTAGCATAGGCGGCAGATACAAAACAGTCAAGTAACTGCTTGTCTGTCGTGTTTCGAGTCTCGGGGTGACCGCGACGAGGCGAACACGAATCCGGAAGCGTCAGCCAGCAAGCAACTCGTCGGCGGTGATCGGACGCCGCGGGAGAGCGAACCGAGGTCCATACAGCAAGAGCGGCGTGCCCCACTCGGGACACGCCGCTCTTTTGTGGAGCTGTCGGTTACAGCAGTTGACCGGGGTTCGACGGGGGAGTCCCGAGGGCCAGTAGTGCGGCCGCACGAGTTGAGACCGCGGTGCCGACGGTCTGCTGGTAGGTCAGGTGGGCCGTCTTGGCCTCCTGAGGCGTGGTCGCGGCGGCCAACGACGTCGACAGGGTCGACTGCGCGGTCGCGACGGTTGCGCGGAACGCCTCGTTGGCGGCCTGGATGCCGTCGACGTACGCCGTGCCGTTATAGCCCGCGGGCGGCGCGGGGGGATCGCCCGCCGCGGTAATCGCCGCCACGCGCACGTTCAACGCCGCTTCCGCCGACACCTCAAAGGCGGAAATCGCCGCTTGACGCTCCGCCTTGGTGGTCGCGGCAGCTAACGCCGCCTGAAGGGTGGAACGGGCGGTACCCATTGACGTGTGAAACGTGGTGTTAATGGCCTTGATGCCCTGGACGTAGGTGACCCACGTCGCGCGCCATGTCGTCCACGGGGTTGACGCCGCGGCGGTGTTGCTCGATGACGCCGTGGTTGAGGCGGCGAACGCCACTGCGGGAACGCTGAGACCCATCGTGGTCACGAGGGCGACGACCGCAAGGGACTTGGTTGCAATGCTCTTCATAAGTTCTCCTTTCATAAGAACAGAGGTCAGAGTAGAAAAGAGAACTGTGAGAGCGATGTGAAGTCGCTGGGGAATCACTTCGAGGATCGTTCGAGAATTCTGAGAACGATGTGCGTTGTTACGCCCTTGGGCGCTCGGTGCGAGTTTGTTGTGTGAGCGTTCAGGACATCGTTCGAACGCTGATCGATCGATCGCGTGGCCTACGAAGAGTCACCGCTCACGGGGCGACGAGTCGATTCCTCTCACGAACGGTGGCCGTGCGCCGCGATCGAGACATGCTCCCATTCGCGCCACAGGGCCAAACGCGATTCGTAGTCGGCGGTGGCCAGGGCCAGTGGTCCGTCGCCGAAGAAGATGCGCAACGGTGGGCGAGGGGCGTCGACGACCGTCAATATGGCCTCACGCGTGGCGAAAGGATCTCCGGGATTAGCGCCGCGGCGTGCGCGAAGGCGGGCGTTTTGTTCGCGCGCCTCGTCGTAAGCAGGCAGGGGCGTCGCGTGCTTCGCCGACGAGCCGCCCCAATCGGTGGCGTAGCCCCCCGGCTCCACGATCGTGACGTGGACGCCGAAGGGTTCAACTTCACGAGCGAGGGCTTGACTCAGACCTTCGAGCGCCCACTTCGACGCGTGGTACATCCCAATGTTGGCGAAGGCCGTGATACCGCCAATGGAGGTCACCTGAATGATGTGACCGCTGCCCTGTGCGCGTAACTGAGGGAGCACCGCTTGAGTGACCCACAGTGCGCCGAAGAGATTCGTCTCGATCTGCTCGCGGGCTTCGCTCTCGGAGAGTTCCTCGACCATGCCGAACTGTCCGTAGCCCGCGTTGTTGATTACCACATCGAGTCGTGCGAATCGGTCGATGGCCTGTTGTACGACCTTGGTGACCGCGTCGCGATCAGTGACGTCGAGGGCGAGGGGAAGGATCAGTTCCCCATACTGCTCCTTGAGGTCGTCGAGAGTGGCCGCGTCACGAGCCGTCCCGACCACTTGGTCACCGCGGTCGAGGGCCGCGATCGCCCACTCACGGCCGAAACCGCGCGAACTGCCGGTGATGAACCACGTCTTTTGGGTCACGGGGACTCCCTTTCGATAGATGGCGAGTGACGTAGGTGTGTCACGCGCCGCGTCTCAGCGTACGGGTGTGGGCCCAGACGACGTTCAACTCTCCGATGGGTTCTGCGATTTTGTGCCGGCGTTTTTCCCGGCGCCGCGACGTGGCGTTGTCGTTACGCGGGACCAGTGCCGGCGGCGTTACAGGCGCGAGGGTCCCACGGCTCGAGCGTGGGATTCACTGAACTCGGCGTCGTGAAGAGACCGTTGCCCCTCAACCCCGGCGGCACGTAGACCGTCGTCGTCGTGACTGATGGCGCGATGGTGGTGGTCGTACCGGAGTGCTTCTTGAGGGTCGTGGTTGTGGTGGGCGCCTTCGTTACCGGGGCACTGACGCTTAGCCCGGTGCCGGTCTGGACGGTTACTTCTGCGCCGGGGGTCACGTCCTTCGGGTTGTAGCCGAGGATGGCCGGCCCCTGCAGCTCGGCCAAGACTGCTTGGGCGGCCGCGAGTTGAGGACTCTTCCAGTCGCCGTTGGGTGGCGGCGGTGAGCCCCCGTACCAGACGACGGTCTCGCTCACGGGGCCGTCGGGGGTCACGTCGCCGGTCGACACCACGTCAAAGCCCAGTCGGTGGAGGGGAACCGCGACGACGGCCGCTTGGTTGGTGGCGCCCGTGCCGTTCTCCACGCTGACTTTGATGCTCGAGGGCGTTGGAAGCTTCTGGCCGGTGAAGGGGCTATCCCCCGGAGGGACGTCGAAGATCGTGTTGATCGCCTCCACGCCATTGGGTTGCACGGGAAACACCACGTCGCCGTAGTAGTAACCCTGATAAAGCAGTGATCCAGTCTCGACGTCGGTCACCGGGTAGGTGAACTGGGGCACGTTGCCGATCTGGGTGTGGGCGAAGGTGCGCGCGAGGTGGACCATCTCACCCTCGGAGAATCCGCTGTCGACCGTGAGGTCCGGCAGCACGGCGGTGGCGATGCTCTGATCGGTGAAGGGGTCGCTGAGGCCGCGCGCGGCCACCTTTGATGCCAAGACGCGTAAGAACTCGTGCGTACGACGAATCCGCGCGAGGTCCGATAGCGCCTCGAAGGGCCACGAGCGAGGGTCGTGGTTCGACGGGTCGGGCTGGATTTCCAGGTGGCGGGCACGCACCACTTGGAGGGCGCGGTACCCGTCGAGGTCGTAGCAGCCCTTTCGCTCGATGTTGAGTCCGGACTCGGCGTCGAAGATGGGCACCGGGAAGTACATCTTCACTCCGCCCAGGGCGTCCACGACACTGGCGAACGTGTCGAAGTTCAGCTCGACGTAGTGGTTGATCGGGATACCGAAGTCCTCTTCAATCGCGGTGATGAGTTGACTGGGTCCCTCGTAGAGCGCGGCGTCGATCTTGTTGGCGCCGATGATTCGCGCGTTCGGAACGAAAAGGTCGCGGGGGATGGAGAGTAAGGAGACCGCGCCGGTGCTCGGCACGAGGTGCAAGATCATGTCGATATCGCTGTTGACACCGTTCACCCCATCGGCGCAGAGTCCGTACGCGGGGTTCTGCACCTTGAGGGCGCAGCGACTTGTCGAACCGACGAGCAGGAGGTTTAAGGGCGCCCCCGCATTGCCGCTTGATTGAATGGTCGACACCTTGATCCGGTGGACGAGCGATCCGAGGTAGTAGTAGTCCGCGACAACGCCACCGACGACGAGGACTATGACCAGCCCTACGGCGATGAGCGAGCGACGAACCCATTTGTAACGTCGGCTTCGCGGCGCTCGACGAGTTCGACGAGACGGTGACTGGCGCCGATCGACCGCATCGCCCATGGCGACCAATCGGTCGTGGTTGGCGATTTTCCGATCCGATCTCGACGAACCCCGACCACTCGTTTCATCGGGCATCGGAGAATTCTAGTTCTCGCACTGCGATAAACCGCGACCGGAACCTCCGAGGACCGACAACGGCCGCGACTACGTCGACGATGTCGAACTACTGCCCGGTGAGGTACTTCTGCGCGGCTTGAACGTGGAGGTAGCGCGGACCGCTCTTGGCGCACGCGATGAAGGGAAAGGGGACGACCGTCGATTCTTTCTGACCCGGCGGATAGACGCGAAGTCCCGCGGCGGTGATCGGGGCGCACTGGGCGGCGGGGAAGTTCTCCGCGACGGTGATCTGCACGACGACGGTGGCGGTGCTCCGCGAGGTGTCTTGCTCGAAGCCCCTGGCGCTTTGCGCGCTTCCGAGCGTGATGACCGTAGCGGCGTGTTCGCCGTCGCGCGCCGCGGCGCTGCCGAGTTGGATACCCGCTTGGGTGACGCCGGAGATGCCGGGGTAGCCGTAGAGCGTGCACGAGTGCGCCGAGAGGTTCGTGAAGTTCAAGTTGTAGTAGGAACTTCCCGCGGCACCGTTGCCCTGGGTGTTGAGCCAGACGTCCAAATTGGCCGTCGTGCAGGCCGGTGCGGCCGCGCTCGCCGCCACCACCGGTGCGCCGGCCAGACCGACGACGACGAGGCTCGCAAAGAGAGTGACGCTGCTCGCGAGGGCGAGGACTTTGGTCGAACGACGACCTCGGTAGGGGAAAGTGTGACGGTGCATGACGCACCTCCTTGAAGTTGCGCGACGGTGATATTGCCTTCGTGTCGCACACCAATCGTAGGTGCGCACTTCGCGGAATTCGTTTCGTTTACTGCTTTGTCATCAAGTTGTAAACCGATGTCACGCAGTTGTAAAGAAGTCGCGCACGGCGTCGGCGAACCACTGTGCGGAGGGCTTGGGCGTGCGACGAAACGTCAGACGATCGACCTCGACGAGACCGAAGCGCGGACGGTATCCGAAGGTCCATTCGAAGTTATCGAGCAGTGACCACTGGAAGTAGCCGCGTACGTCGAGCCCGTCGTCGAGCAGCCCTCGCACCCCGCGAAGGGCTTCGTCGAGGTAGCGAATTCGTTGGGTGTCGTCGGCGGTACCGATGCCGTTTTCGGTCACGATGATGGGCGCGCCCGAGAGTGCGATGGCTCGACGCACCGTGTAGTCGACGCACTGGGGCCAATAGAGATACCCCATGTCGGTGACTTCGCCGTCGGGATCGGTCACGACGCCGTTGGGACCGACGATGAGTTTGGTGTAGCACTGGACCCCGACGTAGTCCTCGCCCCGCAGGGCGAGCAGGTACTTGTCTTCCATCTCCTCTCGAAAGGAGTTGAGCTCGTCTTCGAACCCCGGTACGGCCTCGTACTCCTGCATCGAGAGGGGCAGTCCCACGGGGAAGTCGCCCGGCCCGGCCTTGAGCTCGTCGCGCATCGCGATGTGACAGGCTCGCATGGTTTGATTGACCGCCACGAAGCGGTCCCAGCTCGTGACCTGGGGCGGGAAAAGCCCGATGAGGTAGCCCATGATGGCCACGATGTTGGGTTCGTTGATCGTGCACGCGACGCCGATCAGGTCACCGAGTGACGCCGAGACTTCACGCGCGTAGGTTGCCATCCACGAGACGATGTGCGGACTTTCAAATCCACCCGCGTCGGCGACCCACAGCGGCAACGTGAAGTGGTGCAGCGTGACGACGGCGGTGACGCCGCGCGCGTGACACGCCTCCAGCACTCGGCGGTAGTGCTCGAGAGCGTCGCGCGAGAAGACGCCGTGCTCGGGTTCGATGCGCGCCCATTCGACCGAGAGGCGAAAGGCGTTGAGACCAAGTCCGACCAAGATGTCGAGGTCCTCTTCGTAACGGTTCCACGAGTCACACGCGTCACCGCACACTTCGACGGCGTGGGTGTTCTCGGCACGTTCGTACCGCCACCAATCACAGTTCGTGTTGCCACCCTCTATCTGGTAGGCCGAAGTGGACGTGCCCCAGAAGAACGATGCCGTGTGCGTGCTCATCGCAACAAGTTAGAACGTCGCTGTCGTGGTCGCGAGGTTCCTCCGATGTGGCTACCGAGCTCCGGTAACGTGGCTCAGACTATGAGTCCCGACGGCGCCGCCACGAAGCGACGGCGCCCGTGATTGGCGGCGCTCGGCTGCTCACGTTTCTCGCGTCGTCGCTGTTGATCATCATGGTGCCGGGTCCGAGCGTGCTCTTTACGTTGGCCCGAGGTGTGGCCTGGGGACGCGTCGTCGCGGTGCTCACCGTGCTCGGCAACAGCCTCGGAACTCTGGTGCTCTCGGTCATCGTGGCGGTTGGTCTCGGGCCGCTGCTCGCACACTCCAAAGCGCTCGGCGTCGTTCTCCAGCTCGCCGGTGGCGTGTACTTGCTCTGGCTCGGCTACGACGCGCTGCGCCACCGTCGTGAACACGCCCGCGCCATGACCGAGCGCGAAAGCCGTCGACCGAACAACGTGAAGATCGTTCGCCAGGGTTTCGTCGTCGGCATTCTCAACCCCAAGTCGCTCGTGTTTTTCGCCGCGGTGTTTCCCCACTTCGTCGAGCGCTCCAAGGGCCACGTCACCGAACAGTTGTTGATCTTCGGGGTCATTTTCAGCCTGATGGCGTTTTGCAGTGACAGCACCTGGGGCCTCATCGCGGGCACCGCTCGCCAGTGGCTCGCCGATTCCCCCACTCGACTGATCGTGCTGCGCACCGTGGGCGCGTCGGTGATGATGACCCTGGGTGTGGTGATCATCGCGAGCGCCCTCGCGAGCTGAGGCGAGGTGTGTTCGCGAACCGGCGAAGGATTCCTACACTGCTCTGTGCGAAGGAGCAGTAATGAGCATGCACGGTGGTGGGGGCGGGGCGGCCCGGATGGGCATGCGCTCGATGCGTCAGGACCGCAAGATCCTCGAACACCAGCTCAAGAAGGGCACGCTGCCGCGAATCCTCAAGTTCGCCACGCACTACCGACCGGCCCTCATCTTTTTCTTAGTCGTCGTGGTCATTGACGCCGTCATCTCGTCGGTCTCGCCGCTCATCTTGCGCGAGATTATCGACGTCGGCATCTACAAGCACCGCGCGGACTTGGTGATCGGCCTGGCGGTGTTGACCGCGGTGCTGGCGATCTTCGACGCGGGACTGCAGATGTTCGAGCGCCGGATCTCGGCGCTGATCGGCGAAGGGTTGATCTACGACCTTCGAGTGGAAGTCTTCGAGCACATCCAGGCGATGCCCATCGCATTCTTCTCCCGCACGCAGACCGGCGCATTGATCAGCCGACTCAATAACGACGTCATCGGTGCGCAACAGGCCTTCACCGACCTCTTCTCGAACGTCGTGGGCAACGTGATCCTCGTGGCCATCATCCTGGTCGTGATGTTCTTCTTGAGTTGGCCGATCACGCTGGTCGCGCTGGTGCTCGTGCCGGTGTTCCTCTTTCCCGCCCGTCGGGTGGGGCGTCGCCTCGGCACCCTCTTCCAGCGCGGTATGGAACTGAACGCCGAGATGAACATGGTGATGAGCGAGCGCTTCAACGTCGCGGGCGCGATGCTCGTGAAGCTCTTCGGTCGGCCGAACGAGGAGCGAGCGGAGTTCGAACGCCGTGCCGGGCAGGTGCGCGACATCGGCATCCATCAGGCGACCTACCAGCGTTTCTTCTTGATTTCCCTCACCCTCACGGCCTCGCTGGCGACCGCCTTCGCGTACGGATTTGGTGGTGTCGAAGCGGTGCGCGGCGTGATCGGCGTCGGTACCGTCGTGGCGCTGACGGCGTACTTGGGTCGCCTCTACGGGCCGCTCACGCAACTCTCGAACCTCAACATCGACTACATGTCCGCGATGGTCAGCTTCGAGCGCCTCTTCGAGGTACTCGACCTAGAGCCGATGATCAAGGAGAGCCCCGACGCGCGGCCGATTCCCGACGGACCGGCCGAGCTGCGTTTCAGTCACGTCGACTTCTCCTACCCCGGGGCGGAGGACGTCTCGCTCGCGTCCTTAGAGGCGGTGGCGCGACTCGACGACACCCCGCGTACGGCGGTGTTGCACGACATCAACTTCGTCGTCGAGCCCGGCACGATGACTGCGCTGGTCGGGCCGAGTGGCGCGGGTAAGACGACGATCTCGATGCTGGTCTCGCGCCTCTACGACGTCGATGGGGGATCGGTCACCATCAACGGCGTCGACCTGCGTGACGCGTCGACGGCTTCGCTCAACGCCACCGTCGGTGTGGTGACCCAAGACGCCCACCTCTTCCACGACACGTTGCGCTCGAATCTGCTCTTCGCCAAGCCCGACGCTACCGACGTCGAGATCGAAGCGGCGCTCGAATCCGCCCAGATCGCCGAGATGGTGTCGGCGTTGCCGCTCGGTCTCTCGACGGTCGTCGGTGAGCGGGGTTATCGCCTCTCGGGTGGCGAGAAGCAGCGCGTCGCACTCGCGAGGTTGCTCCTAAAGGCGCCGCACCTCGTGGTGCTCGACGAGGCGACCGCGCACTTAGACGCCGAGAGTGAAGCGGCGGTGCAACGAGCGCTGGACGAAACCATGCACGACCGAACCTCGATCGTCATCGCGCATCGGCTCTCGACGATCCGTAACGCCGATCAGATACTGGTTATCGACGCGGGCCGAGTCGTCGAG
>Ga0302319_10021419_pt1 | contig 11645 bp, 3 predicted proteins | sample Bog_T0_2_FD_203319 | JGI IMG/M metagenome (GOLD analysis project Ga0302319, IMG submission 203319) | Peat permafrost microbial communities from Stordalen Mire near Abisko, Sweden - Bog_T0_2 | ecosystem: Environmental > Terrestrial > Soil > Wetlands > Peat | place: Sweden: Abisko, Stordalen Mire...
AGTCTCTTCATCTATCTGCTTCCGTGCAACCTCTGGCCGGACCAGAAGCCCACCATCGTCCTCCGTCACCGTAATTTGCGCACCATAGCGAAGGCCGCGATACCTCGGAACAGATTCATCGAAGCTCTCGGCGTAGGCAAAGGCGTCCTTCTCCCATGTCAGTAACGCCAGCCCCGATTGGATGGCGTTCACCAAGATTCCAGGCGTCTGTAATCGCGGCAAGTAAAGATAACGACCAAAGTCCTCAACCAGTTGCCGGACGGAGACAGCATTGCCTCGCCACAGTGGTACGCGATCCATCTCCATGCGGAGCCGCGACGCGGCAAAGTTCACCAGCAGGGATTCATCGTTCCTCAGCTTCCTGCTGGCACGCTCAGCAAGGGGGTCGGCTCCTGTGAGCCGGGCCACTTGCCAGGTAATAGCGGCCTGTGGAGTTCCTTGCGTTGGCACCAGGAGCCACTGGTAGGTCTCGGGCAGCCTGGCCGTTACGGCACCGTCGGCTGCTTCGAATTGCGTCTGCGCCTGCGTTACTTGATGGGGCGAAAGGTCGAGCTTATCCTTTTCTGCCAGGATGGACTGCCACGCCAGAAACTTCCGGGCAGCCTCATCCAGATCCTGTAGTCGCGTCTTGTCAGCGGCCAGGAAGATGAGTGTGTTCCGATAGATGCGCGGGGCCGTACCCCGTGTCTCGAAGATCGCCTTGGCCGCAGTCTCAGCGGCGCTATTCGGCTCCCTGGAATAGGCATGGTCCACGCCGAGTACCACCAGCCGAGTGTCCAAATCGTCCGGCACATCGGCACTGGTTCCCGGAATCGGGTGAACCCGTTTGAATTCGCCCATCCTGCGGAGGTTGTCCCGAACCCGCTTGTCCAGCTCACGTACTACTTTGTCGGTGTCACGCTTCAGTTGCTCGGCCCGATCTTCGGCGAGCTTCGTGACCGTGGGTTGCGTCGAATACCAGTAACGCGGCCCGTCCTGGTAGAGGTACGTCGCAGCGGCTGCAAGCCGTCGCAGGGCGTCGCCAAAGACCGCGGCAGACTCACCCGGCATAACGCAACCGAGCTTTACCTGCCTGTCCTCAATGCCCCGGTTCGCGGCCGTGGCCGTGGGAGCAGAACCTAGGTAGATCGTGCGGGCCACGCGCCGGCAGGCGGCGAACTTGCCGAGATTCGGTAGCTCTCCATCCAGCCGTAGCGGCAAGGAACTGGGGCCGTCCACATCCTTCTCGATAATTGGAGTCCAGTTGTCCGAGAGATACCGCGTCAGTTCAAACTGCACACGGGAATCGTCAATCGAGATGTTAGCCGGAAGAATCAGGGGGTTCTTGTCGCCCTTCTCCCATAGGCTGTGAATCACCGCAGCCATCAGACGCAGCACTCCACGTGTCCGCTGGAACTTCACGAGCGTGGACCAATCGGTGTAGAGCCGGTCGAATATCTCAGGATGGATGGGGTATGCCGCCCTGATGCGCTTCTCGTAGTCTGCATCGCGGCACTCGGGCGGAAATTCCGCCTGATTGGCCCGGTACAGATCGGCGAAGGCCCGTGCCACCACATCGCGATCTTTGAACTGAGCCTGGTCGATGAGCGGCTCAAACAACCGCCGCCGCACAATCTCAAAGCCTTCCTCGGCGCTCGCCGGTCTCCATGAGGACTCCACGCGCCCAACCACATTCCGCAGCCGGTCCAGGGCTTCGCGCCCTCGCTGGCCCCCGACTTCCACGTCATCCGCCTGGGTATGCGGCGACCCCGCCGTGTCCGACGCGGGCAAGCTGATTACCAACAGGCAGTTCTTGACCAGCTTCGCCGACTCGGTCAGCACCTGGGCAAAGGTGAACTGCGTCTCGAAGCCGCCCGCAGGCAAATCACTCTGGTCGTGGAGCTGGCGGGCATACGCTACCCACTCGTCGATCAGAATCAGGCATGGTCCATACTCTTTGAACAGTTCGCGCAAAGCGTCGCCGGGGCTCGTAGCCTTCTCGTCGTCGGCACGGACCCGCTCGAAAGCCTTCTTCCCGCCCAACTGCCAAGCCAATTCTCCCCAAAGCGTCCGCACTATCGTCCCATCTGCCTTTTTCACCGGATTGCCTGGGGAAATCTTGTTGCCCACCAGCACCACGCGCTTGACGGTCGGCAGCTTGTCGGTCCCAGCCTCGTGCAGTACCGCATCAATGCCCGGCAACTCGCTCGTCTTTGCGCCAGAGAACAGGTGGAAGAGCGCCAGCATGGAGTGCGTCTTGCCGCCGCCGAAGTTGGTTTGGAGCTGCACTACAGGGTCGCCGCCCTGGCCGGAGATACGCCGCACGGCTCCCACAAGCATCTGCTTCAGGCTCTCGGTCAGATACGTCCGCCGAAAAAACTCGACTGGCTTCTTGTACTCGTCCGTGCCTTCGCCCAGATACACCTGCCACAAGTCGGCGGCAAACTCAGCCTGCTGGTAGCGGCCGCTGGCCACGTCCTTGTGCGGAGTCACCACTTCGCGCCAGGGTTTCAGGTTGGCCGAAGCAGCGCCCTCTATCGCGGTGCTCGCAGTCTTTCGCTTTTCGCTTCTCACTTGTTCGTCGAATCGGACCCTCAGAAGCTCCGCTTTCATCTTCTCGATCTCGTCCACTTGGGTCGTCGCCGAGATTTGAGTCAGCAGTCTTCCCGCCGAGTCGAGCGCGCGGTAGGCGTCGTCACTCGAAAACGGACTCTGATGCGCCCACTTGTTGCGGACTTCACGGAGTTCGCTAATCAGCGACCGCTCGGCGCGTCCCAGTGTCTTGCGGAAGACCTTCTCCCACTGGTTCCACATCACCGCAAGTAAGCTGGCCGCGTCCCACTCCGGCTCCGCACTGCCGGTAAATAGATGCGCCTGTGTTTCGGCCACGGAAGCACGCGCCTCCTGCAACCAGAGCTGGCTGTGCTGGGCCTTCATCTCCCGTTCAACAAAGGGTTGGAGGCCGGCCTTCAAGAGGTCCATGACCTTCGATACCCTGTCGTGATTTGTTGTCGCCATCGTCTTGTCCTAGCTGTAAAGTTCGCCTTGCCGAGGTTGAGTGGTCCTACTTGCTGCATCACGTGCCAAGCGGGCAATCTCCGGCCAGCCGAGTACAAGTGCGTTATACGCAAGCGCTTCTTGAGGTCGCTTCTTCCGTTCACATAGGTGGAAGAGCTGGTACGCGAGATCCCTCGCCAGCTCGCTATTGGGGCCTAATTTGGTAAGAAGTTCTGCCGTCGCCAGATCTCCAGCCTTTTCGTGAAAAAAGACTCGCAGAAGGTGGTGTGTCATCTCCCAGACGGTTACTCGCTTCTCTGCCGCTGGGTCCCAGTTTGGTGGAAGCTCTTCAGGACGAAGTAAACGAACCTTTCCGAACCTCGAATGAATAATGCGGGCGTGCTGAAGGCTCGCAACAGAAGTTACTTTCGCTTTGCTAAGCAGCTCAGCTTCCCCGAAGTCTCCTTCGCCGAATCCGTTTTGCTCAAACCACGGAATCGCCCAACGAGTGTCGGTATCGAATTCGTCCTCAAGTTCTGAAAGAACTTCAGTGAGCGTCTGGTTAATCAATGAAAGCGCAGTACGGACGGTCATAGCATTTCCGTTGCCTTCAAGGATTTGACTATAGCGCGAATAGATCGCCATACCCGGTCCAATCGCTGCTTGTGCAAAGTCAACAGGCGCGATGTTGCCCTGCTGAAGATGTCTCAAAGCAGTTGGCAACTCGCGTTTCAGCTCTACCACAAATGACCGCCGGTCGGTTTGTGGAGCGTCGTCAATGCGAGGCCGACAGGCGAGCACAATGTATGATGCTAGCGCGTTTGTGCCCATGGACACCATGCGCCACTTCTGCGAAGCCCTAACTGGCCAGGTGGCTGTAATTTGAAAGCCACTGAAAATCAATGCCTCCAAAAGCGTTTCCCATCCGGTCGTTAGATCTACTGCGGCTCCGGCCACCGATTCGTCGCTGGCCACACTATCCTCGTCATCTTGCTTAAACGCGTAATAAACTGTAAGTGGAAATCGCGAGTCCATCTTCTTGCAGAGGGAGGTGAACGTCTTGCGGAACCCAGACTCGAAATGCTCTTTGGCTTTTTCTTTGCTTCCGTCGAAACGTTCTGGGGACGCCGTCAACTCTTGCATCTTTGGGACGAGGACAGTGCTAAATAGATCCGGATAAATTCCTGCCAAAGAACGCCGCAGCCAGATGTAGAAGAAATCCGAAAGCCCGGCGTAGCTGATGTTGTCATAATAGGGCGGATCAGTGCTGACAAGAAGATTGTCAAGCCCGTTTGTACCTGTAGCAGCGTCAATCTGGCGCGCTTGGCCTAGGCGCCCTGATCCGGCTGTTAGGACTTCGATGCAGTCGGCAACATACTCGCTACATGTAGCCCATGCTCCGACGGAATCACCGAGGATGTTTGCCTCTGCGAAGTCCCACACCATTGGAATGGCTTGCCTACTAAACAGGTTCATTACTTTCTGGTTACTCGCACTCCAGCGGCAGAGAGCATTGTTGAAGTCAGAGCAACGGTCAACAGCCAAGGCAAGAAATGTTGTGACCGTGCGCGCGTAGGCTTCTGCTTGAGTTGTAGAAAGTCCTGCTGCCACCGCATCCGTTTGTATCTCGGAGCCAATATCCCTCACAAGATCACTTAGCTTTGCCATAGCTGTTAGCTGGCGCTGTGTAAACAATTGTGCGAATCGCACGAGCCCATATCCAACGCACCAGATATTTCTAGGATCATCGGCGAGATGTTCGTCGGCTATTCCGTCGGGCGCCGATAGTCTTGCGGCAAGCATTTGTTTCTCAGATGCCGGCAAGTAGACTCGCCCACGCTTGCCCTCTGCAACGATAGCGAGAAGATGAAACCCAAGTCGTCCAGCCTTGCCTTCAGCCTTGATGTGTTCGTCTTCCATTGGTTCGCCGGTCAGCAAACAGCGAAACTTTGCCCCTCTACCAAGCTTCGTTCCCGCGGAGACTGCAACGCGATCCTTGGGGATGCCTGTACGAACTTCAAACGAGTATTTCCTAGCCGCCTTGTCAACGATTGGCTCAAGCCAAACCTCGCCATCCTTCTTGCTAGACAGCCAGTAGGTGCTGATTAGCGGTACATGCTTTCCGCGAGCAGCCGGAATGGGACTAGCAACTGTACGCGCCCAAATCCATGCAATGACGCTCGTTTCGCTTTCCCCTAGTTCCTTAGGAAGCCGCACTTTAGGATAAGCCTTACCCACCGCAGCCTTTGCCCGTGACAACACAATCCGACCATAGTGACGTACATCGGCCGCTAGGCCTGTAGTGCCCCGCCATGACTCGGCCCCGCCAATATGCTCTCGATCTTCACGGTTAATCGGCGCGTGACCGATCCACAGCGGTGCTAATTCCAGGTTGCACTTATTGAGGAGCACAGCTACGGGGTTTAGATCTGCGGCTTGTGCATCAAATTGGAGACGGTTTGCTTCAAGGGGTATTGAACCGCCACCTGCAAATGGGTCAAACACTGTCGGTAATTTGCCGCCAGTGTGCTTATGCATCTCCGAGACGGCCTCCGCATAAATACCAGACTGGTCATGCATTTTCTTGCCCATCATCTTACGGATAATATCGAACAGCCGCTCGCGTTCAGCGTCCTGCGTTTCCGCTGTCGGCCATTTCTCCGGATGAGATGCGGGATCATCTACGACAGAAGCAAACAGAATTGCCCTGGCGGTTGGCAGAGGGAGCCGTGCCCACCAGTGATGAATTCCCTTCGGATGAGGGCCTATGCCTGGCATTTTGTCGTATGCCGAGGCATCGTTGATTTCAGGTAGTGGCAGCGCCACCTCAATCAGTTTCTTTCTCATTTCCCCTCTTGCTCGGCTTTTGCCGCGTCGTACTCCTCGTGTAGGAGGTCGAGCGAAGGAATCTGCTCGGAGGCAACGCGGATGAATTCCGAATCGTTCAAGGACTCGTAGGTGACCCCTTTGAAGATGGCCTTCACTCCCATCTCCTGGATCACATCTTCGGCTTTACCAAACGTGCTTGCCAGCTCTGCTCGAAGAGTGCGTTCAACTTCTTCTCTTCTCGGAAATGGGCCTAGAAACTTAGACCAGCGCTTTGGCGGCTTGGCCACGACTCCAGGCAAAAGCGCTTCAGTTAAGGTATCTCGGTTTGCGTCGATGGAATTTTGGAGCTGCTTCTTTAGCCGCGTCTGGAATCTTTGAACAAAACGTTCCAAAGTCTTAACCGCACTTTGGAATTGCTCCTTTCTGGTTCTGAGCACTACTGTTCCGTACCCCGGCAGACTAATAAGGTATTCCTTTACGATGTGACGCTTGAGGTTGATAACCCGGTTCTCGGACGACTCGCTGTTGTCCTCAATCAACTGGAACGAGCTTCGCAGCAACTTCTGTGCCTTCGGGTCTCCCGCAAGTCCGACCAAGTCTGACGCTATCTGGACTCTCTTACGGGAGAGGAACAGGCCGTGTAGTTCAAACTCAACAAATTCAAAACGCGCATTGAATACGCGGACCTTCCTTGCCAGGTCGAACTTGACCGGGGGGTCTGCCTCAAGTTCTTCGGTAGTCTTTTGAAGGTCTGCGTTCACCAGAGGCGCAGGGTGAAGGTCGATGCTGCTGAGGTCGGAAGATGGAGTGCCGTTGGCAGGGTCGATAATGGGAGCGTCAAAGCGGATAGCGTTGAATCTTTCCCCCGGCAATCCACCGGCTTCCACAAGGCGTGGCGTGGGGGAATAAACAGTCGTTGTTTCATCGGTAATGATGACTCCAACCCTTAGGCCCTGCTGTTGGAGAACTTGCGCTCCCAGTTGAGCCGCAACATCAAAGAGCATCTTCATGGCCTCCAGGTCGCCGAAGCCTAGACGGCACACCTCTGGGTCGGGGTCCAGGACAACTTGCACGGCATTTTTCCCCAACTCGTTCCACTTGACGGCGATGACCTTTGCCACGGATATGGAGAGCCCCGGTGCAATGACAACGAGGCGATGTTTCGCGCAGCTGATTTGGCCCTCGATGCCAATGTCAGGAAGACTGACAACTGCACAGGATGGTGAAGAATCTGTCACGCTGGAACCTCAGCTCTACTGAGCAATTCGCCGAAATCGTAGTTCACGCTGGTGACGCCGAAATCCGGCTCACGCTGAAAGGGGCGACGCACATAATGCACCCGGTGAGCATCGCCGTCCAAAAACTCGACTATGGCAAGAATAAAGTCCTCTGGCTTGTTGAGGGAGTAGAGAATCTCGTTTTTGGTGACGGTAATGGTCGCGGCACCCGATACACGGCCCTTGACCTCCAGAAATCGCAGCCGGCCGGTACTGCGTTCCAGGCTTTCAATGTCGTAGCCGAGCTTGTCGAATTCGCGGTCGGTAGGCTCAAAGCCAAGTGTACGCTCAACATCCATAATGATGGCCCGAGCGCGAGCTGCCGCTGCCTGTGTGTCTACGCACCGGGCAGATTCGGGCAGTGGTTGTCCGGTCATCAGCGCCATGAGTCCAGCCGGCACGACCACGAGGCCGCCCAGAGCGACGGGCGGCAGCGCCGAAACCTGCGATTCGAGATCGAGCTGCTCCATCCGCTTTTGCAGGCGCCCTTGCAGATCGTCCGCGCGGCGGCGGGCCTCCTGCGAGTTCAGGCGGGCGTTAGGCCGGCCAGCCTGCTCCTGCGCTTTCAGCTCCTCGGCGCGATGGTCCCAATAGCCGATTTCCTTGGTGAGCCGGTCCTTGACAGCGGCACGGGCTTTCTCGATCCAGGCGCTACGCCTGTCGCGGACCTCTTTCAAATGCTCCGGCACCACCTCGACGATGGCGTGGCCGAGTGCCTTCTGCTCCAGATCCCGCGTGATCCAGGAGAACTCCGGGCGGGCGAAGAGCGCATCGACGCCGGGTTCGCCGTCGCGCAGGGGACGGTAATCCAGATAAGGCGCGTAGTGCAGGTGTCGGGCATTGCCTGCCTCGTCCAACTCGACATAGAGCATCTGTTTGGATATGGTGCGGCGGTCTCCATTCTTAAGCACGCTGGCATCCTGCACGGAATGTTCTAGGTAGAAGAGGACGCGGGGCGTCGTTCCGGGGTCGCGCTCGTCAACGAGCACCGTACCACGGCGGAGCAGATCGCGATTGCGCTCCAGCGTCAGGTCAAGTGTGGCGTCGAGCAGCGGGTGACCAGGGCAGATAAAGGCAGCTAGAGCTTCGCCCTGAGGCGCAATCAGAGCCTTCTCAAAGGCGATCCGTTCGTATCGAGGAAGCACCGGCTCACCCGTTCCGATCAGACGGTCACGGTTACGCACTGGCGCAGGAACGTGCGTGACCTCGTAGCGGCGTGGCTCGCGTTGGCGAGCTGTGCCGCCGAGCTGGCTGAACGCTTCGAGGAAGAACGACTCAATATAGTGAGGTTGCAAACGGCGGGCAGCGGCGCGCTCCATGTCTTCCCTGATACGGGCGACACGGCTAACGTCCATCACATCGTGAGCCAGGGCACGCTCTTCGAGCAGATTCTGGAGCTGCGTTGTATCGACGGCGTTTGCGATGGCTTGCGTCAGCCTGGCGCGAATCTCTGGGCGCTCTCCGTACCGGATTGCCTGAATTAACAGGTCTCGCAGCGGGCGGCCCTCGAACTGAATCTTTCCGAGCACGTCGAAGACCTGTCCGCCGAGAGCCTGACGGGCCTGCTCCAGCTTCTTCAACAAGGTGTAGTAGACATCGCCTTCGCGCGTCTCCTCGGCGACCAAGTTCCAAAGGTGGCAAACTTCGGTCTGGCCGATTCGATGGATACGGCCGAAGCGTTGCTCAATCCGGTTGGGATTCCACGGCAGGTCGTAATTGACCATCAGATGAGCGCGTTGCAGGTTGATACCTTCACCCGCAGCGTCCGTGGCAAGCAAAACCTGTACCTCCGGGTCGTGTTTGAAGGACTCTTGCGCCTTCATGCGCTCCTCGCGTCCCATGCCGCCGTGGATCATGACTACAGCATCTTTGCGACCAAGCAGTGTTGTGACGCGGGTTTCGAGATAGGTCAGCGTATCGCGGTGCTCGGTGAAGACCACGAGCTTCTGCCGCGGCGAAGGAGTGGGCGGCGGAATCCTGGGAGCCTCGGCGGGCACTTCCCTGGGACCAGCAACAGATGAGAATATCTCGCCTAGCAAACTGGCAAGTTCACGCCACTTCCGATCCTCGCCGCTGCGACGAACGGCAAGCGCCAGTGCATCCAGACGGCCAAGAGTGGCGATCTCGGCCTTCAGCTCGCCAATGGTGCGCGCAGCAGTCGCCTGATCGAGGATTTCCTCCTCGGCAGCTTCCACTTCATTATCGGGCGCCTCATCAAGATCCTCAACGTCATCATCATCGAGCACGGGACTTGCGGCGGCAAAGGCATCAGCCTGCGCCCCGCGTTGCAGAATCTCAAGTTCCCGCAGTCGCTTTAGCAGGCGCTCGCTGCGCCGGTGAAGCGACTGATAGATGGCTTCGGGAGAGGATGCGAGTCTCCGCTGAAGGATAGTGAGGGCAAACCCGACGGTTCCGGCGCGCTTGTCATTAGCAAGCGCCTCTGCCCGGTTGAACTCTTCCCGCACATATTCCGTGACTTCCTTGTAGAGCCTCGCCTCGGGCTCCGAGAGCCTATAAGGAACTGTATAGGCGATCCGCTCCGGAAAGAGCGGCGTCCCATCGAACTTGAGCAGATTCTCCTTTACCATCCGACGCATGAGGTCCGAGATCTCTACCTGGTGCACCCCATCTCGGAAGCGGCCCTCGAATCGGTCGCCATCGAGTAGCGCCAGAAAAAGCTGGAAGTCCTCTTCTTTACCGTTGTGGGGCGTTGCCGTCATCAGCAGGAAGTGTCGTGTAAGCCCCGACAGAAGTTTTCCAAGGTGATAACGCTTTGTGTATTTAATCTCGCCGCCAAATATCGTGGCCGAGAGCTTGTGTGCCTCGTCGCAGACGACCAAATCCCACCGGCAGTCCGGGGCTTGCAGCTTTTGTTGCACATCCTCGTCGCGCGAAAGTTTGTCAAGACGGGCAATGACGAGATTGTTTTCGAGAAACCAATTGCCGGTTCGTGCCGCTTCAAGCTTGTCATTGGTCAGAATCTCGAAGGAAAGTTGGAAACGGCGGTAAAGCTCGTCCTGCCACTGCTCGGCTAGGCTACCTGGGCAAACGATCAGACACCTTTGCAAGTCACCACGGGCTATCAGTTCCTTGATGAACAAGCCGGCCATAATGGTCTTTCCTGCACCCGGATCATCGGCAAGGAGAAACCGGAGTGGCTGCCGCGGAAGCATCGCCTCGTAAACCGCCGTAATCTGGTGGGGCAGCGGCTCGACAAGAGAGGTGTGCACGGCCAGGACCGGATCAAATAAATGCGCCAAACGGATGCGATGCGCCTCCGATACTAGCCGGAACAACCGTCCGTCCCCGTCAAAGCTCCACGGACGGCCTTGCTCCACTACCTGAAGGCGCGGTTCGTCATGGCGATAAAGCAACTCGTTGGCGACACGCCCAGTCGGAGCTTTGTAGGTCAATTCCAAAGCTTCGGAGCCAAACCATTCGACGCTGACCACAGTAACGACTTGATCCGGCAAGATTCCCCGGATTACAGCGGTAGGCTTGAGGTCTTCGAGATGAGCCATGTTTCGCGCTTTCGTGGCGGCCAACCTGCAATCACCGCCAAATGTAGGGCATTCAAGTAGTTTAATTGGTTGAGAGAGTCGATGCAGCCAAGACGTGTGACTTTCTTGGTTGCATTTCGCGCATTGACTCTGGTCAACCGTTCGCGGACGGGCATCGGACTGCAAGCCGACATTTGCCGGCCTGGACAAAGACGCAGGCGGCTTTTCAAACAGACGCTGGCTGAAGGAAGATCAAAGCAAAGAAACCCACGGCTTAGATGCGACTCCCTAAACCAAGGAAAGCCGTCAACCCAGACTCGATCACCGTCGCCAAGACGCTGAGACTTGACGGCAAGGTGGAACCACGCCTTCCACCCCTACCAATCGGCGCCAGATTCAAACGACGGCGACAGCACGGTCGCCGTGGACGCCGACCAAAGTTCCGAACTCCATGATGGCAATCCATTCTAGTTGCCATTCACGAAGAGCAATGGAGCTGCGGCCCTTGTCCTTTCGTAACCACACGGCAAGGAACAGTAACTGAATGAGCAGCAGGATCTTGTTCGTAGCGAACCTCTGTATCCAACGCGTCTCAGGGTCCAGTGCGAGCTGACTGTGATATGGATCACCCGGTCAGACTCGATATTCTCTGTTCTCCTGTGCTGATTCACTTTCCCGCGCCGACGAACTTAAGCGTGCGAGCATTTCCTTTTCGTGAACCGAACTCCACGAAAAGTTCCTGAGCCGAAAGAAGTTGTGGGTTCTCTGCTATCCGCAGCCCTGAACGCTCGTCCAAAGTCTAGGAGCAAATCAGGGAGCACTACATCTACTACAGCAGTTGTGTAGTGCTGTAAAAGTCTGGGAACCGCAGTTGACGAAATGGATTCCTATGCTAACGAGAAGTGACACTTCAGTACCGCAGCAGGGAACACTGATGCGCAACCGGGTGTCTAAACAAATGTACCTGTAGTGTTTTCCTTGGTGAAATCAATCGATTTGGAAAGGGTAAGGGATGACAGTCGCAGAAGCTGAAGAGAGAATCGAAGCACTCACACGAAACCTT
>Ga0302319_10021424_pt1 | contig 11644 bp, 10 predicted proteins | sample Bog_T0_2_FD_203319 | JGI IMG/M metagenome (GOLD analysis project Ga0302319, IMG submission 203319) | Peat permafrost microbial communities from Stordalen Mire near Abisko, Sweden - Bog_T0_2 | ecosystem: Environmental > Terrestrial > Soil > Wetlands > Peat | place: Sweden: Abisko, Stordalen Mire...
CTTGTACTGCTTGACGAACTCGAACAAAGGCTCCGGACCGAGGCCGTCGATGAAGACGGGCTCATGAAAAGAGATGACCTTCACCTCCATGAACTCGCCGTCCGGCGTCAGCGCGACGAGGACGTTGATCGGCGTGCCCGAAAAGCCCGGCAGCGGCGCGAGGTCCTTCGATTCGAAGACATAGGCGACGAGTTCGTCCTTGGTCGCGTTCTGCTTGAAGATGGGCCAAATCGGCAGCACATCGTCTTTTTCGCCGAGCATGAAGGGCGCGGGGAAGAAGCGTTGGAGATCCGCGCGCGTCAGATCTCCCGCGCGAGCGAGCGGGGCGCCGAGCAGACAAACGCACAGAAGCGCCCATAACGCGCGGAACAACCTCATCCGTTTCCTCCCAGCCGACCACGCTAACAGCGCGGCGGGCGCTGGCCATAGCACTTAAGAAGGAGGCGCGGGAGATTGCCCGCGTCCTGTAGCGCGCGTACACTCCGGCAAATATAGCAAAGCGTGCGGCGGCGCGCCGGGAGGAACAAAAGGTTGGACCCATCGGCGCGATGTTGTTTGGACGACGGGCCGGTCCTGTTGGCGAGCGCGCGCGACTCCGACCCTCTCGAGAACATTCCGCGTCCACGGCGCGATGGGCTCGCCGAGCGCCATGCCGCCGTCCTCGCTTTCCCGTTCAATTCCCCGCGACGCTTTGCCACGTCAGGTCTTACGTACGATGGCTCTCGACGCGAAGCGGGCCTAGTTGGCCCGGGGATATCGCGCTTTCGGGCGGTCGCGCCACGGCCGCCCTCCCGGGTCAATACCGTAATTTATAGAAAGGGGCCGTCATGAAATTTGTCAATGTTTGCCTGACCGTTACCGCCGTGTGGTTGAGCGCGGCGGTTGGTGCGCGCGCCGCCGATGTCGCGGCGGGCGAAAAGGTCTTCACCAAATGTATGCAATGTCACCATATCGGCTTGGGCGCGACCAACTTTTACGGGCCCGTACTCAACGGCTTGATTGGTCGCAAAGCGGGAACCGTGCCCGGCTACGACTATTCCGCCGCCACGCGTAACTCGCGCATAGTTTGGAGCTACCGCACGCTGTCGAGCTATCTGAAGCAGCCCAAGCATGACGTGCCCGGCACGGAAATGACTTTCCCCGGCTTGAAGGATCAGAAGGACATCGACGACGTGATCGCCTATGTCTCGCAGTTCCGACGCGACGGCGGCAAGAACTGAAACGAAAGCCCCGCCGGATCGCTCCGGCGGGGCCTTTTTTGGTTCCGAAGTCGGATCCGATCAAGCCTTCTTCATGGCGGCCCGAACGGTGTCGGCTGTGATCGGCAAGGACCGAACCCGGGCGCCGACCGCATTGAAGATGGCGTTGCCAATCGCCGGAGCCACCACGGTCACCGCCGGTTCGCCGGTGCCGGTCGCCATCTCTCCGTTGGCGATGACCGCCACTTCGATTTCCGGCATATCGGCATTGCGCATCGGCTTGTACTGATCGAAGTTCGCCTGCTCGATCGCGCCATTTTTCATCGTGGCCTTTTCGAACATGGCGAGCGACATTCCCCACGCCGCCGCGCCCGTGACTTGCGCGCGGACGCCGTCCGGATTGACCGCCGTGCCGACGTCCGAGGCGACAGTCAGCTTCTTGATCTTGACGACGCCGTCGTCGCTCACGGCGACGTGCGCGACGCAAGCCGTCCAGCTCGAAGTCTTGCGCTCCTGCGAACTGACGCAGGCGACGCCGAGGCCTTCGCCCTTGGGCAGCTTTTTCGTCCCGTAACCCGCCAAGCCCATCGCCGCGCGCAGGGCGTTGGCCAAACGCGGAGCGCCTTCATTGTCGCCGCCGCCGTCGAGCATCGACAGACGCAGTTCGGCCGGGTCTCGGCCCGTCGCGTGCGCGATCTCGTCGACCAGGCTCTCCACCGCCCAAAACGTCCAACCAGGAGCGACCGAACGCAACTGGCCCGAGGGCGTCGCCGCCTGAGCGAGTTCGTTGAGCACGGTGCGGATCGTGTGGTTGGGAACGGTGTAATAGAAATCCGCCCCATGCACGGCGAAGCCGTCCAACGCGCCTTTGTTGTCGACCGCGGGCGTGAGGAATCCCGGAATGCCCCAACGCTTGGTTGGCCACGCGCTGACGAGGTCATGGTCGACCGCCACGATCTCGCCCTTGTCGTTCAAACCGGCGCGGAGCTTCTGGTACGTCAGCGGCCGCGTGAAATCCATCGTCATGTCGTTTTCGCGACTGTAGATGACCTTCACGGGCAGACCCGTCGCCTTGGCCGCGACGGCCGCCGGAACCATCATGTCGGAATCGAGCCGGCGCCCGAAACCGCCGCCGATCCAGGCCTGATGGATGACGACGTTCTTGGGATCGATACCCACCGCGCCCGCGGCGATGGCGGTCGAACGCGTCATGAACTGATTGCCGGAATAGAGATGAAGCACGCCGTCCTTGAACTCGGCCGTCGCGTTCATCGGCTCCATCGGGCTGTGGATGTTGATGCTGGTCGTGTATTCCGCCTCGATGACCTTGGCGGCTTTCGCGATCGTTCCCGCCGCGTCGCCTTGCTTGACATAGAACACGCCCGAGTCGGGCAACGCCTGCAAGCGCTTGGCCTCGGCGAGGATCGACTCGCTGGAGACGTCGGCGTTCGGCCCCTTGTCGTAGCTGATCTTCAGCATGTTGGCCGCTGTGATGGCCTCGCCGTAGGTCTTGGCGACGGCGACCACCCAACCGGTCACGGTGCCCGTCGGGTCTTCGACCACGACCGCTTTGACGAATCCGGGAACGCGCGCCTTCGCGTCGGCGTCGTCGACCGACGTGACTTTCGCGCCGTAACGCACGGGCGGCGTGACGATGCGACCGTAGACCATACCGGGCAGCATGGTGTCGATGCCGTATTTGGCGGTGCCGTTGACCTTGAACGGTATGTCGATCTGCGGCAGATCCTTGCCAATCAGCACATACTGATCGGCGGTCTTCAACGTGATCGCCTTCAGGTCGTCCGCCGTGTAGGCCTTCGTGACCTTGCCGGCCTTGACGATGTCGGCGAAGCTGACGGCTTTCCCAGACTTGGAATCGACGACGCGCGACTCCGAAGCGGAGCAATCGCCCGCCGAAGCTCCCAGCATCGCCGCGCCCGCGTCGATCAACGCGAGCCTTCCGGCGGCGCCGGCTCGGCTCATCGCGTCGAAGTTCATCATGGTCGACCAACTGCCGCCCGTGATGGTCGCGCCGAGCACGGGATCGCCGTACTTGGGATCGTTGCCGACCAGATTGACGCGCATATGGCTCCAGGACGCGCCGAGTTCTTCGGCGACCAATTGCGCCATCGTGCTCGCGATATGCTGGCCCATGTCGGCCTTGCCGACGTTGACGGTGACGAGTCCATCCACGCCGATGCCGTACCAGACGCTCGGTTGATAGCCGGCCGCCATGTCCGCGAGGGCGGAACCCGAGGAAGCGCCGAAGCCGCATACGAGGCCCGCGGCGCTCATGCCGACGAGAAAGGAGCGGCGGGAAAGATCTGGCCCCTCCGCGCGAATCGTTTCGTGCTTGGTCATGCCTTCCTCCCGGGAGTTTCGTTGGACGCGCGCAGATCGGTCGCGGCGCGCTCGATCGCTTTGTTGATGCGGGGATAGGTCATGCAACGGCAGAGATTGCCGTTCATCGCCGTGACGATCTCCTCATGGGTGGGCGCCGGGTTGTGCGCGAGCAACGAAGCGGCCTGCATGATTTGGCCCGACTGGCAGTAGCCGCACTGGGGAACCTGTTCAGCGACCCAGGCCTTCTGCAAGGGATGATCGCCATGTTCGGAGAGGCCCTCGATGGTGGTTATCGCCTTGCCCTCGACCTCGCCGAGGTGGGTTTGGCACGAACGAACGGCGACGCCGTCGAGATGCACGGTGCAGGCGCCGCAGAAGCCGCCGCCGCAACCGAATTTGGTGCCTGTCATTTGCAGATTTTCACGGATGACCCAAAGCAGTGGCGTGCTCTTGGGCGCGTCGACGACTACGCGTCGACCATTAATGGTCAACTCGGGCATGATCCCTCCCTTTGTCGCTCTGTTGGCGAGCGACTGTTGGCGTTCGCGAGATACGAAACGCTTTTTACACCAGTCCCAGCGACGGCATTCTCCGTGGCGCTGGAACTAACCGGCAGCGTGGCTGCCAGCCTTGTGGTGGTCAACGATACTAAAGGAGTACATGCGTCTGTCAACAAATCGCAGTTATATCCGTCCGTATATAGAGATCGCTCGACCGCCGGCGCCAAAGTACTATAGCCGCTAGGTCGGCGCCGGGTATGGTGCGGTCGTCAAAACAAGAACACGAACGGGGTAGGAACGGCATGCGGGCGAACCGTTTCATAATATGTGTGATGCTTCTCGGCATGGCCCTCGTCGGGCGAGCGATGGCGCATGGCGACGTGACGCCGCAACCCGTCGACACCACGGGTCTTGATCCCCTGGGCGCCGATTGGCGCGAGACCAATCCCTATCGCGGCAATCCGCTGGCGCTGAAGATCGGAGCCTCCGGCTTCAATCAGAACTGCGCGCGTTGTCACGGTTTGCAGGCTGTCTCGGGCGGCTTGGCGCCTGATCTTCGTTATCTCGACAAGGCGGAAGCGGGCGACCAGTGGTTCATCAACCGGATAAGGCACGGCTACAGTCAGAACGGCATGACGAAAATGCCGACGTTCGAGGGAATTTTGAGCCAGGAGGCCATGTGGGCGATTCGCACGTATCTCGACTCCCGCTACGACGGCGATTGAGCGCGCTCGCGCTGGCATTGTTCACGGCGGCCGGGGTCTCGGCGCCGCTGCACGCGCGCCCGCTCGACAAGGTGCGTGAAACCGGCGTGCTCCGGGTGGCGGTCTATCAGGACTACAAACCGTATTCCTGGCGCGAAAACGGTCAAACTGTCGGCATCGATGTCGAGATCGCCGAAGCTTTGGCGCAATCGTTGAACGCTCGCCTCGACCTGTTCGAACTCAGAGCGGACGACGACATCAATGACGACTTGCGCAACGGCGTCTGGAGAGGAAGCGTGGTCGGCGCGTCGCCCGGCGACGTGATGCTGCACGTGCCTTACGATCGGAGGATCGAGCAGAGCAATGATCGTGTTTCGCTGTTCGGCCCCTATCACGTCGACGGCATGGCGATGATCGTCGACCCCGGCAAAGCGGATTCCGCGCTCGATCTTTCGCTGTTTCAGCGGGAGAAAGCCGCGGTCGCCGTGGGCACGATCGGCGACATGATCCTCATCTCGCTCCACGACCACGCGTTGCAGCCCAATGTCGTGCACGAGCGCGATCTCGAACGCGCGGCCGGCGATTTCGAGCGCGGCGAGGTCGCCGCGTTCTACGGCGAAGCGTCCGCCGCGGAAGCCTTCGCGCGGGCGGGACAGCGTCCGTTCGCGATCGTCTATCCCAAGACGGGCATGGCCGCGGACTGGCTCGTCGGCATGGCGGTGAAGAGCGATTCGCGCGATCTCGGGGCCTATCTCGAGGACTCGCTGCGGAAGCTGCGCGAGAGCGGAGCGGTGGCCAAGATTTTCGCCAAATACGGCGTCGATTGGCGAGCGCCCTAGGTTCGCCTGGGCGAAAAGTTTCTTTGTTGGCGCGCCGAAGCTGTCGCGCCGAAGGGAGACCGGATTCCCGCGTCAAGCGGGTTCGGAATTGGGGATCTCGCCTGAAGGCGAGACGAAAGGGGAGGAACGGATGAATTCGATTTGGAAACTGGGTTTTGTTTCGCTGATCGCTCTGGCGGCGGCGAGCGTCTCGGCTCGCGCCGGGGATGTGACCGACGAAATGATTCTGAAAGACGCGACCACGCCGACCTCCGTGCTCACCAACGGCATCGGCACGCAGGCGCAACGGTTCAGCCCGCTTGCTCAGATCGACAAGACGACCGTGAAGAACCTCATCCCGGCGTGGTCGTTCTCCTTCGGCGGCGAGAAGCAGCGCGGGCAGGAGGCGCAGGCGCTGGTGCATGACGGCGTCATTTACGTCACCGGTTCCTACAGCCGTCTATATGCGATCAACGCCAAGACGGGCGAGAAGATCTGGGAATACGACGCGCGCCTGCCCGAGGGCATCCTTCCCTGCTGCGACGTCGTCAATCGCGGCGCGGCGCTTTACGGCGACAAGGTCTATTTCGGCACGCTCGACGCGCAACTGGTCGCGCTCAACGCGAAGACCGGCAAGCTGGTCTGGAAGAAGGAGATCGAGGATTTCAAGGGCGGCTATTCCATGACCGCCGCGCCGCTGATCGTGCCGACGAAGGCGAACGGCGCGCTGATCCTGACCGGCGTCTCGGGTGGCGAGTTCGGCGTCGTCGGCCGCGTGGAAGCGCGCAACGTCGACACCGGCGAACTCGTTTGGAGCCGTCCCGTGCTCGAGGGCCTAACGGGCTCGTATCGGGGCAAGGACACCACGATGACGGGCAAGGCCAACGAAAGCTGGCCCGGCGACATGTACAAGTTCGGCGGCGGCGCGCCGTGGCTCGGAGGCACCTACGATCCCGAAACCAAGCTCGCCTTCTTCGGCACCGGCAATCCGGCGCCCTGGAATTCGTGGATGCGTGCCGGCGACAACAAATGGACTTCGTCGCGCATCGCGATCGACCCGGAAAACGGCGAGATCAAATGGGGATTCCAGACGACGCCCCACGACGGCTGGGACTTCGACGGCGTCAACGAATTCATCTCGTTCGATCTGAAGAAGGATGGCACGACTGTCAAGGCGGGCGCCACGGCCGACCGCAACGGCTTCTTCTATGTGCTCGATCGCACCGACGGGAAGTTCCTTTCGGGGACGCCGTTCGTGTCCAAGATCACGTGGGCCAAGGGCATCGACGCCAACGGCCGGCCGATCTACAACGACGACGACCGCCCGGGCGATCCGACCAAGTCGGCCGAAGGCAAGGAAGGCAAGGAAGTCTTCTCTGTGCCCTCCTTCCTCGGCGGCAAGAACCAGATGCCGATGGCCTATTCTCAGAATACAGGCCTGTTCTACGTCCCGTCCAACGAGTGGGGCATGGACATTCACAACGAGCCGGTCGCCTACAAGAAGGGCGCGGCCTATCTCGGCGCGGGCTTCACGATCCATACGGTCTTCGACGATCATATCGGTTCGTTGAAGGCGATCGATCCGACCGACGGCAAGACCATCTGGGAATACAAGAACAAAGCGCCGCTCTGGGGCGGCGTGCTGACGACCGCCGGCGGCCTCGTGATCACGGGAACGCCCGAAGGCTATCTGAAGGTGTTCGACGACAAGACGGGTGAAGTGCTCTGGCAGTTCAACGTCGGCACCGGCATCGTGGCGCCGCCGATCGCCTGGGAACAGGATGGCCAGGAAATGATCGGCGTCGCGGCGGGCTGGGGCGGCGCGGTTCCCTTGTGGGGCGGCGACGTCGCCAAGCAGGTGAAAGACATCAACCAGGGCGGCTCCTACTGGGTGTTCCGCCTGCCGCAAAAGACGGCTTCTAACTAAGCAGCCGTTCCCGGAGCGTCGGGATTTCCCGGCGCTCTTATAAGGCAGGCCATGTCGGCGGCTTGCCGTGGCCTGTTTCCGACCAGTACCGATAGGCTATTGACCGCCTGTGGGCCGCGAACCTACATTCATTGCGTTTAGGAAACCTCAAGGAGAATCCCATGGCTTGGACGACGCCCGTTGTTGTGGAAGTTTGCATCGGCATGGAAGTGACGAGCTACGCTTCCGCGAGCTGAAAGCGACGTCGCCGGCAGGGAGGGATCCTCGCGCGGCGGCGTGTTTACTTAGATAACTCGGAAAGCCGCCCCCCATCGGGCGGCTTTTTTTGTGCGGCGCAATATGAAAGGTGGCGCGCGCGAGAACGAGCAGGCGCCGCCCCACTCACGCGGCGGGAGGGCCTCCGCCGCGCCGCGCCAGGAACCCTCGCGAGGGATCATAAGCCAGCACCGCGCCGGTCAGGAACACGATCATGCAGCCCGTCACAACCGCGAGCGAGACCCACGAGATCTGCCCATAGAAGGCGAAGCGGATCAATTCCGTGGCGTGAGTGAACGGATTGATCTCGCAGACCCAATAAAGAAACGGGCTCGATTCTTTGACGCGCCAAAGCGGATAGAGCGCCGAAGAGGCGAAGAACATCGGGAAGATCACGAAGTTCATCACGCCGGAGAAATTCTCGAGCTGTTTGATCAGCGACGATATCAGCATTCCCAACGCGCCCAGCATCAGGCCGCTGAGCATGAGCGCGGGAATGATCGCGACATAGCCGACCGGCGGCGCCTCGATCTCCCAGAAATAGGCGATCACCAGATAGGCGTAGACTTGCAGTATCGAGACAATCGTTCCCGCGAGCAGCTTCGAGGATAGGAGAAACCAGCGCGGAAACGGGCTGACCAACAATGTCCGCATCCCGCCGGTCTCCCGATCGTAGACCATCGTCAGCGAAGATTGCATGCCGTTGAAGAGCTGGATCATCGCCATCAAGCCGGGCGTGATGTAAACCTCGTAAAGCACGTAGGTGTCATAGGGCGGGATGATCGACACCCCCAGCACCTGCCGGAATCCAGCAGCGAAAATGAACAGCCAAACCAGCGGCCGAACCAACGCCGAAACAAAGCGTTCGCGCTGATGCACGAAACGCAGCCCCTCGCGCCAGACTATACCTTTTAGGCAAATGACATATTGCGTGAGCGTCAAGCCGCGCCATGCGTTCGCGTCGGGCCCGCTCATGCCGCAACTCCCGTCTCGCCCGTCAACTTGGCGAACGGGGCTCCCAAGTCCCTCTCTCCGCTCCGCGCGACCAAATCGTCAATAGGCCCGTACGCCAGCACGCGCCCGTGATGCAGGATCACGACATGATCGCCGGGCCGCGCCTCATCGATGAGATGCGTCGCCCACAGCACACCGATTCGCTCGGAATCCAGCAGACCACGCACATGCTTGAGAATCCCGGCGCGCGCGTTGACGTCGAGACCCACGGTCGGCTCGTCGAGAAGCAGCAGGCGCGGCCTATGCAGCAGCGCGCGCGCGATCTCGACGCGTCGCATCTGCCCACCCGAGAGCTTGCTGACGCGCTCATTCAGACGGTCGGCCAGATCGACCCGCACCAGCGCCGCGCGGGCGCGCGGGATCGCCTCACGACGCCCGATCCCGTGCAGCGCGGCGTGATAGATGAGATTCTGCTCGACGGAAATATCGACGTCGAGCGCGCGCGACTGAAACACCACGCCGAGTTGTCCCAGCGCCGCGCTCGGTTCGCGCGAGATATCATGACCGTAGATCGAAATGCGCCCCTGCCGCGTGGCGTAGAGCCGCGTGATCAAGGCGTAAAGCGTCGACTTGCCGGCGCCATTCAGCCCGAGCAACACCGTGAACGACGAGGGCGCGACCTTGAAACCGACGTCGTTCAACGCTCGCCGCGCGCCATAGCTATGCGACACGCCCTCGACCTCGAGAGCGGGCGGAAGAAGTTGTGAGTTTTCGTTCATGTCAGAGATCCCAGCGCCTCATCTCGAGGTATCCATGATAAGGCGACGATTGGAAATGGGCCTCGACGCGCGGCTATTGACGAGACGGTTCCGTCCTCACACAATCGCGGCCGAATGCAAGCGCCGCATGACAGTGGGGAGGAACTTCCGTGAGAATATATCGGGTCACCGCGGCCGCGTTGGTCTGTTGTCTGCCGTCGGGCGCGTTCGCGAAGGACACGCAGTTCTGGAACCTCACCGCGAATACGATCACCGCCTTCCAACTTTCGCCCGCGGGCAAGGGCGATTGGGGCGCGGACCAAACCGCCAACGACAGCGACCATAGCGTCGATCATGACGAGCGGCTGAAAATCATCGGCGTCAAATCGGGAACCTATGACGTCAAGTTGGCTGACAAGGCGGGGCGCGCTTGCGTGGTCAAGGACGTCGTCGTGAAGGACGGCGCGATCTTTTCCATCGACGAGAAGAAGCTCGCGGGTTGCTCCAAATAGACTTCACTCCGACGCGGCGGCCATTCGCCGATACACGAACGGCGGCGGCGCGACATGTGACTCCACCCGCGCGAACGCCGCGAAGCGATCGTGATCGGGTGAGAGGTGGCAGGCGGGATCGGCCGCCGTCGCATCGCCGGTGACGGCGAAGGCCTGGCAGCGACAGCCGCCGAAATCAATCGTGCGCCGTTCGCAGGTACGGCACGGCTCTTTCATCCAACTCTCGCCGCGATAAGCCTCGAAGGCCGAACCGTAACGCCAGATGTCCGCGAGGGCGCGGTCGCGCGCATTGTCGAACTGCAACCCCGGCAAGGTCTGCGCGGCATGGCAAGGCAGCACCCGCCCCGAGGGCGTCACCACCACGATCGACTTCGCCCAACCGCCCATGCACGCTTTCGGCAGCGTCGCGTAATGGTCGTGGATGACGAAATCGAAATTCAGCACGCCCAGCAGCCGCGCCTTCGCCTCTTCAACGATATCGACGGTGGCCAGGAACTTCTCCTTGGTGGGAATCAACGCCGCGCGATTCTTTTCCGCCCAGGCGTAGTACTGGATATGCGCGACCTCGATCCGTTGCGCATCGACCTCGACCGCGAAGTCGATGATCTCGGGCAGATGATCAAGGTTCTGCCGATGCATCGGCGCGTTGATCGTCAGCCCCAATCCGAGTTCGCGCGTCCAGCGCGCCACGTCGCGCTTCTTCGGCATGCCGCCCTTGTAACCGGAAATGCGGTCCGCGTTTTCGGGGACGACGTCCTGAATCGAAACCTGTACGTGATCGAGACCGATTTCGGCGAGCCGCGACAGATGCTCGCGCGTCAGCAACACGCCCGCAGTGACGAGATTGGTGTAGAGCCCCGCCTCCACTGCGTGCCGCAAAATTACGTCGAGATCGCGCCGCGCGGTCGGCTCGCCGCCGGAGAGATGCAATTGCAACGCGCCCATCGCCGCGGCCTGGCGAAAGATTTCGCCCCAGGCGTCCGCGCTGATCTCGGCGTTGGCGCGCTCCATCTCCAGCGGGTTGGAGCAATAGGGGCATTGCAGGGGACAGCGATGCGTGAGCTCCGCCAAGAGTCCCGCGGGGCCGCCGACGAACAGCGCGTAGGACGAGGCGAAAGGCGATAAAGGCGGGCACGCGAAAACGTCCGGCCCGTCGCGCAGCAGGCGCTTGTCGGCCAGCCCTTGCAGCAGTTTAACGACGTCCTTGGCGATCAGCTCCGCCGGCGCCGAATAGATGGCGGCCAGTTGCGTCACGATCTCGCGAACGCTTCGCGCCCCGTCGCAGAGTTGCAGCACCGCGACGCCGATCGCATCGATCTCGTAGGCGCGCTCGGGCGCGAGAATCACCAGCCGGTCACGGGCGCGATCCCGGTGCAGGCGCGAGTAGCGGGTGAAGGCCGGGCGAGAGGCCTCGCCGACCACGAAGCGACGCGAGGCGAGCGAATTATTCATTGTGGCTTTCTGGGCGGAAAGCGCCGGGCGGAATCACGCCGGGCGCGACATAGGCGTGATTGAGCGCATCGAGTTGCGACCACAGCACGTCGCACTTGAATTGCACCGCCGCGACACAGGCTTCCTGCTCGCTTCGCGCGCGCGCGTGGGTCTTGACGTAATTCAGCGCGAAGTCGGAATCGCGGGGCGCTTGTGTGAGACGGCGTTTGAAATAGGCCATCG
>Ga0302319_10021425_pt1 | contig 11644 bp, 4 predicted proteins | sample Bog_T0_2_FD_203319 | JGI IMG/M metagenome (GOLD analysis project Ga0302319, IMG submission 203319) | Peat permafrost microbial communities from Stordalen Mire near Abisko, Sweden - Bog_T0_2 | ecosystem: Environmental > Terrestrial > Soil > Wetlands > Peat | place: Sweden: Abisko, Stordalen Mire...
AGCCGACTGCGAGCGATCCTGCCGGAATGGTAATGGTCGCCGAGGCGGTGCTTAGAGTGGTTGCGGCGGAAGTATAGCTGCCGCTGGAGAGAACCACGGAGCCGGTCGGCGTGCCGCTCGATCCGGAGACCGCGATGGCAACAGAGAGCGACTGCGCCGTGGTAATGCTGCCCGACGCGGGCGTTACGGTTACGGTTGGCGTGGTCGTTGGCTGGGTGACGGTGACCGTGGCAGTTCCGGAGGCGCTGTTGTAGGCCGTGGAACTGGCGCTGTCGGGGCTGTACTTCGCGGTCAGCGTGTCGGAGCCTGCGCCGAGCGATCCCGCCGGGATCGTGATGGTCGCCGAGCCGGTGCTTAGAGTGGTTGCGGCTGAAGTATAGCCACCGCTGGAGAGAACCACGGAGCCGGTCGGAGTGCCACTCGATCCGGAGACGGCAATGGCAACGGAGAGCGACTGTGCGGTGCTGACGCTGCTCGATGCGGGTGATACGGTTACGGTTGGCGTGGTTGTTGGCTGGGTAACGGTAACCGTGACAGTTCCAGAGGCGCTGTTATAGTTCGCGGAACTCGCGCTGTCAGGGGTGTACTTCGCTGTCAGCGTGTCGGAGCCTGCGCCGAGCGACCCTGCCGGAACTGTAATGGTCGCCGAGCCGGAACTGAGAGCAGAGGCCGGTGAAGTATAACCCCCGCTGGAGAGAACAACCGATCCGGTTGGCGTACCGTTTGTGCCAGAGACCGCGACCGTGACACTGAGGCTCTGAGCAGTTGTAATGCTACTGGAGGCCGAGGTGACCGTCACAGTGGGCGTAGTGGGATTCGGGCTCGTCCCCCCGCCCCCCTGGCTTCCACCTCCGCATGCCGCAATGGCAAGAGCAATTGCGCAAAGGAGTGAAACCTGAAACAACCCAAAAACTCGATTCATATAATCTCTCCCTTTTGACTTTGTTTTTCTCTCATCGCAGGTATTTCGTTCATCGAGCCTCCCCGAGGCGAAATATATCCTCTACTTGTTTGCACCGCTGCGATCAAGCTCGACGAGTACGATGTCGTTACTATTCATCGGCACAGTAAACTCAGCCGAGCCCCTGGAACTGCTTCGCAATAACTTGTCTGTCTCCGGCAGATCTCGCGTAAGCTCGTTCAGATGATCGACCTGTTCCGCGGTCAGGTCCCTGGGAGACCCCATTTCAATGAAAGCGGAATATGCATCGTTTGAATGGTACCCAGTGCGCCGCACCTTGAGGCGATAAGCGGCATTTGGCGCAAGATGTGTGACTTGCAACTGTAGAGTCGCAGACGCGTGGTTGGAAATCACCTTTGTGTAGAAAGACCTGTTACTTACCTTCTGATCGGGCTGCTCAAAATCCCAAATGACTGCCGAGAGGTTTCCATCGTGGGTTGCCAGCATTGCCTGCGGATCGTTTGTCCTGAGACTCTCGCCCTGGATTGCGTGAAGATACTTGTAGGCGAAGAATGCAGGCTTGCGGATTCCCTGCGGATTCAACAGGCCGAATCCTCCTTGAAATGGCGCCGTCGGAGGTCCAGGTTCTTCGAACAGATCCGTGTAGGTCCAGTAACTCATTCCTTGCGCCAATCCCTGACTCCCTTTGAGTTTGGTCAGAATGTAGGGCGCGCTGATATACGAGTCATGCACCGAATCGCGCGGTGTGTAACTCGTACTCCATTCGCTGAAGTACAGCGGAAGCCCCGGAAATGCGGAAGCCGAAATCTGCTCGCGCACTCGCCGCACGTCTCCGACAATCGCATCCGGTGACGGATCGAGCTTTGTATCGGATTTCCCATTCTCGTCGAGGAAGCCGCCCTGCACGCCATACGTGTGGGTTGTCACGAAGTCAACGGCCGCGCCGCTCTGCTTCACATGGGCGAGGAACTCGGGAACCCAGGCCGCGCCCGCGGTGCTCGGCCCTCCCACACGCAACGCGGGATCGACGGACTTGATCGTCTTCGATGTGAGATCGAAGAGATCGAAATATGCCTTCTGATCGCCACCTTCCCAAAACCCTGAGAGATTGGGCTCGTTCCACACCTCGAAATACCACGTGCGCACTTCGGCGCTTCCGTAGCGCTGCTCGATGTGCCGGATGAAGGCATCGACAAGGTCGCGCCAGCCGTCCGGCTTCGGGTGCGATGTGTTGCCATGCCAATAGAAGATGCTGTTGTCGGAAGTAGCAAGCGCTTTCGGCGTGAATCCGAGTTCGACAAACGGCCGGATGTGCCGCGCCAGCAAGTCGTCGTAGAGTTGGTCGATCTTCGACCAGTTATAGACGGTCTTTCCATCTTCGACCCGCACGGTTCCAAGCACGTCGTGGAAGATGGCGTGGAAGCGGATGTAACGAAAGCCAAGTTCATCCACGGCGAGCTTAAGCTGCGCCTGGCTGTCGTTGCGAATCAGCGTACCCGGATAGTCGGAGCCGACCGACAGATCGAAGAAGTGATCGACCGGCCCGGTTGTGTCCTGGAGATTCACCGCGATAACACGTTGCGCAGTCTGTATCGATTGAGCCTTACAGATTGACACGGCCGAAATCAGAGTCAGACCGAAAGCGACGATTGAAACCCGCTGAAGAACTGAAATGAGCATAGACCTTTACTTTCTCAAAGGAGACTCTGATTCATGAAGCGGATGTCGGGTACACCATGCAGCATCCGTCTTGGTTGCATCATTGCCGTTGTTCCTTTGGTTATTGTGCCGCTCGGCAATGAGTTCCCTACTTGCAGTTTGGCTGGAAGCAAAGATTCTTGCTGAAGAATGGCATCACGTGATTTTGAAATCGGTCCGCGACGGCGCTGGTATGCGTGCCCGGATAGATCTCAAAACTGTTCGCGATTCCGTAACTGTCCAAGATATCGTGCAGCTTGCCGGCGTCGATGCGCAAGCCGTCCTGATCGCCAACGTCCATCGCAATCGCGCGATACTGCTTGAGATTGCCAATGTACTGGTGGACAAAGACGAGTGGCGCGTTGGCAATGAACTTCGCCTGCACCTCGGGTACCGGAACGCCGTCCCTGGTGGGCAGATCGAAATAGAGCGGTGGGTTCTTCGGGTCGGGCGCCCACGCGGCAGCAGTCGCATACTGTGCCGCGCCGAACCCCGGTGACTGGGCCGCCAGGTCTGCCGGCGATTTTGCCGCAGATACTTTCTTTTCGTTGGCGATCATCATTTCTTTCATTCGATCCGACGGGCCGGGACCGCCGCCGAGCATCGGCGACATGCAGCACGGGCTCATGATGTATAGCGCTCCAAACACATCGGAGTGTTTCATGCCAATGCGCGCAGCTCCGTAGCCGCCCATCGAGTGGCCCACCAGTCCGCGACTTGTGCGCTCTGGAATGGTGCGGTAGTGTGCATCCATGTAGGCCACGACGTCGTGCGAAATATACCGTTCAAAATCGCCCGTCGTTACCGAACTGGAATACATCGATCCGTTGTAAATGGTCTTGGAATCGGGCAGGACGACGATCACCTCCTGCGACCCTTTTGCGAATGCGCCTTCGATCGTTTGCGGAACGTGAATCTCGCGCGACCACTGGTCAGCTCCGATTGAGTAGCCGTGCAGCGCGTAGATGACGGGATAGCGGCGCTTCTTGTCTTTCTCGTAGCTCGGCGGCAAGAAGACGATAGCATCACGGTCTACGGCATCGCCCTCCAGGTTGCCGTCGAGCGCATCGCCGTGGATCTTGATGTGCTCGACAGTGGCGGGTTTTGCGCCAGGGACGGGGTCAGGAACAATAGTCTGCACCTGGGCCGAGAGATTGATCGCGGCCGCAGTCGAAATGGCCAATGTGAATGCAAGAAAGGCTTCTCTGTTCGTCATTTTCATCCTTAGATTGCGAAGGCACAGCTATTCGACCGGGTAAGAGTAGATGTTTACGCTGAAGGGGCGCACGGTAATAGTGGCTGGGAATGCGCCGAGCGTCTGTTCTTCAAGTTGAACTTCAGGCTTGTTGTCCACCTGCACGGTGGCGTCAATAGAATCGGGAGCCATGCGCCACAGCTTTCCCGCCCTCGCGAGTTTCGCACCGTTCATCGCGATGCTGATGGTTTGTTGAGAATCCGATGGGTTGAGCACGGCAATGGAGAGGGTCTTGCGATCTTCGCTGAGCGCAGCGCTCAGGTCGAGCGGGTATGTATCGCTGCCGGGATTGATCGCGGGTTGGTCGCCGCCCGCCGGAAATGCAGGCTTCGGCTGGGGTGAGTTTCCTGTCACCTCAACCGGGATGGCGCCGAAGTGGTCGCGGTACATCTTGAAAAGCATTCCCGTGGGGTTGAGAATGGCTTCGGTGCGGTTGGAACTCATCGTCGCGGTGGCGAAGGTCAATGCGCCCAATTGAAAGACATCGGAGTGGCGAAACATTTCGTGAAACGCCCATGCGTAGGCGGGGACGGTTTTGTAGGAGTTCGGCGCGCCACCGAAGTAAGCCCACTCGTCGATGGCGATGGGAACAGGCTTTGCCCGCAGCGCCGGAATGCGCTTCAGATATTCCTGGTAGTGCTCATATTTCGCTCGGACCTGGACGGCAGGAGAGCGCTGCCACTCAAGGAACGACAGAGGAGGATCGATGGTCACCTTCTTCTGCAGCTTCATGTCGGTATGTTGAGTGCCGGATGCGTAGTAATGCTCGCTCACCATGTCAATATTGTCGAGGCAGTTGAGCAGCATTTGTCCGGTCCAGTCGGCTGCCGAAAGATAGTCGGGAACATACTGGCCGTTGATGCGCCTGGCCTGATCCGCACCCTCCATCACGTCGGGCATGGCGCCGCCTGCGATGAGCTTGATGGAAGGGTCAACCTTACGCATTTCCCCGGCAAAGAGGTTGTGTTTCAACTCAAATTGCGGAAGCGACATGGAGCCCATTTGATAGTCTCCCCAGGGCTCGTTACCCACGCCCCAAAGCTTGACATTGTAGGGTTGCGGATGTCCGTTTGCCGCGCGCCAATGGCCCATCGGCGTGGTGGCGGCTCCGTTGGTGTATTCAACCAGTTCACGGGCGGACCATGCATCTCCAAAGCCCGCATTGACGGTGATGTAGGGATCGACGCCGAGCAACCGGCATAGCGTGAGGAATTCATCGGTGCCCACATCATTGGGCTGCACGGCATGCCAGACGGGGTCAAAGATGGGCGGCCGCTTGTCGATGTCGCCGACTGCGTAGCGCCACTCATACGATGAGACGAAGTTGCCGCCGGGAAAGCGAAGGACTCCAAAGCGCAACTGCTTCAATGCGGCAACAACCTCGGCGCGAAAGCCTTCGATGTTGTCGGCGGGCATCAGTGAGACCGCGCCGACATGAAAGGAACCGAGGCCGGTAGCGGTAATCTCGAGAGTAGCGTCATCGGTGTCGGCTGCCGCGGTGTAGAGCAGGGGAAACTTGCGGTATGCCGCCTCGAGCTTGCCAATGGTGACGGTCTTACGATCTGCCGCTTCCTTGCCCCAGATCAACGTCACTTTGACCACCGCGCCGGGAGAGCCGGCCAGCACAATGCGTCCGGTGTAGGATTTGCCATTGCGAACCGCGATACCGGACTGACTGAAACCGTGCGGCGCATTGAGGTCGAGATTGACCAGAGGCGACTGTTCGCCTGTATAAGGCGCCTTGGAGTCCATGCTCACGACGTCTCCGCCGACGGGAGCCCACCATCGTGAAGGAGTGCGGTTGAAGCGCGGGTTCCCAGCCGCATTACCCAGTACCGGCGGTGGCTTCGGCGCGGTGGCTGCAACCGGGTAATAGAACTTGCGATCAACGAGCATCTCAGACCAGACGCCGGTGTTGACGATATCTCCTCCGTGTTCGAGGAACTGACCGTAGATGTAGTTCGAGATGGGCGCGCCGGTCTTGGTGGTGTTGATCGTGGCACTGACCGGGGGCGCCTGCGATTTCGCCGCGCCGGGCCAGGCCAACAGAGGAGCAACAACAAGTCCCAGAATCAATGAGAGTGTTTTGGGGGTTGCGATTTTCTTGCACGAGCGCATATTTGGGTTTTTCCAGGTCCTGAACTCAATGCCGCCAGCAACCAAGAAGCACACCCAGATGCAAAGCGCACAGTTCAATTGCGTAAACGTTCTCTGGAATCTGGACTATACAGAAGTCCTGGAGCATCGAGCAAGTAATAAATCGATGTACTCGATGAAACAACGGTGTATCCTTCGGCTGCCTCACTCGCCAGCTATGCCGCCGGATGTAAAACTTGGTGTTGGCCGGCTTAAGGAGGGCGGGAAACGATTCCCGGCAGAGCTCCCAGTCCCGATCGAACCCCATCAGCGGGCCGATGTTCGGCAATAAAACGGTTGACGCACATGTGCGTCAACCGTTTTATTGCCCTTGCATGTAGCGGATCGATCTGTGGTCGCATTGATTTACATCATCTTGGATTTGCCTCTCCAAGCACATCGGCCGCTCCACGAGAGGGCGGAAAACGCGGCCGGAATGAGAGGATCCTTCGTATTTGACAGGAACTCACGCTCGGGCGTTAGACAACTGTGGATGGTCGTTTGAAAGGCGCGCTCGATCACATCCACCGTGCCCGAAAACTCAACTTCCGTGCGGCCGTTCGGGACCTTGATCCGGCTTAGGCCCTGGCCCTCAAGCCAGCTTGTCACCGTCGCGATATCGGTGTCAACAGGACCGAAGCGGCGTCCGAACCCCTCGAGCGAGAGCCGTCACCCATCGCAGTTCCATTGGCCGCGACATCGCCTGCGAAAGCTAGAGAGGGGACTGTGGCTGCGCAGAGTTTGAGAAACTCTCGTCTGCTCGGTGATCTCATTGCACCTCCAGCCCCGCGCACCGTTTGACGTCGGGCGGCTCGGCTCGACAAGAGAAATTCTGGCTTCCGCCATTCTCGCTGATTTGGAAGAACTAATGAATAAGCGACGAGTTTTGCTTCCCGTTTTCGACGATCCTCTTAAGGAACCTCTGCACAAGTGTCACTTCTCAACGAAGGCATCCCTCAGGGGCTAAAGCCCAGTTGGTTTTGCGGCACTTGCGGCACGACTGAAGTCGTGCCCTTTCAAAACTTCGACTTAATCAGAGGTTCCTTAAATGTGGCAAGGGTAAGGTCGTGAGTGTTCCCACAATCTGGTGTGATTTAGATCACTGCAATAAACTCGGACTTAATTTGTCGTATATTGAATGAAGACCAAATTAGTCGCATATTCCGTGCCGGAGGCCGAAAGACACCTCCTCCCAGCCGCGCGGGCCCGCAAAAGGAATTCGAAGTGAGTCCATTTCAGAGCAATCGCCGATTTGCCATTCGTCTGAGCTGCCTTCTCTTATCTCTTGTTGTTGCAGCCTGGGGCGCTGTTGCCGGAAGCATGTCCGGTACGGTGAAGGATCCCTCCGGAAGCGTTGTCCCGAATGTGGAGTTAACTGTCCACGAGCTCAATACCGGCCTCGTCTACCGGACACAGACCGACGCCAAGGGTTATTACATGCTGCCCGTTCTCCCGGTAGGCCACTATGACCTTGAAGCCCAAGCTCCGGGCTTTCGCTCCTACCGGCGGAACGGAATTGTGCTCGATACGAACGCCGCACTTACTCTCGATGCGACCCTCGAAGTCGGCAGCACGAGCGAGACAGTGAACGTGAACGACAATGGGCTTCACGTCGAGACCGTTGAGACGCAGCTGGGCGAGGTCATTACCGGCCGTCAGATGGAGGCAGTACCTCTCAATGGCCGGAGCTTTACTGACCTGCTATCCCTGCAGGCGGGCGTTGCCCCGGCGAGCACACTTACCTCCAGCAGCGTGCAGGACGTAGGCGCAACGACACTGTCTCCCTCCGGGACTCTGAATCCCGGCACGATCTCCGTCAACGGGCAGCGAGAATTTGCCAATTATTTCGGCGTCAACGGCAGCGATGTTGAGGAGGACGTGAACGCCGGTACCGCGATCATTCCAAACCTGGATGCAATAGCCGAATTTCGCATTATCACCAGCAACTTCGATGCCGAGTATGGAGAGTTCTCAGGCGGGCAGATCAGCGTCATCACCAAATCGGGGAGCAATCGTTTCCACGGCAGCGCGTTCAACTTTCTGCGTAACACCGATCTCGATGCGCGCAACTACTTTTCTCCAACTCGCGGCGCATTCAGGCAGAACCAGTTTGGGGCGACATTCGGCGGCCCGCTTCGCCGCAACAGGGTTTTCTTCTTCGCTGACTATCAGGGAACTCGGCAGACGCAGGGCATCGATACTGGGGAAATCTCAGTTCCAACCGAAGCCCAGCGGGGGGGCAGCTTTATCGATCCCTCGACGGGGAAAAGCCAACTGACAGGATGCGTGAGCGGGCCGTCTCTGGCCAGCATACTTTCACGGGATCTCGGGTCCACGATTGCGTCGAATGACCCCTACTCCGCGCAGTCCGCCGGATGCACGGCTGGCAGGCCTGTCGTGTTTCAGTCCGGTTCGATTCCAACAGCCGCGTGGTCGGTTCCGGCACAGAAGCTTCTTCAATATATCCCTGCTCCCAACACTGCCGATGGATTCGCCACTTCCGCCTATAACCAGACCGTCCAAGACGACAAGGAGGCCTTGCGCCTTGACGCGAACACTCACTGGGGACTGCTCTCAGCCTACTATTTTCTCGACGGATTCACTCTGGACAATCCATATCCGGTTGCTCAGAGCGGCGCAAGCGTTCCCGGCTTCGATGCCCTCACCACGGGCCGTGCGCAGCTTCTTGCTCTCGGCGATACCAAGACCTTGAGTGCAACGGCCGTCAATGAACTGCATCTGAGCTACCTGCGCGATCTCACCAACCTCGGCCAGCCGGTCGGAGGCCGCAACGTGAGCCTGGTTTCCCAAGGCTTCGCAAATGCGGACGGGAGTCCAAGCATCGTCGCTCTTGACCCCAAGGGGCAGAGCGTGGAAAACCTGAATTTCAACGGCTACTCGACTGGCGCCGCCGCTAACCAGCTCATTCAAACAAACAACACATACCAGGTGACCGATACATTCTCGAAGGTGGTTGGTAATCACACGATCAAGTTCGGCGCGGAGTTTCATGCCGACCAGGTCAATGCGCATGCGATTGCTCAGTTTAACGGCAGCTACGTTTTTTCGGGAACGGAAACGGGAGTCGATTTCGCCGATTTCCTTATCGGCGCTCCCAGCCAATACAACCAGAGCCAGCTGAATCCCTTCTATTCCCGCAACAAATATGTCGGCGCGTTCGCGCAGGATAGCTGGCACGTTCTCTCGAACTTGACCCTGAATTATGGGCTGCGCTGGGACCGGGTTGCACCTTGGTCAGAGAAATACAATCAGATTTCGACGTTTGTCGCGGGCGCGCAATCCGATGTTTTTCCCACCGCTCCGGCGGGCATTCTCTATCCCGGTGACCCTGGCGTTCCCGATACGCTTGCGCCCATCGGTGAATTGAGCTTCGCACCCCGCGTGGGCGTTGCATGGTCTCCGCGAGCCTCGCCGGGGAGTTGGATCGAAAAGCTTCTGGGCGCGCCGGGAACCACCAGCATCCGTGCCAGCTTTGGAGATTTCTATACAGCAATCGATGCGCTTTCAATCGGCGTACTTGCTGCGAATGCACCCTACGGGACCACTTACACAAGCCCGGCTCCGCCCCTCTTTGCAACACCGTTTGTCTCCGCTGCCAGCGGCCAGAACTTTGGCCAACCCTTCCCATACACGTTCGCACCCTTGAATTCTTCGCGGAGCCACCCCGACGGCAGCTTTGACTGGGGCAACTTTGTGCCGATCAGCGGGATACCGGGGTATGACATTCACAACCGCGCGCCGTACACAGAAGAGTGGATGCTGTCCATTGAGCGGCAGGCCGGCCCCAACACCGTCTTGAGCGCGAGTTATGTCGGCACAGGCAGCCACCGCCAGCGGGTTCTGGTCGAGTCGAATCCCGGCGACGCGGCACTCTGCCTGAGCCTGAACCAACCGAATGAAGTTCGACCTGGAACACTCACATGTGGGCCCTTTGGTGAGGACACTGTTTATTACCCCATCGGCGGCGGGCAGTTGAATGGCACGCGCGGACCGTTGGGCTCGAATTTCGGAAGCAATGCGCTCCAATCGAATATCGGCTATGCCAACTACAACGCACTCGAGCTCAGCGCACGCCACACCAGCGGAAGGCTAGAATTCTCCGGCGCATACACCTACGGCAAATCCCTGGATCAGTCCTCGAATGTGGGTGAAGAAGTGAACCCGTTCAACAATGCGCTCAGCTATGCCGTCTCCTCGTTCGATGTCCGACAGAATTTCGTCCTCAGCTACGAATACCAGCTTCCGGTTGACCGCTTCCTGCACCCCAGCCAGCTAACGCGTGGCTGGTCGCTCTCTGGCATTACGCGCTTCACAAGCGGCTTTCCCATCACAATGGTCAACAATGGCGACAACTCGCTGATCGGGACCAACCCGAATGGGATTAACAACAGCAGCATTGACGAACCGGATTACGACGGCGGCGCGCTTGATCTGAATCACAACCCGCGAATCAACGGAAATAACTACTTCAATACCGAGGACTTCAGCATGAATTCACTCGGTGATCCGGGTACTTCCAAGCGGCGGTTCTTCTATGGCCCTGGCGCAGAAAGCTACGACATGGCAGTTGCAAAGAACCTATCGGTCACAGATTCGAAGTCGATACTGTTCCGTGTGGAGGCCTTCAACGTTTTCAATCACACCCAGTTCAACGGCCCCAGTTCAGTCGACGGCAACATCGGTAGTTCGACATTCGGCAATGCAATCAGCGCAGCACCGGCGCGCATTTTGCAAGGAGCACTGAAGTTCAGCTTCTGACGGAACAGGTTGCTGGGGCGACCCAGGTTGCTCAAGGAACCTCCGCACAAGTGTCACTTCTCGACGAAGGCATCCCTCAGGGGCTAAAGAGGCTGCGGAAAAACTCGAGGTTTGTGGGGATTTGAGGGCGACAAAGCCGCAGGGGCTAAAGCCCGGCATCGATTCTATTGCCTTTGCGGCACGACTGAAGTCGTGCCCTTTCAAAACTTCGCAGGGTCGAGAACTGGGTCGCACCCGGATTGTCGCGTGTCCTGAGGGTGGCGCCCGGTATTCCCCTGCTCTCTCAGCATCCCGCTAGTAGTTGATTCTAAATTGATTATATTGACATAGCTCGGCCAGCTCGTGGAGATTTCACCCGTTCAAAATTCTCAAGGTAAAATCTCCAAGCCAGGCGGCATTGCGACCAGATCAGCCGCAAGTCCTTACGGATTTGCGACTTTCACTTTATGGGGTATCAACTTTTCATCCTATGGGGTCAAAGTTTCACCTTATGGGTGCGCCCACACAAAGGGTACTCTTGGAATCCTTTCGCTGTCGCCGCGGATGGCCTAGTCTTCGTCCGTTCCTGGCAGTTTTCGCGTGTTTGCATGGCCTGCCTTCAAAGAATTGCTCTGACAATATCATGATTTGGGAAGCACCTCTACTTCACTTCGATTTCCGACCCGCGGCCGTCGTCCGCGACTATGAAACCAATACTCCGAGCTTGCTGGTTCAGCTGGACTGGAACCTCTTTTTCTTGCACGAACACCCTTCCCTGCGCTGGTTTCCAGCCATAGATCTCAGCACGAATCTCCTTCCACCAGGCAGGATAGGAGCCGATATGGGGGCCAAGTGTCAGATGCAGGCCGTCTTCG
>Ga0302319_10021427_pt1 | contig 11643 bp, 6 predicted proteins | sample Bog_T0_2_FD_203319 | JGI IMG/M metagenome (GOLD analysis project Ga0302319, IMG submission 203319) | Peat permafrost microbial communities from Stordalen Mire near Abisko, Sweden - Bog_T0_2 | ecosystem: Environmental > Terrestrial > Soil > Wetlands > Peat | place: Sweden: Abisko, Stordalen Mire...
CGTCGTTGCTTTGCCGACATACGACGCCCACTGACCCGAGGCTTGTTGCTGCCTCATAGACAACGTGATAAATTCGCCCGAAATTCAGCTCTCCCTTTATGAAATCTTCGAGCGCTGGTGTCATTTTTCCTATATCGGGTTCTGACTCGCTTTTGGTGCAACCCGGGCGAGCGGTGCCGGAGCTATCGTAAAGAAATCAAGGCGGTTGATCGAATGCAGGGGGAGTCCGACGACCCGGGCTTTACAAAATGCGATTGGAAACATCTCTATCCCGCTAAAAACATGGGACTTCCTGCTTCATATGAATTCCGACACAATCGAGGGCCAGGCGTCTGGCGTCATAAGCGAGGTCCTTAAGACCCATGCCATGCCGAGCGGCGACGACTATCTGATCCTGATGAATTTTCTTGCGTTAATGCATGTTCGGGTTCCTAGGGCTCGGGACAGTATGAATCAAAGCGTTGACATCGTGAGCAAACATCTACTCAAGACTGATCTGCGAGATCAAAGTACGTGGAAGGCCCGCGTCGAGGCAGCGTGCGAGGCACGTCCGGATATCGGCGAGGCTCCGTCATACGATTGTATGAAGGCCGCTTTGGAAGAGAGCCGTTACAGTTTCGTCGCGGAACAGAACTGGCACATAAGAAGCATGCTGGAGCTGATGGAAAGGCTGACGCCGTGCTTCACTGCACGAGCCTGGTGTTTAGCTATCAGTAACTCTGGTGGTTTTATCTCTTCCGACTGTCCTGTTGCGGTACGTTTTACGACGCAGAAGGCTGCCATGGACAGCCCAGCCCTGATGCGCGAAGATACGGAAATCACGTTCCCCCTAAGCAGAAATGTCTTACTGGTCGGCTCTTGGGAACGATTCGCCTTTGAGAAGATGGGGTTTGACCAAAGATACATTGCGCTATGCAACAGCATCACGGCGAGGCGCAGCCAACGATTTCTATTTTCATCCACGAAGGACTTTTGTTGGCTCGACGATAAGGGAAATGTTCGTTACGAATTAGGCCCTCTAGCGCGATCCGCAGCCGGGAAGTGAACGGAGTTGTGGGAAGTCGCAGCCAAAACGGGCCGCGACTTGGATCGCGGAGCCGACTGTTTTTTGGCCACGAGCCTTAGTTTAACGCCTTAGGAGATAGAAAAATTGACATGAGGCCGCGCGGAGGTCACGGAACTGTCGGACCCTGGCCTTGGAGCGCAGCTCGCTCGCGATCCAATTCCGCACGCAATTCCTCCTCCGAAGGCAACACAAGCTTGTACTTGGTCGCAAAAAGTTGTTCGTTCTCATGCAGTACGGAGTAGCGAACCACCGACGCATCCTTATGGGTACAAAGAATGATGCCCACGGTCGGATTGTCGTCTGGGCCGCGCTTGAGATCGTCGACGATTCGAACATACATGTCCATTTGGCCGATATCCTGGTGGGTCAGCTCGTCGGATTTCAGATCGAACAACACAAAACACTTGAGCAGGTAGTTATAGAACACCAAGTCAACGAAAAAGTCTTTCGACTCCGAACTAATACGAAGCTGCCGAGCCACAAACGCGAAGCCCTTCCCGAGTTCCAGCAGGAACGCCTGCAGGTTATTTAGCAGCGCTTTTTCCAGGTCAGCCTCCAGCAAGCGGCCGCCGTCGGATAGTCCGAGAAATTCCAGCATCACCGGGTCACGCACAAACTCGCGCGGGTCTTTCGCTAAGGCGGACGCAGCGGCGTTGGCTTCACTTTCGACGGCTTTGCGGTCGCTGCTGGATAACAAGCGTTCGTAATAGAGAGTGTTGATCTGCCGCTCCAAGGCGCGGGTAGACCATCCCTGATCCGCCGATTCGTTCATGTACCACTGACGGATGGGATTCGTATCCAACCGAAGAAGCGTTCGATAATGAGTCCAGCTCAATTCGCGACGCAGCGCGTCGCGAATCGGGAACGCTTGGTAAAAGGCCCGCATATGCCGCAAATTGGTGACGTCAAACCCTCTGCCAAACTCGGCCGTCAAGTGTCCGGCTAAGGTCGGCAGGAGCTGCTTGCCATATTCTGCCCGGTCGGCCCCTTCCTGTTCAAATTCGACTATATGTCGGCCGACCTCCCAATAAGTTTGGACCTGGACGGCGTCCGCCATCTGGGTCACCTGGCGACGCGCATGCAGGACCAGCTGGCGAAGCTCATGCAGGAGAGCCTTCAGGCCACCCCCGCTCAGCGGAACGTTGGTCACTTCATCAGTCATGCCTTCCTACGCTTCAATTCTCATTCAATCGAATCTTAACGCGGTCATGCTGCGACTCTTGTGGAATAGCTTTGAAATATGGGTCGAGCGCCATTTCACAGTGGCATCTTGTGCGATGCGCCTTCGCGAGCGGCGCGCCGGCGCTTGTCGTAGATCTGCGTGGTGGTGACGTGCCGGTGACCGAGCAATTCTTTGACCTCCATGATGTCCACGCCGGAATCGAGCAAGAGCGTGGCCGCCGTGGCACGCAGGGAATGCGGCGTGTAGACGCATTCCATTACCTTGCTTCCGTCCGGCAATTCCCGTTCCCGGAGTGCGTTGGGGAGCCGGCTCAAATATTCCTTTAAGATCGTCCACATGGTCCGCGGCTCCATGGCGGTTACCGCCAATTCCTCGGTATGCGAATGCCGGCGCGGCCGGAAGAGCGGACCGCTCGTGATTTCGGCGCGCTGCACGTACTCGTGGATCGCCTGTGCTGCCGCGTAGTGCAGGCCGATGGTGCGGCGCTTATCGCCTTTTTCGCGCAAGCGCAGGGTGGACTCCTCGCCCTCTTGCCGAAAGTCTTCGACGAGGAGAGAGCAGCCGGTGGCCAGGCGGATGCCGGTATAGAGGTAGAGTTTCACAATTGCGCGGTCGCGATGCGCCAATATCGAATCGCCCGCAGACACGTTCAAGAGTTGCCGGGCGCGCGCCGCCGGCAACGATAGCGTTTCTTCGCGCGGATCGGACGACTCGCGCGCGATGAATTGCGAATGCGCCGGGTTGGGGACCAGGATCGGCAGGCGCAGCTCGGCCGCCGAGAGAGCCAGGTATTTGTAAAACGACGACAACGCCGAAACGCGGTGGTTGATGGTTTTGGGCGCGGCGCCCACGGCGGCCAGGACGTCGCGGTACGTCTGCACGTCGGCCACCGAGATGGTCAGGAGCGCTGCCGCCTCTTGCGGCCACACAATCCCGCGATGCCGGACGAAGGATATTACCCCGTCCCGGTAGGAACGGCGGGTGTGGACGCTTTTAGGTCGATTCACCCAGCGCTCGAAGATTTCATAAAGGGAGGAGTAGAAGTGTTCGACCCGGCTGCGGATCTCAGGTGTGAGGGAACCGGCCAGGACCGGCGGCAAAGTCAACGCCACACCGGAGGCGACCGGAATCACGGTGGTAGCTTTCGCTGCCCTTACTTCCAGAGCGGTTTCCGGCGAGAGAGGGGCCGGGAGGCCCAATTCCCTGCCCGGAGGGTTCGCGATTTGTTCCATGGGGTTCATATTAACATGGAATCAGATAACTGATTTTATCTGATTCCGAGCGCCCAAGATTCGCTTACTGTTCGCCAATTCCACCCGCAACCTACCCTGCGCCGAAAGTGTGGAGGAGGAGGATCCGATTTAAGCTGTTCCAGGCCAGACTGGACCACTTGGTAACTACCGATCCCGTCCGGCGCGAAAGGAAGACTTCGATAACCCAAAGTAGGCGTTTCTTCATCGCACGACCCGAAACGACCAGGAATCGAGCACTTCGCCGGTCGCCGTTAGCGCTGTTAGCTCGTAATCGCCTCGGCTCAGCAGCCCGGCCGGGATTGCAATTTCAATCTGGCCGGGGTTGTCCTTGGTGATGCTCCAAGTTTCCGCAGCGGAGTCGGCAGAGCGTAATGCGATCCGAACGGGCTTGCCTTGCTCAGGGATGAACAACTGTAGATTGACGGCGCGTGCCTCCGGCGAAATGGATAGCGGTGCTCGGGTATCTTTCCCCCGCAAGACGCCAGCCTGTAGCGAGAAAGTCGGGTTGAATAAGCCGCCACTGCGATCAGCTCCAGCCGGGTGCAGAGCGGCATCAACCCTCGTTTGCAGCCGATCCACTCGGATCGAGGCCCGCTCAACGAGCAAGCCCAAGGTGGCTATCAAAACCACGCACACGCCAGCGCTAGCGAAAGCGGCACGCGCCCACGTAACTTGGGCTGGCGGCGGAACCCGTGGAGCCAGCCTGACTTCTGCTTCGTCCCTGTGCCGCCCACTGAGGGTTTCCACCATCGACACCAACTCTCGCAATTTGGCGTCCGTTTTAAGGCGCGCCCGAAACCGCTGCGCACGCGTCGCGGGGAGAGTTCCCGCAATCCAATCACGGACAATCTCCGCCTCGAGCGCAAGGAGTGCCTCATGGTAGTCGTCCTCCATAAAATACCGTTCCTCAACCGACACCCGCTCGTCCGCAGGTAGATCGTCAAGCACATATCGAATCAATCGGGTCTCATCTTGCTCGGTCATGCTAGTGTCCGATTATGCCCCTTTAGAGAATGTGCTTTGTCGCCAAGACGTTTCACTGTGGTCTTCCCCCGGTTGCACTACGCCGAACAGACGACAAAATGTCCTTCATACTTCGATGTACCTCGATACGGAGAGCGTTGGCGGTTTGATTGCGGTCTCGCGCAAGCTTTTCGCGATCCCCCATGTGGTACTCGAGTAGGACACGCCGCTTTTCTTGAGGCAAAATCTGCAAACAATCATTCAACAAAATTACCTGCTCGACGCGGCTTAGGTTTCCGAACCTGCGGGCTGTACTATCTGATGGGTCGTGAGTAATCTCCTGGAATTCCTGTTTTTTGCGCGACTCTCTTAAAACGTTCCGCGCAACGCCAAGGCAGAACAACGATAATTCGCAATCGATCTGTATCCCGTCTTCAATTCGCCTCAAGGTTCGATATACCACCTCATCGGCCAGAGCTTCGGGGTCGTAGCTGCCGTTCATTCGGAAAAACGTGATTAGCCGATCCCGGACCCGGCGATATTGCTCTTCCGAAATGTCCATACCCCGATCCGCCATTTGCTGAAAGACAGTCATAGCATACCCGTTGATCTGTTCACCGCGAATCTCCCACCAGCACATATCCGGACCAGAACGCGGGGTCCCGCCATCGCTGTGACTGCGACAAAGACTCCTGCGCGACCCGTAGCGCTGTTGCGGGTGAAGCACCTCCGAGCGCCGATCTGTAAAATGCCTTCATAAATGCCGCAGACGCCTCGTCCTCTACTGGCCATAAGGTTGCTAAAACAGCCCGCGTGCCCGCCTGAAACAGAGGTCGGACCAGACTCACAATTCCTTCACCACGGACAAACGGACCAATGGCCGTTTCGCAGCCGCTCAACACAACGAGATCGGAGCGCAGCCGAAGTTTCGCTAGATCGTTGCCGCTCACAAAGCCTAAACGCGAATTTCCGTCAGAGCGGACCAGCGAGAGTGTAAAACCCGAGCGTTCGGGGTCTATGTCGTTGATGACAGCATGAGTCGCAAAATGTAGGTAGCGGAATTGGGTCAAATCCAGCGACCGAAGCATGTCCAGGTTTGCCTCAAACCCAGTAATAATCCGAGTATCGCGAGCCGGTGCCGCCTGTCCTATAGCTTGCGCCTCCTCGTTGGCGTGAAGCAGACGAGGGAGAACAACTACCGGGGCAGATGAGATTGCATGCACTCGACTATCCCCGGCATCGAAGACCGGATCCGCAAAAACGACCGCAGACCGCGGGGCGGGAGACCGGTTCTGCAGAGTTGAGCGCAGTTCTCCCCACACAGAAGCCGAGGGAACGTACACTATCTCCGTTCCAATGCCGAGCGGCCGGTCCATCCCCGGTGCGGTCAGGGCGGCGAAAGCCACGTATTGAAGAAGATCGGCTGCCGAAACCACCAATCTTCGACTGCGAGAGAGGACGGGTGCGGCTGGAGTCAGTAGCACCTTGGAGACACGAGCAAGCGCCCGATCGGTAATCTGCTGAGCCAGCGGATCGCCACGACGAGCCCGGTAAGCGGGTAACCACTTTTGCAGCGGCCGGATGAGCCGAGTCAGTTCTAATCGACCCGGCAATGGAAAAGCTTTGACAGCATCGTGTGTCACCACGAACAGATGGCTCCGCTCATCGCCGACCGCGTAATAGAGGATGGCTGATGCTGGGGGCGTCATCTGCATGACCTCTTCGGGCGTTAGCGGTCGCGGCTCAGAAAAACCGGGATGTTCACGCGCTGCCGCATCCAATTGCAGATCGAGATCCCGGTAGTTCTCTATCAAACCATCGATCGATCGAACTAAGTCCTTCGTGGCCTGCGAATCCGGGAGACTGGCGGACCGAACCAGCCGATCAAGCTGAAAATCTAGTCTCGTTTCTAAAGCTTGGCGTCGGTCGCTCAGTTCCTTCGGGGCGTACCCGGGCCAAAGGTCGTCGAGCCACTGGCGGGACCGGCCTCGTTCGATAGTTCTCAGAGCATCTTTGGCGCGACCCTGCTGAGCGTATACGTCCGCCAGTTCCTCATACAATTTGTGACGCTCGCCGGCATAAGTGATTCGATATCGCGGCGCCGCGAGCGACCTTCGCAGAGTTTCAACGAGGGTTAACGCCGATTCCAGGTGCGTCGCCGCCTCCGTCGGGTGATCGCGCTTCCGATCCAGCAAAGCCATGGCGTGCAGAGTCATGGCCTGCTCGTCGCGCAGCCCCACGGCCCTGCGAAAGGCCAGCGATTCCCGAAGGCTGCCTTCGGCCTCGTCTTGCATGCCTTCACGCGTCTGCAGCAATCCCAGTTGATAAAGCGCACTCGCCGCACCGCGTCTGTCACCGGCGGCACGGTAGAGACTGATGGCTTCCTGTAAATCGTGCTCGGAATCGACGAAGTGGGAAGACGCGCTTCGCACCTGTGCCCGGACGTTCAGTGCGGCGGCGAGCGCTTGCCGGTCGCTCAGCGGGCGAAGCAGATCGACGGCCTGTTGTACACCAGGCAATGCGGTCGCCGGGTCACCTTTGAGCAGCCGTATCCTTGCCATATTTGTTAAGGCCCGTGCCTGATTCGGACGGTCGGAAATTGATTTCCAAAGGGATGCGGCTTTTGCGAAGTGGACTTCAGCCTGAATCCAGGACGCTACCGCCTCAAAGATTAGACCTATATTATTTTCCGCAGCCGCACGAAGACGCGAATCAGTCAGTTTTAGAGAGCTCAGCAGGCTGTGAAGATCAATGAAGGCATCGTTCCATTTGCCGACGCGAGTCTTTAAGAGGGCACGGTTGTTGAGCACGATCATCGTGCCGTAGTCAAAACTGACGTTCTTCCAGATCCCAAGCGCTTCACCAAAAGACAGATCGGCGGCTTCCACCGAGCCGCTGTTTAACTCGGCCAGACCCCGTTTATTGAAGGCTTCACCGAGCAACCGGTCGTCCCCGGCGCTTCTGGCGAGCGCGATCGCGAAACCGTAGCTCTCTTGTGCTAAGGAGGCTTCGGAAGATGCAAGCAAAGCATCGCCGAGCACGATCTGCGCGCACCCAGCCATGCGCTCGTCGCCCCGTCGATCAAGAAGTGTTGTCGCCTCGCGCAAATCCGTGATCGCTTTCCTCAGCGATTCCGCTGTTTTGTTGTCGTACTCGAGCCGGGCCAAGAACACGAGATTCTCGGCGCGGATTCGGCGCCGGTCACTTATATCGGGATGCCGGCGGGCTTCGATTCTAACCACATATTCTGCCGGCGTCTTTAGCGTTTGCACGGCGCGAACTTCGAGGGTGAACTCGCCTGTGCCGGGCGCAATGAATTCAACCGGCTCGGGCCCGAACTGGCTGAAGTCGAACCGTCCTAATTCCTTCTGATCCGGACCGCGAAGCACAATTGCGAGGTCCGCATCTGTCTGATCGAACTCGGCCTTCAATAGTTCGCCCGCGTCGGCGAAGACACGCCACGTCTGCGGCGCCACGGGCGCGATACGGGCGCGCGCCTCACCGCCTGTAGAAAGGGAACGATCCGCTGGCGAGCCGGGGCCTGCGGACAACAGAGCGAGAGTGACGCAAATGATCGTAAGCACTTGAGAGGTCATTATAAGAAAGTGCCCCGCCCACCTTTTGCGATGAGCGGGGCCCGAGTTGGTGTTTAGTCTCCCGTTCCTACGCCAATACCGGGGTCGGTTAAATGGGTAAAGAACAGATTCAGCAGCAGGACGCCAAGCAGGGTGATCAAGAGGTTCTCCTTAGCCGGCTGATTGCCGGTTCGGATTGATCTACCGGTGCAAAGTCGATTCCTCACGCAAGCCGAAAAAAATTCTTTGGATTGGCCCGTTCAAATGTTTCGAAAACGGAGTACCATCTATATGTCCCGGGTCAGAGACGCTTGTCCGTCTAGCGCCCAGGGAGGTCCTTTTGGGTTCGGGGGCGGGAATGAGAATAGGCGTTGCTCTTCAGCTGCGTTCTGGAATGGTGCTAGCGATCCTGTTGGCTGGCCCTTCGGCACTACCGCAGGATCGCGCCAAAGAGGCCTCGGCGGACTGGCTTAACTCCGATCTGCGAACGCACTTCGGCAGCGCCAAGCTGCTCAGACAGGCCGGAAGGTTTGACGAAGCCCTAGCCGAACTTACATTGATCAGCGCGAATCCTTTTAGATCAGGGCCATCTTGCGGAAGCGCGCACCTGCTACCAAATGGTTCTTAACATTGAATTAGACCTGAAGGAGAACGCGGTCGACGGACAGTCGCGACCCGTGCACGCCGAGAGCACATCGATCAAGAGACAAAGATGAAACGATATCGACCACTCCTTCCATTTCTACTGTTTGCTTATCTGCTTCTCACGGCCTTCAACCCACCGGTTCAAGCTGCCGACGTTCGTCGATTGGCACGCCAGATCGATCAGTTGCAGAAGGATGGAAAACTGGAGGAAGCTCTCCCTTTAGTAAAACAACTTGCTGAAGAGCTAAGTTCGAAGAAAGCAGGAGAAAGCCAGACTTATGCGCGGGTTCTCGTTGCGCAGGGGGCTTTGCAGATGGCGCTTGAAGACTTCCGCGCCGCCCAAGGAAGTCTACGTGGGGCTGTGGGCATTCTGGAAAGAATCACCCGGCCGAAGGATCGCAAGGGCCAGATTATGCTAGCGCAGGCTCTTTCTGCTCTAGGAGTAGCGCTGGTTCAGTATGGAGACCTAATGGAAGCTGAATCCGTGCTAAACAGCGCGCTCAAGATCCAAACAGCACTCCTCGGCCCGAAACACGAGGATACAGGAGAGACTCTCCTTGGACTCGCCATGGTTTCTCTTCAGCTTGGGCAGAGAACGGACGTCAAAGAGCGACTTGCTCGAGCTCTGGAAATTCTCAGCGGCAAATGGGGTGAAAATCATCCGCAGAGGGCATTTATTCATGCGATGACAGGATTCTTATTAATCGATGATGACAAGCTTTCCGAAGCCGAAATTGAACTAAAACTGGCACTATCTGTCCTTGACAAGTACCCGGCGTATCGCTTACTGATACCTAAGATTCTCTACGGTCTTTCCATGATTGTCCGAATGCGAGGGGATCTTGATGAATCCGAGCGGCTCTCTAAAAAAGCAATGGATCTGGTCGAAAAATACCTCAGCGTCGATAGTCCATCGAGAGCCGACATTCTTTCGGAAGCTGCCGATGCTGCCGAGGCGGCGGCTGAATTGCCAAAGGCACTGCGATTGCGACACGAGGCCCTTGAAGTCACCAGGGCCTCGTTTGGAAGAGACGACCTTCGGTCGATCCGGTATGAAAAGGAACTCGTGGGTCTTCTCTTGATTCACGGAGAATATCTTGAGGCCGGGACTCTCCTCGATCATATAGAACTGATTGAAACCGCGAAGCTCGCTACTGGTAATTTGTACACGGCCGATACGCTGTATATGCGCGGCCGCTTGCAGGAGATTCGCGGCAACCTCGACAAAGCCGAAGAGTTAGAGAAAAAGTCGCTGGAGTCGATGCGCATGCAGTACAGCGGCGATCATCGATTAGTAGCCGCCAGCATGGAACACGTCGGTGTACTTCTGCTGCAACGAGGCGATCCTGCCCGCGCAGCAGCGCTACTGAATGACGCTTTTCAGATGCGCTCCAGAATCCTGGACCGAAGGGATCCCGGCATGGCTTTCGGTCGGATTTCCCTGGCGATGTTCTATCGAAACACCGGCAATCTCGTCCAGTCCAACACTCTCTTGCAACAAGTGCTTGCCAATCTGCCGCCGAATTCACGGATGGCCAAATCGATCGAAGCCCTGGCCAATACTTTCCTTGCTTTAAATGCCCTAAGTGAAGAGAACCCGGTCGGCGCGAAGCGTTATCTGGACAAGGTAGGGAATTTCACGAGCGACGTGTTCGGCAATAACGGTGTAGTTGTCGGTGAGGTGGAGCGTACGTTGGGCGCCCTCCTGGTCGAGCAAGGGGACACCGCAAGAGCGGAAAGCCACCTGCGCGATGCCCTGGATGTCTACCTTCGCTTCAGTCCGAATTCCACCGAAACCGCTAGAACAGCTATGGCGCTGGGCATAGTGGTCCTCATGCGTGGGGATCCGATCGCGGCGGAAGGTCTCTTCCGAGGCGCGCTCGTGCGAATTGACAAGGGTGCCGATGCCGGTATTCTTACCCCTGCCCTCAGCTTCGGTCTTGCCATGACGCTCATGGCCGAAGGAAAACCAGACGAGGCGGAAGGCGAGATGCAGCGCGCTGTCGCGGCAACCGCTCAGACCTCCGAGAAGAACTATGGTCTGCTGGCCAACTTCCTGTATCAGCTTGGCAACTTTCGTTCGAATGCCGGCGATCCAATCCAGGCGCGCGTTTTCTGGGAACGCGCGGTAGAAACTGCTGGCCGGAAGGTAGACCCGAATCATCCCGTGGTCGCGTTCGTGAAGGAGGCTCGTGCACGCCTGTTGGCGAGAGGGAGTATCGCCGACAAAGTCCAAGCCGCTGCTCTTGCTGGCGAGGCTGTCACGATGATTAGCGACCGCTTTGGCGAAGACCATCCACTTACGGCGGACGCTTTGGGCGCGCAAGCGGAAGTGGAGTGGGCTGTTGGCCATATCGATGCGGCGCGCTCTGCTCTTCAGAGGCGTGCGCACGCCGAGTCGACGAACTTCATCCGCCAACTTGTTCTTAATAACGAAACCGGATATCAAAATCTCCTCGGAAGTCAGTCCCCGACCGACCTCTATGTGTCATTTCATTGGAATGCCGCCCCGACTGATTTAGCTGCCGCCAAACTCGCTTTTGAAGCCACTCTCCAACGTAAGGGAACCTTGCAGGATATACTCGCCGAGCACGCGCGGCTGCAACATCAGGTCGGCGAAGGGGCACAGTTGTTCTCACATTGGAAGCAGGCGGAGGACGCCATGCGGGCCTGCGGCACGGCGCGATCCCCTCTTGGCCTCGCTTCGGCATCCGGTCTGGGCACCGAATGTACCAGGGACACTCTGAGTTTGGCTGCGGACGCCGGTATTGCATACAAAAAGCTGATCAAAGAGGTTCCTGGTTTCAATCCAAAGCCCGTCGAGTTAGCGGAACTCGCGGCCCGCCTCCACGCACTCGGAGATTACACGCTGGTTGAAATTGTGCAGTATGCATCGGCGCGCCCGGGCACTGGTGCAGCGCCGATGCGATATGCCGCCTACATACTTTCGCCAGATGG
>Ga0302319_10021428_pt1 | contig 11642 bp, 10 predicted proteins | sample Bog_T0_2_FD_203319 | JGI IMG/M metagenome (GOLD analysis project Ga0302319, IMG submission 203319) | Peat permafrost microbial communities from Stordalen Mire near Abisko, Sweden - Bog_T0_2 | ecosystem: Environmental > Terrestrial > Soil > Wetlands > Peat | place: Sweden: Abisko, Stordalen Mire...
GGCGCACCGGCGCCCTGGGCCGTTCTGTCACCGGTCTGCCCTCAACCGGCGTCCCAGCAACCACCACCGTCAAACGCGCGGGATCGTACAAACGTTTCGCCACCCGTTTGACATCGTCCAGCGTCACCGCCTGGATCAGGCTGTTGCGCCGGGCAACATAGCCAATATCCAGGCCCTGGCGCTGGAAAGCGCTGAGCTGCGCCGCAATTCCGGCATTGGAGGCGAAGGCGATAGGAAAAGAGCCGGTGAGATAGGTCTTGGCATCGTCCAGCTCGGTTTGGGTCGCGCCACTGGCGGCGAATTGGCCCAGCGTTTCCCGGACCACCGAAATGGTCTGGTTCACCGCATCGGCGCGGGTGGCGACCGAACCCACCATGATGCTGGCGCGATTAAAAGACGAGAGCTGGGTCTCGATGCCATAGGTGAGCCCGCGCTTGACCCGCACTTCATCCATCAGGCGTGACGAGAAACCGCCGCCGCCCAGAATGTAATTGGCGACATAGCCGGGAATGAAATCCGGGTCATGGCGCATGATGCCGGGCAGGCCGAACATCACGCTGGGCTGCGGCACCGCCATCGGCGTCACATGGATGCCGGGCTGGCCCAGCTTGCCAATTGGCGGCGGTGGCGGCGGCGTGCCGGCCGGGACCGGCTTGAAGGTGTCGGCGATCAGCTTGACGGCGACGGGCGCGGTGATGTCGCCAGCGATGGAAATTTTCAAACCACCCCGTACCCAATGGCTGCGGGCAAAGCCGCGCAGATCGTCAGCAGTGATCGCGGCGATGCTGGCGGGATCGCCGTCCGAGGCATGGCCATAGGGATGGCCGTTGAAAAATATCCTGGCGAAATTGCGCCGCGCCACGGTGGGCGGCTCGCTCTCAGCCTGCTGCAAGCCCTGGATGGTCTGGGTGCGCACCCGTGTCACGGCATCGGCATCGAAGCGCGGCCGCGTCAGCGCCAGTTGCAGCAGATGCATTGCCTCGGGCAGATTTTCGGTCAGGGTGATGATCGAGATCGTCATGTAGTCGCGCTCGACCCCGGCGCGGAACTGGATGGCGCGGTCGGCCAAGGCTTCGTGGAAGGCTTTGGAATCCAGGCCGCCCGCCCCTTCATCGATCAGCGAGGCGGCAAAAGCGGCAAGGCCCTGCTTGGCGGCGGGATCATAGGCCGAACCAGCTGGCAGTGCCGCCACTAGCGCCACAATCGGCACGGTGTGATCCTCGGCAAACCAGACCTGGGTACTCTTGCCCAGATCGAGATTCTTGATGTCGGCCGCGTGCGCCGGAATCGGCGCAAGCAAACATATCGCGGACGTCAGCAACATCGGGGCCACAACACCGAACAGCCATTTCATTTTGCGGCTCCCGGGACCAGATAGGCGGTCACCGCATCGCGCCTGTTGAGCGCCTGCGCCGCTTTTTGCACCGCGGCGCCGTTCACGGCGCGGATACGCGACGGCCAGCTATTCACATCATCCACCGTCAGCCCGATCATCAGCGCCGTGCCGTAAGCGGTGGCCATGGCATATTGGCTGTCGCGGCGATAGGTGACGCTGGCGACCAGCTGGGTCTTGGCGCGACTGAGATCACTGTCGGCGGGGGGCGCGGCGGTGAAGCCCTTGAGCACTTCGTCCACGGATTTTTCCAGCGTCTCCAGCGAAACACCCGGGCGCGGCACGGCATAGACCGAGAATTCCGCCGCATCGCGGGCAAATCCGTCATAGGAACAGCCCGCGTCGGAAGCCAGTTTCTTCTGCTCCACCAGGATCCGGTACAGCGCCGCGGTCTGGTCGCCGCCCATCACCTGGGACAAAACTTCAAAACCTTCCGCCTGCCCGGGCGCGGCCTGGGCATAACTGGGGACGCGATAAGTACGGCTGAAAATCGGTACCGGTGCGTCGGGCCGCTGCACCGTCATACGTGTTTCCGCCAGCCGCGGCGGCTCTGAAAATTCGGCGCGCGGCTGCAGTTCCCGCGCCGGCACCTTGCCATATTCGGACTGGGCCAGGCCGCGCACCTGCTCGGGCGTGACATCGCCGGCCAGAACCAGGATGGCATTGTTAGGCGCGTAATGATGATCGTAAAAATCCTGCGCCGAGACGCGGTCAATGCGGCGAATTTCATCGGCCCAGCCGATCACCGGCCTGCCATAGGGATGCGACATGTGCAGTTCCGCCGCCATCTGCTCGCCCAGCTGAGCCTGGGGATTGTTGTCAATCCGCATGCGGCGTTCTTCCAGCACCACATCGCGCTCGGTGGCGACGCTGTTGTCCGACAGGTCGAGATTGGCCATGCGGTCGGCTTCCATGTCCATCGCCAGCTTCAGCCGGTCCACCGCGATCTGCTCATAAAAGGCGGTATAGTCATGGGTGGTGAAGGCATTGTCCTCGCCGCCATTCTTGGCGATGACCTGGGCATATTCGTCGCCGGGCACGGTTTTGGTGCCGCGAAACATCATATGCTCGAAGAAATGGGCCAGGCCGGATATTCCGGGCGGATCGTCCACCGATCCCACCTTGAACCACAGCATTTGCGTGACGACCGGGGCGCGGTGATCGGGGATCACCAGCACCTGCATGCCGTTCTGCAGCGCGAACTGGAAGACCTGAGGAGATTGCGCGCCTTGGCGCGCAGGCGTGGGTGCCGCACCGAGAGGCGCCGACCCGGCAAGAAGGGTCAGCGTGATGATCGCGGCGGCAACGATCCTAGAGCCAGTCAAACCAGCCGCCGGATTCTTTCTTGGGAGCCACCGGTTTGGCCGCCGGTTTGGCATCGGTGCGGGCAGAGAGGCTGCCGCTGAGGACCCGGTCGGTGAAGCTCTGGTCCGCGGCGGCGGCGGAATTGCGCGAGTCCGCCTGCAATTCGGCGCGGATGGTGGGATCGGCATTCTGCGCCCCGGCATTGGCCAGAAGCATGCGCTCGCCCAGGCTCAAATTGCCGCCCATGCCTGCCGCCACGGTCTGGGGATCGGAGCTGTTGAACAGCGCCGTCTGGGCGGTGTCGGTGGGCCCTTGTTGGTTGAGCGGCGGCGCACCGGGGGCCGGCGGATGCAAATTGAAATCGGGTGGAATGATCAGCGGCGCCTTTGTCACCACCGCGAATTCGTCCGGCGACTGTTTGGTCATGCCCGCCTCGCGGCGCAGGCTGTCGCAGCCCGGCAGCGCCAGAAGAGCAGTGCCGAGGACGGTCAGGCGAAGAAGATTTTCAGAACGCATGCGTCAAACTCCGAAAACAGCTCTCAGCCCGGGTGCGGATGCTCGGGCTTGAGCACTTCATAGATGATCGCCACCGCGCCAAGGGTAATGGCAATGTCGGCAACATTGAACACATACCAGTCATAGCCGAAGGCGTAAAAGTGGAAAAAGTCGGCCACCCGGCCATATAACAGACGGTCAATCAGGTTCCCCAGCGCGCCGCCTATGACAAATCCGACACCGATCGCCAGCGAACGGCTCGCCAGGCCCCAGAGCCAATAGGTAAGACCGGCCACCGCGCCCACCGAAAACACCACCAGAATCGCGGTTCCTACCCGGCTGGAGGCCGGAAACAGACCGTAGGAGATGCCGGGGTTCCAAACCATGACCAGGTTAAAAAACGGCAAGACGGGGATCGCATCGCCCGGTGTCATGCGGGCAAATCCCGCGGCATAAAGCAGGAGCAGCTTGGAGCCCTGGTCGGCGGCGAGCGCCAACGCGGCCGCTACAAAACCCAACGCGCGGGGGCGCAGAGCCTTCATGCCGGCTCCAGTGCCGCCACGGCATCGGTACAACGGTTGCACAAATGCGTTGGCGCCTTCACTTCTTCCAATACCATCCAGCAGCGGGCGCATTTTTTGCCCGAGGCCAAGGTGGCGGCGACCGAAGCGCCATTGACGTCGGGCAGGCTGAATGCGTCCGCGGGCGCGGCAACCGCCATGACATGGATGCCCGAGGTGATGGCGACTTCGGCAAAGGCGACAGAGGCCAGAAGATCAGCATCCGCTTCATCCGCCAGATAAAGCGTGGGCACTGCTTCCAGGCTGGAGCCGATTTTTTTTGCGGCGCGCTCCAGTTCCAGCGCGCCAGTGACCACCCGGCGCAGTTCGCGCACCCGCGCCCATTTTTCGATCAAGGCTGAATTGGCCCAGACCTTCGGCACGGCAAAGAAAGTCTGCAGATGCACGCTTTCATTGTCGCCGGGAAAGCGCGCCAGCCACGCTTCCTCCATCGTGAAGCAGAGGATGGGTGCGAACCAGGTGACAATGCGGCGGAAGGCTTCGTCCATCACGGTACGGGCGGCCCGGCGGCGCGGCGCCTGGGCGGCGTCGCAGTACAGGACATCCTTGCGAATATCGAAATAGAAAGCGGACAGTTCATTGGTGCAAAAATTGAACAACGCGCTGGCGACCTTGTTGAAATCGAACCCGGCATAGCCGGCGCGCACGCTGTCATCCAGTTCGGCCAGCCGCGCCAGCATATAGCGCTCCAGCTCCGGCATCTCGTCGTATGAAATGCGCTCCTTTTCGTCGAAGCCCGCCAGATTGGCCAGCATGAAGCGGATGGTGTTGCGCAGGCGGCGATAGGACTCGACATTCGACTTGAGGATGTCCTGGCCGATGCGCAGGTCTTCGGTGTAATCCGACGATGCCGCCCATAGCCTGAGAATATCCGCGCCGTTCTTTTCCGCGATCACCTGCGGCGCCAGGGTGTTGCCCAGCGACTTGGACATTTTGCGGCCCTGGTCATCCAGCACAAAGCCATGCGTCAGCACGCCCTTATAAGGCGCCCGGCCACTTGTACCGACCGCCTCCAGCAGCGACGACTGGAACCAGCCACGATGCTGGTCGGAACCTTCCAGATAGAGGTCGGCCTGCTCCGCCTTGGGCCAATGCGGATCGATGGGATTTTCCACGGTGAAGACGTGGGTCGAGCCGGAATCGAACCAGACATCCAGAATGTCGGTGACCTGTTCGAAATCCTCCGCCTTGCGGCCCGCGCCCAGAAAACGTTCCGGCGGTGAGGTAAACCAGGCATCGGCGCCTTCGGCCTCGAACGCCGCCTCGATGCGCTGGAACACCGCCGCATCGTTCAGCACCTTGCCGCTGGCCTTTTCGACAAAGATCGCCAGCGGCACACCCCAGGCGCGCTGGCGCGACAGCACCCAGTCGGGCCGCCCTTCCACCATGGCGCCGATGCGGTTTGCCCCGCGCGCCGGATACCATTTGGTCTGCGCGATCGCGGCCATTGCCAATTGCCGCAGCGTTTTGCCCTTGAGAAACACCTTGTCGATGGCGACGAACCATTGCGGCGTGGCGCGGAAAATCACCGGCGCCTTGGAGCGCCAGCTATGGGGATAGGAATGGCGCAAACTGCCCTTGGCCAAAAGCTTGCCATGGGCGATCAGCTCCTTGATCACCGCGCCATTGGCGTCGCCATCCTTGCCGTCCGGCGTCAGGATGCGCTTGCCCGCGAACACCGGGACATGCGGCGCATAGGATCCGTCCGGCAGGATCAGGCTGAAGGCATCGGGATTGTTCTTGGGATAATCGCGGTCCCTGCCGACCAGCAGTTCGAAATCATCCTCGCCATGGCCGGGCGCGTTGTGGACAAAGCCGGTGCCGGTATCGGCGGTGACGAAACCGGCCGGCAGCACCGGCACGTCGAAATTGTAACCCAGGCTGCGCAAGGGGTGCGCCGCCACCAGCGACGACAATTCCTCCGCCGTCACGGTGCGCACCCGGCTCAACATCATCTTGGCGTGTTTGGCGACCTGTTCGACCAGCGTGTCCGCCAGCAGCAATTGCTCGCCTGCCCGCGCCAGCGAACCGTCGGCGGCGTCGGCGATCTGGTAAAGGCCATAGGAAATATCCGGCGAAAAGGCGATGGCGCGGTTGCCGGGAATGGTCCAGGGCGTGGTCGTCCAGATCACGATGAAGGTGTGCGCCAAGCTCTTTGTTTCAAAAGTGGGCGGCGCCTTCGCCAGCGGAAACTTCACATAGATGGTCGGCGAGGTTTTCTCGTGATACTCGATTTCGGCATCGGCCAGCGCCGTTTTTTCCACCGGCGACCACATCACCGGGCGGAAGCCGCGATAGAGCAGTCCATTCTCCACGAATTTCATCGCCTCGCGCGCGATCACCGCCTCGGCCTTGTAGGCCATGGTGGTGTAGGGCCGCTCGAAATCGCCGATCTGGCCCAGCCGCTTGATCTGCTCGCGCTGGATGTTCAGCCAGTGGCCGGCGAAGGCGCGGCATTCGCGGCGCAGCACATCGCGCGGAATATCTTCCTTGGACTTGCCTTCGGCGCGGAATTTTTCTTCCACCTTCCATTCGATGGGCAGGCCGTGGCAATCCCAGCCCGGCACGTAAGGTGCGTCCATCCCCAGCATGCCCTGGCTGCGCACGACAAAGTCTTTCAAAATGTGATTGAGGCCGGTGCCGGAATGAATGTCGCCATTGGCATAGATCGGCCCGTCATGCAGCACGAACAGCTTTCGCCCCCGTGCCTTCTCCCGGATCTTGCCGTAGAGATCCATCGCCGCCCAGCGCGCCAGCCAGCCCGGCTCGGCCTCCGGCAGTCCTGCCTTCATGGGAAAGTCGGTGGCGGGCAGGAACAGGGTGGCGCGGTAGTCCGGGCTGGATTCCGCTGGTTTTTCGGGGGGGGTGGGCATGACCCTTCTTACATGGGAGACCGCGCTTCTAACAGCGCCCCCGTCACGCGTCCAGCACAGGGGGAAAACCCGTATCCTTGAGGATTTCCCGTGCTTTGGCGGCATCCCGGCCGATCTGTGCAATTAGGGCGGGCAGCCCGTCAAATTTCGCCTCGGGCCGGATATAGGAAATCAGCTCGACCAACAGGTGTTTGCCGTAAAGATCGCAGTCGAAATCGAACAGATGCGCCTCCATCAGCGGCACCTTGGTCTCATACATCGGCCTTATGCCGAAATTGGCGACGCCGTCATGACGTCCGACAGGCCTGTCATTGTCCATGATGGTGACCCGCACCGCATAGACGCCGAAGGCCGGCGCCAGGCAGTGACCCAGATGCATGTTGGCGGTGGGAAAACCCATGGTGCGGCCGCGGCCATCGCCATGCTCGACGCGGGCTTCGACCGCCCACCAATGGCCCAAAAGGCTGGCGGCTTCTTCCGGCCGCGCCGCCTTCAAAGCATCGCGGATGCGGGTGGAGGAAATTTTCACATTTCCCGTTGTCACCATGTCGAAACAGGTGACGGAAAAACCCTGCGCCAAGCCCATCTTCTCAAGGGTCGAGAATTTTCCGGCGCGGCCCTTGCCAAATTCGAAATCCGGACCCACCACCACGCCACTGGCGCCCAGACCCTTCAGCAGAACCTCCTCGACGAAATCCGCCGCGCTGCGGCCCGCCATTTCGGCATCGAAGGGCAGCGCGAACAATGCCTCCACGCCCAGTTCGGACAGCAGCCGCGCCTTGACGCGCAAGGGTGTCAGGCGGATGGAATCCGGGCGGGGGCGGAAAAATTCCTGCGGATGCGGCTCGAAGGCCAGCACCGCAAGCTTTGCGCCGCGCGCCTGGGCCTCGGCCCGCGCCCGTCCGATCAGTGCCTGATGGCCCTTGTGCACGCCGTCGAAATTGCCGATCGCCACCACCGCGCCTTTCAGCGCCGGCGGTACATCGTCAAAATGCCGGAAAATGCGCATTCAGGCGGCGCGTTCCGGTGGCCGCTTCGGCGCCATCACCAGCACCTCGGCCTCGACCACGATTTTATCGCCCACCGCGCAGGTGCAGGCCATGATCACTTCGCGGCGTTCGCGGATTTCCTTCACCGCGCAGGTGGTCGTCACGGTGTCGCCGATCCGCACCGGCCCCTTGAAGTTTGTCGTGGCCGACAAGAGTATCGAACCGGCGCCCGGTATTTTGGTGCCCAGCACCGCCGATATATAGCCGATCGACAGTGCGCCATGCGCAACCCGGCCACGGAACACCGTCTTTCTGGCATAGGCTTCGTCGAAATGAACCGGATTCCGGTCGCCGGTGGCCTCGCCGAACAATTCGACATCACGTTCGGTGACCGTGTGCGAGACGCTTTCGCTCTGTCCGACCTTCAAGTCCTCATAATAATGGGTCATCGCCTCACCATGTCAGCATCCGCGACGCCGCCAGCGCCGTGACCCCCGATTTGGCGAACAGTTTTCCCAAGTGATCGGCGGTGTAAGGCTGAACCTCCTCGCCATGCACGCCATCGGCAATGAACAGAACATCGAGCCCGGCCCGGCCCGCGCCCAGGATATCGGTGAACAGCCCGTCGCCCACCGCCAGCGGTTTTTTGGGCTTTGGCTTATGGGCGGCCTCCGCCGCCTCGCCGGCCGCCGCCAGCGCCGCTTGATAGATCGGCCTGTGCGGCTTGCCGTAATAGATCACCGGACCACCCAGCTTTTCATAGTCGTTCGCCAGGGCGCCGGCGCAATAACAAAGCTGCGCCCCCCGATGCACGACAAGATCAGGATTGGCGCAGATCATGGTCAGGTTCCTGGCCCGCATCGCCGCCAGCCTATCGGCATAATCCGCTGGCGTCTCGGCCAGGTCATCGACCAATCCGGTACACAGCACCAGCGCCGCTTCGGCGATGCCGGTGCGGGCGATGGCCAGCCCGTCCATCAGGGCCAGGTCCTTGTCAGGCCCAATATAGTAAAGCGGCAAACTGGCACTGGCCGCGCGTCGCGCCAGGTCATCCCGGGCGGCGCCGCCGGAACTGACAATGGCGTCGTAGCAGCCGGGGGGTACGCCATAGGCTGCACATTGGGCGGCGACCTCGGAGGGAAGGCGCGGCGCATTGGTCAAGAGCACCACCGGGCCGTGATTTTCACGAAATCGCGCCAGCGCCTGGGCCGCCGCCGGATGCGCCTTGTGGCCGTCATGAATCACGCCCCAGACGTCGCAGATCAGCGCGTCATAAGCGAAAGCAAGCTCGGACAGGCCGGCAATCAGGCGGGGGCTGGTATTCATGGCGCAGCCGGATGGCACGCGGACGCGGCGGCGTCAACAAGGGCCTATGAGGCCTTTCGCAGCGGCAGCACCGCCGCGGTGCCCAGGACCGTTTCCGGCGCCCGCTGGGCTTCCTCGCGCACCGCCCGCGGCTCGCCGAAGAGATAGCCCTGGGCATAGTCGACGCCGTATTCCAGGAGCTGCACCACGGTCTTTTCGTCTTCCACGCGCTCGGCGATCAGATTGACGCCATGGCGCGACAGCAGCTTCTTCAGGTCTTCCGCCGCCACGGCGGCATGGGCGCCTTCCATGCCGCTCGTCAGCATGGCGGCATGGACCTTGATGTGACTGAAGCCCAGCGCCCGCAGGCGGAGGAAATCCAGGCCCAGGGTCTCGACATGGTCCATCGATAGCGCAAAGCCCAGATCGGCCAGGAAGCGCAGATTCCTCTCGCCCTGAGGCCCGGCCTTCAGCACCGCGCTTTGCGAGAATTCGAAAATGATCTGCCCGGCAAGATCGCGATTGGCCTGCATATAATCGAGGAACTGGGGGAAGAATTCGGTATCGGCCAGCGTGTCGCCGGAAATGTTACAGAAGATGCCGATCTCGCGCGTCTTGTGGATCAGGCGGCGCAACACCTGGACACAGCGGAACAGCAAAAGATTGTCGACCACGCTCATCAGGCCCGCGGGCGCGGCCACCTTGATATATTGCGCCGGCATGATCACCGAGCCGTCTTCCGCCCGAAGGCGCGACAGGGCTTCGTAATAACGCAGCTTCCTTTGCGGCAGGCTGACGATGGGTTGCAGATAAAGATCAACCCGGTTTTCTTCCAGGCTGGCGCGGATGGTTTCCAGCATGTCGCCGGGTGCGCCGATGCTGGCAACATAGGCGCCCGCCGTGCCCTGGCGGCGGCCGGTCTGCATCACGCTGGCGGGCGAAATATCGCCCTGCTGGGCGCGGGCAGTGCGTGAAATCTTGCCGGCGAATTCGCGCATCAAGCTTTCCAGCACCTGCAATTCCGCCACGATCTTCTTGCCCTGGGCGGACGTCGCGTGCTCGACCTGGCCGGTGATCTCGTCCATGCGCCGCGACGTTGCCGCCAGTTGCTGGTCGAATTCCATGGTGAGCTTGCGCAGCGCGCCGATGTCGCGCGCCGTCTTGCGCCGGTCGCTGCGCCGGGCATAGGCGCTACTCATTTGCTGCGTGAACAAAAAAGCCAGCGCCCCCGACAGGATGGCGATCGGCCAGCCGGCAAACAGCGCCAGCGCCGCGCCCAGCGTTGCGCTGGCGAACAGGCAGGTCAGGGTGACAAGGACCTTGGTCATGGAGTTCAGTGTGCGGCGCAGGCTATTTCCAAATTGTTAACCGTCAAAATCCAGGGAATTCGCTGCTGCTCGTTCAAACTCGCAGCGTTCGCCTGCTCTCGCAGGTCCAACGGACCTGCTCGCGCGCCTTTAGCGCGCCGCAAGCTCACTTCCAAAGTCTTAACCAGGAAAAACCAGGCGGAATGTGGCCCGAAGGCCGGTTATTAAGCTTTCGTTTACGAACTCCGCGCGTCCAGTATCCGGATCACGACGCGGCGGTTGCGGGCTTCCTTGACGCCATCGCCGGTCTTCACCGCCAGCCGCGTCTCGCCATAGCCTCGCGCCAGGATGCGCTCCGGCCGCACGCCATGGCGCACCAGCATGTCGGCGACGCGCTCGGCCCGAGCCTGGGACAGGGTCATATTGTGGTCATGGCTGCCGCTGGTGTCGGTGAAGCCCTGGACCTCGAGACGGGCCCGGGCATTGCGCCTGGCGTCGGCGGCAACCGAGGCGATCAGGTCATAGGCGCGGGGCGAAACCCCGGCGGAATCGGTGGCGAACAGCACCTGGTCGCCCATCTCATAATCGGTTTCCCCGGCCCGGTGGGTCACCAGCCAACGGCCATTGTCATGATCCACGACATCGCTGGCGCAGCCCGCCAGCAACAGCCCCGTTGCCAGAAGAGTGGCCCCAATCAGAAGCGGAATGCGAACCATCGACCCCCCTGGAAGCGAATCATCGGGCCGAATCAGACCAGTTGCTCCCGAATCCGTCAAATCACGGGCGGATGCCGAAGGCCGCTCGCTACGATCCCGCACCAATTGTCCGGGAACGGGCTTCCGGCAAGATCGTTTATTGGCTGAACCATCTCATCTGAGGGAATCCTTCATGCGGAACTTTTGCGCCCTGCTGGCGGCAGCGGCTTTGCTCAGCGGCAGCGCCTTAGCGGCGGATATCAACACGTCGCTGGCGCCCGGCAAACCGGCCGGCCTGCGCACGGCGCAGGATGACGGCGACAATACCATCTATTATATTGTCGGTGTGGGCGCGCTGGCTGCCGGCATCGCCCTGCTTGCGTCAGACAATAGCAGCAACAAGGGCGCCACCGCCACGACCCCTTCCACACAGTAATCAGCGGCACGTCAGACCAAGAAAAGACCCCCGGGCATCGCTGCCCGGGGGTTTTTCATTCAGTGATCGTGGCGCCGGTCACCGGTCGCCGGCGCAGCGGGTGCTGCCGCCGGCGCGGGTGCCGGTGCAGCGGCCGGTGCGGGCGCAGGGGCCGCGGCCGGGTTCGGCCGTGTATAGTGACCATAGGCGCCATTGCGCGGCTGGAAGCCGGGAGGCGGCGGGTTGCTGTACTGCCGTTGCGGCTGCTGCGGTGCGGCTTGCGG
>Ga0302319_10021432_pt1 | contig 11641 bp, 12 predicted proteins | sample Bog_T0_2_FD_203319 | JGI IMG/M metagenome (GOLD analysis project Ga0302319, IMG submission 203319) | Peat permafrost microbial communities from Stordalen Mire near Abisko, Sweden - Bog_T0_2 | ecosystem: Environmental > Terrestrial > Soil > Wetlands > Peat | place: Sweden: Abisko, Stordalen Mire...
ATCGCCGAGGACGCCGAGGTAGCCGAGGCTCGCCGAGGAAAAGAGGAAAAGCTTGAGTCTCCCGTCGGGGGTGCTCCCGGTTTGTGGGTAAGGAGCGGGCCAACCCTCTCGCCTACCATTCAGCGGGATTTATTGATCGTAATTAGGGGATGTTGCACTAGGCTACCCTGTGATCGCAGCCGCCTCTGCGGTAGCGAGAAATAAATTATTGGTTTATAATGGTTGGATCCCGGGGGGTCCCCATGGACAAGGCTGACAGCGTACCGGCAGTTCCGGCGGGGGTAGCCAAGGGGTTCCTGCGGGACAACCTCGAGGTGGTCTGCTTCGCCGTGGTGGTGATCCTGTTCTTCAAGACCTTCGTCGCCCAGCAGTTCACCATCCCCTCGCCATCCATGCGCAACACCCTGATGATCGGGGATCACGTCCTGGTGAACAAGTTCCTGTTCGCGACCCCGAGCTGGTCCTGGGAAGCCCGGCTGTTCCCCATGCGGCTCCCGCGGCGAGGCGACATCGTCATCTTCCGCTATCCCCTGGACCGGGACCAGGACTGGGTGAAACGTTGCGTGGCGGTCCCGTCCGACACGGTGCTGATCCGGGACAAGCGGCTGTTCGTGAACGGCAGGCTGATCACCGGCCCGTGGGAGCACCACACCCTGAAGCGGTCGGCGGGGCCGGTTGCGGGGCCGTGGCCGCCCGGAAGGCCCACGGGCCCCGCCGAAGCCTTTCCGCGCGGATTCCGGCCGCTGCTGCTCTGGCCCCACGCCGACCCCAGCGACCAGTCGGGCTACGGCCAGGTGCCCGGGTTCCGGGACAACCTGGGCCCGATCACCGTTCCTCCGGGCTACCTGTTCGCCATGGGCGACAACCGGGAGAACAGCGCCGACAGCCGCTACTGGGGCTTCCTGCCGATGGATCACCTGCGCGGCCGGCCGTTCCTGGTCTGGTGGAGCTTCCGGGAGGGCGGCGACGACGACACCAACGCCAACGTTCCCGGCAACCCCATGGACGTGCTCGGCAACGTCCTGGACGGCGCCCGGCATTTCCTCGCCTGGACCCGCTGGGAACGGACCGCTACCCTGCCGAAATAGGTCCGCTCAAGCCAGGTAGCGCCGGATCTCCTGGGGCCTGAAACAGTGGGCCAGGGCGGTGGCCTCGGTGATCCGGCCGGACCGGACCAGTTCGCCCAGGAACTGCTCCATGGTGGTCATGCCATCGGCCCGTCCGGTGGAGATGAGGGTGTACAGCTGGTGGTCGTCGCCCTTGCGGATGGTATTGCGCACCGCATGGCTGGCGTTCAGGATCTCGATGGCGGGCCAGCGGCCGCCGTTCTTGGCCGGGACCAACTGCTGGGCGACGATGGCGGTCAGGGCCAGGGACAACTGCTGCCGGATCTGGGGCTGGTTGGCCTGGGGGAAGGAATCCAGGATCCGGGACACCGCCTGGGAGGCGTCGTTGGTGTGCAGGGTCGACAGCACCAGGTGGCCGGTCTCGGCGGCGGTGAGCACCGTGGCGATGGTTTCCGGATCGCGCATCTCGCCCACCAGGATCACGTCCGGGCTCTGGCGCATGATGCTGCGGATGGAGCTGGCGAAGTCCGGCGCGTCATGGCCCACCTCGATGTGCTCGACGATGGCGGTCCGGCTGGGATGGATGAACTCCACCGGATCCTCGATGGTCACCACGTGATCGTGCCGCTCGCTGTTGATGATGTCGATGAGCGCGGCCAGGGTGGAGCTCTTGCCGGAACCGGTGGCTCCGGTCACCAGGACCAGCCCCTGGCGGGCCTCGGCCAGTTTGCGCAGGCCCGGGGGCAGATTCAGGGAGGCCAGGGAGGGGATCCGCAAGGGCAGCAGCCTCAGGCTTCCCGCCATGGTCCCCCGCTGGAAATGGACATTGGCCCGGAACCGGCCCATGCCCTCCATGGAAAAGCAGAAATCCACCGACCGGTTCCGTTCCAGTTCCCGGACCTGCCCGGGGGAAAGCAGTGGCACCAGCAGGCGCCGGATCCCCTCCCCGTCCAGCACGGCCCCGCCCTTCTGGTCCAGGCTGCCGCCGATGCGCAGGGCGACCGGGGCCCCGGCCACCAGCAGGAGGTCCGAGGCGCCCCGCTCCTTGGCCTGGCGGAGCAGCGGAGCCAGATCCGGGGACGGCGACCGCTCCTCCCGTTCCCGGCCCTCGCCCGGGTCCGGAGCTTGCAGGCCCTGGTTCAGTTCAGCGACGATCTGGTTGAGGTCTTTGCCTGGTTGGGCCATGGGGGATCCCGCCGGGGTATGCCGGCGGATGGGATCGCCGGGCCTGGGTTCTGCCCTGATTTTACCGGGGAATCCCCCAGCCGTCGCCCAAGTTCCACCCCGGGCGGTTTGCCAACCACCCCCCCTTGACCGTACCTTGAATAATGAGATTGCAACGGTTCCTGGGCTACCTGAAGTCCCAGCCCTCCTCACCGGTGGTGATCCGGCGCTTCATCCCGACCCGCACCGGCCGATTGCGGATGCTGGCCCACACCCGGCACATCGTGCTGGTGACCCTGCCCCTGGGGGGGGCGACCGGATTCCTGGTGGCCCTGGCCCTGAAGGGGCTGGGGTCGTTCGAACCGATGGTCCTGAGGGTCGGCGGCGAGACCGGACTGACCATCCTGCTCCCGGCCATCGGCCTGTTCTTCACCACCGCCTGGCTCACCGTCACCGGCCTGGGCGAGGTCTCCCTGTTCAAGGACATGGACCTGGCCAAGAAGAACCCTTACAAAGTATTCCCCTTTCTCGCCTCCCTGGGCAAGGTCGTGGCCTGCGCCCTGACCATCGGTTTCGGCGGCAGCGCCGGGGTCGAGGGCCCCGGGAAATGGTTCGGCGCCGCCCTGGGCCTCCAGTACCACCGGCTGCTGCGGGCCGCGGCCACCCGGGTGAAGGCGTTCCGGCACCTGGCGCGCCCGGCCCTGGTCATGGTCCGGAGCGGCGCCGCCGCCGCCCTGGCCGCGGTGTTCCGGGCCCCGATCTCGGGCGCGCTCATGGCCGCCGAACACAACGGGCGGCTGGCCTCGGAAGCCCTGATCCCCTGCCTGGTGGCCTCGGCCTCGGGCTATGTCTGCTTTTCGGCGGTCATGGGCCACGCCCCCCTGCTGCCCCTGGCCAAGATCTACCCGTACACCCTCAGGACCCGGGAGATCGTCTGGGCCCTGGTGCTGGGCCTGGCTTGCGGGGTGGCCGCGTCCTTCTATCTGTGGCTCAAGGCCAGGCTGCAGAGCCTGCTGAACCCCGTGCCGTTCTTCTGGCGGGGCCTGGCCGCGGGGGTGGGCTTGAGCCTGCTGGCCCTGCCCAGCCACTTCCTGTGGAAGGACCTCGCGGTCACCCAGGGCGGCGGCCTGGAGATGATCCAGCACCTCATCCAGGGCAACGTTCTGCCAAGGCAGGCCGCGCTGTTCCTGGCCCTGAAGCTGGCCGCCACCGCCCTGACCTTCGCCGGGGGCGGCCTGGGCGGGCTGTGGCTGCCGTCCCTGGCCATGGGCGCCGCCATCGGCGCCGGACTGGACGGCCTCCTGGGCATCGGCTCGACCGGCTACCTGACCCTGGTGGGGGCCTCCGCCCTGGCCGGAGCCACCCACGGCACCCTGCTGGTGCCAGTGGTGTTCCTGGCCGAGACCACCGGCCAGGCGGCTCTGGTGGTGCCCGCCCTGATCGCCACCACCGTGTCCTACCTGCTGGTGCGGGAAGCGTCCTGAGGCCGGGGTTTCAGTCCAGGGGCTCCTTCTCCTTGTGCATGGTTTCGAAGTTGTAGATGAATTCGAGCATGGGATTGAAGACGAACCCCTTGACCACCTTGCGCAGGCAGATCCGGGAGCCGGTCTGGTAGAGGAAGACGTAGGCCGCGTCATTCACGGCGATCCTCTGGGCCTGCTGGTACTCGGCCTTCCGCTGGCGGGGGTCGGTCCCGGTGGCGGCCTCCCGCAGCAGCAGGTCCACCGACCGGTTGGAATAGAAGGACCGGTTGCCCGCCAGTCCCAGTTTTGAGGAATCGAACAGAGTGCTCATGAAGGTGTAGGGGTCGGCAAAATCCGGGCTCCAGGTGCCGATGGAAATATCGTAATCGCCCTTGCCGATGCGATTACGCATGGTGCTGTTGGCCATGTTCTCCAGCCTCACGTCGATGCCCAGGGAGGCGAGGCTGGCCTGGGTGCGCTGGGCGATGGCCTCCCAATTGGAGTCCCGGGGCGAGTAGAGGAAGCTCAGATGGAGGTGACTGACCTTGGCCTGGTCCAGGAGCGCCTTGGCCCGTTTCAGGTCGAAGCCGTAGCGCATGACCCCCGGATCGTAGCCCTCCATGCCTTCGGGGAGGGCCCCCCGCAACTGGGTGGCCTGGTTCTTCAGCAGGTCTTTGATGATGCCCGGGTAGTCCACCGCCCAGGAAATGGCCTGGCGGACCAGGGGATTGTCCAGGGGCGGTTTCCGGTTGTTCAGGTAGAGATAGGTCGCTTGCAGGGACGGCACCTGCACCACGGTCAAGTCAGCCTTCTTGGCCAGTTCCGCCATCTGGTCCACCGGCATCGCCCCGACCAGATCCAGGTCCTCGCTCTCCAGCAGCAGGCGCCGACTGGCGGGATCGTTGATGATCTGCACCAGGATCCTGGTGAGGGCCGGCTTGGGCCCGCCATAGTGCGGATTGAGCCCCAGCTCCAGCAGCCGGCTCCGCTCCCACCGGACCAGGCGGTACGGCCCCGAGCCGGCGGTGTGGTTGGCGAGATAGGCCTTGGCATCCAGCCCCGCGTCCCGCATGGCCATCACGTTCGGATTGATGATCCCGGTTCCGTTGTTGGCGAGGGTGGCCAGGAAATAGGGGCAGGGCTTGGCCAGGGAGAAGTGCACCGTCAGCGGATCCACCACCGTGGTCACCAGCCCCAGGTCGGGCGGGTAGGCTTCGGACGGCCCCAGCCTGAGCCTCAGCAGCCGATCGAAGGTGAATTTCACCGCCGCCGCATCCACCGGGGTTCCATCCTCGAAGGCCTGGCCGGGCCTGAGCTTGAATTCCCAGGTCAGATGGTCCTGGGAGACCTTCCAGGTTTCGGCCAGGTCCCCTTGGACGTCGGTCAGTGCCTTGCCTCCCCGGGTGACCTTATACCGCATTAGCCGCTGATAGCTAGGATAGGTAATCGTCCAGTCATTGTTATCGACCGTAACGCCCGGATCCAGGTTTTGCGGATCGGCGGCCTTGGCGACCACCAGGGTGTCCTGGGGATTGCTTGCCCTGGCGGCCGGGCCCAGGGCCGAGCCGAGCCAGCCCATGGCCAGCCAAAGAAAGGCGGTCCGCCAACAAAGGCCATGAGAAAGGGGTTGTTCCATTCCGCCCGCCCCGATGAATAAAACCAACCTCCCCATCCTCGTAAGAGGATCGAGCGGTTATCGCAGTCATTCATAATTAATATATAATTTATTGTTTCCCTGTCAACGGGTGGATCCCGGCCGCCCCCTCCATCCGACTTGGCTTGGGTCGGCGGTGGAAACTTTTAATGAAAATGATTTCTATTTGGTTTAGAGTTTTGTTTGACAACCATCCTTGGCCATCGGCATTGCCGTGGCAAGGTGTGGCCGGGCCGGGGAATGGATCTGATCGACGCTAGGATGGATAGTCATGACAATTCGATTCAACAGGGGTCTGGTCGCCGCGGTGGGATTCATCGCCCTGCTTGGCGGATGCAACCGCAGCCGCCCGACCGAGAAAACCGGAAAGAAGACCATCATCGCCACCTACGCCATCCTCGGGGCCGCGGTCCAGGACCTGGTGGGCGACGCCTTCACGGTGACTTCCGCCATCCCCAACGGCCTGGACGTCCACGAGTGGGAACCCTCGGCCAAGGATATCGAGGCACTCACCAGGGCCAACCTCATCGTCCAGAACGGCCTCGGCCTGGAAGGCGGCATGGGCAAGGCCCTCGATCAGGCCCACCAGGCCGGGGTGGGGTTCTTCACCGCCTCCGATCACATCCCGGTCCGGCACGTGGGCACCGGCGAAGGCATTCCCTCGGGCGATCCCGATCAGGCCGTGGGCGCCCAGGATCCTCACCTCTGGACCGATCCGCTGGCGGTCAAGGCCGTGGTCGATGCGCTCGCAGTCGACCTCAAACAGCGGTTCGGGGTGGACCTGTCCACCCGCTGCGCCGACCTGGATGGGCGCCTCACCGCCCTCAACGCGGAGATCCAGGCCAAGGTGGACGCGCTGCCGGCCAATCGCAGGCGGCTGGTCACCGGCCACGAGTCCCTGGGCTATTTCGCCCAGCGCTATGGCTTCAAGCTGGTGGGCGCAGTCGTGCCCAGCATGACCACCGAAGCGGAAACCTCGGCGGCCAACCTGGAAGCGCTCAAGAAACTCATCGCCCAGAACCAGGTCACGGTGGTGTTCACCGAACTGGGCACGCCGCCCCGCACCGTGGAGGCCCTGGCCAAAGAAACCAAGGTCCGGGCGGTGTCCCTCACGACCCATAACCTGCCCCCGGGCGGCGACTATTTCAGCTATGAACGCGCCCTGGCCAATACCATCCTGGAAGGCCTGAAATGATCATGGATTTCCTGATCACCCCCTTCAGCTCCAACGCCTTCCTGCTCAACGCGCTCCTGGCGGGCATGCTGGTGTCCATCGCCTGCGGCATCGTCGGGACCTTCGTGGTGCTGCGGGGCTTGGCCTTCATCGGCGATGCCCTGGCCCACGGGGTCCTGCCCGGCGTGGCCATCGCCATGCTGCTCGGCCTGCCGGGCATGCTCGGCGCCGCGGTGGGGGCCCTGGGCATGATCTTCGGCATCGGCTTCATCACCCGCCGGTCGAACCTGTCCTCGGACACCGCCATCGGCTTGCTGTTCGTAGGCATGCTCGCCCTGGGCGTGGCCATCGTCTCCCGGTCCCACGCCTTTTCCGGCGACCTGGTCCGGATCCTGTTCGGGGAGATCCTCGGCATCCGCACGTCCGAACTGGTGATCCAGCTGGTGGCGACCCTGGTGATCGCGGCCCTGGCCGTGGTCTGCTACCGGCCCTTCCTGCTGCTCTGCTTCAGTCCCGAGCAGGCCGAGGTCTCCGGATTTTCGCCAAGGCGCTACCACGCCATCATGCTGGTGATGATCGCCCTGACCGTGGTCGTGTCCTTCCGCACCGTCGGCACCCTGCTGGTGTTCGGGATGCTGCTGGCCCCGGCCGCCTCCGCGGCGCTGTTCTCCCGCAAGATCACCACCATGGTCCTCACCGCCTCGGGAATCGGCGCCTGTTCGGTCTACCTGGGCCTGCTCGCCAGCTACCACTACAACATCGCCGCGGGCGCCGCCATCACCCTCGCCGCATCGGCCCTCTTCTTCGGGCTGCTGACCATCAAACAGCTGCTCCCAGCCCCCCGGGCGCGGCACGGCGCATCCCAGGGAGCCGCATCATGAACCGGATCGAAGCGCCGGGCCAGCCGGCCGCAGTGGAGGCCGTGGGGCTGTGCGTCGGCTACCAGGGCGAGACCGTCGTGGCCGACATCGGCTTCCGGCTGGCGCCCGGCAAGGTGCTCGCCCTGGTCGGCTCCAACGGCTCCGGCAAGACCACCCTGCTCAAGACCGTCGCCGGGCTGCTGCCGGCCGTCTCCGGCAGCCTCGAGGTCCTGGGCGCCAGGCCTCTGGCCAGCCCGGGCAAGGTCTCCTACATGGGCCAGTTTCACCCTTCCAGCTTCATGCTGCCGCTGCGGGTCCACGACGTGGTGCGCATGGCGCGCTTCGCCGCGCACGGATTGTTCGGCCGGATGACCGCCGAGGACGAGCGGGCGGTGCGGGAGGCCATGGCCGTCATGGGCGTGCGGGACCTGGCCGAAGCACCTCTCAACGGGCTGTCCGGCGGCCAGCGGCAGCGGGTGTTCCTGGCCCAGGCTTTCGCCAGGGACGCCGATCTCATCCTCCTGGACGAGCCCGCCGCCAACCTGGACGCCACCGCCCGCGCCACCTACCGCCGCTGCGTGCGGGAACTGACCGCCGCAGGCCGGTCGGTGATCGTCGCCACCCATGACATCGACGAGGCCGCCGAGTGCGACTGGACCATGCTGCTGGCGCACCGGGTGGTGGCCTTCGGCCCGAGCGCGGAGGTGCTCACCCAGTCCGCTCTGCTCGCCACCTTCGGCATCGTCGGCAAGTACCAGGAGGGCGGCATCGTCATCGTCGAGCGCGAGCATGGCCACGATGACTGCCAGGGGAGTCACTAAACCAATCCCCACCCGCGCCGCTCCATAATCCTGTGCAGTAGTCGCTCATTTTCACTGACGCTTTCCCACAAGGTGGCACCATGGACCCAACCTCCGCATTGATCGTCCGGGATCTCACCAAGGGCTATCCCGCCCCCAGCGGCAAGTGGACCGAGGTGCTGCGCATCCCCTTGCTGGAGCTGCAAGCCGGCCAGCAGGTGGCGATCCGGGGCGAGAGCGGGCTGGGCAAGACCACCCTGCTGCACATCATCGCCGGCATCCTGGAACCCGACTCCGGCTTCGTGTCGGTGGGAGGCGCCGCGATGACCGGCCTAGCCGAATCCCGCCGGGACCGGTTCAGAGCGGAACGGCTGGGCTACATCTTCCAGACCTTCAACCTGCTGCAGGGGCTTACGGCTCTGGAGAACGTGATGCTGGGCCTGGCCTTCGGCAAGGGCGCCGACGCCAAGGCCGCGCTGGCGGCCCTGGATCGGGTCGGGTTGGCCCACCGGGCCGCCTATTTCCCCCACCAGCTCAGCACCGGCCAGCAGCAGCGGGTGGCGGTGGCCAGGGCGCTGGCCAACCGCCCCTGCCTGATCCTGGCGGACGAGCCCACCGGCAACCTTGACGCCGCCCGGGGCCGGGAAGTGATCGACCTTTTGCGGGAAAGCGCCTTGGCCCTGGGCTCAGCGCTGCTGGTGGCCAGCCATGATCCGCAAGTGCTGGGTTCCTTCGAGCGGGTCATCGATCTGGCGGCGCTCAATCAGGCGCCGCCCCAGGAGGAGGAACGCTGATGCTATTCCTGTTGATCCGGCGGGGCCTCCGCCAACATCTCGTTTCCACTGCCGTGGCGGTGCTCCTGGTGGCCCTGGGCATGGGCCTGGTGGTCTCGGTCTTCGTGGTCCGGGCCGAAGCGGAGCAGTCCTTCACCCGGTCCGCCTCGGGCTTTGACGCCGTGCTCGGCGCCAGGGGCTCCAAACTCCAACTGGTGCTGAACGGCCTGTTTCACCAGGAGGCCTCCCCCGGCAACATCACCGCCGACGACTTCCAGCAGATCAAGAGCCTCGGCGTGGTGGACCGGGCCATTCCCATCGTCGTCGGCGACAATTTCCGCGGAGTCCGCCTGGTCGGGGTGAGCGACGACTTCTTCCAGAACCTGGAATACGCCCCTGGCCATGACTACCGCGTGGATCAGGGACGGCCGTTCAAGGTGGGCGAGAAGGAAGCCGTGGTCGGCAGCCTGGCGGCGCATCAGCTCGGCTGGTCCCCGGGCACCACCTTCCATCCCTTCCACGGCCTGGATTACAACCCCAACGCCCAGCACAGCGAGATCTTCACGGTGGTGGGCGTGCTCGCCCCCACCAACACCCCCGCCGACCGGGTCATCTGGGTTCCCCTGGAGGGCGTCCAGCGGCTAGGCGGTCATGACCCCGCGACCTTCACCGAACTCAGCGCCGTGCTCATCAAGTTCAAGCCCAACGCCGGCGCCGCCGGCCTCATGCTGGACCAGCGCTACAACCGTCAGGGCAAGCGACTGACCCTGGCCTGGCCGGTGGCCTCGATCCTCGCGGATCTGTTCGCGAAGTTCGACTGGTTCGAGACCGCGCTGCAAGCGTTGGCGTACATGGTGGCGGTCGTCGCCGGGGCGTCGGTGTTCTCCGCGGTGTACTCCTCCATGAGCGCCCGGAAACGTGACCTCGCGATCCTGAGGGCCCTGGGCGCGCACCGCAGGTTCCTGATCCTGGCCGTGCTGGGCGAATCCGCCAGCATCGGCATCCTCGGCTGCGCCCTGGGATTCGGCCTCTATGCGCTGATCGCCTCCACTGTGCAGGAGATCCTGCGCACCCGGGTCGGAGTCCTGCTGGAGCCCTGGGCCTGGAATCCGGTCCTGGTGTGGGGTCCTTTGCTGATGGTGGGCGTGAGCCTGGTCGCCGGCGCCATCCCGGCCTGGCGCGCCTACCGTCTCACCGTGGCCGAAGGCCTTTCCCCGCTCAGCTGAGGTGCCCATGCGTTGCAGGAAGTTCATCGCCACCCTGGTCGTGCTGGCCGTCGCGGGCGGGGCCTGGATCCTGGTCCGTTCCAGGATCAACGCCACCGCCCTGGCGGGAACCGCCCACGACCTGCCGAAACGGCACCGGAACCTCCCGCCCCACGGCGGGACGCCCATCGGCCTTGGGGATGATGGGTTCAATCTGGAACTGGTCCGGGATCCCGCCACGGGCACTCTCCAGGCCTTTGTCCTGGATAGCGAAATGGAGGAATTCATCCGGGTCGCCGACCCGAAAATCGACCTGCTGATCGAGCGGGACGGCCGGAAGGAGACCCTGACCCTCAAACCGGTGGCGGATCGGGTTACCGGGGAGACCGTCGGCGACACCTGCCTGTTCCAGACCCGGGCCGACTGGCTCAAGGGCGCGGATCCCTTCAAGGGGGTCATCCGGGACCTGGCCATCCAGGACCAGAAGTTCCACGCCGTTCCCTTCGCTTTCCCCGAAGGCAACACCAAAGATTAGGGCCTCTCCTATCTCTCCTGGTCGGTCAACGTCACCGCCTGTTGGATGTGCTTTGCCCCTTGACCCGGTAGAATATTACAGTAATATTCCACATGGTCTTGGTCACCCTCTCCGCCGAAGCCCAGCAGGATTTTGATGCCCTGCCTTTTGCCATGATGCCTCGGGTGCAGGCTATTTTCGTCAGGCTCCAGGAGTGGCCGAATGTCTCAGGAGCAAAACCCCTTCGCTATGACTGGAAAGGCCATCAACGGATCCGGACCGGTGATTGGCGAGTGATTTTCCGGGAAATTCGACCAGGCGTCCTGGTGGTTCGGATCAAGCACCGGAGCGAAGTCTACGAAGATTGATGGGTGAAACCATGGTCAATACCACAACCCTTCCCAAGAGCACCATCAAGGACCTTCATGGGATTCCCATGACCATCGGCGAGCGAGCTTTCGTCGCCATTCCCTTGGATGTTCTCCAGAAACTCATGGAGAATGCCTCGACTCGTCCGCCCAAGGCTCTTCCACCGGGGAGCGTCGAGGCCACCTCTTATGCCCAGACCGCCATCGCCAGGAACCTGAAGGTTTCCCGCCTCGCGGCCAAGTTGACCCAGGCGGGAATGGCCGCCAAGCTCAGCTTGTCCCAGACCCGCGTGAGTCTGGCGGAACGCGGGACGGTTCCGGTGAGTACGACCTTCGTGAAAAAGTGGCTCATCGCTTGCGGGCTGCCGGAGGACTGGAAAGCTCGTTCCTAACCTTCCGGAACATGAACCATCCCATCGCTGGCGGAACGTGTCAACGACTTTGAGACAAAAGGCGGCCTGAGTTCAGGCTCCGTCCCAACGGCTGCGGAGAGCCGCCGGGGCCATGGAAAACGCTTTGCGTTTGCCCACAGCCCCTTGGAAAACCCTGCGGGTTTCCCACACCTAACCGCAGCGGGGGTTGATCATCATGCGCTCTTT
>Ga0302319_10021433_pt1 | contig 11641 bp, 10 predicted proteins | sample Bog_T0_2_FD_203319 | JGI IMG/M metagenome (GOLD analysis project Ga0302319, IMG submission 203319) | Peat permafrost microbial communities from Stordalen Mire near Abisko, Sweden - Bog_T0_2 | ecosystem: Environmental > Terrestrial > Soil > Wetlands > Peat | place: Sweden: Abisko, Stordalen Mire...
GTTGTTTCATAGATTGCAGCACTATTTTCAATTAGATCGTAGGCTTGTGAGCTCGGATCTTGAAGCCGCACTGAGGACCACCTGGAACCGCGTGCAAAGCGATTTACTAGTGCGGGAACGATTAGGAGGTTCGGATGCGGAAGTGGAAGAACGCTCACGGAATTTTTGTGGGTGGACTGATGATACGAGGATTCTGATGGAATACATATAATTAACAATAGAGCGCCATGCATGGTGCGGGAATATCAGCTAAAAGAAAAGCGGGCAGCGTTTGGGGTGGCGGGCAGCGTTTGGGGTCAAGTCTGAATGGCGCTTACTTAAGAGGGCGTCTAAGGCGAGTTTAGAAGGCGGAAGCATTTTGGCAAACGCCCCCGCAAACCGCTCGCGTGCCGTCCAAAAAGCTGTGTCATCCTGAGCAAAGCGTCGGGAGTTCCACGACCAAAGCGGAGTCGAAGGATCTCAAATATCATGTGTTCCTCTAACGCGAACTCGCTACGAATCGACCTCAAACCGGCCTTAAGTAAGCGCCATTCGGGTCAGGCAGCGTTTCTTGACAGAAGAATTAGAAAAGGTCGGAAAAGAGGCCATGCCGCCCCCCCGCGCCACGGCCACTTTTTCGAAGGTCGCCGCCCCACAAGATTTTGCTGGACACACCAATCCGTTTCGGCATGGGCGTGCCCGTGAATCAAAAGAATGCCCATCCGACCCATCCTGCGAACGCCATTGCGAACGACGAAACCTCATCGACCCCGTCGGTGGAAGCCGTGGAACCGGCTTTTGAGATCGAATTGGTGATGCATTTCGCCCCGATGAAAAAGAAGAATGACCCGCTCAAAAGCCTCCGAATCGGTTTGATCGCCTTGATTCGCGCCCTCATCGCGCCATCCCTCTCTTTCCGGTCTCCGGTTTGTCTCCATCGCAGTGCAACCCTTTCATTTCATTGCATTCTGCGTAGATTCTTAGGGGGCCGAAGTGAGGTGAATTTTCGACATTGGAAGAAATCACCACCGTCGGCTTCTGTCCTTTGCGTCTCTGCGGCCTCTGCGTTTCAAATTTCTTTTGGTTGCGGCCAGAGATCGCGCTGGTCGCAATGCCTCCAGTCCGCTCTCCGGTCTCGCAAGATCGCTTTGATTTACTTTGATTCGGCCGGACTCGATCCGGCCTCGTTTTGGTTCTTTGACATTTTAATCCCATAGTAGCGGGACGTTAGCTCACAAGCGGCGGGACGTTCGATCCGTCATCCCGTTTTCGAGCCGTAAGTCGTTCGGAATCAGCAAAAGTCAGTCGCCAATTGGCGACTAAATCGGTGTTCCCTGCTGGCCTGACCAGACATCTCGCAAAACTTCCGGCGCCGGCGCCGCGGGCGACATTGCAGCGCGATAAAAATCAACGCTTGCCCGACGAGCGGAAGCGTCTTCTCAAGCAGTGAACCCGAGCCAGCGCTGCACGGCAGTTTCGACCTCCGAGAGCTTTTCCGCGGGCAACCGGGCCAGAAACCGCATAAGCCCGGCGACATGCACTGTGCCGCAAGTTGTCGAGGGTCGCTGTGCTGCGCGCGGCGCTCATGCGAGGGTTCCCGAGCCGAGAATGCGGTGGCGCAGGCTGGGAAAGGAACGGAAGCCGGCGTCGAATGTCACCACCTCGATATCCGCCGCAAGGGCAAATGCTGCGAGATAAGCGTCCTGCCAGCGTTTCGGCTGGTGCGCGAATGTGGCGCTGAGAGCACGGAACCGGGCTTCAAACCCTTCCGGCTCGTCGGCAAAGCGGAAACGCTGGTCCGCCAGCAGGGCGTCCCATGTTTCCCAGACTTCGATTCCGGTTTGCACATCCGCGCCCATTGCAACCGAATTATTGAGCAGACGCAATAGCCCGAGTTGGCTGATGCGGCAGAGGACGAGTTCGCCATCCTCCTTGATGGTATCCAGCCAAGCGACAGCCGCGGCGTGGTGGACGTGGGCGCCGTAGGTGAGCGGCAGCAGGACGTTAATGTCCAGCAAGGCGGCCATGAGCGGCGGCTTCCTCTGTGAGCAGTTGTTCCTCGGCGGCGGCCACCATCTCTGGCGTCAATCTGCGGGCGGGATCCTTGGGCTGGATGATAGGAAATCGCGTGCGTCGCCCCGAAGCCAGAGGGTGGGCGTCCCTGGGGGTCTGCAGCAGGAGCTTTAGGCCATCCGCGATAAGGTCCTTCAGCGACCGGCCCTGGAGGGCTGCGCGCGCCTTGACTTGACGAAAAAGATCATCGGGGAGTTCCACGGTGGTTCTCATGGAGGCACTTTCGCATATTACTGCTTTACTGCCAAGGACGCCCTTGTCTGAAAAACGGGCAACCTCTTTATTGCTGCTCAAACCCTATTTTCCAGGCGTAAGTCGCTCGCAATCAGCAAAAGTCAGTCGCCGTCCGGCGACTAAATCGGTGACCCCTGCTTGGCCTGGCCAGACACCTCTTAAAATCAGATTCGCACGATCCAGCCCCGGCGTTGCAGGAAGTAGAGTGGCGTCCAGATCACGAGGACGAAGAGCGCGATGGGGACAAGGCTGGCGCCGCGCGGGGAGAGGAAGCTTGAGGCGGCCTCGTCGAACCAGCGCATGAGGTCGCCGCCGAGCATGATCGAGGCGACTTCGTGCAGGATGTAAGCAAAGATGGCGTTGATGCCGAAGGCGGCGAAGAAAGTTGTGAAGGGTCCTCGCCATTGCTTGCAGTCGAAGAGCCAGTGGCAGAGCGCGAGAAGGATCGCGGCCAGGCCGGTGGTCCACAAAACAAAGGAGCTGCTCCACAGCGCTTTAATGAAGGGAAAGCGGAAGCTCCAGGCGAGGCCGGCGAGGGCCAGCGCGGCGCCAGCGAGGGCGAGGTCGCGCGGGGCATTTTTCTGGCGCGCGTTTTTCAGCAGCCATTGGCCGGCGGCGACGCCGAGCAGGCATTGCGCGATGGCGGGGAGCGTGCCAACGAGTCCTTCGGGATCGAAACCGATGGGATCCAGGACGTAGTTGAAGTCTCCAAACAGGGCGCGGTCGGTCCAGGAGACGAAGTTCGCGCCGGCGGTGAAAAGGTCGGTGGGGATACCGTCGGGGCTGGGGATCAGGGTGAGAGGCCAGTAGAGAAGGAGAAGCGCGGTGGCCAGGATGAGGCGGGCGCGGGCGGAGACGGTGAGGAAGAGGATGGCGCCGGCGAAATAGCAGAAGCCGATGCGCTGGAGCACGCCCATGACGCGGAAGGTGTTCTCGGTCCAGTCGGCGGCCCATTCGAGGTTGCTGATGACCAGGCCGGCGAGGATGAGTCGCACGGTGCGCACGGCAATGGACCGGAACGTGGCGCGCGTCAGGGAGGCGTCCCGCAGGGCGATGGGGATGGATACGCCGACCATGAAGACGAAGCTGGGAAACACGAAATCGGCGAGGGTGAATCCAGCCCATTTGGCATGGAGCAGGAGGGGGTAAACCGCAAAGTGGTTCGCCGAATTCACGAAGGAGGCCGAGTTGACCACGATCATGCCGACGATCACGAAGCCGCGCATGACGTCGAGGGACATCAGCCGGGGTGGCCGCGGTGCTTTAGGGATCGGTTCCGACACGCGGGGCGGAGTTTGGGGGATGGGCGCGCGGGGGCCTAGACAAAAGTTTCAACCCAAATTTGGGCCGCTTCGTCACAAGTGTGGTGCGCCCGGGGCAGTGGTACGGTGTCATTGTTCCATGAAAGCTCGACCGTTTCGGACTCCGCCGCCGGGGAACCCGTCCGAAGTTCATTTCCGCCGGATGCGGCGCGAAGGAGGGCGCGCGGGCGGATCCGAATGGATCGGCGATGCGGCGCGGAACAGAGATGAATGCGGAGAGGAAATGCGACGCGGGCCGTCGCGCGGCGCCGAGCACACCGCGGAGTTCGTTCTGATCCAGGTTTGCGAGTCCGATCGGGCGGCGCTTCCTGCGCGGGAAAGGAGCGCATATTACGAGTGCCTCGTCCGCCACGTGGCGATAGCGCGGCAAATCGGCATCGCGCCGATCCTCGTGCCTCCGCTAAGAATGCGCGTCTATACGCCAGCCGGCCAGCAGAGGCGCGAGGTTTTTTCGTGCGTCGCGGCAATGCAGGAGGTGGCGGCGGATATGAACGTCCCGTTCGTGGATCTCCAGACCGGGAGCGGCGCCCTGTTCCGATTGGTTGCCAGGGAACTCAGCAGGCAGTTGGATAACAACCCGAACTGCTTCATCTACTATAGCGAGCCTGGGATAAAGCGGTCGCTCAGTTGGTGGTATGTTCGCGAAAACGATAGGTGGCGCGACCATGCCCGAATGGCGCGAACCGCAAATTCGGCGGGTCTCATTTTTAACCGCGAATAAACGCGAATAAACGCCAATGGAGAAATAGAGGGGCGCTCCGGATCATTGATTAGCGTTCATTCGCGTTTATTCGCGGTTCACCAACCTGCTGCGCGAATTGCGGTTTGCGCGTTCATTCGCGGTTCGCGGCGGATGATTGAACCTTTTTGCAGGTTCGAGGCACTGATGGGATATGGATGAGGTTCAGCCCGTTTCCACTCCCATGCAGCCCGCGTCGCTGGATCTCCAGGATTTGATTGATTCGCATGGCGAACGGCTGCTCCGCTCGGCCTGTTTATTGTGCGGCGACGAAACCGAAGCCCAGGATCTGGTCCAGGAGACCTTTGTTCAGGCGCTGAAATCGGCGCATCGATTTCGCGGTGATTCGGCCATTTACACCTGGCTGCACGGCATTCTCCTGAACCTGTGCCGCCGGCATCTCCGGAAGCAGAAGCGCCTGGTATTCGAGGAAGAGCCGCTCCTCAAGGAAAGCAGTCCGCCCAGCCCAGTCGATGAATCGGATCGGGATTTCTGCGCGGCAGGCCTGGCCGTGGCTCTTCGGAAGCTCTCTCCGGAACACCGTGAAGTGATCGTGCTCCGCTACTACGAAGAAATGAAGATCGAAGAAATTGCCCGGCAAATCGGCGCGTCCAAAGGAACCGTGAAATCCCGCCTGCATTACGCCGTGCGCCATCTCGAGAAGCTTCTCCCCAAGGAAATGAACCTTTTTGCCTCCTCCGACACCTACCATCAGAAGCCATGACGCACTGCGAAACCTTCCACGATCTGCTGCATGAGCTGCTGGATGGCTCGCTGGATGCCGGCCCTCAGGCCTTCGCTCAACTGCACCTCGGGCAATGCGATTCCTGCCGCCGCGCATTTCTAGCCGAGCAAGCTTATGCGAAGGCCATGAAGCGGTCCCTGGAGCAAGCTACAGCCGGCGTCTCCATTCGCTTGCAGATGCGGCAGGATGTCATCCGCGCCCTGGCTGCGACGCCCGCCGGGGCGAATACCTGGCAGCACGGCTGGCAGGGTCTGGTTCGCTTCCTCATCCGGCCGGCCGGAGCGGCGGCGGCGTCCATCGGGGTGATTCTCTTGTTTTTTGCCGTTCGACTCCACCGGCCCGAACCCGCTTCCCAAGCGACGCCCCCAAGCGGTCCTTACGTCTGGGTCATCACGGCGCCGCTGCAAACTCAAACGCACGTGTTCCGGCGGCACAATGACACGATCGAGGATGCCGTTGTTTCCAGCGCCAGCGTCGGGAGCGCCAGCCTTTCCGATGACGACCAACAACCTTCACCGAAACGCTGATCCAACCCACTATGAAACTGCTCCGTTTGAAAGCCATTCGACCCATGGCGCTGACCATGATGTCGGCCATTTGTCTGCGCGCCGCCATCATTTCCGCGCAAGCCGAAGAAAAAACGCCGGAAAAGGCGCCGGAAACCGAGTTCCCCTATGTCATCCAGCCTGAGCTGGGCTCCATCGAGTTTGCTCCGGGCGACCGGATTGTCATCTCTTCCATCCGTGGAAATCGGGAACACATCGAGCGCGGCGGCCGTTACCTCTTGAATGGCTCCTACACGTTCGCCTCCGCGGACGAAGCGGATCTGTCGTGGTTCATGACCACCCGCGGACCCAGCGGCGCCACCCCGATTGCCGATGCCCAGCACGTCGTCATCAAGAAGGGTTCCGGCGACTTTCACCTGGAAAAAGACATCGCCGACGACGGATGGATGCACATCACCTTCTATGTGAACGGTCATTCGCACGGCGGGATCTATTTTGGCGAGAAAGGCTTCGAAAACACCGTCCTGCGGGACAAGGGCTGGTCGGACTTTCCAGCCGCCTCGACTGGGGAAGCCCACGCGAAGCCACCCGGCGCCCGCGGCAATGACCGGGCGGGCGCTTCCGCCCGCAGCAACCGTTTGATCATGGATTACCTCGGCGACCCCGTCCGCCCGCCTTCTCCTTTGAGCGAGGCCTATTCCCCGGCAAATCTTCTGGCCGCATTTACCGCCGTAGCCAGGAAGCGGGGGGTGGAGATCAAGAAGCTGGAAGTGGACGACTCGGAGTTCCCGTATCTCCTCTCCGGCATTCTGGCCGGGAAACCCGATTTTGGACCGCTCGAAACGGATCTTCGCCAGATGAAAGGTTACGATTATGGCGGTTCGGTCGTCGGAGGCGCCGACGACGGCTCCACTTATTTTTCCATGAACATCATCCCGCATAACCAGTATCCCCCCGGTCAGATCACGGCCTGCAGCCGCCGGCTGATGGTCCGGCTTCAGATGCTCTCCGACGCCATCCGCGAGGCGAAATGAAGCAGGCTTTCGAAGGGGCCGCTTCTTCCAGGGAGCGGAGTGGGCTTTCGGCGCCGCCGGCTACGGCGGCCAGGAATGACATGGGAAACACGAGAAGAATAGGAAGCATGAGAGGGATGTCTCGGGCCTCGGGCGCTAGGGCAAAGAAATGCCAAGTGTTTTGGGGCGACTGGGGTTACTGTATACCTTGAATATGAAGCTGAATTTTGCGTCCCCAGGCCTTTGGTTCCTCGTGGCTCTCGCCGTGACCCGCGGCGGCAGCGCGGCTGCGGATTTGTCGTTCAATCGCGATGTGCGGCCGATTCTCTCGGACAAATGCTTTCAATGCCATGGCTTCGATCCGAAGGCGCGCAAGGCCGATCGGAGGCTGGATACGCCGGATGGCGCGGCCGCGGAAATCGACGGGGTGCGGGCGATCGTGCCGGGGGACCTGAGCAAAAGCGACGTGTGGCAGCGGATTATCAGCGATGACAAGGACGAGGTGATGCCGCCGCCGAAGTCGCACAAGACGCTGGACGCGAAGGAAAAGGAGATTTTGAAGCACTGGATCGAGCAGGGGGCGAAGTATCAGAAGCACTGGTCTTTTGAGCCGCCGCAACGGGCGGCGCTGCCAGAGACGCAGGACAAGGCATGGGCGCGGAATCCGATCGATGCCTTTGTCCTCGCGGGGCTCGAAAACGCCGGGCTGAAGCCGGCGCCGGAGGCGGATCGCCGGACGCTGGCGCGGCGGCTGTCGCTCGATCTCACGGGGCTGCCGCCGAAGCCGGAGGAGGTGGAGGCGTTTGTCGCCGACACGGCGCCGGATGCCTACGAAAAGCTGGTGGCGAAGTACATGGCCATGCCGCAGTGGGGCGAGCATCGGGGCCGCTACTGGCTGGATGCGGCGCGCTACGCGGACACGCACGGCATCCATATCGATGCTTACCGGGAGATGTGGCCGTATCGCGACTGGGTGATCGAGGCGTTCAATCGCAATATGCCGTTCGATCAATTCACGGTGGAACAAATCGCGGGCGATCTGCTGCCGCACGCGACGCGGGAGCAGCTCATTGCCACCGGGTTTCATCGCTGCAACGCGACGACGGCTGAAGGCGGCACGATCGCGGAGGAAAACCTGGCGCTGTATGCGAACGATCGCGTGACGACCACGTCGTGGGTCTGGCTGGGGCTGACGGCGAATTGCGCGGCGTGCCACGATCACAAGTTCGACCCCATCACGCAGAAGGATTTCTATTCGATGGCGGCCTATTTCCGGAACACCACGCAGCCCGCGAGCGACGGCAATGTGAAGGACACCAAGCCGGTGATTTATCTGCCGCTGACGTCGGATGAGCAGCGCTTCGCGGAGCTGCCGAAGGTCATCGCGGGGGCGAATGCGGAGCTTTCGAAGCGCCGCCCGGAAGCGGCGAAGGAAGCGGACCAATGGCTGGCGGCGGCGAAGCCCGAGCAGGTGGAGATCAGCCCGGCGTCCCTGGCGGTGCGGCTGCCGCTCGACGAAGGCGCGGGGGTGGAAGTGCGCGCCGAGAACAACGGGGAGACCGCGTCGTTCAAGGCGAGCGGCCCGATCGAATGGCGCGACGGAGGCAAGTTTGGACGCTCCCCGGCTTTCACGAACAACGCGCACTTCGACCTCGGGGATCTCGCGGGCTTCGACAAAGACCAGCCCTTCTCTGTGGGCGCGTGGGTGAATGTGCCGGCCAACTTCAAGGAGGGCGCGATCGTGGCGCGGATGGACGACCGCAAAGGGCTGCAAGGCTGGGAGCTGTTTGTGCAGAATGGAAAGTTTGGCGCGCAGCTTGCGACGCGCCAGGGCGCCGCCGCGCTGCGCGTCGTCTCGAAGGGCGCCACCGCGCGTCCCGGCAAGTGGCAGCACGTGCTGGCGACCTACGACGGCTCGGGCTCGTCGGCGGGGTTCCGCCTGTTTGTGGACGGGCGCCCGCAACTCGTCGTGGCGCAGGGCAGGGACCTGAAAGGCTCGGTGCTCGCGGACGTGCCGCTGCGCATCGGCCAGCGCGAAAAGCAATCCAAATTCGAGGGCGGGCAGGTCCAGGACGTGCGGATTTATTTGCGCGAGTTGAGCACGGGCGAAGCGCGTTCGCTCCCGGAAGAGCAGGCCCTTCGCGAGGCTTTCGTCGTCGCGCCTGAGAAGCGCAAGCCCGCGCAGAAGGCGGCGCTGCTGAACTTCTACGTGGATAATCTCGACGGCCCATCGATCGTGGACGCGTATCGAATCGAGGAACTCGAGAACGAAAAACTGGCGATCCAGGAGCGCGCGACCGTCTCGCACATCCAGGAGGAGAAGCCGGGGGAAGCGATGGCGAACATCCTGATGCGCGGCGCCTACGACAAGCCCGGCGCGGTAGTCACGCCCGCGGGATTCAGCGCGCTGCACCCGATGCCGGCGAATGCGCCGAAGAACCGGCTGGGCCTGGCGCAATGGCTTGTGGCGCCGGAGAATCCGCTCACGGCGCGCGTGACGGTGAACCGCTATTGGCAGGAGATTTTCGGCACGGGCATCGTGAAGACGGCGGAGGATTTCGGGGCGCAGGGCGACCGGCCTTCGAACCAGGATTTGCTCGACTGGCTGGCGGTGGAGTTCCGCGAATCCGGCTGGGACGTGAAGAAATTCTTCACCCTCATGGTGACATCGGCGACTTACCGGCAGGCGGCGACGATCACGGCGGACAAGCTGGAGAAAGATCCGCAGAACCGGCTGCTCTCGCGCGGGCCGCGGTTCCGCATGGATGCGGAGATGATCCGCGATTACGCGCTGGCGGCCAGCGGCACGCTCTCGCCAAAGATGGGCGGGCCAGGGACGAAGCCTTATCAACCAGACAACATCTGGGAAGTGGTGGGCCTCGGCGGCGCGCGCTACACCCAGGACAAGGGCGAGAACCTTTACCGGCGCACCGTTTACAACTTCTGGAAGCGGCAATCGCCGTCGCCGAACATGGAGGTCTTCAATGCGCCCACGCGCGAGGCCTGCACCGTGCGGCGCGAGCGCACGAATACGCCGCTCCAGGCGCTCGTCACGCTGAACGATCCGCAGTTTGTCGAAGCGGCGCGGCGGCTCGCGCAGGTTGTTTTGAAAGACCATCCGGATTCATCGGCGGCGATCGCGGAACTCGGCGAACGCGTCCTGCTGCGTCCGCTCTCCGTCGCGGAGACGAGCATCGTGACGCAGACCGAGAACGATCTCGAAGCGGAGTTCGCCGCGCAACCGGAGAACGCAAAATCCTTCCTCAGCATCGGCGAAAGCAAGGCGGATGACACCCTGCCCGCGCCGAAGCTCGCCGCTTTTGCCATGGTCGCGAGCCAATTGCTGAATCTCGACGAAACTCTCAACAAGTAAATCCACGCCATGAACTGCAACTCCCATCTCTTTGCCCACCTGCCCGCGGAGACACGCCTCGCGCTGACCCGGCGCCAGTTCTTCGCGCAGGGCCGGAACGTCCTCGGAGCGGCGGCGCTCGGCTCGCTGCTCGGGGGCCATCTCACCCGCGCGATAGCGAGCGAAAGCAAGCCGGAGGTCCCGCACTTTCCGCCGAAGGTGAAGAACATCATCTATCTCCACATGGTGGGCGGGCCGTCGCAGATCGATCTCTACGACTACAAGCCGGAGATGGTGAAGATGTATGACAAAGACCTGCCCGACAGCATCCGCAACGGGCAGCGGCTCACCGGCATGACGAGCAACCAGGCGCGGTTTCCAGTGGCGCCGTCGAAATACAAATTCAGCCAGGCGGGGAAGTGCGGGCTGTGGATGAACACGGAGCTGCTGCCCTACACGGCGCAGCGCGTGGACGACATGGCGTTCATCCGCTCGATGTTCACGGACGCGATCAACCACGAACCGGCGATCACCGAAATGCAGACCGGGTCGCAGGTCGGCGGGCGCCCGTGCGTCGGCTCGTGGGTGAGTTACGGGCTGGGCTCGATGAACCAGAACCTGCCGACGTTTGTCGTCCTGGTGGCGAAGCCGACCAACTCGGAGCAGGTGCAGGCGATCTCGGGGAAACTGTGGTCGAGCGGCTTCCTGCCCGGAGAACATGCCGGCGTGAGCTTCCGCAGTTCCGGCGACCCGATCCTTTATATCAACAATCCGAACGGCGTCACCACCGGGATGCGCCGCCGTCAGCTCGACGGGCTGAATCAGCTCAACGAAATGGCCTACCATTCCGTGGGCGATCCAGAGACGCACACGCGCATCCAGGAATACGAGATGGCGTTCCGCATGCAGGCCGCCGTGCCAGAGCTGACCGATCTGAGCAAGGAATCCGCGAGCACTTTTGAGCTCTACGGCGAGGAAGCGAAGAAGCCCGGCTCCTTTGCCAACAGCGTGCTCATGGCGCGGCGGCTCACCGAACGCGGCGTGCGCTTCGTGCAGATTTATCACAATAACTGGGACCACCACTCCAACGTCGGCACGCGCATGCCCAGCCAATGCAAAGACATCGACCAGCCTACGTACGCCTTGATCGAAGACCTCAAACAGCGCGGGCTCTTTGACAGCACGCTCATCATCTGGGGCGGCGAATTTGGGCGCACCATCTACTCGCAGGGCGGCCTCACGCACGAGAACTATGGCCGGGATCATCACCCGCGCTGCTTCACGATGTGGATGGCGGGCGGCGGAGTCAAAGGCGGCACGGTTTACGGCGAGACGGACGACTTTTCCTATAACATCGCGCGCGACCCAGTGCATGTGCGGGACTTCCACGCCACGGTGCTGCACCTGCTGGGCATCGACCACGAACGATTCTCTTATCGGGCGCAGGGGCTGGACTTCCGGCTCACCGGCGTCGAGAAGGCAAACGTGGTGAATGCTGTGCTGGCCTGAGAGACTGTGGAGCCTGCGGCTCAGCAGAAGTGCGCGCCAAACGCTTCCACATAGACGGCGTAGAGCGATTGGCTGGCGGCCATGAAGAGGCGGTTCCGGCGCGGGCCGCCGAAGCAGATGTTCGCGCAAATCTCGGGCAGCAGAATGAGGCCGATGCGCTGGCCTTCAG
>Ga0302319_10021435_pt1 | contig 11640 bp, 14 predicted proteins | sample Bog_T0_2_FD_203319 | JGI IMG/M metagenome (GOLD analysis project Ga0302319, IMG submission 203319) | Peat permafrost microbial communities from Stordalen Mire near Abisko, Sweden - Bog_T0_2 | ecosystem: Environmental > Terrestrial > Soil > Wetlands > Peat | place: Sweden: Abisko, Stordalen Mire...
AGGGTCGTCGGTGAGCCCGGGAGGCGGGGCGCCGCGCCCGGGGCAGCTGTCACCGCAGCAGGGTCGTCGGTGAGCCCGGGAGGCGGGGGGCGCCGCGCCAGGTGCACGGCCGGCTCGGCGGGTCCGCTCGAAGGGCCGAAGAAAGGAACGTTCGCCAGGAGCAGCATGTGCGCCTCGCGCTTGTGCTTGCCCTTCGTGCGCGCGCCAGCGGCCCGCGCGCGGCCCACACATGCTCCTCGGCGGGCTCGCGGCGCTGGCTGCGGCTGCGGCGGGGCTGGCGCGGGCGGACCAGGTGCAGGCAGAGTTCTCCAACACGCTCCTGTCCGACGCGTACGACCACCAATCAATCTTCTGCAGCGTGCTGAGCGCGCAGCTGGAGGCGCCCGTGTACTGCGACTCGCTGATATTCAAGCCGCAGACCGTCTTACTGATCGCCGCGATCCAGTTCAGCACCAACGGAACCACCGTCAACCTGTACGCCAACAACAACCTGACCGCCGAGATCAACCTCGCGCTGCACAACGCCGGGTTCTTCAGCGAGGCCGTCAGCGCCCTGACGCTCATCACCAACATCAACCACAACCTCGGCTACCTCCTCGGGTGGACCGCCGCCGCCGGCAGCTTTTGCGCCCTGTCCGGTCAGTCCCCGCCCGACCCCAAAAACTGACGTTTGCCAGCCGCGGGCGTGTTTTGGCAGAAGAGTCGGGCGTGGAATCGTCGATGGCACGTGCTGGAGACGCAGCAGCAGGCGACGTGAGCATGAGCAGGCCCTGGCGCTGGTCCTCCAGGAGGAAGCCGCGCTCGTCGCGGCGCGGGGCGGGCGCCGCGGAGACGTAGGCCCTGCGCTCGGGCGCGATGTGCGCGAGGTAGAAGTAAAAGGCCATCATCAGGCCCTTGTCGTCGAGCACGCCGTCCCAGACGCTGACCGTGAAGACGCCGAGCAGGAGCAGCTTCTGCATGCCCTGGACCAGTCCGGAGAAGGCCGCGACGCCGCCCGTGTACTTGAGGAACCGCGCCCAGACGGAGGCGTCGCCGCAGCCGTCGGGCCAGAGCTGCTCGGCGCTGAACGAGACGAAGCTGACCCCGAGGAGAACGTCGCCCGCGGCCTGGACGCACATGCACGCGAGCGCGGGGCCGGGGTACACGAGGACCACGACGAAGCCCAGCAGCAGCACGCTGAGCGAGTAGAAGGCGTTCTTCAGCGTCCCGGGGTCGCGGAGCTTGAACTGCCGGCGCTTGAGCCAGAACCCGCCGAGCTCGTACAGCAGCAGCGTCGTGAACCACACGGCGAACAGGTCGTACGCGAAGTCCAGCGTCGCCGGCGGCGGGACGCCGAGAAAGTCGCTGAGCGGGTCGATGCGCGAGACGAACAGCGCCAGGGACGGGCGGACGCTCGCGCCGAAACACGCGAGCCCGATCGTCCAGAAGGTGAGCCCGCGCGCCAGGAAGAGCGCGTGCCCGTCCTTGAGCTCGGCGTCCAGCCCGAAGAACGGCGAGGGCGCGTCCCACTGCTCGAACACGGACTCGACGACGACGGGCAGCAACTGCTGCGCGAGCAGCGCGTAGAAACAGAAGAGCACCGCCGTGGCGACCACCGCGACGAGCATCGAGGTAAGTGTGCCGCGCCGGCTCCGTCGCGCGCTGCAGCGGGGGGCGGTGACGAACGCCGCCACGACCGTCACACTCCCCCGCCGCATGAACGCCAAAGCGCCCACCCCCGAACCGTGCTCGTGCTGCTTCCTGTGCCGATGCCGGCCGCGCGTAGCGCGCGTCGGCCCCGAGCAGCCCGCGCGCGAGCCTCTTCTCGGGAAGGGGCTGGGACGAGAAGAGGCTCGCGAGGCCTCGCCGCTCACGCAGCAGGACTGGAATCGGCTGCAGGACGCGTTCCATGCCGAGATCCTGCACCGCTACGAGAGCAAGAACTGTGCAGAGTTGGTCGTCTGCGGCCGGGAGCTCGACTCGTGGCGCATGTTCAAGGGCCCGTGTGAGCTCGCGCCGATCCCGGCCAAGACGCTGGCGCGCTACCCGCCGCAGCCGTGGTGGAAGCGTGTTTGTGCGCAGGGCTGGTGGTAACAGACCTTCGGCCGTCCCCTCCGGCTGCTGCTTGCGCCCGCCACGGGCGCCAGCAGCGGATCCAGACGAAGCTATCGCCCGGCGCGAGATCGCGCGGGCCGGCTGGCAAGGCCCCGCCTTGGGCCCGGCGACCCCGCGCGAAGCTATCGCCTACGCGGACCCCGAGTCGCGTCGCGAGGCGACGCGCCCGCTGCCAGGACGTCCCCGCCCCGGCCGCGACGATGGTTCGGAGCTGAGCGGGTCTGCGCGCGGCACGGCGACGCTTAAAGCTCAACCAACCCCAACGGAGGCCCCGCCGCTTCCGTTATCATCCTCGTTAGTTCTGGCGGCAACCGGTCGAGCGGGGAGTCGGGTTGCGGGTGACGGCGCAGCAACGCCATCCCGACTCCCGCGCGCGTGTCCTGGGTGTAGAAGCACACTGTGTTGGACCAGGCGTTCCAGGAACAGAAGGCGACGTGGTCGCCCGACTCGTGGACGTCGCCGGCTACGACGTCGATCGCGCGCAGCCCGCCGGGCAAGTCGGTCACGCGGCCGTCCTCGAAGCTCGCGGACGCGATCGGCACATCGGTCCAGATGAACTTTCCCCGCCGGATCCACGATCCTCCGGACTCTTGGAACAGCCTATTCTCCAACTTGGCGCGGATTTCCTCCGGGTGGTCGCGAGAGCGGTACTCGGACTGGACGTCCCCGCCGTCCCTCCTCGGGATCCAGTACTGTGAGCCGTCGCTGAGGATGCGGGCGCACCGCAAGCCGCCATCTACGCTGATGAACTGGTCGTGTCCTTGCAGACGGCCTTCGCCAGGGAGTCGCGGCGTGACACGGGCCTTCACGAACATGTACTCGCCGCCGTCGTGGGGGGGACCCATGAACGCGACGAACCCGTCGCCGAGCGAGATTCCCAGCACGATGAGGTAGATGGCGCCTCGGCCGCTGGTATCTGCCGTAAACACCGCTGGCGTGCGGTCCGATGACCACGTAAACGAGCCGTTGTAAGTTCCGTCCGCGTCGCGGCACTCGACGATACGGCCGGAGGTCCCACTCAGTTCGAAAAACACGCCCGCGGAGTAGCCGTGGACGCGCTGCAGCGTCACGTCCTGCGCCTTCGGCGCCTTCAGCTCGAAGCACTTCTCCGGCTCCTCGACTGGCGAGATAAAATAGGTTTGCCGTCGCAGCAGGACGACGAACACGCCTTGCGAGGTTGCGTACAACCGTACGAACAAATCGGTCTCGCTCTCGCGCACAGTCTCCATCGTGAGGTCGGCCGGGTCGAAGACCCTCCGGCGCACAACCTCGCTGCTATTGACCAGGTAGAGGTAGTCGCCGTGGAACAGGCCCTGGGAGTACACTTTGGGAGGCACCCAGACGCGCCACTTGGCGTGCGCTCCGGGCGGTTCCATTTACAGACGGGCTGCGGCGCTTACACACACACCACGATGAAACTTGTGGTCGACGTCGACCTCGCTTGGCGGCGGGCGATTGGCCGGCTGACGGGCCAGCCGGCAGGCGTGCGGCCGGGCTCGATCTTCTACGAGGTCTGGGTGCCCAGGAGGACGAGCGTGCTCTGCTTCGACGACGAGGCGGTGCGCTTCCACCCCTTTGAGTGGATGGATCTCGCCGGCGCGCCGCAGCCCCGCTGGGATAAGGGTGCCGGCGGCCCGCTGCAGCTGCTGTTCGCGGGCAAGCCCGTCGGGGCCTTCGAGGAAACCAGCCGGATCGTGCTGAGAATGTACGCGTACATGCCGAAGGACGTGTTTTTCCCGGGGGTGCTGGTGCCGACGCAGCTGGGCTCCTGCGTCCTCGAGCGCGGGCACGCTTACAAGGTCCCCGTCTTCTGCCGCGCGGACTCGCCGTGGATGGACATGGGCCCCGGGCCCGGCGTCCAGGTCTACGCGCACGCCTGGCTCGACTGCGCGGCGGATCCCCTGCCGCCGCCGCACCAGTACTACGCCATCGATTTCGACGAGGACTTTGACGGGTTCTACCAGGTGCTGACCAGGATCACGTACCCGGCGCTGGAGTGGGCCGTGCAGCGCAGGGAGCGGGGCGACTCGCCCCCGTCGATGAAGACGTTCGTCAGCATCCCGCCCTTCTACCCGGTCGCGGGGACCTGCCTCTACCCGCCCGAGTACCTGGCCGCGAATATCCCGGACGACGAGAACCGGCACAACTTCCGGGCGTTCTTCGGATGCTCCGCCGCCATGGCCTGGCGCGTCGACCGCGGCATGGGCGTCCCGGCCTGCGACCCCGCCTGGCTCCGCGAGCGTTTGAAAGAGTCGCGCTCGCTGCGCGGCGCCAAGCGCGTCGAGCTCCTGTTCGCCGAGTTTTCCGGCTCGGAGGATTATTACGGGGGGCTTGAGGGGCTGGAGCCGTGGGAGAAGGAGTTTATGTGCATCGTCAGGTTCGGCGTCGAGGCGCACGTCGAGCCGGGCGGGCACAACAAGGGCCGGGACGTGCTGCACCACTGGGTCCTGGAGGTCCTCGAGGACTCGCTGCGCGCGCTCTCGTGCTTCGCGACGCGCGGGTACGTCTACGACCGCAGGTGGTACCTGGAGCGGGGCGTCCTGAAGTGCAACATGCGGACGGACGAGTTTACGCTCTCGTTCACGATCCAGGGCGACTGCGAGGACTCCAACTCGACCGTCTACTACCTGTTCCTGGAAGTCCTTAAGCTCAAGACTGCCGAGGGCAAGCTGATGCACGCGTTCAAGACGTGCCTGGCGGCGGCCGGGGTCCCGATCTGCGTCATGGGCTCGGCGCACATGCCGTCCGGCAGCGTCCGCGAGGAGGGCAGGACGCCGCACTGCTTCGGCTTTTGCATTCCCGCGCACACGTTTGCCCGCATCCTCTGGGGCCCCGGCTCGATGAGCGCCGAGGCCGCTTCGGAGGAGCTCAAACAGGTGCTCGGCGTGACCGTGTGCCCGGAAATGCTGAAGCGGACGCCGCCGATGATCTTCGAGACGATATTCCTAGCGTCCTCGTACCTGAACCGCTCGATCCACCTCAGGGACGGCTACGCGGAGCGGTTCGCCGTCTTCAATAAGCACATGGTGTGCAAGGGAGAAGACCCCGTCTATCCGGGCGCCGTCGGCGCCGAGTACCTCATGACGCTCCCGGACGAGACCGGCGTGGCCCACGGCTTCATCACGCATACTCGCGTGCACACCGCCATGACGGGCGCCCTGCGCTTCTTCTTCACCCAGGCAACGCGAACGCGGTGCCGGGGCGAAGTACTGGCCTGCTCGCTGCGCCCTCCCGCGCTGGTCGAGCCGTGCACGCAGGACTTGGGCGACGCCGCGCACGTGTTTGCGTTCGTCTCGGCCAGCGCCGCCGGCGGGCCCATCGACACGTATTCGGTGCCGGTGAGCGACATTCATTCGCGGGCGCCGCCGTTCCGGCTGGCGGTCCGGCCGTTCGACCCGTCCATGAGGGACCTCGAGCTCGAGCTTCTGCGGAACGAGCGGCCGTTCGTCCCGCTCCCCCCGCTGCTGAACCAGGGCCTGGCCGCGGCCTTTGCGGAGCTCATGAACGCCCGGCTCAAGCACGGGGTGACGATCGTCTTGGGCGAGCCGGCGGAGCAGGAGAAGGACCGGTTCAGCTTGTTCGTGCGCGCCGACCGGCTGGCGCGCGGCGCCGAGCTCGCCGCGGAGCTCTGCGCCCAGCTGAACCCCCGGTCGCTCTCGCTCAGGCCGTTTGCGTACGCGCTGGTGGTGATCCTGAACTTTTAACAGTCTACGCGGTAGGGCCCTTGCCGCTGGGGATCCGCGCAGGCGCTTCGCCAAACTGCGCGCGCCTGCTCGCGGCGGAGCCCGACCCGCTGGAGGCCATCAGCGACCGCTCGCCCGGGAGCTGCCCCTGCGCCCGAGCGTCGACCACTGCTTCCAGATCCGCGCGACACCGACGCCGAGCCGGAGAACGCGCGCAGCGAAGCGCTGCGGCGTCGTCAACGTCCATGTCGCGGGTCGCACAAGTCGTACCTTCCCGCCAGAGGCGCACATGTTCCTTAGCCTGCTGGTTCTCGTCCTGGCGGCGGTCTCGGCGCACCGCCCGCCGCTGGACCCGTGCAAGCAGCACATCTTCCTGCTGTGCGACGGCGCGCCGGTGGCGCGCAAGGGCAAGACGTTCCGGCTCCCGCCGCAGCGGACGGGCTACGACGACGCGCGCGTGGCGGACTCGCCGCGCGGCCAGCGTTTGGTGGATGCCCTGCGCGGCAAGCCGGAGTGCTACGTCAAGAACGCCATTCCGCTCAAGGCGGTCGGGGCCAAGGGGCTGGACCGCGCCGTCGCCTGGCTCGACGAGTACTGCCTCGACAACGGCCCGTGCTTGGTGCTGACGGACATGCCGCTCTTACCGAAGTGGAGCTCCGCGACGTACGTAAACCCGCTCTAGCCCCGCCCGCTTCAGATGTCCACCTCGCCCCGCCCGACTCGGGGCAGATTGGGCGGCTTGGTCGCCGCCGCGGCGCCGAAGCCGCTGGAGGAGGTGTGCCGCGTGCACCGTTCGTTGGCTTTGCCCCAGGCGGTAAAGTCGGCCTCGGGCGCGCGGTAGTCCGCGCACTCGGCGCACCAGCGGCCGTTCGTCTTGTCGTACTTGGGCGCGAGGCTCTTGGGCATCTGCGGCTCCATGGTAATGAGCTTCTCCTCTTCACCCTCCTCGTCCTCCGAGGACGACCCGGTGTCGTCCTCGAGGAGCTCGGAAGGCACCTCCGAGTCGTCCTCGCTCGTCTCGGCCCCGGAGGAGGACTCCTCCTCGGCCTCGGACTCCGAGGTCGGGACGTCGTCGAAGAGGCGCGGCTCGGTGGGGTAGGCTTCCTTCGGCCAGACCTTGACGGGCTCGCGGTCGTCGGCCTGCCAGGAATCCTCCGAGGCCGTGTCCACCACCGGATCCTCGTCCTCGTCCGCGGAGACGGGGGCGTTGACGGCCTCGTCCTCGCTCTCCGTCCGCTTCTGGCGCGGCCTGTAGCGGATCTTCTGGAACTCCTGGACGCGCTTCCGCTCCGAGCCGACGGAAAGCTCGTCCTCCTCCGAGTCCTCGCGGGGACGCTTGGCAGCCTTCGGGCGCGCGTCCTCGAGCTTCTTGGCGAGCGCGGCGCGGGCCTTCTGGAGCTTCCGGGCTTCCGCGTCGCGCTCCTTGGCTTCGGCCCGCAGCTTGCCCGCCCTGGCCTTGCAGCTCGCGATGTCGGCGTCGAGCGCGGCGAGGGCGTCGATGTCCGCCTTGTACTCCTTGGCCCACTGCTCGCTGCGGGCGTCCATGTTGGACTCGGAGGCGGGGAGGAGGATGACGCGGGGCATCGAAAAGTGTGATTACTGCAGAACACACCGCCAAACGTCGTCCGGAATGGGCTTCGTCGGATTCAGCGGCTCCGGCATCGCGACGACGGCGTCGAACGTTTCCCATATTTGGTCGCGGAGGACTTTGCAGTGCAGCTCCGCGAACTCCAGCATCTCGGACGCGCGGGCGGCGTCCTCCCGCGCCTGATCCGCGCGGTCGAAAATCGCGCGCTCGTCGTCGAACATGCCGTTGAACCCCCACTCCAGCCTATTCGGCAGCCTCGCTTTGAACCGCTCGAACAGATCGAGCTGAATCTCGGTCTGCAGCTTCCTGTGCTTGTAATACGTGTCCAGCGCGCGCTGCTTCCGCCTCAGCGCCTCGCTTCGCGCAGCGACGAGCTCGCAGAGCGTCTTGATCGCCTCGGCCCTGGGATCCGGCAGCGAGAGCAGCTCCTCCGGAGCGGCTGCCGCCGGCGGGTCGGCCGGGGCTCCCCAGTCCCCGTTCTCCATTACGAGGTGTGCTATCGAGGGGACCAGGCTGGCGCGACCTGCTTAACTCTCCTTTCCATCCTCCGCTTTCCGCAGCTCGCCGCCGAGGACGTCTGCCCACCGGAACGCGCCCGCGACGGCGACGACCGAGTACATGGCGTACTCGCAGGCGGGGTAGTTGCCGGGCGGGGTGCAGCTCCCGGCCGCGCCGGGGGCCGGGGTTCCGAAGACGCCGCCGGGGGGCTGGCAGCCCACGAAGCAGCCGAAGAAGGCGAAGAACGCCAGGAAGAACCCGACCTCGACTGCGAGCGAGAGCCCGAGCCAGAGCCTGAGCCAAGCGGACGCGCCCTTGGGGGAGCAATCGCGCCCGTGGATCACGAGGCCGCTCGAGGCGTATATAACCCAGGTAATAAGCACGCTCTCCGTCGCGGCGAGGTGCTCGTTGGGCTGCTGCAGCATCGTCAGCGCGGCGACGCTGATGATGCTGCACGCGTTGGCCGCGAAGCTCAACGAGCGGATGAGCCGCGCAAGGATGTAAACCCAGTCGTCCTTGCGCATAACGGCGCGCAGATCAAACCAGACTGACCAGACCAGCCGCAGGGCGAGCTCGACCGCCGCGGCAGTGATGACGAACCCCCGCAGCGGGACGCTTTCTGCCATGGCGAAGCTGATCGTCGGCAAGACCTGGTCCAGGTTCTGCGGGTTCTGGATTCCCGCGTAGGCCAGGAGCGTGGTCAAGACCATCGCCGCGAACGCCGCCGCAAAGTACAGCGTGTCCAGGAACACAAACACGTACTGGGCGCCGGGGTTCATGCCAGGAAGAAGGAGTGTTTCACGCGCGAAGCTATCGCATCGCCTCGCCTTCCGCCTCCGCCTGGTTCTTCAGGTCCTCCGGCGCGAGGACCTCGCCTTCTCGGCGCGCTCCGCCTCGGCGGTTGCGCGCAACCGCCAAGTGGTTGCGCGCGCCTCCTCGGCTTTGGCGAGCTCCTCCTCGGCGATTGCGCGTGCCGCCTCGGCGTTTGCGCTCGCCTCCTCGCGGAAGGCGCGCGCCTCCTCGGCTTTGGCGAGCTCCTCCTCGGCGATTGCGCGCATCCACTCGGTGTAGGCGCGGTGCGCCTCCTCGGCGATTGCGCGCATCCACTCGGTGTAGGCGCGGTGCGCCTGCTCGGCGGTTGCGCGTGCCGCCTCGCGGAAGGCGCGCGCCTCCTCGCGGAAGGCGCGCGCCTCCTCGGCTTTGGCGAGCTCCTCCTCGGGGCGGACCATGTGCAGTGGAGCGGCGGAGCGTGTGCAGTGGAACGCGGTGCGTCTGTTCCGCGACTTGACGCCGCTCCCCGCCTCCCCGGCCCCCGCCAGGGCGGCCAGGGCTTCACGACTTGACGCGCTTCGCCTTCTTCTTCGGCTTCTCCTCCGGCTCATCCTCCGGCTTGTCCTCCGGCTTGTCCTCCGGCTTGTCCTCCGGCTCGTCCTCCGGCTTGTCCTCCGGCTTGTCCTCCGGCTTCTCGCCCTGCTTCTCCAGCAGGGCGAGCTGGTCGAGCGCGTGGCCCAGAACTTTCATCTTCCCGTGGAGATCCTTGCGCGCGGCGTTGAACGCGACCATGTCCGCGGCGGCCAGGTCGAACTTGGCGGTGTACGCCGCGTGCAGCTCTGCCTCGCGCTTGTCCGCGCCCCCGCGCATAAGCACGCACACGCAAACGTCGCGGAGCTCGTCGACGGACTTTTGCGCGAGCGTGCGGACGGTGGCCTCGAAAGCCGGGTACTGCGCGAGCTTCGCCTTCTGCGCGTCCGCCGCGAGGCCGGAGGATGCGCAGTAGCGGGCGCAGGCCGCCTCGCTCGCGATAACGGCCTGGCGGACGTCGGCGAGCGCCTTCTCGGCGTGGGCGCGGATCATGGGGGCGTTTGTGCTGCTCTGTTCCACGACACCGCGCTCCCCGCGACTCCCGCTCCCCGGCCTCCGCGTTCCTCGCGATCGCGAAGCCACCGCTTCGCCTTCTTCTTCGGCGCCTCCTCCGGCTTCTCCAGCTTCTCGAGCGCCCTTATCATCCTCGCCGCCTTCTCGCAGAAGTCCAAGCGCGCGCGGTTGAACGCGAGCAGATCTGCGGTGGCCCGGTCGTGCTCGGCGTTCACCTCGTACAGCTCGACCACGTACGTCCCAGAAATCCTGCACGAAGGGGATGCGCTCGTCGACGGACTTTAGCGAGAGGCCACCAGGGACGCTCCCGCCCCGGCCACTGCACGGACTTCTCCGCGTCCGCCGCGAGGCCGGCGGGAATGCGGTAGCGGGCGCCGGCCCAGCGGACCTCGGTGAGCGCATTCTCGGCGTGGATGCGGGCGCGGCGGCAGGATCTCTCCTGTGCGGTCTGTTCCGCGACTTGACGCGAAGCTATCGCTCCCCGCCTCCCCGACCTCCGCGTTGCTCGCGCGCAGATCTGCACGGCGAGCCAGTTCTCCGCGCATCCTCGACGGATCTGAGCGAGCGTGGCCGGGGCGTCGTCGGCCTCGTCGCCGCCGAGCGAGCGCGCGAAGCCCGACTTCCTGGCCCACACACTTCGATGCTGCGGGTCTGTGCGCCGAAGCGCGCGGCGGTCCGGGAGCCGGACCCCCGCTCGCCGCGCGCGGACCGCACGCCGCCCGTCGTGGGGCTACGCGCGAGGCCCGGCGGAGGCTGACCGTTGCTGAAGGATTCTGTACGCCGCGTCGACGCCGACGCACACGACGCGGGCGCAGTACTCGACGCCGTCGCCGGGGTCCTCGGGCGGCAGGCCCTTGACGAGCGCCAGGAACGGGTCCGTCTTCGCCTCGGGGTGCTGCGTGTACGCGTCGTACGCGCGCCGGAGCTCGCGGGCGTTGGCGCAGAGGACCTTGGAGACGACGAACAGGTGGTTCTCCAGCTTGACGAGGTCGAGCTCAGGGGCTCCCCGGTCGACGCGCCGCCGGATGCGGTCGACGACCCACGCCATGTTGAGGTGCTTGGCGACGTACAGGCGCTTGAGAAGCTCGCGGCGAGCGTCCACGAGCTCGCCGCGGTTCTCGAGGTGGAGGACGCTGAGCAGGAACCCGAGCGGGTCGGCGCGGTCGGCCGACCACGCGAGGAACTGGGCGTCGCCGTCGTCGACCTCGACCGGCGCGGTGTCCCGTATCAGCGTGCGGGCCGCCGCGGCTCGGCAGGCCCCGCCGGCGTCCATCGGCCACACCAATGACGTTTGTGGGCCAGGGCGCCATCATGGTCCTCGCGGACGGCCGCCGCATCCCCGCGGCCTTCCTGCAGAAGGGCGACGTCCTGGCCGACGGCGGGGTGGTGCAGCTGGTCCTGCGCCGCGTGCACAAGAGCCGGTTCGTGACGTTCAACTCGGTGACGTTCGCGCTGCCCGGGTTCTTCGCGGACCAGCGGAACAACCGCGTCGACCTCGCGGGCCTCGGCGAGGCCTTCCGCGGGACGCTGCTGGTCGTGAGCCCGGTGACGAGCACCGGGGAGTACACCGCCGGCGGGCTGCGCTGCTTCTCCGCGGCGCAGCCCGTCTGGGCGCGCGCGAAGGAGAACGGCGTCGTTGACTTTTGAACACACCTTCCGAATGCAGCTTGTTCACGAACCCTCCCTGAGCGCGCTTCCGGCGGACACCTCGACATGCTCACGCTGCGGGAGCGGCGGGAGGTTCCTGGGGCCTCGCGCCCGAGATCGACCGTCGTGCGACGCCGCGCCTGGCGGAACCGCGTCGCGTACGACTCCGAGCCTTCCGCCGAGTGGAGCGGCGTCGACGAGCTCGCGCGCGCGCGTCGCGTACCTCCTGCTGAGAACGCGAGACGTCGTCAATCT
>Ga0302319_10021436_pt1 | contig 11640 bp, 10 predicted proteins | sample Bog_T0_2_FD_203319 | JGI IMG/M metagenome (GOLD analysis project Ga0302319, IMG submission 203319) | Peat permafrost microbial communities from Stordalen Mire near Abisko, Sweden - Bog_T0_2 | ecosystem: Environmental > Terrestrial > Soil > Wetlands > Peat | place: Sweden: Abisko, Stordalen Mire...
AAGAGCAGAGCTTTTTGCTGATCGTCCAGTTGATAGGTCGCGTCAGAGGACGCGAGAACAAGTTTGTCTCCGGACTTCATGATTTTTCCGATAAAGACGTTACCCGAAGGGGCGACCGGCTCATCTGGTTGCAGGCGATGTGACTGAGAAGGGGCGGGACGCGAAGAATCGGAGGAAGACTGGGCAAACATCGAAGGCGCGAGCAATGCGATGGCGATCAGCGCGAGGGCTGGCAGCACTGCGGCAAAAGTTGGTCCGACTCGTCGCATTCGTGGGCCCTCCTTTGCGGGCATTGTCTCGCACCTTGTTCGCACTCTGGGCCTACGTTGGATGCAAGTTTTCTTCCAATGGAAGCGATCGCCCTTAAGTTGTTGAAACGAAGCGGGAGCAACGGACCGCGGAGGAGTTCACGAAAGGCAGGCGTGCAAGTATGACCGGCCAAAAGGAAATTATTCCGCGGAACTTTTTTCGGAAGTGGAGGGAGGGATGGTAGCCCCGGCAGGAATCGAACCTGCATAGTCAGTTTAGGAAACTGAAGTCCTATCCGTTGAACGACGGGGCCGCCGGAGATCAGGTTAGCAGGTTGGAAAAGAGGTTTCCAGAGGCGGAGAGTGCGTGGGTGATTGGAGAGAACTGCTCGCGCAGGTTAACCGCCTCCGACGAACTGGACGATTTCCAGACGATCGCCTTCGCGCAAGGGAGTCTGCGGCCAGCGGTCGCGAGGGACGATCTCGCGATTCAGTTCGATTGCGACGCGATCAGGCTTCATGCCGAGTTGCTCGACTAAGGCAGCGAGGGTTTCAGCGGAGGAGGATTGTGGTTCGCCGTTGATGGTGAGGTTCATTGCGAGTCTATTCTCGCATCTAGCCGAATTGGAGCAAGGGACGGTATCGGGTGAAGGGTCGTGGCGACGCAGTCAGGAGCCGAGTTTGGCCCGGATGGCTGCGCTAATAGGGGGCCTCCTGTAGAGGACCGCCCTTATTTCATTGATAGATTTGTTTCCAAGTCAGCAGGCCTTCCTGACACCGAAGACCTGCCACTTGAAACCTGCTCTTCTCAGTGTGCCGCCGGCTTGTGATGCACCACCGGTTTCGGCGCCGCTTTCACCAGCAGCGCTCCCTCGTTCATCGTCATCACAAACGGCTTCGCCACGTAGGAGACCGGCGTTCCTTCAAACTGGAAATCCGAATCTTCTTTCGGCATCTGCTTCACCGGGATCGCCGCCGTCATGGTCAGATCGATGTCGGAACGCTTGGCATCGATGTCGTCCTGACTGCCAGCCAATTGCAGTTTTGTTGTGGTTTTGCTTGAGGAATCGACGCTGATCACGTGCGCCTGCATCTGCAGTGGCTTGCCTTTGAGTGCCGTCCATACTTTTTCGGCGTCCTCAGGAGTTCCTTCCGACAACACCATCTGCCACTCGGCAAAGCTCATCTCTTCCACTTTCTTGGTCTTCACCAAGGTGGCTGCCTGCTCGGCAGGGGTCGGCGGCACGTACTGTTTGATCGTGAAACCCGCCGGAGGCACGGATGCCGTGGCCGTCTGCGCCAGAATGTCGGTCCACCCGTCTTCGGCGCCGTGATACTTCACGTATTTGCTCTTGCCGAACTTCGCGATCTGGTCTTTACCCTGACCCTGCGCCAGGTTCGAAGCGCGGGCTATGAAGAAAAGTCCGTCTACATCGTTTTCTGTCGGGCCCGCTGCCAGATCGGCGAGCGCCAGATCATAAACATCCAGCAAGTTTGTCGGATCCTTTTCAACTGCGGCCCTTAGGTATTTTTCCGCTTTAGCGTAGTCCTTGGCCGCATAGCCGGCGAGGCCGGCTGCGCCGTTAAAGATGGTCGCAGTCTGCGATTTCAGCTTATCCCAATCGGCGTCTGACGTTCCCTGGGGTTTGGTGGCGGTGGTGAGACACTGCAGACCTTTCTCGCCATTCTGACCCGCGTCGGCGTAATTCTGAGCCGCGTTCTGCCCCGCAACAGCCATCGCCTGCTTGGTGTAGGCGAGCAAGGCCAGCGCCCGTATGTTGCACGGATTCGCTTGCAGGACTTTTTGCGCTGTTTCCAGCGTTTTGGGCTGGTTCGATGTCTGCTGGTAGGCGCCCATCAGCAGTTCCAAGGCGTCTTCTTTCATCACGCTGTTGGGATACTGCGTCAAAAACGCCTCGAGACCGCTGACTTTGGCGGCCGGATCCGTTTGCTGAACCGCGCCCACGTAGGCGTTGTATTCCGCCGGATCTTTGATCTCTTTCTTTTGCGTGGGAGCGGCGGGTGCGGCCGCTGGGGCGGGTGTTTGCGCCGGCGCGGCGGTCTGAGCGACGGCGGTAACCGCGGATACCAGCAACATCGCGAGAACAATCTTCTTCATTTCCTGTGGCTCCTTAAACTCTTTGGGGAAGATGGAGTTTTGATTTCGTGCCCGATTCCAACGAATCCTGGTGTCGGACCTGCACCGTGCACCGCTCTTTTGGTGAAGCGATCATTGGCTGATGCGATCATTGCAACAATTGAAAAAAAGTAACGATGATCCCCGAAACTCATACGCCGCCTGTCGTTTCATTACGGCTTAACATTATTCCGGTGAGCGGATTATAAGGATGGAATCCGCCTAAGGCAAGCGTCTTGCGCTCGCCCACGCCAACTGTCTCGATATTGCAAAGCGCTCCCACCCGGCGAACTCTACCGTCCCGATTTCTTGGATGCAGAATCGATGCCGGATAGAATAAGGACAGACTCGAAATATTCTCGTTCGCCGGAGTTAAGCCCTTTTGAAGGAAACTGCATCCAAGTCGGTGCTGCATCGCCCTCTCGACAATCAAGTGGCGCTCGTCACCGGCGCGGGACAAGGCATTGGCCAAGCCATTGCCTTCAAACTGGCCGCCCTGGGAGCGCACGTCATCCTCGCAGGACGCAGGCGCACCACCCTCGATACCACCGCTGCCGCCATCCAAACCAGCGTTGTCAACCCCTCGAACGAAAAGCTATCTTCGAGCACCACCGTGATTGAGTGCGACGTCACTGATCTGCGCTCCGTCAAAGCTCTCGCCGAGCAAATCGAGCGCGCCTTCCGGCGCCTCGATATTCTCGTCAACAACGCCGGCATCGGAGGACCAACCGGGCCCCTTCACCAACTGGCGCCCAAGGATTGGGACCAGATTTTTAACACCAACCTCCGCGGCGTCTACTACTGCATCCACGCCTTGGCCCCGCTCATGATCGCAGCCCGAAGTGGGCATGTCATCAACATCTCTTCCCTCGCCGGCAAGAATGCCCTGCCCAACGGAGCCGCCTATGCCGCCTCCAAATGGGGATTGAATGGACTGAGCTATTCGGTAGCCGAAGAGTTGCGCCCGCACAACATTCGGACCTCGGTGATTTGTCCCGGCTCGGTGCACACTGACTTCAGTCCGCACCCCGGAAAGAACGCCGAGAAAATGCTACAAGCCGAAGATGTAGCCCACGCAGTGGCGATGATCGTGACTCAGGCTCCGCAATCCTTCGCCAGCGAGATCCTGCTGCGGCCGACGCAAAAGCCTTAGCCGACTGTCTTCAGAAAAGCTAGAGTTCTTTTGCCTAGGAAACTTTGGAGGCAGGCTTGATCGGAACGCAGATGGATTCAAACCAGCGGCTGATGTATACCTGCGCGTGGGCTTCCCCGCAAAAATGGCGAGCGGTCGGGCTCAGGGCCGCGGTCAAATCCCATTTGATGACCGAAAGCTTCTGGTCTCCGCACTCGATGACAAACCACCGGATCGGATCTTGGCTGACGATCCGGCAAATTTCACACTGAAATTCTTTCAGGCTTGACATGCGTTCTCCGCGAGCGGACGGCTCGGCACGAAATAGTATAACGGCAGGCCGCTGATTGGACGAAGATCATCGGACGAAGGCTGACAGCGTAGTCCCTACAGGACTGGGCGAGCGATGTGGCCTTTTTCCTGCTTGGAAATCGCGTCGGCCGGACCTCAGGGTAAATTCCGTTCCGAGGTCTATACTAAAGAAATCTATTGTAAGGCTTGTGAGACAGAGTCTAGAATCGCTGGCGGCATTATCCTCATGACCCGTACAAGGATGATTCGAACAAAAGCGGCAAAACTAAGTTCCGCTTGCGCTGCTGAACCTTATCCTCTGGCGAGGAGCCTTCCCCGATGAACGACCCTCTTGAAACCCCGTTCGACAGTGTCGAGAACGCCCACCGTTATGTGCGGCTGCTCGTCGAAGCCATCGTAGAAGCCAAGGGCGAAATTGAAGCCGATCTTGGCGTGGCACTGCGCCATAAGACGGAACGTCGGGCACAGGCTCTTCAGATCGTGCAGTTCAAGCTGAATAAACTGGAGCAGCATCTCGAGATCAGCAGCCGTCTGCTCAATGATCTGCGAACTCTCCGCCGCTTGCTGCTCGAAGAACGTCCCGAGCATGCGCCTGCCGGGCACGATTCGGCCGCATAGCGTCTTCGCGCGCCGCTCCAGCAAGATCCCAGCTATGCCCTTAACTTCTCGGCGAACTTTTTTTCCAGCTTGGCAAGCTTCGGCGAGATTACGAACATGCAGTAGGGCTGCCGTGAATTCTCGTTGTAGTAGTTCTGGTGGTAATTCTCAGCAACGTGAAATTCTTCCGCCGGCTCAACCGCCGTCACAATCGGCTCCGGATAAACCTTGGCCGCCGTCATCTCGGCGATCACATCTTCCGCGATGCGCTGCTGCTCTTCGTCGGTATAGAAGATTACCGAGCGATACTGCTCACCGGCGTCGTTGCCCTGGCGGTTGAGGGTTGTCGGATCGTGTACGGCGAAGAATACATCCAGCAGTTCGCGGTAGTTGATCAGATCGGGATCGTAGGTCACGCGCACCACCTCGACGTGTCCGGTATCGCCATCGCAGACTTGCTTGTAAGTTGCCTGGTCGGCGCGACCGCCCATATAACCCGACTCCACATGGCTTACGCCCGTCAGACGCTGAAATACGGCTTCGATACACCAGAAGCACCCGCCGCCGAAGATTGCTTTTTGTTCTTTTGCCATGGTAATTGGATGCCTTAGACAGCGGAAAGATACTACCTGTGCATCGCGCGTCGAACGTCCCTTGTCGATCTACTGGATTTCCAGCGAAACCACGTCTCCTCCGCCATCCTGGCGTTCGCGGTAGTTGACGGCGACATTCTTATTTTTCCAGTCGCAGGAAAATACGTCCGCGCCAAACAGCACCACATGTCGGCTGTCACCGACGTACAGTTTCAAAGGCCTGCTTTCGGACACGAAATTCAACAAAGCTGCCGGAGCGACGGAACAATCCACCCCCGTAATCTTCCCCTTGATAAATCGAACCGCCGGTGGCGCTGCCGGCTTCCCCGCTTCATCTTCGGCCTGGCCTTTGACGGACGAGTCCGGAGCAGTATCGCGTCCGCTCTGCGCGTGCTCTGAATCCCGTCTCTCTCCGCGCAATGGAAACGACCTCCCTTGATCTTTGATCTTCTGCGCCTGCGCCAGGGTAGTCGTTGCCCGGTCTGAAATCTGGGGATCGGCGCTGCTCGCCAATAGCTGCAACAGCGCAATCGCCTCGTCCACTCGGCGGTTGGCCATATAAACATTGGCGAGGTTGATCTGGTAGGTTTCGTTTCGAGGAGACAGTTCCACCGCTTTCTTCAACGTCGCAATCCCCTTTCCTGGCTCGCCAGAAGATGCCTGCGCGTAACCCAGCAGCGAATAGGCATCCGCTAATTTCGGATCCAGAGAAATGGCGGTCTCCAGTTGTTGTTTTACCTCCTCCACTTTCTTCGGATCGGCCAACCCTCCAGATCGGCTCATGAGCATTGCGTTGTAATAGTAAACGCGAGGATCTTTACCATCCTGCTGCTCCGCCTTCCGCAAATACTCGGCGGCGTGTTCGAAGTCCTGCTGCTGCAGGCAGGAGTACCCGGCTCCGCGCAGCGCGGAGGCGTTGTTGGGGTCAGTCTTCAAGATGTCCTTAAACTCACCCAAAGCACGATCGTGATGATCGAGAGAATGCGCGTCTACATCCGCCAGCACGGCGCGGGCGTCGGCCATGCTCACGGGAGCTTCGGTAAATTGCGCTGCGACAATGCCCGCAGGAGTCGCCATGGGGTAGTACTTAAAACGCCCGCTATTCAAGTAATTGCGCAAGGCTTTGTCGAGTTGCTCGGGCGTCATGCCGAAAGCTTTTTGCGTAGCCTCTTCCACGGACTGGTGGTGATTGCGCACCGCATCAAAATAGTCGGCGACCTTGAGCACCAGTTGGTTGTCGTACAGATAGTGCACCAGAAGGCTGGACTCGGCGTAGAAGATGTTACGGTGATCTCCGCTTTCGTTGTAAGTTTTGGAGTACTGCTGTACCCGAAATAACTCAGCCACTCGCATCATCCCCATGCCTTGCAGAATGCGATAAGTGTCCTCGGGGATCTTGCCGACGCGCGCTTCTTTGTTATCGACCTCGATACTCGAAAAATACTCGGCAAATCCTTCTTCAAACCAGGGATCGATGCGAACCGAGACATTTCCATTCATCAATTGGTGCGCATATTCGTGGAAGACGACCGACCATGGATTGTCGACTGACATATCCAGCAGGATAAAGCTGCGATCGTCGCCGCCTTGAAACAGTCCCGCCAGTTCTGTGGGCTTTCCGTTAAACACCGGCGCGACCTGACGCATTTCCTTACTATTCCGGAAAGCCACGATCTGCAGTGGCACCGATAGGTTCACGTTCGCCTTCACCATCAGGCGCCCGAATACATTGCGCATCTGTTCGAAGTGAAGCGCGACGTCGCGGCCACGCTTGTCGCCCGCATCGGTGATGACAGAGAAGTTCGGCGAACGTATCTCGACCCATTGGGCATCGCCGGCAAAACCCTGCTGACAACAAAGAACAAGGCATGTAACAAATGGCCAGAGAATGAACGATCGCATGCAAGCTCCCAGCAAGAAGGCGCGAGAAACGAATAGTACCGCACAAAGCTTGAGCGGAAAGCTCTTATTTTCGACGGGAAACGCAAGAAAAGCAGGAGGGTCGTCGCTCAAAGCAAGGCCGACTAACCTGTGCGAAGCGGATTACACTGAAACTGTAAAAGAAGTCTCCGTGCGAGTAACCGGGCGATAAAGCGTGTCGCGCTCGATGGGTTCGCGTCCCGCTTCTTCAATCAGGCGCACCAGATCGTGCCGCCGCAGGCCTTGTGGAGTCGTCGCTCCAGCATCGTGATAGATTTTCTCTTCGACCACGGTTCCGTCGATATCGTCGGCTCCGAAACGCAGGGAAATCTGGGCAATCTTCGGCGTCATCATCTGCCAGTACGACTTGATATGCGGGAAGTTGTCGAGCACCAGCCGGCTCACGGCAATCTGCTTGATGTCGGTCATCCCCGTGGTAGTGAAAAGGTGCTGCAGCGGCGTATTGGCCGGATGAAAGGCCAGCGGAATGAAAGTCTGGAATCCGCCGGTTTCATCTTGCAGCGTGCGTAACTTGAGTAGATGATCGACGCGGTCTTCATCGTTTTCGATGTGCCCGTAGAGCATCGTCGCATTCGATTTCAGCCCGATCTGGTGCGCCAGCCGTGCCGTGTCGAGCCACTCGCCGCCATCGATTTTGTGGTCGCAAATAATATGACGCACGCGGTCGGCAAAAATCTCTGCCCCGCCGCCGGGCAAAGAATCTACGCCGGCTTCTTTCATCTTGACGAGCGTCTCGCGAATCGTCAGCTTCGACCGCTTCGCCAAATACGCCACTTCAACCATGGTGAACGCCTTCATGTGCACCTGAGGAAAGCGCTCTTTTAATCCGGAGACAAGATCGAGAAAATATTGAAACGGCAGATCAGGATGCAGCCCGCCAACAATATGAAACTCGGTCACCGCCTCGGTATACCCCGAAGCCGCCGTCTGAAAGGCTTCTTCGAGCGCCATGGTGTAAGCGCCGGGAGTATCTTTCTTCCGCCCAAACGCGCACAGCCGGCAAGCCGCCACGCAAACATTCGTCGGATTGATATGGCGATTGACGTTGAAGTATGCCTTATCCCCATGCATGCGCTCGCGAACCCAGTTGGCCAGCCATCCCACCGCGAGAATATCGCCGGTCGCATAAAGCGCAAGAGCATCCGCCTCGTTCAGGCGTTCGCCAGCCAAAACTTTATCTTTGATCGGAAAAAGGCGCGGGTCGTCGGTCTGAAATGCGTGGGTCTGGAATGAGGGCGAAACAGGCATCGCAATTGATGATACCGCAGGAGGTGATATAAATCACAGGGGCAAAAGGCCCGTCGGGGCTAGACTTCAGCGACGACTTTCGCGTTATGACCCTGGATATCGTAAACACCTTTGGGAGGATCATCGTACCGGCAGCGGTGATTGCTGTTTTGAGCTTACTTCGCCGGTACCTACCCGCTCGCAAGACCAGGCCGCAGTCGGCGGCCGCTCCGCGACGCGATCCCGAGGATTTCAGCGGCACCCAATGGACGGTCGGCATCTCGATGTTGGTGGTCGGGCTCGCCTTTGGCTTCCTTGTGCACAAAGCGTTGGTAATGGCCAACCATCACTTTGCCGCTGCCGACGGTCCGGCCGCGTTCCGCTTGCTACCCAGCAGCGCTATTTGGTGGTTCTTCCCTGGCTTTGGGGCTCTCTGTTTAACCTGGGAGATTACGCTGCTTCTCTGGTCAGTTTTTGAAGATCGCGAGAAAATCGTGCGTTATGTCGCGTGGAGTGATGAGCGCACCGGATTCGACTCTACTCGGGCCTTCCGCTGGATGGCCGTGCTACTCGCACTGCCAATCGGCTTGGCCACTGTTCTAGCGATTCCTGTACATTCCACTTTACGAGACCGTGACATTGTGGTCGGGCACTACGCAACACTCGCTCAACAGGTTCTTCCCTATTCCCAAGCGCGGCGCCTCGTGCTCGTCGGTGGCTTCCGAGATCGTTCCGGAAAGTTCTCACCCAGAGCAGGAATGATCATCGATTTTAGTGACGGGTCTCGGTGGAGTTCATCCGCCAACCGTGATTTCAAACCGGAGGTGGATTTCGGGCTGACTGAGTTTCTTCAGCTTAAAACGGGCCTACCCGTGGAATACGCCGAGACCGAAGCGGATCTCCGTAAGCAAACGGGGTAGCGGCTGCACTTCCTTCGCTTTCTAAAAGGCTCGGCGCCCCAAGTTCGCGTCTTTCGCCACAATCACAAGGGCTAACCCTAACCTTGCTGAACCTTCAACCGCGTCTTACCAGCACATCCCCCGCGACAAATAGAAAGAACACCACCGAAATCACACCGTTCATCGTAAAAAACGCGGCATTCAGTTTGCTCAAATCATTATGGCGGACCAGCAGATGCTCGTAGAGCAGAAGCGCCGCTACGGCAGCGACTCCGACTATCGCCAGTTTTCCCAATCCGAAAGTTACGACGAGCGCCACCAGCAACCCAATCATCAGGATGTGAAACAGGCGAGCGATCGTCAGCGCGTTCTTGATTCCGAGATAGCGCGGAATCGAGTGCAGTCCGTGAGCGGTGTCGTAGTCGTAGTCCTGGCAAGCATAGATCACGTCAAATCCCCCGACCCAAAATGTCACCGCAGCCGTCAGCAGTAGAATCCTGGGATCGAGCGACCCGCGCACCGCGATCCAAGCGGCAGCCGGAGCGATTCCGAGCGCAATACCTAGAACAAGATGCGACCAGCGTGTGAACCGTTTTGTGTAGGAATAAAGAAGAATCACCGCTAACGCGACCGGCGAAAGCAGCAGCGTAAGACGGTTGAGTTGCGATGCGGCGAGCACAAAAATCCCGCACGACAACAGCACGAACACACTCACGAACGCCGGAGTCAACTGCCCGACCGGAAGCGCGCGCGTTGCGGTTCGCGGATTCGCTGCATCAATCGAGGCATCGGCCAGCCGATTGAAGGCCATCGCCGCCGAACGCGCCGAGACCATGGCGATAATGATCCAAGCCAGCGGACGCCAAGCCGGAACCCCGCCCGCGGCCAGCATCGCCCCGCAGAGCGCAAAAGGGAGCGCAAAGATCGAGTGCTCCCACTTGATCATCTCGAGGGTAATCTTGAGATTCCGGAAAACGCCCACGTCTAAATTGTAAAGCACTCGCCCGTGCAGTAGAACACTAGCGTCCCTGCCTCGTATCGGCCGAGACTTCAAACCCCGATCTCCTCCGTGCCTCTGTGCCTCCGTGGTGAGGTGTTCTTCTGTACGCTAATACGGCCCGATAATCCCGCCAATATGCCGCGTCGCCGGCGCAGACTCCAATTTCTTCTCTTGCGCCTCCATCATGTCGAGATATTTGTAGCCCGTTCCAGTATTGAAGAGCACCACCGTATCGTCAGCAGTAAAGAAGCCACTGGCGCGCAACTTTTGATAGGCGACGAGAGATGCCGCCCCTTCCGGCGCAGCAAACACGCCTTCTTTGCTCGCCCAATGTCGCGTGGCAGCCAGCATCTCTTCGTCAGTCGCGGCCACAGCCGTGCCGCCACTTTTCTTGATGATGTCGAGAATCAGATAATCTCCGTAAGCTTTGGGAACACGCAATCCCGACGCAAACGTGGTGGCTCCCGGCCACATTTCCGAAGCGCTCTTCCCTTCCTCCCACGCCTTCACAATGGGCGCGCAACCTGCGGCTTGCACGGTAATCATCTTCGGACGCTCACTGCCAATCCATCCCAGCTCTTGCATCTCATCGAATGCCTTCCACATACCGATCATGCCAACGCCTCCGCCCGTCGGATAAACGATTCCCTGCGGAAGCTTCCATCCCAACTGCTCGGCGACTTCGTAGCCCATCGTCTTCTTGCCCTCGACGCGAAACGGTTCTTTCAGCGTCGAAACGTCGAACCATCCGTCGTTATTTTTCGGCCACCCGTCTTTGTTTATGCGCTCCGCCACCATGCGGCCACAGTCGCTGATCAGCCCATCGACGAGCGTCACGTGCGCGCCGAAGTAATCGGACTCGATGCGATTCGCCATCGGCACATCTTTCGGCATGAAGATGTATGCCTCGATGCCCGCCGCAGCCGCGTAAGCCGCTAGCGCGCCGCCAGCGTTTCCCGCCGAAGGAGCAGCCAGCCTCTTCAATCCGTAATGTCGAGCCATCGTCACCGCCGCCGACATGCCGCGCGCCTTGAACGATCCCGTAGGGTTCAGCCCTTCGTCTTTGATGTAAACCTTCGGATACTCCCGGCTGGGAAGCATCGGAGTGAACCCTTCGCCGAGCGTAACCGGCTTTTCGCCAGGGAATTCCGGAAGCACCTCGGCATAACGCCACATGCTGGCAACGCGCCCCGCTAGATCTTCGCGGCGCAACTTCCCTTTCAGGCTGGCAAGATCGTAGCGGACGTAAAGCACTCCGCCGTCTTTCGGACAGATATTTTGCGGATGATCGCCAGTGAGATGGTCGCCGCAACGAGTGCATTCAAGATAGGAAATTCGCATCGAGGGAAGGATAGCATTTTGGCTGTTGGCTCTTGGCTGTTGGCTCTTGGCTTGTAGCTGCCAGCATCGGCTTTGATCCGACCACGGGGCATCATGCGGCATTCCTCGAATCGGTTCTACCTTTGGCGATGCATCATCCCATGCCTTAGAATTCCTTGCGAGATCGGCTTTTCGTTCGCCTGCAATCATGCGCCGCAAGGTTATCCAAGATTT
>Ga0302319_10021440_pt1 | contig 11638 bp, 16 predicted proteins | sample Bog_T0_2_FD_203319 | JGI IMG/M metagenome (GOLD analysis project Ga0302319, IMG submission 203319) | Peat permafrost microbial communities from Stordalen Mire near Abisko, Sweden - Bog_T0_2 | ecosystem: Environmental > Terrestrial > Soil > Wetlands > Peat | place: Sweden: Abisko, Stordalen Mire...
ACCGCCTGTAGCAAGGGTTTCGGGCCACCCAACTTCGAAAGCTTATAGCGGCCACGCTTGAACTCTTTCATAATCGGCAGATCGAGGAACAAATCGGCCAGCAGGTTGGAATAGCCTAGTCCGGCAGGCTTGCAAGCGTCCACGCCCTGCAGCGATAGGGAACCGTTGCTCAGGTTTGCGTTCATGGAAGCGGCCATTCCAGACCGCGTGTAGCCATGCGGTACCGCCGCCAGCATCTTTTCAGCGGGCAACATCTGAAGCCGGCTCAGCAGCACGGGCGTCGCAAAGGCAATCGCCTCCAGCCGATCCAGAATCTCCGCCATTTGTGACGAAAGGCGGCCCAAAGCGTCAAACTGACGCCGCGAAACGAAATGGGGGCGCAGAACCGGCGCAAGCAAGCGGCCGGAGTCCACCAAATGCTGCCGGCGCATTTGCTCCTGAAACTGGTCTGCCCACGCAGTATCACGAAAACTCGGCTGTTCGAGGAGCTTGTGATAGCGGGCTATTGCGTCGCCAAGCTGAGCCATAGACTTGATTTCTAAGGTAGTTAGTATGACATGCTAAGTCAAATTTCCAACGCAGTTTTCGTGCTTTTGCCGGAAACCGTGAGTTAATAGAAGCTATGACGAACCCTTTCGAGGTTACCCCACAAGCCGCCAAAGAGAAGCTAACTGATAGAAAACAAGCGACTTTGATTGACGTCCGTGAGCCAGTGGAGTTCGCGCTCGCCGCCATCGACGGGGCCGAGTTGATTCCCATGGGTTCGGTGCCGGCGGAACTCCAAAAACTGGAGGGTTTAGCGGATTCCGGAGATTTGCTGATCTTGTGTCACCACGGCGTGCGGAGCATGCAGGTGACGATGTGGTTGCGTGCCAGGGGAATCGACAATTGCTATAGCGTGGCGGGTGGGATTGATCGTTGGAGCTGGGAAGTGGATCCAAATGTGCCGCGATATTAATACAGCACTCCCATTTCTGCAATTCAGCCCTACGCTCTTACCCGCGCCACAATCTCGCAGAACTTGCACGATCGCTCCGTCACCGCTGCATAATCGCCGCTGGCCACCGAGTGCGCATCAATCAACTCACTGCCTACGCCCACTGCCGCCGACCCCGCCGCCAGAAAGTCCGCAATCGTCTCCAAATTCACCCCGCCGGTAGGAATTAGCTCAATCTGCGGAAACGGAGCCTTCACCGCCTTGATGTACTTCGCGCCACCCACCGCGCTACACGGAAACACTTTTACTCCGTCGGCACCCGCCTCCCAAGCGGTCAGAATCTCCGTCGGCGTCAGCCCACCCGGAAAAATCGGCCGGCTATAGCGCCGCGCCATCTCAATCGTTTTGTGGTTCAGACTCGGCGTAACAAAAAACTGCGCCCCCGCCAGCATGCACGAGCGCGCGGTCTCCGGATCGAGCACCGTACCCGCGCCCAGTAAAATCTTATCGCCGTGCTTGTCGGCAATCGCCTCAATCGCTTTCAAAGCGCCAGCCACGGTCATGGTGATCTCTACGCAATCAATACCGCCCGCATACACGGCTTCCACTGCGGCCAACGCGCTTTTGGCATCGGGTGTTCGCACAATAGGCACCAGCGCCAGCTTTTTGATCTTTTGAACGATTTGCGAATGGGTCACGAAGGGTTTCCTGAAGGGGGTGTCGGTTTGGAAGGTGGTACGGGCTTTTTAGACTTGGGCGAAAGAATCAAGTTTACAATAACGGTGGGTTTCGAATCGAATACGCTCACTGTTTTGGCGCCGCTTACCTCGCCGTTGAATCGCGCGCGCAATTCGTAGTTGGCATCGGCACTCAATCCGCGGAACCGGAACTTGCCATCCTCCTGCACAATATACGAGCGAACTTGCAGGGTCTTTTGATCTTCAATGAGTACCACTGCGCCGGGAACGGCATGGCCCGCTCGATCGAAAACCGATCCTTCGATGGTACGGGAGGAGAGCGGCGTGCCGCTCTTTTGTCCACCGCTAGCGCCGCAAAAGATGAGCAAAACCGCGAGGCTGAGCCGCAGGACTTGAAAAAGAAACGAGATTACTCCCATTCCTCCTCTTCCTCTTCTTCCTCGTCTTCCTCGTCGCCTTCGTCTTCCTCCTCGTCGTCGTCGTACTCGAAATCGTCCTCGTCATCCTCATCGTCTTCCGGTCTGATTTCAACGGGATTTACACTAGCGACAGTCAGAGCAGCTCCGCACTCATCGCAAGAAAGAACGTCTCCTTCGTCCAATTCTTCTTCTTCCACATCGATTGCAGAATCACATTTAGGGCAACTGACCATAGAAATTTTAGACCTCATGAGCTAAGCATTAAGCACAGGGTGAACTTTTATTCTTAGCACGGGATTGACTCCTCCGCTAGTGGGTACTTGCTTCAGCCTAGCGATGTTGTCCCACAGGATTGGAATGGAGTTGCCGGTCATACGCCGCCAGTTCTTTGGCGGATACTGTTACGAGCGTCTTATCCATATCTTCCGATGTCTCAATCATGTGCTTTAAGTGAGCGGCCGCCAAACGCATGCACAAAGGGTCTGTGAGCTTGCGGTTACTTTCCCCAACAAGACTTAAAAGAAGGTGATGCGGTAAGGCCACCACTTTTTCTTGCGGGTCACCGCCGTCCGGAGTTACAAAAAATTTCACGTCCACTGTATCGGCGTGGCGAATGGAAATGCCTGTCTGGAGCCAGCGGAACTGGACCCTCCAAACGCGGCCGAACGGATCCGGACCCGCGTCGAATAGACGGCTTTGGTCGCTCATGACCAGATGCTAACACGCAACGTAGAGCGGAATCTGGCCTTAGCGCTGATTGATCAGCGAAAGCCTGGAGATTGGCCAGTGGCGCAGACACTCTTGTCTGCCGCGCCGAGACTCGTCTCGGCGCTTCCTAGCGCTGATTCATGAGCGCCAGCACTTCGTCGCGTGTTTCCCTACGCTCGCGAAAGGCGCCCAACATAGCGCTGGTCACGGCATCGGAATGCTGCTTTTCCACGCCGCGCATCATCATACAAAAGTGGCGTGCCTGGCAAACAACGGCCACGCCTCTTGGGTTGATGAGTTCCTGCACAGTCTGGGCAATTTGTTGCGTAAGCCGCTCTTGAATCTGCAAGCGTCGCGCAAACGCATCCACCAGCCGCGGAATCTTACTCAGGCCGATCACTTTTTTGTTAGGCAGATAGGCGACATGTACTTTGCCATAGAACGGCAGCATGTGGTGCTCGCACATGCTAAAAAATTCGATGTCGCGCACAATCACCATTTCGTCGTAGTCCACCTCGAACAGCGCGCCGTTCACGATCTTGGCCGGGTCGGCCTGATAACCGCTGGTCAGATAACGCAATGCCTTCTCCACCCGTTGCGGTGTGCGCACGAGCCCATCCCGCGTCGGATCTTCACCCAGTTGGCGGATCACGCTCTCCATATGGGCGGCAATCGAATCCGGCCCCGGCGTCATCTCAATGAGTTGACCCGGCTTTTTCTCAATCTTCGCTACGGCAGATTTACTTCTAGGCATGAACCATCACTCTTTCGTTCCGCTCGTCGGAGGCGGCTTCCCTTTCCGGTGCGGGCAGAAAGACTTCGAATCCATTGCGATCGGTCTCCTGAATGTGAATCCTGGAAGCCCAAATCGGCAAATCTCCAAAAAACTCCGCCCAATCCCGGCGTACCAAGTCGCCTATCACCAGTGCCACATTTTCGGTGGTTGGCGCCAGGCTGGCAAATTGAGGTACATCGACATTGATGTTGCGGTACGCGAAGAGGCGCAGAATTTTCTCCGACACGAATTCATCCAACCGTGCCAGCGGAGCCAGCAAACCCGTAGTCGCATCCAATTCGCCTGAAATGGTCACCTGTAGAGTATAGTCGTGGCCATGCCCGAACGGGTTGTTGCACTTACCATAGAGGCGCGCATTTTCGGCATCGCTGAGTTGCGCCGCATGCAACCTGTGCGAAGCCGGGAAGTGGTAACGGCGGGTGAGGCTAATCATACGCCAGGTTGTCCGACCACATCCACGTAAAGATCAGGCGTTTCGAAAAGCCGCACCCGTGCCAAGCGGAAACGCGCCGAAGCAAATTGCTTCTCCAAGCGCCGCCAAATTTCGAGGGCGATATTGGCAGTTGTGGGAATCACCTTGCTGAACGGTTCCACCTCATAGTTCAAAAAACGGTGATCCATTGGCCCTACTACTTCTTTTTCGAGAATATCCTTCAATTCTTTCAGATCAACGATCATTCCCGTGATAGGATCAGGTTCGCCTTCGACGCTGACTTCGAGCACGAAATTGTGGCCATGACCGGCGAAACGCGCCTCGTCTCCAAAGAGCTTACGGTTTTCCTCGTCACTCAGCGAAGCGTTGCGGCAGAAGTGAGAAGCCGAAAACTCGGTCTTGCGGGTGATTAACATTCGCCTTTCTTTTGATGCGCTCGGGCAGACGTTAGATACTGTAATTTAGCGGACGCTTCGCGTCCCCGACCACGATTCAAGCTGTTCCAACCATGAAAAACGTACTACTCGGGCTTTTGGGCACCCTCACCCTAGCTTTCGCAGGGCTAATCATCTTCGATTTGCGTGATACATCCGCCAAGGAAGGTGGTGAGGCGCCTGCGTTCACCATTACCACCGACCAAGGCAAACAGATTACACCGCAATCGTTCGGCGGCAAACTGCTGGTCCTCAATTTTTGGGCCACCTGGTGTGCGCCGTGCGTACAGGAAATCCCGTCTCTCGACCAGTTCCAGCAGAAATACGCCGCCAAAGGCGTGGTCGTTGTGGCCATCAGCGTCGACAAGAATCCAAACAAGTACAAATCGTTCTTGGAAAAGATCCCGGTTTCCTTCGAAACGGCCCGCGATCCGAACGCCAATATCAGCGCGCAATACGGCACGTTTCAATATCCAGAGACATATCTGATCAAAGATGGCCGCGTGGTACGCAAATACGGCAACTGGGAAAATTGGACTGACGACAACATCACCCATTACGTAGAAAGCTTGCTCTAGCTATGCCAACCACCTCAACAACAGATCTGGCAATCGCTCTCGAAAATGCATTGGACAAGAACGCCGTTCTGTCCGATCCCTACGATCTAGCGCTCTACGAATTTGACGGTGGCGTGGATAAAGCTATGCCCGACGCGGTTGTGTTCCCGCAAAGCACAGCCGAGGTTGTGGCAATTATGAAAATTGCTCGCTACTACGCTGTTCCACTGGTCGGCCGCGGCGCGGGGACCGGTTTGAGTGGCGGCGCCATCCCGCGTGCTGGCGGCATCGTCGTCTCATTCGCCCGCATGAACCGGATTCTTGAGATTGACGTGGCGAACGAACGCGCCATTGTCGAGCCAGGCGTCGTTAATTTAGAAATATCGAACGCGGTGGATGCATTCGGCTATTTTTACGCGCCCGATCCTTCCAGTCAAAAAGCCTGCACCATTGGCGGCAACGTGGCGGAAAACGCCGGCGGTCCGCATACCTTGGCTCACGGCGTAACCACGAATCACGTGGTCAGCCTCGAAGTTGTGCTGCCCGACGCAACCGTGATGCAATTCGGCGGCCCTGAACTCGAAGTACCCGGCTATGACATGATTGGCCTCCTTACGGGGTCCGAGGGAACAATGGCGATGATCACCAAAATCGGCGTGCGCCTCATGCAAAAACAGGAAGCCGTCCAGACGATGCTGGCTGTTTATAAAACGGTGCGGCAGGCTGGTGACACCGTAGCTAAACTCACTGCGAAAGGTATCGTGCCTGTCGCGCTCGAAATGATGGATGGCCCCATGATCCGCATGGTGGAAGACGCCACTCACGCCGGCTATCCCAAAGATGCGGCGGCAGTGCTCCTGATTGAAGTGGAGGGCTTGGTGGAAAGCGTGGAAGAGCAAACCATCAAGATCAACGAAGTTTGCATATCGTGCGGCGCCACGGAAGTGCGCGTGGCGCAGAGCCACGAGGAACGTTTACTGCTTTGGAAAGGCCGTAAGAACGCTTTTGGCGCCATTGGCCGCGTCAGCCCAACTTATTATGTGCAAGACGGCGTTGTGCCGCGCACCAAAGTGGCCGATACGCTCGAAGCCATTGAGCGCATCGGCAAAAAGCACAACATTCCCATCAGCAACGTATTTCACGCCGGCGACGGCAACATGCATCCCATTCTGCCGTTCGATCCCCGCAAGAAGGGCGATCTCAAGCGCGCCCAGCGAGCGGGCGAAGAGATTCTGCAATATTGCATTTCGGTAGGCGGATCCATCACCGGCGAACACGGCGTCGGCATGGAAAAAATGGAGCTGATGAGTCAGTTGTTCAACGAGGAAACCCTGGATCTGATCAAGGATTTCAAAACGCTGTTCGATCCGAAATGCTCTTTTAATCCTGGTAAGCTGCTGCCCACCGGGAAGGGATGTTTGGAGATTCGGCATAAGCCGGAGCTGATGCTTTGATCTGAAAAGGGCCTCACCGGCAATTGATGTGGCCTAGCGTATCTCCTGGATTCCAAGTAATCGTTCCATGCTCAAAGTGTGAGATGCGCCCGCTGCCGTTCGCTTGCTCATCGCTAGTGGGCAACCCTAAACACGAGCCATCCGCACCGGCCCCAAAATAAGCTTTGGCGATGAGACCGTGCACCTCATGCGCGCCTGTAGGGCCGCTCCAATAGATCGCCTTTCCATCCGCAAATTTCGATACCCGGCCATGAGCGCTCGCTGCCTCATTGGCGGCGGGCGGCCCAAACGCACGGTCCCCGCCTAATTGCACCCATTTATCGCAAATGGCTCCGAACACTCGAAACGTCGCCTGTCCATTCACGTACTGCATATGGCTGCAAACTCTGGGATCGGGTTCAAGCAGATCCGTCAACCAGTTGTAGACAATCGATGCATGTTCGCGGCTCGGCACGGCGGCATAACCCTCCGTATAGCCATTCCAGGTATCCATCACGATTCCTTTAATGCCCGGACTCTTCAATTCACTCAGCCAGTTGCGCCAGCGGTCGTCGGAATAGTTAAGGTTGTCGCCCCAGAATCCGGGATTCGGGTTTTGCGCGCTCTTCCAGACAAATCGCCCATCAAAACCGTTGGACACATCGAAGATCACCGGTACTCCCGTGGCCACCCAATCGCGCAGAGCGGCGGCCTTCCAATCAGCCAACCCCGGCAAGTTGCTCTTGTTGTTATCGCCCGGCTGTATCTTGCCGCTAAAAACTTCCGACTCGAAACCCATAATGGCCAATACCGAAGCTTTGCTCGCCAGAACCGGCCCAGCCTTCCCGGGTGACGCCACGTACGCTTGATTGCCGCCGATCGTATCCAATGTGAAACCAACCGGGACATGATACTGAGCCAACACCTGCGCCGCGGCCGAATCGAATGCCGCCGCGAATTCTGCATCGCTTGTGCTTTGATCTGAACAGACGTGAAGAATATTGACTGCATAGCGCGCATCGCCATTTCGATCGTAGATTTGCGCCCAGAGTTTCATCCGCCCCTGAAAAAGCGAAACAAGCAGCCCGATCCTATCCACTAATCCAGGAGCGATCGCGCCGCTGCCGGCGGGATGCGGGAAATCGGCGGAAAACTGCCAATGAGGTATCTCCGGATGGTTGGAATCGAATCCGCCCTCGATCGCGGGCATAATCACCAGCGGTCGATTTTGGCTCGCATCCAAAACTCCTGCCAGCGAAGTGCCGTCCAGTTGCATTGGAGACCACTGCGGCATGTTGCTCCAATAACTCATCACAAGCGTATTCACGTGCGCGGCCACCATTCGATCCAGTACCCGTGCGCGCGTGGCGGGCACGCTGTTCCAGTGCAGTTCATCGGCGTTTGTCGGATGAGTGGTGTAGATAGGGCTACTGGCGTTGCCTTCCCCCGCAAAGAAATAAACCCCTTTGACAGGCTGGCCATCAAGCCCGGGCGACGCAAGAAGACCACGGCGCTCAGGGTGCCTTCCCTGAGCAACGCCGAATGTGGGTGCTAACACACACAAAACGAGAGAAAGCAAAACCTTGTCCAAGGGCATAGTGCTCACTAGTGTAAATGAACTCACAGTCGTTTCAACCCCTCCGGGCGGTGCCGAAAACCCGGAAAAAAACCTCTTGCAAACGAAAGCTATATGACGCATACTGTGTATAGCACACCATGTGCCACACGCTATGGCCGGCCCCGACTTATTCGAAAATCTCCGCCTAGAACTCCGCCGCGGCTCCTTAGTTCTAGCCGTTCTCGTCGCCCTCCGCGCTGAACAATACGGTTACACCTTGCGCAAGACCTTGGCCGACCACGGTCTCGACGTTGACGAAAACACGCTCTATCCCCTCCTCCGCCGCCTGGAAACCCAGGGCCTGCTCGTCAGCGAATGGCGCGAAGAGAACAAGCGCAACAAACGTTTCTACCTGCTTTCAGCGGCCGGAGATCTCATCCTAAAGCAGCTCCTCGCCGAATGGCAGGCCATCGATTCATCTCTGACATCACTTGTAAAGGAAGAACAGCATGGAAATCATCCAACGCTACCTGCACGCCATTGAATTTTGGCTGCCAAAGAGCCAAAAAGCAGACATCATTGCCGAAATTTCAGAAGATCTCCATTCGCAAATGGAAGAGCGCCAAGAGCAATTGGGTCGCCCACTGAATGACGCTGAAGTGGACGCGCTCCTCAAACAACGCGGAAACCCGCTGCTGGTGGCAAACCGCTATTTCCCGCAGCAATCTTTGATCGGGCCCACCCTGTTTCCGCTTTACCTGTTCGTGTTGAAAGTCTGGGCTTCTTTTTGGCTCCTACCGGCGTTCGGTCTAGCCATCATCGTCCAACGAACGCAGCACCCGGACTTAACTTGGTGGCACGCCCTCGGCGCCGCTGGTGACTGGGTTTGGGGCGCTGCCTTCTGGGCCGTCAGCATGATCACTTTGACTTTCGTGATTCTGGAAAGGGCTAATGCCAAAACTCATTTCTTAGAGAATTGGAACCCGCGCAAGCTGCCGCCCGTTCGCGATCCGAACAAGGTTTCGCGCTTCTCATCAGCCACCGAACTAGTGGTTAATTCCGCTTGCCTTGTCGTCTTCATTTGTTACGCATCCTCGCTGAACATCATCAACGGCCCCGCGCTACGCCTTACATTGGCGCCCGTTTGGATGAACTTCTTTTGGGGTTTTCTCGCCGTCGGATTACTCACCTCGGCGCTCTCCGCCGTCAATCTCATGCAGCCTTACTGGACTAGCGCCCGAGCCACGCTCCGATTCCTCACAGACGCCATCGGCGGCGCACTTTGGTGCTGGCTCATGAAGGCAAACGTTATTCACGAGCTGTGGATCGCCAAAGCGCACGATTCACGCGGCACCGACCTCTCGCACATGATCAATACTTGGATAGCATGGACATTCCCGTACACTGTGATCGTCATTATGGTTATCGTGGCTGTGGATTTGTATCGAATCCTTAGGGTTAACCGGAAAAATACCCGCGGTCTCAAACCACAAGTCGCCGCCGCCTAACAGCTTTGCTATTGAACTTTGGTTTATTAAAACGATCGACCTCCGGGGGTGTACCACTGACGCCTTCTCATTGACAGAAGTTGCTAACGATGCCTTACGGAAAGCTTCTCCTGCCGAACTTGGTTTATAATCGAATTACAATTCTTTTTCGAGTATCCTAGGTTTAAAATGACCACCGATTGGCAAAACGTTATAAACTACAAGTCGATTTGAGTCCTACACAGCTCGCGATGCTGGATGAACTCCAAGATATCGGCCAACTCCGGACGAAAAAGGAACTTCTCGATAATGCTCTTACCCTTCTGAAATGGGCTGTCCAACAGAAGAAAGAAGGCCGGACGGTTGTCTCGATGGAACAGTCCCTTCCTCACGTAGGCGGCCGAATAATAGAACTAGTTGTTTCTTCTTCACGCGCTAGTTTGCGTACCTGAAGATGCAGCATTCGGATCTCGTAACCCTTTTTGACGAAGTTCAGCATTGGGACTATCGCCGAGTACAAAGCTCCGAATACTGCGATCGTGATCGCTATCCAAAACTCGGGCTTGAAGTAGTATTGCAGCCCGCCAAAGATCGCAAATCCTATCACAACGCCAACTAACAGCGCGATTAGATTGCGAAAAAGTCCGACCCACGTCATTGCTAAAAAGCATACTACCTTCACCCACCATATCTCCCTGTAACCTGCCGGCCTCCGCGCGACTCAAAGTCTGTATGCGCGCGTTCGCCTTAGTGCTGGCCTTCTCCGTTTGCACATTCTCCCAACAGCAAGAACCCCCCACGTTTTCCGTTGGCGTGAATGTTGTGAACGTTTTGGCCAATGTGATGGACAAGCACGGCGCCATCATCCGCGACCTGCAACAGTCAGATTTCACCATTCTGGAAGACGGCCGTCCGCAAACCATTCGCTATTTTGCCCGCCAGACTGACCTTCCTCTAACCCTTGGTCTATTGGTGGATACCAGCATGAGCCAGGAACACGTGCTCGATTCCGAACGGGCCGCCAGTTTCCGCTTTTTGGATCAAGTCCTGCGCGAAAAAAAAGATCAAATTTTCGTGACGCAGTTTGATTCGGCCCTGCTCACGCGCCAGGAACTCACGTCCTCCTATCGCGATTTGAACGACGCCCTTTCGCAAGTCAACACGCCCACTCGCCGAGAACTGGAGAGCGGCGGCGGACAAGGTACGAAGCTTTTCGATTGTGTCGTCCAAGCTGCCAAAGAAACCATGGCCAAACAGCACGGCCGCAAAGGGTTGATCCTTCTGACTGATGGCGACGATAACGACAGTGACGCCACGCTGGCCAACGCCATCGATGCCGCTCAAAAAGCCGATACGCTAATCTTCTCTATCAACTTTTCCGATTCCGGCCGGTCACACGGCGCGGGCCAATACGTTCTGCAGCATCTATCCAAGGAAACCGGCGGCGGCTATTTCGAAGTCTCGAAAAAACAAAGCATAGACGACATTTTCAACATCATTCAAGATGAACTACGCAGCCAATACAGCCTTGGCTACATGTCCGACAAGCCGCCCACCATCGGCGAATTTCGCAAAATCCAACTGAAAGTGGCGACGCCCGGCTTGCTGGTCCAGGCGCGTGACCGTTATTGGGCTCAGCCATAATATTTGGATCACTGTCCTACAATAAGAGATCGGGGAATTTACGTGAACTTTAATAGAAGTCTGATCGCTGTCTTGGCCGCTTCGCTGCTGGCCGTTTCGTGCTTTGCAGCGGACGATCCTAACGATCCTGGCGATCCCAGCATTATCTTTTGGAAAAAAGACAAAGATAAGGATCAGGACAAAGAGAAGAAGTCTCCCAAGAAAATGGTCTCTTCGTCCGTAAAGGCGTCCGAAACCCCCATCCCTCGTATCTGGATCGGCCTTACCGGCAGCATCACGCCCTTGAAATTGCTTCATACCGATAGCAGCGGCAACTTGCAAGATTCGTACGGCGATTCGCTGTCAGCCACCAATGCGGGAGGGTTCGCCGGCGGCGGCGTAACGGTCAATGCCCGCATTCTCAAGAACTATTGGCTTAGTGTCGGCGCCATCTATCGCTACACCGGCTACAATTGGTCGCTCATCACCACCGACGTCAACGGCGACGCGTTCGTCGAACGTGCCCGCATCCGCCTCATCGATTTTCCCGTCATG
>Ga0302319_10021441_pt1 | contig 11638 bp, 7 predicted proteins | sample Bog_T0_2_FD_203319 | JGI IMG/M metagenome (GOLD analysis project Ga0302319, IMG submission 203319) | Peat permafrost microbial communities from Stordalen Mire near Abisko, Sweden - Bog_T0_2 | ecosystem: Environmental > Terrestrial > Soil > Wetlands > Peat | place: Sweden: Abisko, Stordalen Mire...
TACTTGAAGTTCCTGCTCCCCGCCTGCTGCGCCATGGCCATGTATATCTCGGTGATGATCGGCGGCGGAATGTTATACATCGACGACAAGGCGCGCGGCGTTCACGAAGGCTATCTGGTAACTCCCATCACCAAGCTGGAGCTGGTCTTCGGTTTGAATATGGCCGCGGCCATCAAGGCGGTGCTGGCCGGCATCTGCCTTACGGTGATCGGCTCGCTGATCGCCGGTTTGGGCATCATCTTTCATCCCATGGCCGACCTGGAGCTGCTCGCCCTTATCATTGTCACCGCCATCGCCTTCAACGGCATGATGTTTCTGCTGATGGTCCGCGTCGATGATCCGCTCACTCCCCGCGCCATGTTCGGCGTCCTCAATCTGCTGCTCTTCTATCCATCCGGCGCCATGTATCCCATCGCCGCCTTTCCCCCATGGCTGCGCGCGATTTCGGTCATCGATCCTTTCACCTATTGCGTGGACGGCTTTAAATCCATCCTGCTCAAAGACGGTGGTTTCGTCTCCATTCAATACGACCTGCTCTTCCTTTTTGTCTTTGGCTTCGGCACGCTGCTCATCGCCACGCCATTGTTCAAGCGCACACTGTAATATAGGGTTCTATGATGCGCCGATTGCTTGCTTCTTCGCTGCTTGCCCTGATCGTGCTGGCCGGCTGCCGCTCCGGCCAAAAGCCGCCCACGCTCTCTAGCGCCGCCACGCAGTACAAGGTCTATCATCTGCGCGGCAAGGTGGTCTCAACCGATGCCGCCACGGGCGAGGTGACGCTGAACCATGAGCCCATTCCCGGCTTCATGGAGGCGATGACCATGCCGTACAAGCTGAAGGACGCGAGCCAACTGGGTGGGCTGCATCCGGGCGACGTGATTACCGCCGATTTGCTTGTTGCGCCCGACCCAGACGCGGAGCCGCTGCTGGACCATCTTGTCGTGGTCGCGCAGGCCAAGCCGGATCGCGGCAGGTAGTCCATCCGCCAATTATCAGACAAAGCCGCACCTTCGCGGGTACTCGGCAGCCGGCGCAAATGGGCTTACACTGAAGTTGCTCTGGATTCTTCGCGCGCTTCCCATGCGCCGAATCCCCATCATCGTTCTGTTGCTGGCCGCGCTTCTGGCGGCCTCAGTCGGCGCCTCGCAAGCTCATGCGGCCAAGGCGAAGGGGCGAGGCTTGTCCGCGACGGCCTCTCGCAGCTCCCACAAAACTCGGCACCGCTCCCAGAACCAGCAGAAGCCCTCGGCCCACGCCGTCCAGCGCACGCAATCGAAAATTCGCAAAACCGCTGGGCGAGTGCGAACTGCCGTCTTGCGGCGGCATTCTCATGCGCCTGCGCCCACCGAGCGCCCCGCCGAACCCACGCCACAGCCCGCCGCCGTCGTCGAGGCTTCCTTGCAAACCCGGCGCACCCCGCTGCCTTCGCCGCTGCGCGGCAACTATGATTCGCTGCTGCGGCAAAACACCCGAACCGAAGCCGACGGCCTGGAGCGCATCGAGGACGACGACGATCTGGCTGACCGCATCAATCGTGGAATGCTGGTGCCCGTGCCGGTAACTGCCGCGCTCACAATCAACGGCAACCTGCCGCCGAACCGCCGCTACTGCCGCCCCTGGACGGCCAGCTTTCTCACCGACACGGCGCGCGCCCATGCGGCTCTCTTTCACAGCCCGCTCGAAGTCAGCTCGGCGGTGCGCACCGTCGCCTACCAGAAGCAACTGATGAAGACCAACGGCAACGCCACCGCCGCCGAGGGCGATGTCGCCAGCCCCCACCTGACTGGCGCCACCATCGACATCGCCAAGCAGGGGCTTTCCCGCCAGGAGATCGGCTGGATGCGCGCATGGCTGCTCAAGCTCCAAGTGGCGGGCAAGATCGACGTGGAAGAAGAGTTCCAGCAGTCCTGTTTCCACATCACCGTCTACAAAAGCTATGCCGAGAGCGCGCCCGCGCGCAAGACGGCCGCGCAGACCGCGGTGAATTTAGTCAAAGCAAGCGGAAACGGTCTATAGAAAAGCGAAATCCGGCCCAGAAATACTCCCGCCTTCTCGCAATCAATTATCATGGAGCACGACTGCTATTAGCGACCTCAAAGGAAAGTGTGCTCAAAAATGAAATCGATTGCGCGGCGCTCTTCTTCCACCATCCTATTCATCTTTTCCCTGCTCTGCGCCTCCTCGCTGGCAGCGCAGCAGCGTCCTCCCGCGGTTCCGCTCGTGGCCCACAATCCTTACTTCAGCCTGTGGTCGATGGCCGACAATCTGACCGACCGGGCCACCCAGCACTGGACCGGCCACGAGCAGCCCATCGCAGGCCTGGCGCGCATCAATGGGAAGAATTGGCGCTTCATGGGCGCTGAGCCAGGCAATCTTCCAGCCATGCGGCAGCTTTCGCTGGAAGTCACTCCCACCCGCTCCGTCTATCGCTTTGCCGCCGAGGATGTTACTCTCACCGTCAGCTTCTTCACGCCGGCCTTCCCCAAAGACCTCGATGTGCTCTCCCGCCCCGTCACTTACCTCTCCTTCACCGCCTCCGGCCAGGGCGATGAGGAGGTTTCCATCCTGCTCGACGTGGACCCGATCATCGCCGTCGATGCCGCCGATCAGCCCGTCACCTGGGGCCGTTCGCGCGCCCAGGGGCTGACCGTGCTCAACGTGGGTTCGCGCGATCAGCGCGTCCTCAATCGCCCCGGAGACAATCTGCGCATCGACTGGGGCTACTTCCACCTGGCGGTTCCCGACCAGCCCGGCGCGCAGTTTGCCGAGTCCGCCAACGCCCTCCACAGCTTTATCGCCACTGGCGCGCTGCCCCCTGACGACGATATGGATATGCCGCGGATGCCGCGCGACGGCGCCGCGCATCTGGCCGTCCTGCTGCCGCTGGGCAAGGTCGCCGGCGCGCCCGTCAGCCGCCATGTGCTGCTCTCTTACACCGAGGAGTACGCCATTGAATACCTGGGCCGCAAGCTGCGCCCTTATTGGCAGCGCAACAACCAGAGCGTCCAGCAGATGCTGGCCACCGCTGAAAGCCAGTACCCCAGCCTCAGTCAGCGCGGCCTCGATTTCGACCGCGAGCTGACCGCCGACCTCCAGAAGACTGGCGGCAAGGCTTATGCCCAGTTGGCCATCCTCGCCTATCGCCAGACGCTGGCCGCCCACGGCTTTGCCGCCGACGTGGACGGCACGCCGCTGCTCTTTCCCAAGGAGAACTTCTCCAACGGCTGCATCTCCACCGTCGATGTGCTCTACCCCTCCGCGCCCTTCTTCCTCTTCTTCAATCCCGCTCTGCTTCAGGCGCAGTTGAAGCCGGTGCTGGAGTACGCCGCCCTGCCGCGCTGGAAGTGGCCCTTCGCGCCTCACGACCTGGGAACCTATCCGCTGGCCAACGGTCAAGTCTATGGCGGCGGCGAAGTCACCGAGGACGACCAGATGCCCGTCGAAGAGAGCGGCAACCTGCTCATTCTGGCCGCGGCCCTTGGCGACGAGCAGGGCAACTGGGAGTTCGCCCGCGCCTACTGGCCGCAGTTCACCGCGTGGGCTGAGTACCTGCGCGACAAGGGCCTCGACCCCTCCAACCAGCTCTCCACCGACGACTTCGCCGGCCATCTGGCCCACAACGCCAATCTCTCCATCAAGGCCATCGAAGGCCTTGCCGCCTACGCCCAGATGGCTCGCGGCCTCGGCAAGCCTGAAGTCGCTGCGCAATACTCCCAACTGGCCGCCGGGATGGCAGCCCAATGGGAGACTATGGCGCGCGACGGCGACCACTACAAACTGGCCTTCGACAAGCCCGGAACATGGAGCCAGAAATACAACCTCGTCTGGGACCAGATTCTCGATCTCAAGCTCTTTCCCGCCCGTGTGCGGCAGACTGAGGTAGCCTTCTATCTCCAGCACATCAACCGCTACGGCCTGCCTCTGGACAACCGCGCCGGCTACACTAAGCTCGATTGGGAGACGTGGACGGCCACCCTCGCCGACAAGCCGGAGGCCTTCGACGCTCTGATCGCTCCCGTCGGCCGCTGGATCAACGAAGGGCCAAGCCGCGTCCCGCTCACCGACTGGTACGACACCCTCACCGGCCGGCAGATGGCCTTCCAGGCTCGGTCAGTCGTCGGCGGAGTCTACATCAAGGCCCTCGCCGACAAGCCGTTGGCCGAAAAATGGCGCAACCGCGTTGAGCCGTAGCCGCCATTTCGTTTTTCTGTGGAAGGTGTGGGAAACCAAAATCCGCAATCAGGTTCGTTTTTCTGAAGATTTCCTTGCAGATAATTACCTTCCCACGGCGCACAATACAACCATCTTCACTTGCCGCCCATCCCTGATCTCTGGGATGCGGGTGCCCCAGTTCCCTCGCTTTGGGGACCTGGGAGACGACGCGAGCGAAGCGGGTGCCCCAGGTCGCTCGCTTTTGGGTGCCGGGGATACGGCGAAGAAAGAGCAAAGAAATCAAAGCGAAGAACAGGAAAATATCAAGCAAAGATCAAGCAAATAACCCGTCAAAAATGCAAATTCGTTTTTTATTTTTTTGATTATGCAGATAATTTCGCGGTTCCGGCGCAGGTTTCAAAACACCCCGTAATTGCAGGGGATTTCGCTCGCCTCTTCAGCCACCGTCAAGCAAAAACAGGCGAATTTGCCTCAAATTGACAAATTCTCTTTTTTTTCGCCTGCTTGCCGGCAAATAGATGGGAAACCTCATCTCAAGAACCGCCTTGTTCATGAGGAGGCTTGGGCAACAATTCGCCCGCGCCTCCTCAATGCGGCTCAGGCCACGCTACTTCGCCGCCGCCGGCGCAGCCTCGGCCGCCTTGGCGTGCATCACATCACTGAAGTACTTGCCCTCGCCGGTCAGCGCGAATGTATCCCACGAGGAGATGAAGGTCGGACCCCATTCTGGATCGAAGCACCAGATAATCCAACTGATGTTCCTGGATTCGAGATAACTCGTGATATCGGCGGCGTAGGCGTCATTCTCTTCCTTGTGCCCATATTGAGAGCTGAAACCAAGCTCGGTGGCGATGATCGGATAATTCGCAGCGGCAAAGCCGAAGTCCTCTTCCCACTTGGGCGGCCAGGGCTGCGTCCTCTTGTTGGGATAGGGATGGGTGACATATCCAATGTGCTCTGCCCGGATGGGAGAGTCGCGCAGGGGCGACAGGTCGTATGCCCAATCCAGGCCGGCGACCAGCGGAATCGTCTCCTGGTTATAGGCGCGAATGAGCGCGATCATATCCTCGTTGATCTGCCGCCATTCATCCCAAGTCATGTTTCCCAATTGGCCGCGGTAGATCGTCGGCTCGTTGAACAGCTCAAAAAAGGCGACGGTATGATTCCCTTTGAAGTGAGCGGCCATCGTGCGCCAAAAGTTAAGAGTCTCCGGCAGGCTGGTCTCGTACATCGGATCCTGAAAGAGGCCTTGCTTGAGATTGCCGATTGAGTGCCAGTCGATGTCCACATACATACCCAAATCGGTGGACCACTGCACCGCCTGATCGAGCAGAACAAGATAATTCTTCGCGCCGCGTCCGCGCCATGCGGCCGGGTGAACGGGAATGCGAACCACCGTGGCTCCGGTCTCTTTCACCTTGACGAAGAATTCCTTGCTCCAATGGCCCTGGCTTTCAATCTTGTCAGGATCGGCGATGTTGACGCCGCGAAATACAACCGGCTTGCCGGCGGCATCAACAAAACGATTGCCGCTGACCGAGATGAGTGGGAGCTTCTTCCCGTCCGGGCTGTTGAGCGGACGGGTAAGATAGGCTCCATGCCACCAATCGTTCACTTTATGAGTCGGAGCTGCGGCGGGCGCTGTTTGCGCCAGCGCGCTCAAGCCGCACAGAATAACAAGGACGGATAATCCAGTAATGATTCGCTTCATGGTGTTTCTCCCTTCGCGCGGATGATAGGAATAGCGAAATGTTGCCAGTTGATGAACCGCCTCATCATATCTCTAGGCAGGCAGCCTTGTCGATTCGGGAACTAGCTGTCAGGCACTCGGCGCAATAGAAGGCGCGCCTCGCATCGCCACAAATATCTGAGAGAATAGAAGCAGTGGAACGAGAGCTACAATCTGTCTCGCGGCAAGCCGGCTTGCGCCGGGCGGCGCTGGTGACGCTGGCGCTGGCGAGTGTCTCCGTCGCGCTCATCGCCCAGGCGCCCAACCCAAACTCGGCCGCCAATCCCTTCTTCGGCAGCGTCACCGCGCGGCCGGCCACCGGCGAGACGCTGAAGATCTCGCTCGACGAGGCCATCGCTCGCGGCCTCAAAAACAATCTCGGCCTGAAGGAAGCCGAAGACGGCGAAAGGTTCCTTCACGGGCAAAAGAACCAGGCCCTACAGAACTTTCTGCCCACCATCACGCTCAGCGGCGATACAGGCGTCCATCAGCATAACCTGGTTGCGATGGGCTTCGGTCCCGGCGTCATCAAGATGTTTTTGCCGCTTTTTCCCGGCGGCAAGATTCCCGCCGGCTTCTCCGAGATCACTCGCGACACGCTCTCCGAGGGCCAGATTCAATATGGCCAGATGCTCTTCTCCGGTCCGGTGATCGCCGGCTGGAAGGCCGCCGGCGCGGCCGAGCGCGCCGCCTACTTCGACAAAATATCAGCGCGCAGCGAGGTCGTCCAGCAGGTGGCGGCAGCCTATCTGCGCTCCATCGCCGCCGCCAGCGAGGTGGACAACGCCAAAGCCCTCGAAGCGGCCGATCGGCTGCTCTATGAACACGCCCACGACGCTCACCAGGCCGGCGTAGCCGCCAATCTGGATGAACTGCGCGCGCAGGTCCAGCTTCAAGCCCAACAGCAGGCGCTTCTCGCGGCTCAGAACGCTCTGGAAAAGAACCTCATCCTGCTCAAACGCGAGATCGGCATCGCGCCCGGCCAGCCCATCGCGCTCACCGATCCGGCGCCCTACAGCGAACTGGCTGCAGAAACGCCCGCAGAGCTGCGCGCCGTCGCTTATCGCAATCGCCCGGATTACCAGGCCCTGCAAAACCAGGCCGTCGAGATGAAGGCGATTCATGCCGCCTATCGCAGCCAGCGGCTGCCCAGCCTCAGCTTTGGCGGCTTCTACGCCGTCAGCGAGGTCAGCAGCGTCGGCTCGCACGGCAACTTCGTCGCCCAAGGCAACCTCAGCTTTCCGCTCTTCCGCGAGGCGCAGTTGCGCGGCGACACGGACGCGGCCCAGGCCCATCTGCAGGCCGTCAACGCCCAGCTCGACGACCTGCGCGGCCAAATCGACCAGCAAATTCGCTCGGCTCTGCTCGACGTTTCGGCCTCGGCCCGGCTGGTCGAGGTCGCCCGCTCCAATGTTGAGCTGGCCACCCGCGCCCTGAGCGACGAGACTGAGCGCGTCAACGCCGGCGTGGACGACAACCTGCCTCTGGTTACGGCGCAGGCCGCGCTGGCCTCGGCGCAAACCAATCTGGTGGAAAGCCTCTACCAGTACAACCTCGCCAAGCTGGCGCTGGCCCGCTCCGCCGGTGTGCTGGAGCAGCAGTACCGCGCCTATCTGGGAAGGTAGTTCGGGCCATCGCCCGCGCCTTGCCCCGTACAATAAAGAAGAATGTCAGAGCCGACCCAATCGATAGCGGACAAGAAGCCGAAGAAGTCCCAAAAGCCCGATGAAGACCCCGTCGGCAAGGTCTACGACTCCCGGCTGATGCGGCGGCTCGGCCACTATCTGCGCCCCTATTGGATTCAAGCCGCCATCTCCACGCTGGCCGTCAGCCTCAAATCCCTCTGCGACGTCACCGGCCCTTATCTGGTGATGCTGGCCATCGACCGCTATCTCGCTCCCGGCGTGGCTGTCGCGCACCCCGCCAGTCTGGCAGCCCGCTGGCTGGGCAACTCCCTCTGGTTCAGCCGCCTGCTTCCCGCCGATCCTTACCAGGGCGTCACGCGGCTGGCTGCGCTCTTCCTCATCGCGCAAATCTGCTCCTATTTCTTCGAATTTATCCAGATTTACCTCATGCAGTGGACCGGCCAGAAGCTCATGTTCGACCTGCGCCGCGAGATCTTCCGCCACATGCAGCGCATGCACATCGGCTTCTTTGACACCCACGCCGTGGGCCGGCTGGTTACGCGCATCACCTCCGACGTGGACGCCATCAACGAGATGTTTACCGCCGGCGTGCTGGCCATCATCGACGACTTCCTCAATCTCGCCATAATGGCCGTGCTGATGCTCGGCATCAACTGGCGGCTCTCGCTCTGGGCCTTCTCGGTTATGCCGCTGATTCTCATTGTCACGCGCCTCTTCCGCGACCACGTCCGCGCCAGCTTCCGCCGCGTTCGCGCCGCCATCGGACGCATCAACAGCTTCACCCAGGAGTACATCAGCGGCATGAGCGTGGTGCAGTTGTTCAATCGCGAGCAGCGCGCCTTTGACGACTTCGAGGCGGTCAACCGCCAGCACATGATCGCCTTCAAGGACACCATCTTCGCCTATGCGCTCTTCTACCCGGCGGTCGATCTGCTCAGCGCCGTGGCCATTGCGCTGGTCATCTGGCGGGGCGGCTTCGGCGTGCTGCACCTCCCTCACCCCCTTGTCACGATCGGCGAGCTGAATTTGTTCATCCTCTATTCGCTGCGTTTCTGGCGTCCGATCCAGGACATGAGCGACAAATACAACATCCTGCAATCGGCCATGGCCGCCAGTGAGCGCATCTTCAAGCTGCTCGACACCGAACCGGAGATCGTCAGCCCGGCTAACCCGCTCTCCGGCGACGGCAGCAACCGCATCGAGTTCCGCCACGTCTGGTTCACCTATCAAAAGCTGACCGAAGAACAGCAGGCCGCGGTTGCCGAGGGCAACAACCTGGCAGCGATTTCGGACGTCGAATGGATTCTCAAAGACGTCTCTTTCACCATCGAGCCGGGCCAGACGGTGGCCATCGTGGGCCACACCGGCGCCGGCAAAACCACACTCACCAGCCTGATGATGCGCTTCTACGACGTGACCGCCGGCCAGATTCTGATTGATGGCGTCGATCTGCGCCAGCACGACCTGACCGAGTTGCGCCGGCACTTCGCCGTCGTTCTACAGGATCCGTTCCTTTTTTCTGGCACACTGGCCGGGAATATTCGCTTCGACAACGAAGCCATCACTGAAGACGCGCTGCACCAGGCCGCCCGCGACGTCAACGTGCTGGACTTCATCGAGAGCCTTCCCGGCAAATTCAACGAGCCAGTGCGCGAGCGGGGCAACTCGCTCTCCACCGGCCAGAAGCAGCTCATCAACTTTGCCCGCGCGCTGGCCTGCAACCCGCGCATCCTCATCCTCGACGAGGCCACCTCCAGCGTGGACACCGACACCGAACTGCGCATTCGCGGCGCCCTGGAGCGCATGGTCGAGGGCCGCACCAGCGTCCTGATTGCCCACCGCCTCTCCACCGTGCAGCGCGCCGAGACCATCCTGGTGATGCACAAGGCCCAGTTGCGCGAGAGTGGAACGCACCAGCAACTGCTGGCCCAACGCGGCCTTTACTGGAAGCTCTACCAGTTGCAGTACAAGGACCAGGAAACGAATGGATTTGCGCCCGCTCTTCGCCAGCCCTCCACCGCGCCAGCAATTTGAATCGCACCGGGAGCACAATTGCGATAGAATGCGCTATAGACACAATCAGGCCTTGAAAATGGTTTTGACTGTGCTTGCCAACCCATTGGCGGGCTTGAGTAGTGCGGCCATCCATGGGCGCAGGGCAATATGTACTCGTGCGACCAGTTTTTTGAGGTGTGCATAGCGCTCCAGAATGCCGGACCAACAGGCCGGCCGGAAACATTCGTTCCAGAGGAGGAACAATCATGAAGTTCAGCAAAGTACTCTTTCCCGCTCTGTTTGCGGGAGTTCTATGTGCGCCGATCTCCATCTCAGCCCAGGCCGCGGCGGGGCAAAGCGCGCCCAGCCCGAGTCTAGCCGGCGCCATTACGATCAACGTGGTAGTTACCGACAAGTCGGGCGCGCCAGTAGCCGACTTGCAGCCGGGAGATTTCAAACTGCTGCTCGACAAGAAACATCCGCAAGACATTGTTTCGGTCAAGGCCTTCACCGGTCTCGGCGATGCGGCCACTTCGCCGGATGAATTGATGCTGGTCTTCGACGCCATCAACCCGGACGTAATGACAATCACACAGGAAAAAAAGTCGCTGGAAGCATTCCTCCAGGAAAATGGCGGTCAACTGCCTCTTCCCACAACACTGATCATCCTTACCTACGACAAGGGTTCCGTGGCTTCGCCACGCGCGACGCGGGATGGAAAGGAATTGCTGGACCTTCTGGATACGACGATTAAGGGCCTGAATATCAACGCGTTCGAGGAAGGCTGGTTTGGCACAGTGCATCGCGCAATGCCTTCCTTGGCGCTGCTCGATAAACTGACCGGTTGGGCAGCCAATCAGCCGGGTAAAAAACTGATGATCTGGATGAGTCCGAGCTGGCGTATGCATGCTGGCGGCAATATGACGAATGCCAGTCAAAAGGATCTGGAGCAGATATTTAACCACGTCGTCGGGCTCTTGACGCAATTGCGCTCCGGGAACACAACCCTCTACATGCTCGATCCCGATACGGCTGGCAGTGATCTCACCTTTCAAACCACTTGCCAGGATGATTACATGAAGGGAGCGGACCAGTTCAAGAGGGTGGACTATGGCCACCTGCTCCTACCGGTTCTTGCTCTACAGTCGGGCGGGCAGAATATTTGGGGCACCAATACTCAAGTAGGCCCTACGATCAACAAGTTCATTCAGGACGCAAAGGCATACTATATCCTGACCTTCGTCCCTCCGTCGGCCGCTCATCCCAACGAGTTCCACACCATTGATGTGCAGGTGGACAAGCCGGGGCTGAAGGCGCGCACCAGCACCATCTTCTATGCGCAGCCTTACGTCGTGGTGCAGCCCGGACCCGCCGCCAAATAGCAGCTTTCTCAATCGCATCAACAGGAAGAGCCACCCCGCGCAAGCGAAGTGGCCCTTCTTCTTGATACTTGCAGCCAGATTTACCTGGCGGCGACCAGCGGCTTGGTGATCAGTGTACCGTTGGCGTAACCCTTGGCCATATCGGCAATTGAGATCGCCGTATAGTCGCCGGCGTGTCCGGCCTGGCCAAACTGTGTCATGCGCTGCGCCACCACCTTCTGCATCGCCGCGCGCGCCGGCTTCATGTAGTCGCGCGGATCGAACTTCTCCGGGCTTTCCGCGAAGACCTTGCGAATCGCGCCGGTGATGGCAAGACGGTTGTCGGTGTCCACGTTGATCTTGCGCACGCCGTTGCGGATGCCGAGTTGAATCTCCTCCACCGGCACGCCCCAGGTCTCCTTCAGCTTGCCGCCGTACTGATTGATGATGTCCTGCAACTCCTTGGGCACTGAGGAGCTGCCGTGCATCACCAGGTGGGTGTTGGGCAGGCGCTTGTGGATGGCGATCAGCACATCCATCTTGAGCACCGAGCCGTCGGGCTTCTTGGTGAACTTGTAAGCGCCGTGGCTGGTGCCGATGGCGATGGCCAGCGAATCCACGCCGGTCAACTCGGCAAACTCGACCGCCTGGTCGGGGTCGGTGACGTGCTCCAGGCCGGAGCCGCCTGCACCGTGGCCGTCTTCGACGCCGCCCAGCACACCGATCTCGCCTTC
>Ga0302319_10021445_pt1 | contig 11637 bp, 10 predicted proteins | sample Bog_T0_2_FD_203319 | JGI IMG/M metagenome (GOLD analysis project Ga0302319, IMG submission 203319) | Peat permafrost microbial communities from Stordalen Mire near Abisko, Sweden - Bog_T0_2 | ecosystem: Environmental > Terrestrial > Soil > Wetlands > Peat | place: Sweden: Abisko, Stordalen Mire...
ACGCCACATCGATACCCAGCAGGTGCAGGTCCTCAAGAGCCTCCCCGCTCAGAAACTCGCCACAGACTTTATGGCGAGGCGTTGGCTCGCGCTCAATCAGCGTAACTTGCTGGCCCTTGCGGGCCAGTGCGATAGCAGCGGCGCAGCCTGCCACGCCTCCGCCGAGGATGAGGACTTTGTGATGCAAAGGAATTTGATTCAAACTTGGCGTAGTAACTGGAAGCTCCTCGTTTTTCCGAACCTGTTATTGAGATTATAGCGCCGCAATGGGTGGTGCGTGACCCATGCTGCAGGTGGGCGTTGGAGCAGTTTGAAACCCACGAGACGACCGCAAGGGTTTGACGGAGCGCAGGCGAAGATGGTGAGCCGTCCAACTGCTGCTCAACTAAGAAGGAATTGGTATTCCCAACAATTCGTTGCTACGATCTGGTCTGATCTGTCCTTCCGGTCTTAAAGGTCGTCGCTGTCCCAATTGGCTGTGTTCGATGATTCCCGCGGCTGTTCGATTGGGTATGTTCGATTCATCAAATGAATCCATTTTTTGTAAGCAACTTGAGAGGGATCTTTGCCATGAAACGATTCCGTACGTCCGTCTTCGGCTCGCCCAATCGGCTTCGCCAATTGCTCGTGCCCTGCGTGCTGATTGGTGTCCTGCAGTGCTCGGCCAATCCGCAGCAACCCCACGCCGCGCGCGAGGTCCTCGACTATGAACTGGCTGGTTCGCGCATAGCGCCGGCTCCTCCCGACGGTCAGATCGCAGCTGCGCTTAAACAGGTTTCGCCGGAGCGGATCCGCTCCAATATTGCGGCGCTGGTCAAATTCAATAACCGCAGCACCGTATCCAGCGTTGACACGGATCTTCCAACTGGAACTGGAGTGTTGGCAGCGTCGGACTGGATCAGGGAACAGTTTGAAAGTTATAGCAAGGCATGTGAAGGCTGCCTTGAAGTTAAGGTGGACGCCTTCATTGAGCAACCGCCCACGGGCGCCGCGGCGGCACGCGCACGGATTGTCAAGCCCACACCGATCCACAATGTCTACGCTATTCTGCACGGAACAGACCCGCTTCAGTCCAAACGCATTTACCTGGTTACGGGTCACTATGATTCGCGCGAGACCGATGTTATGGAGACCCACTCTCCAGCCCCCGGTGCAAACGACGACGCCAGCGGAGTTGCCGTGAGCCTGGAGTCGGCGCGCATCCTGAGCCAGTACAAATTTCCGGCAACCATTGTCTTTGTCTGCGTCGCCGGTGAAGAGCAGGGACTCAACGGGAGCCGCCATCTAGCCAAGCTCGCCAGGGAAGAAGGCTGGCAGCTCGAGGGGGTTTTGAATAACGATATTGTCGGCGGCGATACCACCCCCGGCGAGTCGCTGCAAAACAAGTCGCTGGTGCGTGTTTTCTCTCAAGGCATCCTGCCGTCCGCGCCGCCGGAAGTCATCGCGCAACAGCTTTCCCTCGGCATGGAAAATGACACGGCGTCTCGTGAACTGGCGCGCGAAGTTCTCGCCGTTGGCCGGACTTACTTTGCGCCTTTCTCACCCTCGGCCAAGTCGACGCGGATGAAGCCGCTGAAGCCGGTGATGGAACTAAGGCTGGATCGCTACCTGCGTGGCGGCGACCACAGCTCTTTCAGCGCGGAAGGATTTCCTGCCGTTCGTTTTACCGAGTGGCGAGAGAACTTCAACCACCAGCATCAGCGGATTCGAACAGAAGACGGAATTGAATACGGAGACCTGATCAAGTTCGATGACTTCGAATATATTGCGCAGGTTGCTCGCCTCAACATGGCGACGTTAGCCACGCTCGCCTCGTCCCCCGGCGTGCCGCAAAACGTTCGCATCGTAACTACGAACCTGGATAACAACACGACGTTGAAGTGGGATCCGCCTGCCGCTGGACCCGCTTCAATTCAATATCAGATCGTTTGGCGAGAGACGACTGCTTCCGATTGGGAGTTCTCCACCGACGCGGCGAAATACGAAACAAAGCCGGGGAGCAACTCTGCGACACTGCCCGTTTCGAAAGACAATGTCTTTTTTGGATTGCGGGGGTGCGATGGGTCCGGGCATTGCAGCCAGGCCGTCTCGCCTTTACCGGAGCGGCGTCAATAAATCCCCGCATGCGGGAGCATTGTCTTGGGAGCTTATTCGAGTTGCCAGAGGCTGCGTCGATCCAGTCCGAAATTGACTGGGATAGAGTGGATCGTCGCCAATCGGTTGGTGACGAAGACGATGCTAGGCTCTTCGCTTCTGTCCCGAATGGGGTAAGCTTTGAGACACGAAAATTCATCGGGAACTTAAGTGCGTAAGCTAAGAGGTTGAGATGTCCGACGTGAAAGCCGAGCCTGTTTCTTTTTGCCTCAACCGTCTCAGCCGTTACGCATTCGGAGACCGCTGGAGTTTTGGGGTTGAGTGCGAGGTGCAGGATTGTGACGTGGACCCTTGGGGAACGCTGCAACCATTTGGTTCATTTTGGCTGTGGGTGGAGGGTCGCGCCATTGGAAACACAGACGTTTCAGAACAGCTGGTCTCGGGTTTTTCCACGCTACGAGCCTCTGTGCGCTACTCGGGCCGACGGGCCGACAGCCGATTTCCGGGCATAACCAACATTGACAAGCTAAACCTTGTGCGGTGGGTCGGATGGGGAGATGATGACGAATTCCGTCCTGAGCTATGGGGCGGCAGAAGCCTCGACCAAGCGAGGACCGAGGATGTGAAACCGTACTGGGTGGTTCCCCCGGGTGACGGCCCCTTCTTCGATGACTGGGAAGCCATATTGCTTGAACGAGAAATGACTGAAACGCTGGTTTGGAGACATCAGCGAGGGGGTTTCTCATCGTCCCAAGAGGTCGAACTTCCATTGGGTCTCTTTTCGGAGGTCGGTACCAGGGCCTGCGACTGGTTTGACCGCCTCCAACAAGAGCGAATGGGATCGACCTTGCGAGAACTCAAAGAAGGAGAACGCCCTCGACTCCTTAAGCGTATCTACTAGTAGGGGGCTTGAAGGAACAAAGCTCTGCTGCACTTAGCGGCACGATTCTGGCGCCACAGGTTAGCCCCGATCGCAACCCGCCAGCATCAAAACATACCGGCAGCGTCTATCCCTATAATTTGAGCTGAGGGCTGAGGAATTAGAAAACGTGACTACGGCTTACCCGAACCCCCTCCCCAGGACAACTCGCTTTCATGGCATCTAGCGCAGACATCGACTTCAGACGACGAGTATCCCCGCGCGACCTGCCGGAGCTGATGGATGGCGACTGTAGCTATGAGGACTTTCGCGGCTGTCTGCGCAGCCTGGAGCAGATTAATCGCTGGCTGCTGGGATACAGACCGACGCTGGCGTGGCTGAATCGGCTGCTGCCTGCATTGCGCGATTATGGTCCGAGCTATTCTGTGCAAATCGTCGATGTAGGCTGTGGCGGCGGCGATCTGCTGCGGCAGATTGCAGGCTGGGCGCGGAAGCGCGGCATCGCTGTGCAGTTGACGGGGATCGACCTTAATCCTTATGCGGCGCGTGCGGCGGAGGAGACCACGCCGAAGGATCTCAAAATTGAGTGGGTGACCGGGGATGCTCTGGAGTACCAGCCTCAGAAGCCGGTGGACATCGTTGTCAGTTCGCTGATGACACATCACCTGGAAGACGAACAGATCGTGGCCCTGCTGCGGTGGATGGAAGCGTCTGCGCAGGTGGGTTGGTTCATCAACGATCTGGAGAGGTCGGAGCGAAGCAGCCGGCTGTTTACGTTGGCGGACAGGCTGGCCGGCTGGCACCGGTTTGTGCGGCATGATGGACCGGTATCGTTCCGGCGTGCTTTCCGTGACGAGGACTGGGCGCGGTTGCTGACGGCGGCCGGTGTTCGGCGAGAGGCGGCGACGGTGGAGCATTGGCGGCCGGGACGATTGTGTGTGGGGCAACGGAAGTGAGGCGGTTGTATAACCGCCATTAGACTCGACGCGTCGTGAGTTCGTGCCAGTTCAGGCCCAGGTCCACAAGAAGCAGCGAGATCAGTGTGAACGCGATCACCCCGACTGCGGAGAGCGTGTCGCCGAGGTGGCTCCAGTAAGCGGGCCACAGGTTGAGCACGCGGCTGGAGACGAAGGTAAACGTAACGGCATACGAACGCATCATCCACTGACGATGCTGGATGATGTGGCGGTTACGTGCGGTAACGAACGCGGCTGTGGTGCAGATAACCCAGGCCGCGGCCTGCCCGCAGGTTCCTGGGAAGCCGGGCCGGCCTGAGGCCAGCGCGACCCCGGTTGCGGCGCCCACAAAGACCGAGAAGACATAGATGCGGCCGAGGACGCGATGCAGTTTCAAATGACGCTGGCGTATCCGCGAAGAAAAATTGATGGGGCCGATGACGAGAGCGAAGATTCCGGCGAGCGTATGCGGGATGAGGAGGCCGCGGTCGGCGATGACCTGCAGACGGTAGGCGTGGTACATGGGGTAATCGGTAAAAAGAAGGACTTCGGAAGTGATGAAGACAAACAGCGTCGTCAGTCCAAGGGCAATCCAGAGAATCGATTTAAATCGGGCACGACTGGAGCTGGGAACGCGCAGAGTGGAAGTTGCCATTATTCGCCCTTCACATGGTTTGACGTGTTGTCGTACGCTGCGGGAGCCAGTGGCGCGAAAAGCCTCATGCTTCCCAGTTTAACGGGGAGCGTCGGAATGGCGTCGGTTAAGTCGTCCAATCCAATCGATTTCCATTCAATAGGACCGATCCGCCGATCGCCTTTGGCGTTTGGGGTGGCGATAGGCGAGAATGGGGATGGTTGCACCGGCCAATGACTTATGCCTGACGGTTCTCGCATCTTCGAAGCTCCATTTACCGACGTGCCGGGCGCGTTGGCGGAGATACGCGCAGGCCGTATGGTGGTTGTCGTCGACGACGAGGACCGGGAGAACGAGGGCGACCTGACGCTGGCTGCCGAGTTTGTGACGCCCGAAGCCATCAACTTTATGGCGCGGTTTGGGCGCGGGCTGATTTGCCTGACGCTGACTGAGGAGCGCGCAGACCATCTGCGGCTGTTTCCCATGTCGCAGCAGAATTCTTCGCGGTTTGGCACGGCGTTTACTGAGACCATTGAAGCGCGCGAAGGCGTGACGACGGGAATCTCCGCCGCGGACCGGGCGCTGACGATTAAGACGGCGATTGATTCTGCTTCGACCTATACCGATCTTGCTCGCCCGGGGCATGTGTTTCCGCTGCGGGCGCGGAAGGGCGGAGTGCTGGTGCGGGCCGGGCAGACGGAGGCCTCGGTTGACCTGGCGCGGCTGGCGGGGCTGAATCCGAGCGGCGTGATCTGCGAGATTATGCGGGACGACGGCGAGATGGCGCGAATTCCCGACCTGATTCCGTTTTGCCAGGAACATGGCCTGCTGATTCTGACCGTGGCGGAGTTGATCCGCTACCGGCTGCGGCACGAGCGGTACATTGTGCGAGCGGGCGAGAGCCGGATCCAGACGCGGTATGGCGAGTTCAGAATGATTGCGTACGAGAGCGCGGTCAACGGCGGCGAGAGCCACATTGCGCTGGTGAAGGGCGAGCTGTGCGAGGATTGCCCGGCGATGCATGGCGGGCCTGCTACGGCGGTCTCCCCGGTCCCCAAGTGCGAGGGACCGGGGGCACCCGCGGAGTTGCGGGCCGGCTGCGACCGCGCGGTGCTGGTCAGGGTGCATACGCGGTGCACGGCGGGTGATGTGTTTGCGGCCGACTGCCATTGCCGTGAAACGCTGGACCAAAGCATGCGGATGATTGCCGAAGCGGGTTGCGGGGCGCTGCTATATCTGCACAACACCTCGCGCGGGTTTGAGGTGGAGCGCGCGCCCGCACCGGCTGCGTTTGAGCCGGCAGGGGCTGCAACGGAAGCAGTGGGGCAATCGGTTGCAACCCGGCTGATTCTTCACCAGGAACTGCGAGATCGTGAAGGTTCGCAGGCGCGGACGGGGCGGATTTTGCGGGCGATCGGACTCGGCGGGCAGATTTTGTCCGACCTGGGAATACATAGGATTCGGCTGCTTTCGAATACGCCGATGCATATTCCAGCTTTAGAGGGTTTTGGATTGGAGATTATTGAACAAGTGCCGATAGAAGTAGAAGAATGCCGCTTGGCCTGACGAGTGTAGTACGGTCGCTGGTCCCGCGCGTTTGCCCTTGACAGGGTCAGATTTCGGGGTATGAATAATGATCTCGGGCAATCTTCACGCAGCGGATTCGGGTGTCACGAAGATTGCTCGGGATTTTGTGAGGTCGCCGGCCATGACCCACGTGCCCCTTGCGGAGGATCGCGATAGCCTTTATGCCCTGAGCTGGAGTTACGCGCAGGACGGGAAAATTGCGGTGGACTCGGGTACGGGCATAGTAGTGGATGCAAACCCCGCCGCGGAGAGGCTGATGGGCTATAGCCGGGTCGAACTGATCGGGATGCACATCACAAAACTGCACCCAGAAGAAGAGCGCGAGCGGGTCGAAGCGGAATTCGCGAAGAGAACAGCGCGGGCGGCGCACCACGTCGGTCTTCACATCCAGCGGAAAAACGGTCAATCATTGCCGGTTGCTATCTGGTCGTCCGATTCGGTGGAACTGGCAGGACGCAAGATCTCCATCGTTGAATTTCGCGATATTTCAGAACAACAGCACAAGGAACATCAGCTTTCAGCGCAGAACTGGGCGTTGTCTGCTTTCTCCATTGCCGCCCTGGCGCTTGGGCGCGCACGCACCGCGGAGGGATTGCTGCAGTCCATCTGCGAGGCAATTACGGCAGAATCGGTTTATGCGCTGGCGTGGGTGGGTATTGCGGAAGATGGACCGAACAAGGCGATCAGAATTGCGGCCTCGGCGGGAAGGGCACTTCATTACCTGGATGGGATCGAGCTGAGCTGGTCGGAAGACAAGAGTAATGGACAGGGGCCGTCGGGTGTCTCGATCCGGACCGACTCGGTGCAGATTGTGGAAGACACGGAAACTTCTAACGCGTTTGCGCTGTGGCGGGAACGTACCAGGGAGGTGGGGATCCGATCGTGCGTGTCGATTCCGCTGCGGATTGAGAATGGCTGGCGTGGAGTATTGAATGTCTACTCGGCGCGGCCCAGAGCGTTCGAAAGTGCGCCGATTGAGGTGTTCCAGCATCTTGCGGATCAGGTTGTGCACGGCATTGAGGCACTGGAGGACAAGCATGAGCTTGAAACCGAACGCCGCTCCCGGGAACATGCGCAGAAGAGTTTGACGGAGGCCCTGGTGGCTTCAGTATCCGCGATGGTGACGGCCATGGAAATGCGCGATCCGTACACCGCCGGCCATGAAAACAGAACGGCGGATATTGCATACGCAATCGGCAAGGAGATGGGTTGGCCGGAGGGGCGGCTGCAGGGACTCAGGCTGGCAGCGATGGTTCACGACATTGGAAAAATCTCAATCCCCTCTGAACTGCTCAACAAACCGGGCCGCCTGACTTTTGAAGAGTTCGAACTGGTGAAGGGGCATTCCGAATCGAGTTATGCCATTCTGAAAGACATTCCATTTACCTGGCCGATTGCTGAGATTGTGCGCCAGCATCATGAGAAACTGGATGGGTCGGGTTATCCGCTCGGGCTGAAGGGGGATCAGATACTGGCAGAGGCCAAGGTGCTGACGGTTGCGGATATTGTCGAGGCGATGGCTGCGGCGCGGCCTTATCGAACAGGGCTTGGGTTGGATGTTGCACTGGCAGAAATTGAAAGCCAGGCTGGAACGCTGTTGGATGCGGAAGTGGTGGAGATTTGTACGCGTCTGTTCCGTGAAGGGCGCCTGATGATTCCGGGATTGCAGTTAGCTTTATGAGGGTTGATGCGGCCCGAGCAGCGGGAATAACCTGGATCCTTTGAATATTTATAGAAGTTATTGAGATTATCTTATAAGGAAACCCAAATGTGATCACTATTGACCACTTATATCTAACTTGAGCCTGTAAGATCATCAAGACAGTCCAAGGCAATCCAAGTCCGGCGGGAATTCGCGTATTTACTTATCGAGCAGGGAATGGTCCTCGCGCGATATGCACGATCACGAAACGCTCTCACTAGACCAACCTAACTCGCAACCTTACTGGCACGACGGAAGGTTCTGGCTCGATGAGCGTTCACTTAGTCAATCCAAGCGATAATTCTTTTGGTACGGCGGTAATTACACCGCGCTGGCTATTCGTGCTTGCGGCGGCGACGCCGAAGATGGCGGGCGATCCGATCCTGGTGGATGAATCCCTGGAGCCAATTGTGCCGGAATCAATTCAACCGGGCGATATTGTGGGCGTCAGCGTGCACACGGGCAACGCGCTGCGCGGGTATGCGGTGGGACGCATGGCGCGCGCGCGTGGCGCGTGGGTGGTGTATGGCGGAATTCATGCTACGTTGTTTCCCGAGGAAGCGTTGGAAACAGGCGAAGGGCATGCGGTAGTGAAGGGCGATGGAGATGTTGCCTGGGGCCATGTGGTTGCCGACTGCATGGCGGGAAAGCCGGAGCGGATTTATGATGGCGGACGCATTGAAGGCAGCCAGTTTCTGGCGGCGCGCTGGGACTTGATGGATCCTGCGCGATATATGTGGGCGAGCGTGCAGACGATTCGCGGATGCCCTAAGCATTGCTCGTTCTGCAGTGTGTGGCGCACGGATGGGCAGAAGCCGAGACAACGGAAGTTCCAGAGCGTGGTGGATGAAATTGTGGCGCTGCGCAGGCTTGGATTTAGATACATTGCGTTGGCTGACGATAACTTCTACCCGGTAACACTGACGGATTTGCGACAGGCGCGGGAGCAGGGGAATACAGCGAAGCTCGAGGAGTTGACGGCGATTCGCACGGAGCGCTACCAGTTGATGGAAGAACTGGCAAAGCTGCCCAAGGACATGGTGTTCTTTACGCAGATCACGATGGAGGCGGGCGAGGATGGCGACTACCTGGATGCGATGCGGAAGGCGAACATCAAAGGCGCGCTGGTGGGTGTTGAGGCGGTAACGCCGGAGGGATTGAAGGCGGTATTCAAGGACTGGAACTGCAGTGGCGACGCGCTTGCGAAGAGGCTGCAGACGTTCAAGGAGCATGGCGTACATGTGCTGGGGTCGTTCATCTTTGGATTGCCTTCGGACAAGCCGGAAACGTTTGACGCGACAGTCGCGATGGCGCTGAAGGCGGGTGTGACATTTGCGCAGTTTGTGATGATGACGCCGTTTCCGGGCACGGTGGATTTTGGAAAATGGGAGAAGGAACAGTCGACGCATCCGACGCTGGTGGGCGATGTGCCTATAACTCGGTATTGGATGATTCCGACCGAAGTCAGGCCGAAGATGTTTACGCCGCATCCTACGATGAGTTCGGACGAGATTCGGGAGCGGACGCAGAAGGTGTGGGATAGGTTCTATAACTGGAGTGCTATCTGGGAGCGGTCGGCGTGCACGCCTAACTTGCGATCGAGAATAGCTTTCATGTTTCTATCGAAGTTATATAGACAGATGTATGCGGGGACGGGTATCTCGACCGACAGCGCGCGGCGGAAGAAGTCTAAGAGCTGGGCGCGTTGGACGGCGAAGCAGTGCAAGAAGCTTTTCCAGGCTACGCCGATGCCGGAGTTGGCTGGGCCTGTGTGGGATTTAGGCTTGCCGGTAATTGGGCAGGCGGCGTTTGCGGGGAATGGACCGGAGACTGCGGGGGCGTTCGTGGTGATTGGGAAGAAATAGAGATGGTCAACACGGGCCTATTCTTCCAAAATCTAGAGCCATCGTAATTCCTCCGAAGAACGAGGCTACGGGCAGCGCCGCCGCGAATGCCCAGCGCCTAGATCCCAGGAATGCGGCCGCGACACTCAACAGTAGCCCCAGTGCTTGGACCAGCACGCTAGTTGCGACAGTAGTGTCGCTATGAGGCACGCCGGGGCATGGGTGAGCAATGCTCACTTGAAGCAGCCACCACCACGGAAAATTAGACAGGATGCTCGCCCAGCCCATCATATTTGCTACGATTCGGCGTTCTTGATACATGCTCTCCAACTTTCTTGAAGCAACAACTGCTTGCGCATTCAGCGAGGCAGATGGGCGAACATGAATAGTACGACTGTGGAAGAGATCAGGTTCGATGTTGAATTGTGAATGCAATTTTACATTGAGACCGACGGTGTTTCAGCGAATGTGCAGGCGATGTTGGATACTAGAGATAGGCTAATTGGAGGTCTCTTAAGCATATGACGAAGTGTTCGAATGATGGATTGATGGGCGGGGCGGTTACAGGAAAGCCGGTGACGGAATGTCAGGATTTGAGCGAGGTGTTCAGGGCCTCTCTTCCGGCTTTCGGCGGGGCTTACCTGCGGCGTGTTTACGATGCACTGCACGCGGTGATCGAGAAGCGTATTCCGCTTGTGATTACGTGCGCAGGGCCGATTACGGTATCCGATCAGCACCGCGCATGGCTGATTCCCCTCATCAAGGCTGCGAACACTGCGTACATCACAGTGACAGACGCGATCTGCTATCACGACGGCCATGATTGCCTGCGCAAGACCTCGGAGCGGCCGATTCGCGAGGTCGATATGTGGGGCGACGACGGCGCGCTGCGTGAGGGCGGCGTGATCCGCGTGGCCGATACCGGGTTCGATGAGCAAGTGCTGTTTGACCAGGATGCTGTGGCGACCGAAATCCTGCAGCGGCCTGAATTCCAGAAGAAGATGACGACGACCGAGCGCAACTATTTGCTGGGCAAGCAATTTGCCCTGCGGGAAAAGGCGTTGGGCATAAAGCCGGGCCTGCTGAGCACGTGCGCCGAGCTTGAATTGCCAGTGTTTATTGGTGCGCCCGCGGATGGGAGCCTGTTTCTAAATTCCGTGAAGCTGTGGGCGCTGGCACGGATGGGCAAGATCAAGTATGGCTTTGATTACGATCTTCATGAGGACGTATTTGAAAGCTGCGCCTACCATCACTGGGGGTTGTTCGACTCGGATGCAAAGTCGTTTGCGATTCTGATTCTGGGCGGCGGCGTACCGAAGAATTATTCTCTTCAGCCCGAACCAACGCTGTCGCAGATCTTCTTCCTCGGAGACATTCGCGGTTACGATTACGATGTGCAGATTGTATCTTCTCCAGTTACCGACGGAAGCTTGTCGTCGTGCCCGCCGGCTGAAGCAGTTTCATGGGGCAAGGTCAATCCGGATACTTATACAACGCAGACGGTAAGCATGCAGGGCGACTATTCGTCTTACATGCCCTTCCTCGTGCGCGCGCTGGTAGGCAAGGACCTGCTTCACAATCCGCCGGAGCCGCTGCGCCTGTATGGAAAACGCGATGAACTCAAGGATCGACTCCTCAAGAAGATTGGAAACGATGAGGAAGTAATGAAACAGATCATGGAGACGCTCTCGCTTCCAGCGGTGCTCAAAATCTAGCAGCTGCGGGCACCCGCGGAGCGGCAGACGCTCGTGGGAGGCTCGCACTGGCGTAGTGCTTACCATCTTGCGCGCTGTGGTGCGCAGGAACGGACTATATCTGCCTGGCGTGAGCCAGATCACTTTATTGAGTTATCAATAGTTAATTACTCAAAACACACAATGTGAGCCAAATCACTTAATTGACCTATACGAAGATAGCTGCGGAAGATAGTTAATGTGAGA
>Ga0302319_10021446_pt1 | contig 11636 bp, 12 predicted proteins | sample Bog_T0_2_FD_203319 | JGI IMG/M metagenome (GOLD analysis project Ga0302319, IMG submission 203319) | Peat permafrost microbial communities from Stordalen Mire near Abisko, Sweden - Bog_T0_2 | ecosystem: Environmental > Terrestrial > Soil > Wetlands > Peat | place: Sweden: Abisko, Stordalen Mire...
TCGATGCCTTCCAACCGGCACATCATTTTGCCCAGCTCGGGACGAAGCATGAAGCTTTTGATGGTGTCGTTGATCTTCCAGAGATTCAGCCGCTGGGTGAAGACCTTGTCGTAGAAATCCTCTTCCTCATTCCACTCAATACCCTCACCGGCCACCTTCTTCTTTCCCATCGACCTGGCGGTCTCGACGACGGCGCTCTTGAGCGTGGCGACTTCGTCCGGGGTGAGAAAGCCGGGGATATGGATAAAGCCGTCGTTACGATATTGCTGAACCTGGGCGTCGTTGAGTTCTGTTTTCATGGTGGTATATGCGAATCTTATAGTCCTTTAAAAATATCTAATCCAAGACTATCTTAAACAATCGCATGGCCCGGATTAAACCTACCCACTTCTACCCGATCCTTCACCTGCACCCGTCGATCAGGCGCTACGGGGTCGCGGTCGAATATTTTCCCCACTACGTCCATCGCGAGGAAAACCTCCACTCTATTGATGTTGTGCTCCTCAGCGTCATCTTGCGCGGGCGGGGCCGTCACCTGCTCGACGACGATGTCCGCCCCGTGACGGGTAGTTCCGTCGACGTGACCCATTACGGCCAGAAACACGATATTGTCACCGATGCGCGCGGAATGGAGATTTACAACGTCTACCTTGATCTGCGACATCACACGCTGCCGGTGCTGCCGGAAAATTTGCGCCCGACGCTCTCGGCCATCCTCCCGATCCATCCGCGATTGGCCCACCAGCTCAACCGCCAGATCTCGATCCGTCTCGATCAGGTAGACCGGTTGGTGGCCAGCCTGCGGCGGATCGAGGAGGAGATGGACAGCGCCGAACCGGGCGCGCTCGAGATCGTCCAGCACAGCTTCCAGGTTTTTCTCATTGATCTCTGCCGCGCCGCGCAACGGCATGGCTTTGGTCTTTCCCATTCGGCGCGGGGCGAATTTCCGGCATGGGTGGAGAAACTTCGGCAGGAGATCGACCGCGATTTCGCCCTGCCGCACGATCTCCGCACGATGGCCCGCGAGGCCAAGGTGAGCGTCGCCTACCTGTGCCGGGTCTTCAAGGCCTACACTGGCAAAACCGTGATCGCCTATGTGATCGAGCGCCGCATCCAGGCCGCGATTTGGAAGCTCCGCGAAGGCGACGAAAAAGTCATCTCGATCGCGCTGGCCTGCGGCTTCAACGACCTCGCCTACTTTAACCGCGTCTTCAAGCGCATCTTGGGGAGGACGCCTTCCGCGTATCGGCGCAAAATAAAGGAGCCGGGCAAGCGGGCGCAGCGGCGATCGTAGAGCGATGCTAACTGCACCAGCGCAGGGCCTGCGCCGGCTACCTTTCCAAACAGGGTCAGGGCGGGCAGACACGTCTGTCGTCTGCCCCTCCAAGAAAATTCCGTTAATTCCGTCAAAAATTCAGCGACGGTCATAGACCGCCGCTACAAAAACTTATGCGGCCCGGCGGATGATCTGGCGCAGGACGTAGGGGAGAATCCCGCCGTGCTGGTAGTAATCGACCTCGATGGGGGTGTCGATCCGAAGGACCAGCGGGACGATCTCGACCTTGCCGTCGGCGCGCTTGATCTCGAGGTCCACCTTCTGGCGAGGCTTGATCGCGTCGGTCAGGCCCTTGAGTGAGTAGATTTCCGTGCCATCGAGCTTGAGGGTCGCGGCGTTCACGCCTTCCGCAAAACAAAGCGGCAGCACGCCCATGCCGACGAGATTGCTGCGGTGAATGCGCTCGAAGCTTTGCGCGATGACCGCCTTGACGCCGAGCAGGCGCGTGCCCTTGGCCGCCCAGTCGCGCGAGCTGCCGGTGCCATATTCCTGCCCCGCGATGATGACCAGCGGCGTACCTTCCTTCTGGTACTTGATGGCCGCGTCATAGATGCTCAACTGTTCGCCGTCGGGCTGGTGCTTCGTGACACCACCCTCAACGCCCGGCACCATGAGATTCTTGATGCGAACATTGGCAAAGGTGCCCCGGGTCATGACGCGGTCATTGCCGCGACGCGAGCCGTAACTATTGAACTCGTCCTTGGTCACACCTTCGCCGATCAGGTAGGCCCCGGCGGGCGAAGACGCCTTGAAGCTGCCGGCGGGCGAAATGTGGTCGGTCGTGACCGAGTCGCCGAAGATGCCGAGAGGCCGCGCACCGACAATCTCGGTGATGTGGCCCGGCTCCATGGAAAAGTTGTCGAAGAAGGGCGGCTCCTGGATGTAGGTGCTCTTCGCGTTCCAGGCGTAGGTCTCGCCAGTCGAGCCGGGGATGTTGTTCCAGGCCGGATTCTGCTCGGCGAAGTCGCTGTAGAGTTTGCGGAAGATTTCCGGCTTCAACGCGCCTTCCATCTCCGTTTTGATTTCCTGGAGCGTGGGCCAGATTTCCTTGAGGTAAACCGGCTTGCCGTCCTTGCCGATACCGAGCGGCTCGGTGTTGAGATCGATGTCGACCTTGCCCGCGAGCGCGAAGGCGACGACGAGTGGCGGCGACATGAGGAAGTTCGCCTTGATGCTGGGATGCACGCGGGCCTCGAAGTTGCGATTGCCGGAGAGAACGCTGGCCGCGACCAGGTCGCTCTTGGTGATGGCCTCGTCGATGATCGGGTTGAGCGGACCCGAATTGCCGATGCAGGTCGTGCAGCCGTAGCCGACGATCTGGAACCCGAGCTTGTCGAGATAAGGCTGCAGGCCGGTCTTGTCAAAATAATCGCTGACCACGCGCGAGCCAGGCGCGAGCGATGTCTTCACCGCCGCGTTGACGGTGAGTCCTTTTTCGACCGCCTTCTTGGCGAGCAAGCCCGCCGCGAGCATGACGGACGGATTGCTCGTGTTGGTGCAACTCGTGATCGCCGCGATGAGCACGCTGCCGTGTTTGAGATCGACGTCGGTCGCAGGATGCTTGCCGTTCAGAGTCACCGTCACATGCGCGTCGCGCTTGTCCTTTTTGTCGAATCCATTTTCCTTGACCGGCTTGTCGAGGGCGCCGAGGAACTTCGACTTCAAGTCGGGTAGCGCGATGCGGTCCTGAGGACGCTTCGGCCCGGCCACGCTGGGCGTGACATCCGCGAGATTGAGTTCGAGGTCGGAGCTGTAGATGATGCCGTCGGCCTTGGTCGGGATGCCAAAAAGTTTCTGCGCCTTGAAGTAGGTCTCGAACGCCTCGACCTGCTCCTTCGTGCGGCCGGTCGCCTTGAGATAATTGACCGATTCGGCATCGACCGGGAAGTAGCCCATGGTCGCGCCATATTCTGGCGCCATGTTGGCGATGGTCGCGCGGTCGGGCAGCGGCAGCGACGCCGCGCCTGGGCCGTAAAACTCGACGAATTTGCCGACGACCTTCTGCTTGCGCAGCATCTCAGTGACGTGGAGCGCGAGGTCGGTCGCGGTGACGCCTTCGCGCAGCCCGCCGGTCATGTGGACGCCGACGACTTCGGGCGTAAGGAAGTAAACCGGCTGGCCCAACATGCCCGCCTCGGCCTCAATGCCGCCGACGCCCCAGCCGACAATGCCGAGGCCGTTGATCATGGTCGTGTGCGAATCGGTGCCAACAAGGGTGTCGGGATAATAAACCGTCTCGCCATCGAACTTGGCGGAGAGCACACCCTTGGCGAGGTACTCGAGATTGACCTGGTGGACGATGCCGATGCCGGGCGGCACGACCTTGAAGGTCTCGAACGCCTGCTGGCCCCACTTGAGGAATTCGTAGCGTTCGCGGTTGCGCGTGAACTCGAATTCAAGATTGCGGACCATCGCGTCAGCCGAGCCGGCGACGTCGACCTGCACGGAGTGGTCGACGACGAGATCGACCGGCACGAGCGGCTCGATGAGCTTGGGATTTTTCTTCAGCTTCTCGACCGCGTGGCGCATCGCGGCCAGATCGACCAGGAGCGGGACGCCGGTGAAGTCCTGCAAAACGATGCGCGCGACGACGAAGGGAATCTCGTCCGAGACGGGCGCTTTGGCGTTCCAGTTGGCCAGCGTGCGGATGTCGTTTTCGCTGACCCGTTTTCCATCAAAGTTACGCAGCACCGCCTCGAGGACGATGCGGATACTCACGGGCAATTTCGAGACCGGCCCGACCCCCGCTTCCTCGAGGGCTGGGAGAGAATAGTATGTTACTTTTTGACCAGACTGCGTGGTTGTGGATCGAAGGGAGTTGAAAAGCGTGTGAAGAGGCATATATTTGGGGTGTGGTTAATATGCCGCGCTTGAAGCACGCTTCAAGCCGCAACCACCCCAAAATGGGTAACTTCGGTGGAAAATTTTACTCTTTCCGTAAGCCAAGGAGGGCCGAAAGCCCTGCCTCCGTCGCCAACTTGGCATTCTTTAGGCTCAGTTAAGGCTCGAACAAACAACCAGAAAGGAAATACGTCCTGATGAAAACAGCCGACTCGATGGTCGACTTCGTTCGAACTCACAAAAACGCGTTCCGCCTCGCGGACCAGCGTGTCACGAAAGTACAACAAAGCCGGTATGAACGCCGGAAAATCCGCGCTTTTCTCCGTCTTGGAGACTGGCTCGCGGAGGCCTGAGTCAGTGATCGGCTGAGGGCTGCCACCCGGCAGTCTTTGCCGTAATCGTCACGTTCCTGCCGGCGTACGCGGCAGGGGCTGACACGTCAGAGACATTATTTTCAGTGCAGCGCCATCCAGGGTTTTACGGTGGCCCAAGGGTCTTTTCCTCTTTTAAAAGGCATACATTACCGGTTTGCAATGTTGAGAGGCATATACCCCACGGTCTATTCTACTTCACCGCGGCAACTTCGGCTTCTTCCGTGAGCACATTCGCGCCGTGCTGGAGTTCAACCATGCGGCGGTAGGCACCGTCCGCGACGAGCATGAGTTCGTCGTGCGAGCCCGATTCGCGTACCGCGCCGTCGCGCAGCATGATGATGGTGTCGGCGTTGCGGATGGTGGAGAGGCGGTGGGCGATGACGAATCAGGTGCGGCCCTTCATCAATTCCTCGAGGGCCTGCTGCACGAGGCGCTCGCTTTCGGCGTCGAGCGCGCTGGTGGCTTCGTCGAGAATGAGGATGGAGGGATCCTTGAGCAACGCGCGCGCGATGGCGATACGCTGGCGCTGTCCGCCGGAGACCTTGACGCCGCGCTCGCCGACGAGCGTGTTGTAGCCTTCCGGAAAACCGGCGATGAATTCGTGAGCGTTCGCGCGGCGCGCGGCGCCCTCGATCTCCGCCTGCGATGCGCCCGGCTTGCCGTAAGCGATGTTCTCCGCGATCGATCCGCCGAAGAGGAGCACTTCCTGCGGCACGAGCGCCATCTGGCTGCGCAACTCGTGCAGGCCATATTCGGTGGCGGGCCGGCCGTCGAAAAGGATGGAACCGTGCTGTGGATCGTAGAAGCGAAGCAGGAGCGCGGCGATGGTCGACTTGCCCGCGCCGCTCGGCCCCACCAGCGCGACGACTTTTCCCGCCGTGGCCACAAAACTCAGGCTCTTGAGCACCTCGGATTCGGGGCGCGAGGGATAGGCGAAGGAGACGCGGTCGAACTCGACGTCGCCGCGGAAGCGCGCCACGCGGGTCACCACTTCCAGCGGCTCGGCCGGTTCGTTGAGCAGCTCGCGCACGCGCTGGGTCGCGCCGATGGAACGCTGAAGGTTGCTGTAAAGATCGGCGAAGCTGCCAATCGAGCCGCCGATAAAGATGGTGTAAAACGTGAACGCGAAAAGCGTGCCGGGCTTGAGCGAGCCGTCGAGCAGAAGTGACGTGCCATACCAGAGGACGATGGTGATGGCGGTGAAGATCGCGAAGATGATGAAGGCGACCAGCATGGCGCGGGCCTTCGCGCCGTTGAGCACCGAGCCGAGGAAGACCATGATGCGCGCCTCATACCGTTTCTGCTCGAACACTTCGTTGCAGAAGGCCTTGACGTTGGCGATGCCCTGGAACGCCTCCGAGACGATGTTGGCCGACTGCGCCAGCTCGTCCTGCGTGACGCGCGAGCGCTTGCCCACCATGCGGCCGATCAGGATGGCACCGATGATCGTAGGCGGAAAACAGAGGAGCATGACGCCGGTCAGCCGCGGCGAGAAGTAGAACAACATCGCCATGCTCCCAAGCATGATGATGGTCTGCCGCAGAAATTGCGGGATGGCCATGATGAAGGCGTCCTGCAACTGGGTCAGGTCCGCGAAAATCCGGCTGGTCAGTTCGCCCACCTGCCGCTGGCTGAAGAAAGTCATGGGCATTTCGGTGAGATGGCCGAAGAGCGACTTGCGCAGATCGGAGAGACCGAATTCACCGACGGTGTTGAAGAGAAGCGACTGGAAATAAGACATGATGGCCTGGGTCAGGAGAATCGCGGCCATGAGGCAGGCGGTCTGAAACGCCTCGCCTTGATTTTTGCTGTCGATGAGAACCTTGGCCAGCGCGGGGAAGAAGATCCCGAGCGCGCTGGAGCCGATCAGCATGACCAGACCCACGCTCAGCTTGCCGCGGTACGGGCGCAGGTAGGTGTAGAGACCAAACATCTGCCCAAGCGTCTCGCGCGTGACTTTGACCTTGGGCGGTGTGTTCGGTGATTCGGGTTCGGATTTACGTGGCATGGCAGCCCTGAAAGCTAGCGGGTTATCCAGCGAATGCCAAGTGGAGGTATGCGAGGTTCATGACAAAACCTAAGAACGCCTAACGTCAGCAGGCTTCTATGGACGAACCTACTTCGGTAAACACAACTCGCGCAATAGCTGAGCTAGTTGGGCCTTGTCCATCCGCCTTTCCGCAATCGCAATCATCGCCTCGTATAACGGCATGGAATCGAAATCCGTCGAAACGGCATTCAGCTCAAGGAACAGGAATGCAGCCGCCACACCCGTGCGCTTGTTGCCATCGAAGCAAGCTTGAGCTTGGGCAATGTGGTAGGCATAGGCGGCGGCGATGTCGAAGAGGTCGCCATTGGTATAGAAATAGGTATGGCGCGGTTGAGCAATCGCGCTCTCAAACAGACCTCGATCCCGCACGCCCTGCGTTCCTCCGAAGCGGGAGATCGACTTTTGATGAAGACGTTCGACTTGCTCGAAAGTCAAAAAGACCGGCTCGCTCACAAGGCCAGCTTGCGCATGAGTTCCGAATGACGATCGAGGATGCGATCTGAGATTGCCTCGACTTGAGTGTCGTCCGCCTTACGAGTGCCTTCCCCCGTGTTCAGTTGACGCAAGAATTCGGCTACCTGCCCGCGTTCTTCGGGGGTCATTATCTTGATTTCATCCATGACCTGACGTGCCGTCATGTTGTTATATTGGCACAATACCCGCCGAGGGACAAGCCGCTCCGTCCAAGACAATCGCTCGCTATTTCGTCTCCGCCGGCGGGGTGTCGCTTACGCAGCGGAAGCCGATTTTAAAATCGCGAGTAAGAGGCGAGTTCCGAAGGTTGCGATACGATAGCTCCGCAAACGAGCTTCCGTTCGTCTTGAAATTGGCGCCGCGAACCACCGCCACTTTTTCCGAGGCGATGCTGCCGGAGGCGATGGTATCCGTCCATTCGCTGACGTTGCCATCCATACCGTAAACACCGTAGTAACTCTTGTCGTCAGGCATCTGGTCCACGATTTGATAAATGTGAACGGGAACCTTGTAAACGTCCTGGCCCGCCATTGGCACTGAGTTGTTGGCCTTTTGCGCGAAATCATTTCCCCAAGGAAAGAGATTACCGACCGGGCCCCGCGCCGCCATTTCCCATTCCTCTTCGGTGGGCAGCCGTTTGCCCGCCCACTTGGCGTAGGCCTGGGCGTCGTACCAATCGACGTTGAACACCGGGTCATCCAGGGTGAGCAAAATGCCGTCATAGGGCTCGCGGTACCGGATACACTTAAAAATATTATCCCAATCCTTGGGCTCGTGATCCGTCGCCTTGTCCGCAGGCTGCGAGGGATGTCGCCAGGCAGTGTCGTTACCGGCCTTGCGCACCGCCTTGAGGAACTTGAGATATTGGCCGAACGTCACCTCGTACTTATCGATGTAGAACGTGTGATCCATCGTGGTGGGCGTCATCTGGTAGATATAGGGTCCGGCCGGGATCGGGATCATGTCATTGAACTCCCGGGAGGGAGGATCGAGCCGCATGTAGATAACGGTCATGACCGTTATGACGATGGCGCAGAAAGCACCCGCCATATAATAAAGGCTGCGCTTTTGCTTGCGGCGCTCGACCTTGATGGCCTGCCGCGCGACGACGTGCTCCTCGGTGACGGCGATTTCGCGCTCCGGTGCCAGGTTATTGTCGATCGATTGCGCCTCGTTCACGACCTGCGCCAGAGGGACCGGGCCGGCGCGAAGTTTCGTGAGCAGATTGCGCACGCCCTCGGGCACCTGGTCGGGCGAAGGAAGAAGCGCTTCCACGGCGTGGCCGAGGGCGGAGAGGTCCGACATGCCGGGCGGCGTCGCGGGCTGGGTGGGGTCGACACAATTGGCCACCTTGATGACTCCCTGCGGCGAAACCGTCACATCGGTGGCCCCGACCGTCGTGTGCGGATAATCATTCGCGTCCCAAAAAATCACCACGCTCCCGACGATGTGGATGATCTGCGCGGCCAGACGCGGGTCGATGAGCTGGCCCGCGGCAGCCATTTCCGACAGGTTCGGCATGTCCCATTTTTCGCGACAAAAGAAATCGCGCCCGAGGTAGGCGCCGGCCTGATAAACGGCCTGAACGTTGGGATGCACGGCGCGCGCCATCATCGCCGCGCTGCTGCGGAACTTGCCGGCGTCCTCAGGCGTAGCCCAGGAATGGCAGATCGTGATGAATATGGCTCGTTTCACGCCGGTGTCGTAGGCGGCGTAGCAATCACCCCAGCGATCGGGCGGATGCTTCTTTCCGAGGCGGAACGGCGGAAACTCGTGGCCCTCCAGCGTGACGAGCGCGTCCTGGCAGGTGCCGGCAAAGGTCGGTTCGTCCAGGGGCGTGTTGAAAATCGACAGGCCCAGGGTGTAATCGCCGAAATTCGCGAGATTGTAATTCGTGACGATAATCACGCGCACGTGGCGGAACTTGGCGCGGATCGCCGAGAGAAAACCGAGGCCGTCGCCATCCTCGAAGTAAAGCTCGCAGATGCAGAGATCGAGATCCTTGTACTGGTCGAGGGCGCTGATACCTTCCTGCGGGGAGGCCACACCGCCGACCAGGGCATCGGGCGTTCCGACCAGAATCAACTGGCCGATGCGTTCCCGGAGAGCGGCATCAGATTGGACAATCAAGACGGTTGCGCTCATGAAATGAGTCTTGATCCTGCGCTAAAAATTCGCGGCTGCCAATGGCGATTCTTGGTTTTGCGGGATGAGGCTATGCGCAGGGTTTGACAAGCCTGCCGTAACTTTCCAACACTACCCGCTATGTTAATCAACGCCAACGATCGGATTCTTTTTACAGGAGATAGCATCACAGACTGCGGCCGCATCCGCGAAAACCCCGAGGACCTCGGCCCCGGTTATCCGGGCCTGACCGGCGCCCATCTGAAAGCCCGCCTTGCCACTCCGGAACTGAAGATTTTTAACCGCGGCATCGGGGGCAACCGCGCTTGCGATCTGCTCGCGCGCGTCGAAGCCGACTTGCTCGCGCTGAAGCCAACCGTGGTCTCCATCCTCATCGGGATCAACGACACCTGGCGCCGCTTCGACAACAACGACGCAACCGACGCGACCGCCTTCGAGCGCGACTACCGCGCCCTCCTCGAAAGCATCGCGAAAAATCTCCAGGCCCGCGTCGTTCTACTCGAGCCATTTTTGCTGCATGTCCCGGCGGACCGTTATGCCTGGCGTGAAGACCTGAACCCGAAGATCGACGTGACGCGCAAGCTCGCCGTCGAATACGGCGCGGAGCTGCTGCCGCTCGACGGCCTTTTCGCCCAGGCCGCGACCCTGGCGCCAGCCGGTTACTGGGCCGCCGACGGCGTCCATCCCACACCCGCCGGCCACGCCCTCATCGCCGAGACTTGGCTGGAGAACGCCGGTTTGGCTTAAGCGCCTGCTTCGGAACAGCATCTTGACAGCAGAAGACATGCTGTCATGATAGCAACATGCGCACCACCGTGACTCTCGACCCCGATGTGGTGCGTTTGTTAAAAAATGAGGCCCACAAGCGAGGCGCAAGTTTCAAGGTCGCTCTCAATGAAGCCGTGCGGAAGGCTTTTCGACCCGGGCCTCGCTCCACGGTGAAACGGAAGCGATTCGTCGTCAAGTCGCACTCCATGGGCCTCAAGCCTGGAATCGACTACACGAAAGCGAACAAGCTCGCTGACGATATGGAGATTGATGGTTTTCTTGAGAACGATAAACGGTTGCGGGAGCAATTGTCGTGATTCTTCCCGACACCAATCTCCTTATTTACGCATATAACAAGGACGATCCGCGATGCCGCGACAGCGCGCTTTGGTGGTCAGAATGTCTGTCCGGATCGGAACCGGTAGTTCTTTGTTTCTTAACGCTCTTTGCTTTTGTGCGAATAACCACCAGCGCGCGAGCATTTCCCCGACCGCTGACTGTAAAGGCGGTTTCAGACCATATCACGGAATGGCTTGAACAACCCAATGTGCAAGTTGTGGAGATGGAAACGGGCGATATCATGACAGCGCTTGACCTCCTGCGTAGAGTGGGAACCGCAGGCAACCTGACCACTGACGCGCAAATAGCCGCGATCTCGCTGCGACTCGGCGCAACCATCCACACGGCCGACTCGGATTACTCGCGCTTCCCCGAGGTTCGGTGGCACAATCCTCTGGTTTCGAGGCATTAGTCTGCAATCCAACGTGGCTGACGAGGCAGGCGCATGACATTGCCGTTAATCAACTCACCCGCTGGAGGAACGCGTCGAAGAGCGGCCGGTAAATCACATCGCGTTCCGGGTGATATTGCACGCCCAGGCAGAACGGATAATTCCGCAGCCGCACCTGCTCGATGATGTCATCCACCGCGTGCCATGCCTCGACCTCGAGACCGTCGCCGAGTTTTCCAATCGCCTGGTGATGCGAGCTGTTCACGAGCGGAATGCGCAGTTCGGCCGTGGTCGCGTACCGCAGCTCCTGCACATTCCCATATTTCTGTTCCGGCAGATTATGCCCCGGAATATCGAGCAGCAACGTGCCGCCCAGCGCGACATTGAGCACCTGGTGCCCCCGGCAAATCGCGAAGACAGGCAGGCCGCGGCCCAGCGCCTTGTGAACAACGGAAAACTCCCACTTGTCGCGGGCCACGTCCAAATCGCGAATCACCGATGGATCGGGAACAGGCTGATCGAGAAAATCCGCGGAGACGTCGCCCCCCCCCGTCAAAAGCAAGCCGCCCACGTCGTCCCAAGGGACCTCCGCAACCCGGGCGTTCCATAACTGGAAGTGAGTGCCTCCGAAAATCTCATCAAAATGCTGGTTGCGGTCCTTCTCAATCCAGGTGGCGATATTCTTCTGCTTCATGCGTGAATCTCACCGATAGGGTTCCACACCACAGGGCAAATGCAATTCGCGCCACCGATGCGAATAAAGAACCCCGCCGCAGATGGACACGGCCCCCTACTGCCCTGCGCAGGAGTCAAAACGTCTGCTCCTTTTCCTTGAACAGGAGATTAAACGTCGTCAGCGAGCCGTACGATTTGGTGATGTAGTACTGCAACTCCACCCGCTCCGCATCGTTCAGCTTC
>Ga0302319_10021448_pt1 | contig 11635 bp, 8 predicted proteins | sample Bog_T0_2_FD_203319 | JGI IMG/M metagenome (GOLD analysis project Ga0302319, IMG submission 203319) | Peat permafrost microbial communities from Stordalen Mire near Abisko, Sweden - Bog_T0_2 | ecosystem: Environmental > Terrestrial > Soil > Wetlands > Peat | place: Sweden: Abisko, Stordalen Mire...
TTTTTGTTTCGGTGTACCATGGGCGAAGTTCAAGTCCCGCCTCAGTTGGCGCATTGGGAGGGGACACCATGCTTCGCCCTCGCGGTTTACCTAGCCTTCAGTCTTTCTGGCTTCTGCTACTGTTGTTCGGGGCTTTTTTTGAATCTTCGGCGCAGCTTCAGACCGGCAATATCCATGTCTATGTGACGTATCCGGACGACCGTGCGCCCACCATTCAACTGAAGGTCGCGCTCATCGGAAACGGAAATCAGGTGGGCGAGACTTATACGGACGACCACGGACTCGCTCAGTTCTTGAATGTCGCCATCGGCAGCTATCAGGTTTCAATTACCGGTGACGGGATTCAATCCACTCTTAGCGACGTGTTTGATGTTGACGCCCGGCGCGTAGCGCAATCAGTGTTCGTCCGAGTACGGCCGAGTAAGGACGAGCAAAGCAATGCCGGTCCGGGCGGTAGTTCTGCGGTGGCGGCAGGTGATCTGAAAATCCCTAAGAATGCGAGCCAGGAGTTTGATAAAGCCACGCAGTTCATCGCCAAAGAGCAGTGGCAGAAGGCCATTGAGCGGCTGAATCGGGCGGTGGCGCTTTATCCTGGATACGCGCAGGCTTATAACAATTTGGGAGTGGTCTACGCGCGGCTGGGGGATACGGATAAGGAAAAAGAGGCTTTGCAAAAGGCGATCGCGGCCAACAGCCGCTTCGCGCCGGCGCTGGTGAATTTGGCGCGAATGGAAATGAAGACGCACGACTTTGTTGCGGCCGATGGGCACTTGCAGCAAGCCACATCGGCCAATCCCACCGATGTACGCACAATTGTCCTGCTGGCGCAGGTGCAGCTCATGGAGGCGCATTACGAAGATGCGATTGCCAGCGCGCGCAAAGTACACTCCATGGCGCATGAGTCGTATGCGCAGGTTCATTACGTTGCGGCGCGGGCTTGCGAAAGATTGAACCGGCTAGGGGATGCCATTAGCGAACTGAAACTTTTCTTGTCCGAAGAGCCCTCCGGCGACCGGGCCAGCGCTGCCCGGCAGGAGATGGCGGCTATTCAGAAGGTGTGGCCGCCGAGTCGATGACTGAAGTGGAATCTTAATCGGAGGCTATGATCTCGGCTGCGGCTGGTTGATCTGCCGGTTCGTCAGTGCGAGGGCGGCGAGCGGCCCGATTGGAGGGCAGGCCGGCGTCGCGAATCTTATAGAGCAGGGCGCGATAGCTGATGTTCAGTGCGCGGGCCGCCTGCTTACGATTCCAGTGATGATGCTGCAGCACCTTAAGGATAATCTTGCGTTCGAGTTCGCGGACGGCCTGGCTGGTGATCTTCTTGAGCGAAATGGGTCCGTCGACGGAGATGTCGGCGCTGAAGAAATCAATTGGGCGCGGACGCAGTTCGCTGGCGATAGTTTCTTCGCTGCCCAGGATGACGTAGCGCTTGATGAGATTTTCCAGCTCGCGGATGTTTCCCGGCCAATGATACTTGCGCAGAGAATTCATCAACTCGATTGAAAGTGGCTTGGCGCGGGAATTGAACTTGCGATTGTAGGATTCGAGGAAATAGACGACCAGGCCGGCGAGATCGGAAGCGCGCTCGCGCAGCGGCGGCATGTAAAGATTGACCACGTTGATGCGATAGAAAAGATCGGCGCGGAAACTACCGCTGGCGATCTCTTCTTCCAGATTTCGATTGGTGGCGCAAACCACGCGAACTTCTACTTTCTTGTCCTCCTGAGCCCCGATGCGGCAGAATTGGCCGTCCTGCAGAAGCTGCAGGAGTTTCGATTGCAGGCTCATATCGAGTTCGGAGATTTCATCCAGAAACAAAGTGCCGCGGTGCGCCATTTCGACACGGCCGGGCTTGGTGCCAAAGGCGCCGGTGAAGGCTCCCTTCTCGTAGCCGAAAAGTTCGCTCTCCAGCAGAGTGCCTGGAATAGCGGGGCAATTCACTTTTACCCAAGGGCCGCTCTTCCACGGAGAAGCAGCGTGAATCATGCGAGCAATAATGTCTTTCCCAGTGCCGCTCTCTCCGTGGATCAGGACAGGGACATTGGCGGCAGCTATCTTTGTCAGGCGCTCGCGCAGAGCACGCATGGCTTCGGTGCCCCCGAATACAACCGCCTCGGGTGGCATCTCGCCTAAAGGTTGAACGAGTGAGCTGACTGAATTTGCCGTGTTCATAGGGCTCTACCGGTTCTTAGTCGCACGCCCTCGCAGTGGAATGCTTCCCGAGAACCCAAAAGGGGAGGAGGAATTCGTGTTGTAAGGCTAGCTTATCTACTTGATGAAAAGCAACTTACCAAAGACGTGCGGGAGCCTGCGCCTGGTAATCAGCAAAGTTTTCGGGAGCACAGCGGTCAAATGCCAGAGTTAGACTTCTTGTACAAGAGCGGTGTGCTTTCTTGGCTGGGCTTTGAGTTTTGGCCGAGAATCAAGCAAGGGGCGCGAGAACTTTAGACCGATAAGACTGTAAGTGTGCCCGTGCTCGATGCGCAACACCTTACCCTGCAAGTTGCGGGCTGCTGTGGGCAAATCGGCGAGGGCGGCTAGCGGTGCGCTTGGAATCTCCAGGGAAATGTCGGCCAAAGAGGGAATGGCGCGGCGCAGCGCGACAAGCATGCCACCAGCCGAAACGTTAAGCGCGGTGGCAAATTCCAAGAACTCTTTGTTTTGGTCCTGCTCAACCAAGCCCCGAACAAAAACAGGTATAGCCAGCCCTAACCGTGGCCAACGCCGACGTTCTGCTGGAGCCTTGACGATCACGCACACCCCTTTTTTGACAAACTTCGCACTATCAAAGCACCTGAGGGGCCAAAGACTGGTGAAAGAGGGTGGGCTGACCTCAAAGACCGGGGAAAACCCGCTTTAAGCGGCTGTATTCGGTACCCGAATGGGCAGAAGGCAGGTAAATCAGTTTCTTTCTATCACGTTCTGTGGAGGCTCGAGTCCTGTTCGCCACTGTTCCCGCAAGGTCGCCACGGGGCTTGGAGTGCAAGATTTTGCTACACTTGGGTAATCAGGTTTCATTTTTCGTTGACAATGAAAAGTAACGTGGCATACGATTTTTGTAAGGCACTCTTCCCATTGAAGATTGCGTCCCCCCTGTCTGTGATGGACCGCAGCACTCCTTATGGCCACCTCGCAAAAGAATATGTGCGTTCCCGAAACGGGTGTGGGAGTGATGGCTGCGCCTGCGTCCCAGGGTCTTGCAACGGGGATGCCCAGCGCGGCTGACCTTCCCCAGGCCTATTCGGAACTGCAACAACGATTCCAGCGCACCACCAACGCTCTCGGCTCTGCCGCTCACGATCTGAAAACGCCTTTGGCGATTATGAACGGCTACGTGGAGCTTTTGCAGAGCGAGAAACTGGGCCCCATCAGCGATCGTCAGCGGGAAGTATTGCGCGACATGCAGGCTAGCGGGAAACGGCTCCAGCAATTCATTCAGGACTTTCTCACCTACAGTGCGCTTGAAACCGGCGGACTGAAGATGCAGTTCGTTTTAGGAAACGTCAACGAATGCCTTTCTGAGGTCTGCCGCCTGTGGTCGCTGCGTTTTCAGGAAAAAGGGCTAGCGCTGTACTTTCTGGCGAATGACAAGTTGCCCGAGTTCGAGTTTGATCTTCCCAAACTGGAACGAGTCATCTCCAACCTTTTGGAGAACTCTTTCAAGTTTGTTCCGCCCGGAGGCACAGTTTGGTTGCACGCGGAACCTTACATGTGGGAGCGGCGCTCCACCTCGCAGCCTGCCGCTTCCGGGGAACGTCGCAGGCAGAGTAATCTGCAACCCAACTCGGTCAAGGTGAGCGTATCGGATACGGGTCCGGGAATACCGGCGGAGTTCCATCAGGAAGTCTTCGATGACTTCTTCCGCTTGCCCAGCAATGAAAGCCAGGAAGGCATGGGGCTCGGACTGGCCATCGTGCGGCGCCTGGTTGGGGGCATGGGGGGTAAGGTTTGGGTGGAAAGCGATGCGGGTGCAGGGTGTAAGTTTTCGTTTCTCGTTCCCTATCAATTTTGCTCGACTACATCGGGCAAAGGAAAAAATCGATGACCGACACCGCGAAGATTCTTCTCGTGGACGACGAACCTGCCATGCTCCGGTACATCCGCACTTTGCTCGAGGTGGATAACTACAAAGTGGAGACGGCATCGACCGGAGAAGAAGCGCTGCAGCGAGTTGATAAGGGGATGGAGCCCGATCTGGTGTTGCTCGACGTATTGATGCCGGGGATCGACGGCCTGGAAACACTGGAGCAATTACGGAAGAAGCGTCCCGGGGCCAAGGTCGTGATGCTCTCCTGCGTCAGCGATACTAAGAAGGTCGTACAGGCGATGCGCCTCGGGGAACACGACTACCTCACGAAACCTTTTCAGAAAGCGGAACTCGATGCGGTGATTGACCAGTGCCTGAATCAGGGAAAAGGGCCGGTCAGCGGCGAAGTTGAGGAAGTTGCCGATGACGTGTTCTTCATCGCGGCCAGCCCGGCGATGCGCAAGATCCGGTCGCAGGCCGCATTGGTGGCCCACGTGGACATCCCCGTTCTTTTGCTGGGCGAGAGCGGCACCGGCAAGGAAGTGCTGGCGCGCCTGATTCACAAATTGTCGCCGCGGGCTCACCGCACATTTTTGAAGGTGAATTGTGCTGCGGTGCCCGCCGACCTGCTGGAAAGCGAATTGTTCGGTTACGAACCGGGCGCATTTACCGGCGCGACACACGCGAAACCGGGCAAGTTTGAACTGTGTAACAAGGGAACAATCCTGCTTGACGAAATCGGCGAGATGCCGCCGGCGCTGCAGGCCAAGTTGCTGCACGTCTTACAGGATCAGCAATTTTCCCGCCTCGGCAGCCGTACGGTGATCAAGGTGGACGTACGAATCCTCGCAGCAACCAACATCGATATTCCTCAGGCGTTGGCTACGAAGCGGCTGCGGGAGGATCTCTACTACCGGCTGAATGCATTCACCTTGCAACTGCCGCCGCTCCGCGAACGGAAGGAAGAGGTTCCAATCCTTTTGAGACACTTCATGACGCGGATGGCGGAACAATATGCGCGGCCTGAGCTTCCACTCTCGCCGGCGTTACTGGAGGCTTGTCAAAGGCATTCGTGGCCGGGCAATTTGCGGGAGCTGAATAATTTTCTGAAGCGGTATCTAATTCTGGGCGACGAACATCTGGCAGCTGCCGAACTGCAGCCGCGGCTGGACGGCGGAGGAGGCATCGGCGATGCGGCGGGCCGAGGCGGCGACTCCGGTGGAGGATTGAAGTCGCTGGCGCGAAGCGCCAAGGACGAGGCCGAAGGCGAAGCCATCCGGCAAGCGCTGGAACAGACCAATTGGAATCGCAAACAGGCCGCCGGGATTTTGCAGATCAGTTATAAGGCCTTGCTTTATAAAATTCGACAATATGGAATCGCTGAAGCGAAGAGCCATCACAAGCTTTCGGCTGGAGCCTAGCTCCCGGGGCAGATCGCAGCCTAGCTTGTGGGATGGCTCGCAGCATAGTTCCTAAAATCGGGGTTATTCTTCTTCCTCGGACTCGTCGCCTTCTAGGCTGCGCAAGCGGGCTTCGTGATCAAGAACAGGTTGCGAGACGGAACGAATATATTTCCCGAGCCGCCTCATTTGCTTCTCGTTGTCCTTGTGTAGCGGCGCCAGCAATTCGACGCTGCGCGTGAGGGCTTCCAGTCTTTCGTCGATGTTCATAGAACGATTTTATACGCACCCCCTGCGCATTGTCGAAGAATAATTATTGCGTACCCCCTACGAAGGTGGTAGGGTACGGATAAATGGCCACGAAGCGGGAAATCCGAGAATATTTCGCAAAATTCGGCAGAAAAGGCGGGAAAGCCACCGCTCAGAAACTCAGTGTTGAAGAGCGTATCGAATCCGCTCGCCACGCGGCTCAGGCTCGCTGGTCCAAGCAAAAGAAGTCCTCTCAGAAACCATAGCCCGCACGTTTGCCGACACTGCCTACTGCACCGTTAGATTGAATCCGTAACTTTGCGAAAACGACCCCGAAGTGGCAGTCACCGACAGCGTATATGTGCCGGCGGGAGTTCCACTCGTGGTGGGCTGCTCCTTCGCTTTGCTGCAGGCGGGCAGCGGCACGATGAATGCGAACAGAGTCAAAATCGCCAGCATGGTCAGCAGGCGATTCCGTCCGCGTTTGCCTCCTGCCAATCCCAATAAAGCCGCACCCGGGGCCAGCAGCCAAAGCGCATAGATCAGGCCGCGCCTTCGATTCGAACTAAGCGTGGTTACGGGGCGCGCTGTAGTGGTGAGATTGAGCACGCTGGTTTGATTGCCGGCGCTGTTCGAAGTGGTAAAAGTCAGGGTGGATGGAGTGAATCCGCAACTGGCGCCCGCTGGAATAGTCCCGCTGCAGGTCAGCGAGACGTTGTTCTCAAACACCGGAAGCGGCTGCACCAGCACAGAATAGACCCCGGTCGAGCCCGCGGTCACGGTCTGGCTGGACGGAGTGACGTGGATCGTATAGCTGGTCGCAGTGAACGACGCGGTCACAGAAGTGACGGTGCTTGTATTGTTCGCGTTAGTTGCGGAAACTGTAACCTGGCCACCACCCGCGACCGTGGGCGTCACGGCCAGCACAATCGTCGCTGTGGAACCCGCCTGCAGAGTGGGGATGAGGCAGGTCGAGGTGGTGCCAGTCGGAAGACTGCAAATGGTGCCGGCTCCAGCGGAGGCGCTGGTGAACGAAGCCACCGTTGTAGCAGAAACCTGGCCGGTCACTACGACGTTGGTGGCCAAATCCGGTCCGTTATTAATCACGGTAAAGGTGATAGAAACAGGATTTCCGACTCCTACCGTTGCAGAGGTCGGCGATATCACCGGACCAATGCAGGTGACGCACAAATCATTCGCCGGCCGCAACTCAACCGCGAATGCATCCATGGTTCCGTTGATCGCCGATTGGTACGCCCCTTGAGTTTGAAGATTGGGGGAAGTGGTATCGCCGGCGAAGTAAGTGTTGAGGTTGGTATCAACGGTAATGCTGGTCCCGCGGTCCGTCCCGCTGCCGCCGAAATACGTGGCGTACGAGCCCACCGTGCTGGTGCCCGAAGTTGTAACCGTATCGATGTGCGCGAAGAAAGCATTCTGGGTGCCGTTGAGCACAGACTGGAGGGCTCCGGGATTGGTAGTCGGGAAATCCACGAGCGGATTATTGACCCCAATTACGCCTGAACTGGTCGCGCCAGTGAGTAAAGCGCCACCGCCGGTATCCACGGCAACGGCCAAACCGCTGTCATTCCCAGTCCCGCCCAGGTAGGAAAAATAACTCAGGCCTACGGCGTTGGTTGAGGTGGTCGTAGTGGTGGTTCCTGTGGTTACGACCGGGTTCGACAATTTCGCCACATACGCGTCCGTATGGCTTGTGTCCGGGGTCGCCGAACACATTGTCGCCATCACTCCCGGCTGGTTCAGGCAGGGCTGAAATTCTCCAGCCCCGGTTGGAATATTGAAAGTTGGAGAGTTGGTGGTGCCCGTGATGTACACGTTGGAGGCGCCGGTATCGATCGTCAGCGCCGGGGCAGTGTCGTTGTTCGCGCCACCAAAGTAGGTCGAATAGAGCAACTGGGAAGCGCCGGTCTGCGCATTTGCGGGGCTCAGCTTGGCGACGAAACCATCCGTCGGGACCGGGCTCGCCGGGGTCATACAGGTCAGCGGATAAGTGATTTGAGTGGGCGGAGGCGTGTCCAAACATGGCTGGTACGCGTTCACAATGGGGAAGTCGGTTGAGTTCAGCGAGCTGCCCTGGCTTTGCTGGCCTGCATTGATGAAATTCGTGGTGCCGCTAAAATAAACGTTCCCCGTGGTATCGACCGCGATGCCGCCGGCCACGGCGATGGTTCCCGTGGTGCCACCGAAATAAGTGGAATAGGGCACGCTCGCGGTACCGGTGCTGGTGGTATTCACCTCAGTGACAAAAAACTGAACGCTGGCTTGGGGCGTGGCTTGAAACGGCGCGGGAAAATAGCTGGCCGGAAAAACAACCGAAGTGCTGGAAGCGTTACTGGAAGTAGTGGTGCCTACGATGAAGGCGTCGCCTTTGGTGTCGATGGCCAAGGCTCCAGCGCCGGCCGCGTCGCCCGCTACACCGGCTTGCAGGCCGTTTCCAGCCACATCGGTGCCGTTGCCGGAAAGGTATGTTGAATAGTTCAGCGAGGAAAGGGTCGGACCCAGGACACTAACGAACACATGCGATGTACCGGTACTGCCGGCCAGGGGGGCAGTCTGGTACGCGGCGCTAGTCGTAGGAAAATTCGTTGAGGTTGTTGTTCCCGTGACATATGCATTGCCGCTGCTGTCAACGGCCAGCCCGGCAGAAGTATCGGTTCCGCTCCCACCGAGATAAGTAACGCCCAGCAAGCCAGCTGCGCCTTCGGTTGGATTCAACTCCGCGACGAAAACATTTTCCGCGCCCGCCAGAGTGCCCTGATAAGGCGCCGCTCCCGTCGGTACAATTCCCGTTGACGAGGTTGTCGATCCCGCCAGATAGATGTTGCCGTTTCCGTTGACCGCAATCGTAGGATATTCCTCGGTATTGTTGCCTCCAAAGAAAGTGGAATAGTTGATGGTCGGGTCGATGACCAGTTCCCTTCCGCGATCATACTGGCCAATTTCGAAACCGACGCGGTTGGCGGCTCGCAGGACGAAGTGCCCTTCGACGGTCTGTTCCCTCCCGGCTTCAGTCTGATAGACGTGGGGAGCCTGCAAGCGAATGTCGGCGTCGGCGCCCTTCAGGACCAGGTCGCCAGCGTTCAATTCCAGCTTGGCGGCGCCATCGAACTGCAACTCGGCTTGCGACGGGTCGGCGCCGGGAGCGACCTTGAAGTCATATTCGAGGCGTCCCTGTTTTCCGTAGAAAACCAAATCGATTCCGGGATAAACGCTTTGATAGAGAACGCCCGCAAATTGTGGAATTCCGGTGTGCCAATTCTTGGGATCGTTGCCGATGAAATAATTGCTCTTTCCCGGCAGCGGATCGTTGCCGAGCGGAACCGCAGATGCATTCGCGCCAACCAGTTTCATGCCTACCGCGCGGCGCATCACTCGATTATGACCGGGCGCAGATGGCTGGATGGCTTGAACATCTAAAACCGCACCGGTCGGATCAAGGTAAAGACTGTAACCCGGGCCACGAGAGACGAATTTAACCGGAGAGGCTGCCTGGCCTTGGTTTCGTTCGAAGACCATTGGCAGTTGGCCGAGAATGGCGCGCGCGTCCAGCTTCGACTTTGGTTTCGATATGGAGGCAAAACTTCCAAGGGCCGTTGAAATCGGGAGATCGGAAGGCTGAGCCACGGCGTTTTGCGTGTAATGGGGGGAGGCCGGTCCGAGCATCACCGCCGCCGCCAACAGCAGAAGAAGACCTGCGCCGACGACCCGAACGCCCTTCATTCGAGGCTCCGAGCCCTTTCCCGACCACAACTCACGGCCATTTCCCATTACGCTTTTCCTCCGGTGCCTATCGTCTCTGAATCTGGTTTATGAATCGTTAGGTTATAGAGAGAGTATATCGACACGCGAACTCATACGCGGCGTCGGCGATACCGCCCGATGCTGACCTGTCATTTAGAAACTGGCGGAAAATAAACAACTACTTAAACATCTGGCGGATAGGCAAGTCAAGCCACGCTCGGTGCTGGTAGTGGCTGAAAGACCAAATTCAGCCACTACCTCGGTGCTCCCAGTAGTCTCTATGTCGCAAGGAGCACTCCCCGAACTGTCTGATGCGCCCGCAATTATCGAAAGATGCCGGAGGATGCAAGTAAAGTTAAGAAGGCTGATCTCTTGGCCGCCCGAAAATTGTCCAGTGAGACTCCATCAAGTGTTCCCGGAAATCCTGGACAAGGATGTTCCCTCCTTTGCGACCGCCTCCCGAAAAATAACTCACCGTTGCGTGCGCGCCTTCGTTTCGGTCACAGGTATTCGCACCACAGGGCTGCTTTGCAGCAGTGGCGGCTCAAACCGTCTTAAGAGTGCGCCACGACCGTGGTCCCGGCGAAGTCAAACTGCAAACGAACTTCGCGCAGGCCAGCGGCCCGCATGGCCCGGCGCAGCCGAGTTTTCTCTTCGGTATAGAACATCAGAAAGCCTCCGCCGCCCGCGCCAATGAGCTTACCGCCGCGCGCCCCGTTGGCTTTTGCGAGGTCATACAACTGATCGATCTCGTTGCTGCTCATGCCGGGCGATCGTTTCTTCTTATGCTCCCAATGCACATTCATCAAGTCAGCAAAGCCTTTCAAGTCCCCGGCCAACAAAGCGTCGCGGCTTTCCACGCCCAGTTGTTTGGTGAAGTGCAGATTCTCAATCATCTCAGAATTATTCTGCTTGGTTCTCGAGTCTTGATCGCGCAGAATATCGGAGGCATTCCGCGAGCTGCCGGTAAAAAACAAAAGCAGGTTGTCCTCAAGGTTAGCCAAAGTCTCTGCAGGGATTTTCAGAGGCTCGACGACCACTTGATTATCCGGCAGAAAGTTGAAGCACGTAATCCCGCCGTAGGCGGCGATGTATTGATCCTGTTTGCCGATGGGCTCGTGCAGCAACTCCAGTTCGATATGGCAAGCCTGCTCGGCGAGATCGCGCGGGGGCACAAATTCTCGCTTCAAAGTGTGCAGAGCGCTCAGCAGAGCGGTGGTGAAGCTGCCGGACGAACCCATTCCGGTTCCTGCGGGAATGTCGGAAAGGCTTACGATTTCAAGATAGGGCCCGCTGACGCCGGTCAACTTCAACGCCTCGCGGACGATGGGATGTTGAATCTGCTCCACCCGCTCCACATCCTCGAACTTGGAATATTTGATGATAATCCGGGGACGGAACGCTTCGTTGATCGTGATGTAAACGTAGCGGTTGATCGCGGCGGAGACCACGAAGCCCGTATACTGGCGATAGTAGGACGGAAGGTCCGTGCCTCCGCCGCCCAGGCAAATCCTTAATGGACTTCGGGTGATGATCATGGAAGTAATCCGCTGACTGCCACCGAAAAGCTAACCGAAGAGTATCTCAGACCAGCAGCATTCCCAAAAGCCGCCACTCGTTTTCTTGAACTTTATGAGGCATCAGCGAGGGAATCAGCTTGTGGTTAAATACACCCGTGCAACTATTCGGGGGAAGGTTCCGATCAACGTCCGGACTGTCGAAGAGCGTGCCTCCAAGACTGCTCCATTGAACCGGCACGATCGCGGTGATGTTTGGAGCTGGCAAACGCAGTGTAGAATGGCGAAGTCTTAAACTTTTTGGGCCTCCAGGATTCTGAATTAATTATGGGAAAATCGCTGCTGTTCGCGTGGTTCGTTATTAGTGTCGCCGCATCGTGTTATTCCCAAACCCTCGATGATTTTTCTCAAGGCGCGAATTCTCAAGGTATTAATTCTCAAGGCTCGACGTCGCAGGGGACGCAAGTAGACTGCAACGATCCAATGCAGGCGGGGAGCGCCCAGTGTAGTGGTGGTCAGAGGACAAACGTCGGGCAATCAAATTCGTCTTCCCAAACGCGCACGCCGGTGTTAACCAATCCCTCCGGATTTAGCTTAGACCAGTACACCCCCGCCCGGCCTCCGTTGAATCCCTCGCAGATCTGGCGTGCCCCGGGGCCCCCCCCCCCCCCCCCCCCCCCGGC
>Ga0302319_10021449_pt1 | contig 11635 bp, 8 predicted proteins | sample Bog_T0_2_FD_203319 | JGI IMG/M metagenome (GOLD analysis project Ga0302319, IMG submission 203319) | Peat permafrost microbial communities from Stordalen Mire near Abisko, Sweden - Bog_T0_2 | ecosystem: Environmental > Terrestrial > Soil > Wetlands > Peat | place: Sweden: Abisko, Stordalen Mire...
TGCTCATCCGCCAGCGCCGTCGGCCGGTCCGGATGGGGGTGCTGCTCGGCCTGTTGGCGGTGGCCCAGTTCTTCATCGGCACCGAGGTGCTGGTGATCATGGGGGTGACGGCGGCGGTCGGCATCGGCCTGGTCGTCCTCTACGCCGCGGTCGTCGACCGTCAGGTACTCCGCAGCCATGGCCGCCACGCCCTGGTCGGCCTGGGCGTGGCCGCCGGGGTGGCCGCGGTCCTCCTGGCCTATCCGGTGTGGTTCGCCCTCGACGGTCCGGCCCACCTGTCGGGGCTGGTGTGGCCGACCCTGCCGCCCGGCATCGACGGCATCCGCCTCGGGTCGCTCATCCACCTGGACGCCACTGTGGCATCGACCGCCAACGCCCGGCGGTTCGGCGGCTACCAGGGTGCATCCCTCCACCAGCCCCAGTACCTGGGACTCGGATGCATCATGGTGCTGACGGCCGGCACCGTGGTCTGGCGACGCGATCGACGGCTGTGGCTGTTCGGGGTCCTCGGCCTGGTGGCGGTGGCCCTCAGCCTGAGCGTGGTCGAGTTCGATGGCTGGGTCCCGTGGCGATGGTTGCGGAGCCTCCCGGTCGTCCAGAACGTGCTGCCGTACCGGTTCATGACCACCACCCTGCTGTGCTCGGCCGTGATGCTCGGCATCATCGTCGACCACTGCGACCGGTGGGTGCTCGACCGGGGCGCCGCCACCCGGTCCGAATCGTCGGGGAGGCGATGGCGACCGATCGTGGCCGGTGGCGTGGCGGCGGTGGTGGCGGTGGTGGCGCTGGTCCCCATGGCCGGCGCCGACACCGACGATCTGCCCCTCACCGCGGTGCCGGTCGTCCTCCCCGAATGGTTCACCACCGTGGCACCCCACCTGCCCCCCGGCCAGGTGATCCTCACCTACCCGAGCTCCTACGGCGGGTTCCAGTCGCTGCTGACCTGGCAGGCGGTGGACGGGTTCCGGTACGACGAGATGGAGGGCGGCGGTCCTGGCCAAGTGGGGGCACGTGCCGGTGCCGAGGAGATCGCCAACCGCGACCTCGGCCGTGCCTCCCTCCTCCTCGACCCGGCCATCGCCTACTCGCCGGGCACCATCGCCGCCGTCAGAGCGGCCATCTTCCACGCCGGGGTGACCCGCGTGGTCATCCCCGACCAGCCGGAGCTGCCCCTCTACGAACAGGGGTTCCATCCCTCCTACGCCGTCGGCCTGATGACGGCCGCCCTGGGGAGCGCTCCCCGGATGGAGGCGAGCGCGTGGGTCTGGACACCGTCAGCCTCGGTGCCGGCGCTGACGATCGCCCCTTCGGCGTTCACGTCGTGCGTCGGGCCACTCGCCCGGGCGCCCGGTGCGCCCGAAGCGGTACCGGACTGCCTGGTGGCAGCCGCCGGCTGACCCCGTCCCGACCCCGTCGTCGGGACGGTCGGACGTCGGCACGTGACCTCGGGTCCGGCGCCACTCCGGCGCCCGGGGAGGATGCTCGCACCGCCTCCTCCGGAGGGTCAGCGCAGAACCCGGTAGCGCAGGTACACCACTCCGTTGCCGAACCGGTGCTCCTCCAGCAGGTCCAGCTGGACGCCGACGTCTCCGAAGCACGCGGGCTTGCCACCGCCGAGGAGCACCGGATACACCAGGAGCTGGTACTCGTCGATCAGTCCGGTGTTGAACGCCTGCGCCGCCAGGATCGAGCCCCCGACGGTCAGATCGCCCGACGCGGCCGCCTTCAGGTCCCGGATCGATTCGGGGTCGAAGCGACCCTCGAGCCGGGCGTTGGCGGTCGTGACCTCCTGCAGCGTCGTCGAGTAGACGATCTTGTCGGCCGCTTGCCAGATGGTGGCGAAGTCGGCCCACAGCTCCGACCGGGCAGCCAGGGTGGGGTCGACCTCCCAGAGGGCCATCGTCTCGTAGAGGTGCCGGCCGTAGAGGTAGGTACCGATGGGACGCACCAGGTCGGTGATGAAGGCGAAGACCTCGTCGGAGGGTTCGGTCCAGTCGAACCGGCCCTGGGCGTCCTCGATGTAGCCGTCGAGGGACACATTCGCCACGAAGATCAGCTTGCCCATGCCGCTCCTCGGTCGCTCGGGTGACGGTGGCCGCCAGCCACTGTAAAGGTGGCGGTGCGTCCTCGACGACCGCCGTCGGACACGGTCGGACTCGAGTCTCGTCCCCCCGTGGCTCGACACCCGGGCCCGGCGGCGTGCTGCTCCGCGCACCGGCGATGTCGGTGGCGATGCGCCGGCGAGCGACTGTCCGCACGTCGGGGATGCATTGAACGGGGACCGGCATCCCTCTAGCCTCTCGACCGTGGCGGAATCGACCGGGCGGGACGACCGCCCCATGTCGGTACCGCCGCTTCCCCCCGCACCTCGGACCGTCAGATCGAAGGGCGAGTGGGCGGCGCGGCTGTTCGTTCCGCTGCTCGGTTCGACCTTGTGTCTGCTCATGACCCGTCGGGGCCCGCTCATCGGTCAAGATGCGGCTGCCTACCTGGGGGCTGCGAACAACCTGCTCCACGGGCGTGGGCTGACGACGCCATTTGATCTGAGCGGCAGCCAACTGTCACCCAGTCAGGTGTTCGCATTTCATGGCGCGGTGCCCCTGGTCCATTTTCCACCCCTCTATCCGTTGGTACTGGCAACGCTCTCCGCTCCCGGCTTCGACATGGCGAACGCCGCTCGGTGGCTCAACGCCGCGCTCTTGGGAGGAACGCTGCTGGTGTTCGAGCTGCTGGTGGCGCGACTCTCCACCTCGCGTCTGGTGCTGCCGATGTCAGCTGCGGCGTTGCTGTTGGCGGGTCCGGCGGTGTTCTTCCATCAAGATCTGCTTCTCATCACCACCGGCGTGGCGTCGGATCCTCTGCTCCTGTTCGTGTTTCTGCTCGGTGTGCTGCTCGTGGATCACTACCTGGAGCATCCCACCAGGGGCCTCTTCCTGGGCATGGTCGCCTGCGCCGCCTTGGCTCCCTGCATTCGGTACGCCGGCATAGGTTTTGTGCTGGCGGCATCGTTGGTGCTGGCCTGGTGGTCGCACCCCGAGCGTCACCGGCGTTGGTCATCGGCGCTCGTCGTGCTGCTGTCGGGGACCGTTCCCGTCGGGATCTGGTCACTGGTGGTGACGTACGTGATGCACGGCGAGTCGGTGCGATCGTTCGCCGTCCACCCGGTGCACGACCTCGTCCAAGGGATCGTGAATATCGGTTCGGGTTGGTTTCTGCCGGCATCCCTTGCGGATGGCGTGCGGTGGACCATCTTCGTGCTCCTCCTCCTGTTCACCGGATTCGCGGTACTGCGACTTCGCGGTCGGACGGACGCAGGCCCGGGCTTCGAACGGGTGGCGGCCGTGGCGGTCTTCGCCGGGGTGTACCTGGGCGTCGTGGTCATCACGCGCGAGTACCTGGACGCCACGACGCCGATTGACAATCGGATCCTGTTGCCGATGCTTCCGTTGCTGTATCTGTTGGTCATCGCCGGGCTGGCGTCGGAGTGCCGGAACCTCAGCTGGGGCCCGCTCCTGATCGGAGGACTCTGCCTGCTTCTGGCCGCCACCAATGTCAGACCGTCGCTCGCCCTGATCAACGAGGTTCCCCGCGGCACATCGGCCAACCCCGCCGTGATGCCCACCATGGATGCCATCGACCGCCTGCCGGCCGGAACGTTGATCGTCAGCGGCATACCAGATCTGATCTATACCGATACCGGGCGATCCTCGATCCGGGTTCCCGTGCGGACCGAAGGAACCACAGATCGTGCGAATCAGGAGTTCGAGCTGCAGCTCCGTCAGCTTGCGCACCTCCTCACCGACCACCACGGAGTCTGGGTGGTGATTCCCGGAGCGGCTTCGGATTTCGTTCCCACGGGTGCGACGGTCCAGGACCTGCGGCCCTTCGCCCACGTCCGTGTGCTCAGCGTGCTTCCGGGCGGAGGAACGATCTATGCCGTCACGGCCTGATGGTGGCATGACGTCGGCCCGACGCCGCTCGACGTTCTCCTTGCCGAGCCAGGCCGGTTCGCCTGCTCGTCGGGATCCCTGGCTCGGATCACTTGGCCCATCGACACGGTCCACGCACCTCCCGGGTCGGTCCCGAGTGCTTCAGACGTCGGACCTGGTGGTGTTCCTCAGGAGATGACTTGGCCGCTTGCCTGGGGCGGACGGTTCTGATGAAGTCGACCGATGGAGTTGGCGACAACCGGGCGAGCTCAGGGCAGGCAGTGCGTCACGATGGGCCGGACCTCGCAGCTACCGCCCCAATCCGGGACATACTCCTGATGCAGGCGCACCATGCGGGTCGCAACCTCGGTTGCCTGTTCCAGCGAAGGGGAATCGACGACTGCGAAGCCGTGGATCGGCAAACTTGCCTCGCTCTCGATGACGCCGCTCGGGGACAGCTCGACTCGCACCCCGTCTGGATGTGATGCAAGCCCCCCACTGACGGCGAAACCACCAGTCGTGAGTTCGTGCTCAACCAGATCAGTCATAGCGGATCGGAGCCCAGCCGGTGAAGTCGCCAGTGGATCCATCGTCACTGTCACCAAGAACTGCATCGGCTCTTCTCCTCCGGCTGTCCAACGGCGGGCCAAGCGGTACCCGTCAACCACTTTTTCACACGCCAGAATGTGCCGGTCGGCGACACCCGATGCGCCCCGCACCGAGGTCGGACTCGCCAGGCGGCGTGCGCGTCCGTTCTTCCCCGAACACGCAGCAGCCCGGGACGCAATGGCTGCGTCCCGGGCCGGCGAACTGCGATGGGATACCCCGATGACGGTCGGGCAAACGCCAGAGCCGCCGGAGATCCCGTCTATTCGGACAGGGTGATGGGCTGGTCGTCGTCCTCGAGTGCCTCGACGGCAGCCGGTAGCACTCCCGAGTCGGCATCGGCCTTGGCAGCGTTCTGAGCCGCCAGGTGGTCGCGGATGCGCTGGTCGATCTCCGCCATCAGCTGCGGGTTCTCGATGAGGAAGGTCTTGACGTTCTCCCGACCCTGTCCGAGCTGCTCCCCCTCGTAGGTGAACCAGGCGCCGGACTTCTTGACGAAGCCCAGCTCCACACCGACGTCGATCAGCGACCCCTCGCGGCTGATGCCCTTCCCGAAGGTGATGTCGAACTCGGCCTGCTTGAACGGCGGGGAGCACTTGTTCTTGACGACCTTGACCCGGGTCCGGTTCCCGACCTGGTCGGCACCGTCCTTGATGGTCTCGATCCGGCGGATGTCCAGACGCACCGACGAGTAGAACTTCAGGGCCCGGCCACCGGGAGTGACCTCCGGAGAGCCGTACATGACGCCGATCTTCTCGCGGAGCTGGTTGATGAAGATGGCGATGGTGCGCGACTTGGACAGGGTGCCGGTCAGCTTCCTGAGCGCCTGGGACATCAGACGGGCCTGGAGGCCGACGTGGGTGTCCCCCATCTCCCCTTCGATCTCCGCTCGGGGAGTCAGGGCCGCCACCGAGTCGATGACCAGCACGTCGAGGGCGCCCGACCGGATCAGCATGTCGGCGATCTCCAGCGCCTGCTCGCCGGTGTCGGGCTGCGAGATGAGCAGGTCGTCGATGTTGACGCCGATGGCCTTGGCGTACACCGGGTCCATGGCGTGCTCGGCGTCGATGTAGGCGCAGATACCGCCGTTCCGCTGCGCCTCGGCCACCGCATGCATGGCCAGGGTCGACTTGCCCGACGACTCGGGACCGAAGATCTCCACGATGCGGCCCCGGGGGAGGCCCCCGATGCCGAGGGCCAGGTCGAGGGCCAACGCCCCGGTGGGGATGGATTCGATGTTCATGTGGAGGTTCTCACCCATCCGCATGACCGACCCCTTGCCGAACTGCTTCTCGATCTGACCTAACGCCATGTCGAGTGCCTTGTCTCGCTCCATGTCCTTCACTCCTCACTACGTTCGTTCGATTGACCGGGCCGACCCTACGGAGGGGGTGTGACACACGGCGTGGGGTCCCGGGAGGGGCCGATGGTTTCGCCGTCCGGGCCACTGTAGACCCGAACGCATGTTCGATGGTGGACCGTCGGACCCCCGGATGTCAAGGGGAGACGCCCGGACCAGCCCTACCTGGGATCACCCCGAGACGGGGAGGTGCGGGAGTAGCCTGACCGCTCGATGGCCGACGAAACGACCCCCACCCCGCCCGCCGGAACCCCTGCAGTGGGTGGAGGCGGGGCGAGCTCCGGGCCATCACGCCAGGAGCTTCGACAGCAGTCCTCGGCCGGCGGGCGCCGGGGGCCTGGGGCCTGGCTCTACATCCTGATCGCCGTGGGTGTCCTGCTGATCGCCGGTGTGGTGGCGCTCATCGCCACGTCGGGGAACAAGACGGCATCGGTCGCGCCGCCGGCGCCGGTGAAGGCCACCACCACCACCGCTCCGGCGCCCGTCTGCCCGCTCACCGGCGAGCCAGCCCCCAATGGCACCGTCCCCGCCCGTCCCGCCCTCGGCATCAAGATCGGCAACTACCCCGGTGACCGACCGTCGGCCGGTCTCAACCAGGCCGACATCGTCTTCGAGGAGCCGGTGGAGGGTGCCATTACCCGCCTGCTGGCGGTCTTCCACTGCCAGAGCCCATCACTGGTCGGCGATATCCGGTCAGCCCGCCAGCCCGACGCCGGCATCATGGCCCAGCTGTCCAACCCGCTGTTGGTGCACGCCGGCGGCATCGACCCGGTGATCGCCCTCTTGAAGGCGTCGCCGTTGATCGACGAGAACCTGTACTCGGGGGGCAACGGCTCGGCCATCCTCATGCAGCCGGGTCGCCAGGCACCGTATTCGACGTTCGTCAACACCTCCACGCTCTGGGCCCTCGACCCCAGCGACACCACGCCTCCGGCCCCCATCTTCCAGTACACCGCCGCCCCCCCGGCCGGCACCGTCGCCGGGTCCGGAGCCAGCGTCCACATCCCGTTCTCGGCCACCTCCGACGTCACCTGGACGTGGAGCCCATCGACCGGGACCTACCTCCGTTCCTACTCCGGACAGCCGGACATCCTCATCGGTGGAGCCCAGACGGCCGCCACCAACGTGGTGGTGATGACGGTACAGACCGCCAACGGGACCTGGGTGGAGAACGAGGAGGGCGGTCATGAGGTGCTGGTCACCTCGACCGGGGCCGGACCACTGGTGGTACTCCGTGACGGTGCCGCCATCAGCGGCACCTGGAGCCGGCCGTCATTGACCAGCCCTGCCACCTTGACCTCCTCGGGAGGGACCGCCATCACCCTGCACCCGGGCAACACCTGGGTCGAGCTGGTCCCCGCCGGCGTCACCGTCACCCCGGCGGCGGCCACACCGGCGGCGGCCACCTCCTCATCCACCACGACCACCACCACCCCGTAGGAGCGCCCGGGAAGCCGGGGTCGTCGCTGGTAGCTTCGATCGGCGTGGACGGCGACCGCGCGACAGCGCCCGCATGGGGCCGGGGCCCTCGATCGCGCTCAGCAGTGGCCGTCGTCGGCGTGTGCATCGCCATGGTCGCCGGGGTCACAGTGACCGCCCAGGCCGTGGCCGGCACCCGGACGGTGAGTGCCCAACTGCACGCCACCGCCGAGCACGACGCCCAGCTCGACGACGCCTTCTATGCCTGCATCGACACCCAAGCCCGGAGCCTGGTCTCGCCGGGCCAGTCAGTGACCCTCGGCCCCACCAACCTGAGCGATCTGGTCACGCTGCTGAAGGCAGTGGGGAGCTGGGTGACGGTCGCCGACCCGCCGTCGAGCGCCTCGGCCGTCCTGTCGCTCCGCCCGGTACACGGCCACGGTGCCTGCCTCGGCACCGTGGTGGTCGCCACCTATCCCTCGTCGCACGGTGGTACCCGGACCCGGGTCGGCACCGGCGCCTCGGTGCCAGGCACCGGACCACCCCCGGCACCGCCCCTGTGATCGTTCGAAACCCGGCCATCCGATGAGTGTCACCGCCGGTGCCACCCTCACCCTGGCGGTGCTGGCCGCCGCCGGAGCGCTGCCCACCCTGGCGCTGGTCGGGACCCGGTGGATGGTCATCCCCCTGGCTCCGCTGGGGGGAGCGGTGGTGGCCGCCCTGGCTGCCACCGTCACACTGGCGTTGGGTGCCCCGTTCATGATGTGGTTCGTGGCCCTGTCGGTGGTGTCGTCGGTTGCCGCCGTCGCCATCTGGGTGCGGTGGCCCAGCCAACGTCCCCGGCCAGGGGCCGGCGGCGAAGGCCTCGAGCACCGGCGCGCCGACCGACTGGCCGGGGTGCTGGGAGCGGTGGGCATCCTGGCGGCGAGCGCCTGGTCACTGCGGGCGCTGTCCTCCCCGACCGTCGGCTTCGACGCCCGAGCCCTGTGGATCATGCGGGCCGGATGGTTCCTCCACCCCCACGCCCAGCTGCTGGTCGACATGCGCCTGCCGCAGCTGGCCCTCAACCAGAGCGCCTATCCGCCGCTGGTGAGCGCCGCCGGCTCGGTGGCCTGGAGCATCACCGGTGACCACACCGATCGGCTGGCCGTGGTGGTGACCGCCCTGCTCAATACCTGTGCCCTGGCCACCGCCGCCTTCGCGCTGGTGGAGTGTGGCCGCCAGTGCCACCGATCGGTTGCCGACCGCACACCAGATGGGAGCCGGCCCCACCGATGGCTGCGGTACGCCCCATTGGCGGCGGGGGTGGCGGCCGGTGTGCTGTTGGTGCCGATCGCCTTCGGCCTCACCGAACCGTTCATGACCAACGGCTACGCCGATCCCCTCTGGTCGCTGGCCGCCCTCGGCGCCCTGGCCTACGGCCTGCAGCTCGGCGACAGCCGGTCCAACCAGGGCGTCACCGTCTTGTTGCTCTTGGTGGCCGGTCTCTCCAAGGACGAGGGATTCGTCACCGCCGCGGCACTCATCGGGGTGGTGGCCCTCCGTCGGTTGGCCACCTTGGACCCCGACCAACGGCGACGAGGGTGGTGGCCACCGGTGGTGGTGGCCGGCCTGGAGCTGGCCACCCTGGCCGCCTGGCCGCTGCTGATGCGGGCGATCCACGCCCGCGGCATCGCCTCCACCTACTCGTCACCGAGCGCCTGGCCCGGGCGAGCCCGGGCCACCTTCGACGGATTCACGCCGTACCTCCACGTGCTGCTGGTCGCCATACCGGTGGCGGTGATCGGTGGCCTGGTGCTCGCCCGGGTACGGAGGGTCGGCGGGGTGGCCAACGACTGGTGGGCCTGGACCGGATTGGCCAGTGGACTGGTGGCGGTGGGCGGGGCCCTGGTCACCGGTTCCGACAGCATCCAGTCGTGGTTGGTGACGACCGTGCACCGGGTCACCGAGTTCCCGGCGCTGGCCGGATGGTGGATCGTGGCCGTCTGGCTGGTGGTGGGGGTAACCGCCGTATCGCTCGGTGTGGAGGTGCCTGACTCCCCCGCCGAGGTGGAGGGCGCGCCACCAGCACCGGCCACCGCCGTCCCGGTCGGCGCGTCGACCGGAGGATCCGGTCGATGACCGTCGACGCACCGCCGCCCTCGGCGCCGGTCACCGACGATGCTTCCAACTCGGAGCACTACCCATCACTGCCCGGTGAGACGCGCCTGCGCTACGTGCCGGGTCTCGACGGACTCCGAGCTATCTCCATCATCGGGATCATGGCCAACCACAACGGACTGGGTTGGGCATCCGGCGGGTTCATCTCCGTCAACGTGTTCTTCGTCCTCAGTGGGTTCTTGATCACCTCGCTGATCCTGAAGGAGTGGCTGCGATCGGGGACCATCCGACTGCGGACCTTCTGGGCCCGCCGGGCCCGCCGGCTGCTGCCCGCCCTCTTCGTGCTGCTGGTGGGCATCGCCTTCTACGCCTGGCTGATCGCCCCCGCCGACACTCGATCCGCCCTCCGCGGCGATGCCCTGTCGACGCTGTTCTACGTCGGCAACTGGCACCAGATCATCGCCGGGCAGAGCTACTTCGCCCAGACAGCCACCCCCTCGCCCCTCCTCCACACCTGGACACTGGCCATCGAGGAGCAGTTCTACCTGGTGTGGCCGCTGGTGGTGCTCGGCGTGTTGAAGCTCTTCCGATCGGTGCGCCCGTTGCTGGTGCTGACGGTGGTGGCGGCGGTGGGCTCGGCGGTGGAGATGGCCCTCCTCTTCCACCCGGGAGCCGATCCCAGCCGCCTCTACTACGGCACCGACACCCGGGCCCAAGACCTCTTGATCGGAGCGGTGGTGGCCATCGCCCTGCTCCGCCGGGGTCCGGCCGTCACCACCCAGGGCCGACGGGCGATGTCGGCACTGGTGGTGGGGGCCTCACTCGGCTTCGCGGTGGAGTGGATCCGGCTCAACGAGAGCTCCGCCTTCCCGTACCGGGGTGGCTTCCTTCTGGCCGACCTGTTGGTGGGAGCGGTGATCCTCGGGGTGGTGCAGGCGCCCACCGGGTGGCCGGCCCGGGCGCTCGGCTGGCGGCCACTGGTCTATATCGGCACCATCTCCTACGGGCTCTATCTCTGGCATTGGCCGGTGATCCTGGTGATGACCTCGGCCCGGGTGGGAGTGGTCGGCTGGCCGCTCTTCCTGGCCCGCTCGGCAGTCGCCTTCCTGTTGGCGGCCGCCTCGGCAAGGTTCGTGGAGCTGCCCATCCGGCGGGGGGCCATCCGATCGTGGCGGGCCTGGGTCGTCACCCCGGTGGTGGCCGGGCTCACCGCCGCCGTCATCCTGCTGGCCACCACCACCCCGACCGCCGAGGCGGTATCCACCGACCCCGCCACCGGTCTCAGCACCGCCCAGCATCAGCAGTTGGTGGCGGCAGGGGCGTTCTCCGGCCATCCGGTCCGGTTCATGCTGCTCGGTGACTCGATGGCCACCACCCTCGGCGAGGGGCTCTACGTCCAGAGCAAGGAGAAGTGGGGCATCGACAGCCAGTTCGCCTACACCGCCCTCGGGTGCGATCTCGACCCCGACCTCGAGATCCACTCCTCGGGGGCGGACGGCCCGGCCACGCCGGGGTGCAAGGACTGGCAGACCAAATGGCCGGAGTTCGTGCAAGAGGATCACCCCCAGGTCGTGGCCCTCCTCCTCGGCCGATGGGAAGCCGTCGACCACCGGTACCAAGGACAGTGGACCCACATCGGTGAGCCTCTGTGGGACAACCACCTCGAGGCGGAGCTCCAGCAGGCCATCGACATCTTCACCGGCGGGGGCGCCAAGGTGATCCTCTTCACCATGCCGTACGTGGACCCGGCGGAAGCTCCCGACGGCTCCACCTACCCGGAGAACCAACCGTCGAGGGCTGATGCCTACAACGCCCTGGTTCGCCGGGTGGCCGCCGCCAATCCCAACACCGTCACCGTCTACGACCTCAACAAGGTCCTGGATCCCGACGGTCACTTCACCTCGGAGGTCGACGGCGTCAACGTCCGGTGGAGCGACGGCATCCACATCTCCCTTACCGGCGGTCTCTGGCTTCGACCAAAGATCCTGCCGCTGGTGGACCGACTGGCCCTCGGCCCGACCGGATGACCTCCCCGACCACAGCGACCGGGGAGGTGACGTCCGAGGAGCCGGTGCCCACCGCCGAGCCCGCCACCATCGGTATCGGGCTGGTCCTCACCGCCGTTGCCTGGATCCTCACCCGGGTGGTGGTGGGGTCGGCCTGGGCGGGTGCGCGAAACCCGCTCGTCGTCCTCCCGACGGTGTGGGATCGATGGGACAGC
>Ga0302319_10021450_pt1 | contig 11635 bp, 10 predicted proteins | sample Bog_T0_2_FD_203319 | JGI IMG/M metagenome (GOLD analysis project Ga0302319, IMG submission 203319) | Peat permafrost microbial communities from Stordalen Mire near Abisko, Sweden - Bog_T0_2 | ecosystem: Environmental > Terrestrial > Soil > Wetlands > Peat | place: Sweden: Abisko, Stordalen Mire...
TTCGTCAAGGATTTTCAGGCCGCGCTCGCCTACTACACGGGGCCGCTTGGTTTTCACGCTTTGTTCGTTTACGGCGAAATACCGTTTTATGCCCACATCGCGCGTGACGAGGCCGTTCTGGCAATCCGCCACGTGAGCAGGCCTGTGATCGATCACACCGCCGGCGAAGATTTGCTCAGCGCATTTGTCGAAGTCTCCGACGTCAATGCATTGCACGAATCACTGCAAAAGGCCGGGGCCCAGATCTCGCAAGCCCCGCGCGACGAGCCTTGGGCTATGCGCAGCCTGATCGTCAGCGATCTCGACGGCAACCTGATCTGCTTTGCGTCCAACCTGCCCGGCTAATCGAATCGGGGAACAGCTAGACGTGTTGTTCCGAACGAACCGTCGGGATACCCGTAATGGAAAACATCAACTGGCCCCTCGCGATGCCGCAGCAGTAAACGGTTGCCGCATTTCCATTACGGTCATAATTTTCGGGAATTCCGAAAGTCTTACGTTATGTGCCCATCACCACGTGCCTGATGATTGACGCTCGGACGCGGTGGCAGCATCGCGTTCGCGGGCGTGCGAGGCGGATGTGACCATCGAACAAGGCGACCGCCCCATAACTGAATCCGATCGCCCGACGCCTCTGGCATTGGCACGAGTGTTTGAAATCATCTCCCCCGCCCGCTTGACGCCACCCCCTCACCCGGGCGCAATAGCCCCCACGCACACAGAAGGAACCCGGGGGATGAACGCCATCACCGACATCCACGCCAAAGGCCTCACCCGCACTTTGGCCGAACAGGCCCGCACGCTCACCCTCGGTGACATCCCCGATGACATCAGAGCATGGGCGCGCCAGTGCGTGCTGGATGCGATCGGCTGCACGATCGCCGGAGCACAGGACGAACTGACCGAAATCCTGCTGGCGGAACTGCGGGAGCAAGGCGGCAAGGAAGCTGCCACCGTCATGGGCCACAGCGGCAAACTGCCCGCCGCGTCCGCCGCGATCATCAACGGCGCCGCCGCCCATGCGCTCGACTTCGACGACGTGAACCTTGCGATGCCCGGCCACCCCTCGGTCGCGATCCTGCCCGCGCTGTTGGCGCTGGCCGAGGAACGCGGGTCCTCCGGGGCCGATGTGCTGACCGCCTTCGTTGCCGGGTATGAGTTGGAATGCCGGATCGGACGCACGATCTCGCCCGGTCATTACGATGTCCTGGGGTTCCACGCCACCGCCACGCTCGGCAGTTTCGGGGCCGCGGCGGCCTGTGCCCATCTGCTGGGCCTGGACGCTGACCAGTTCGCCACCGCTCTCGGCATTGCCGGCACCCAGGCGGCGGGGTTGAAATCGATGTTCGGCACGATGTGCAAGCCGTTGCATGCCGGCAAGGCATCGTATCACGGGCTGATGGCGGCGAAACTCGCGGCGCGCGGTTTCACCAGCCGCACCGATGCGATCGAGTGCGCACAAGGCTTCGCCCGTACCCACAGCCCGGACTTCAATCCCGAACGCGCGCTGGAAACACCAGTTCATGGCTGGTATATTCGCAGCAACCTGTTCAAGTATCACGCCGCCTGCTACATGACCCACGCGCCCATCGAAGCCGCGCGCAAGCTGCGCGAAGTGCACAACGTGACCCCCGATCAGATCGAACGCATCAGCGTCCAGCTTGAGGAATCCTGCGACCGCATCTGCAACATCCCCGCCCCGCGCACCGGGCTGGAAGCGAAGTTTTCCTTGCGGCTGACCACGGCGATGGGCCTCGCGGGGGTGGATACCGGCCGTCTGTCCACCTATTCGGAAGAAGTCGCTGCTGATACCACCCTGGTCCGGATCCGTGACAAGGTCGAACTGGATTTTCGGTCCGGCATCCCCAACACCTTCGCCCAGATCGAGCTGCTGCTGACCAACGGCTCCCGCATCAGCGCAAGGCATGATTCCGGTGTGCCGGCGCCGGACACCGCGGACCAGGGGCGCCGGCTGGAGGCAAAATTCGCCGGCCTGGTCGAGCCGATCCTGGGCACCGAACGGACCACCGCGCTGATTGCCGAGATCGGGCGGCTGGAGTCTCTGCCGGACCTGCGCGGCCTGCTAGCGCTGTGCGCGGCGTAGCCAACGCCCATCACCGCACGCTCAACCGGAACGCGCGCGGCGTGAACAGCCCGCTCATCGCGCGCGCCTTGGCACCACGGCCCACGATCACGATCCCGTCGCCGGGCTGGATTTTGGTCGTGCCCTCTGGACGCGTGATCGCCTCGCCGTCCCGTCGGTTGACCTGCACGATGAAGAACGCCCCATTCGCATTCTGCTCGACTGCATCGATCGTCTGCCCGACGATCGGACTTTCCGGCGCCGCCGCGACCACCTCCAGCTCCAGCCCGAGCGAGTTCAGTACGCGCTCGAAATCGCGCATTCGCTCCGATCCACGAATAAAACGCGCCGTCTCCTGATACATGATCATCTCCGCAATCCGCTCGGCTCCGATATGAGTTAGCAGGACAACGCGGTTGGCCCCCGCCTGGATCAACTTGTTTTCGGTACTGGGCAATTCGCCGCGGGCGATAATTTCCAATTCGGGATTCAGGCTGCGCGCGCTGAGGGTGATGAAGACGTTGGCGGCATCGTTCGACAGCACGGTGGCCAGGGTGCGTGCGCGTAGCACGCCAACCGCCTGCAACGCATTTTCATCCGTCGCATCGCCCTGGAAGCACAAATAACCCAGGCTGCGCGCATGTTCGGCATGCGCCTCATCCTGCTCAAGCACCACGAAGCTGGCACCGCCGGCCTTCAACCCCTGTGCCAGGATCACGCCAATCCGGCCAAAGCCACAAACGATGACATGACGGTTGAGCTTATCGATCTGCGTGTTCATGCGTTTAAGACCAAACACCTGGTTGAGTTGACTGAGCGTGATGAACTGCACCAGCGCGCCGGTGACGAAGATCATGCCGGTGCATCCGAACACGATCGTTCCGATGGTGATGCCGCGCAGCAGCGGGCTCTCGACCGAGTGGACCTCGCCATACCCCACGGTATAGACGGTCATGATCACCATGTAGAGCGAGTCGCTGAAGCTCCACCCCGCCCACCAATAGGCATAGGTGGCGACCATCATCACCACAAAGGTGAATCCGACGCCCAGGGCCAGGTTACGCAGCGGCGATCCGAGCAGTCCGGGTGGGTGAGCGGCTTGTCGGACGGGCTGGCTGCGCATTGCCAATCGGGGAATCCTGCGTTGTGAGCACTATCAGCTTCTTGGATTTCACAGGCGCAAGCAACAAGTATCAAAAAATGGCGCGGTGTTGGGCGGGTTGCCCGTCTGGCGGGCAGCGGTTGCCCGCTCTACGCTCCCGCGTCACGAAGCAGGGATTGACCGCCGCCATGGAATGGGACGCGCCCGCCATCGTGCTCGATGCCCGCCCCTACAGCGAGGGCGACGCGATCGTCACCGTCATGACCCGGGAGCACGGCCTGCACCGCGGCCTCGCCCGCGGCGGGGCGGCGCGCGGGCAGGCAGCCTTGTGGCTGCCGGGCAACTTCGTCCAGGTTCGCTGGGTCGCGCGCCTGGCCGACCAGCTCGGCAGCTTCAGCGGCGAGATGATCCACGCCGGGGCCGCGCTGGTGATGGATGATGCCTTGGCGCTGGCCATGCTGACCGCGGTCTGTTCGGTGGCCGACGGCGCCCTGCCGGAACGCCAGCCGCATGGGCGCGTGTTCGACGCCCTGCTGCCGCTGCTCGCCCGCCTGCCGGCCGGCGCGGTCATGCTGAGCGAGCTGGTGCGGTGGGAGACGGTGTTGCTGACCGACCTCGGCTATGGGTTGGACCTGACGGTCTGCGCGGTGACCGGCGAGACCACGGGCCTGGCCTATGTCTCGCCCAAGACCGGGCGGGCGGTGACCGCGGCGGCGGCGGGGGACTGGGCTGGCCGGCTGCTGCCCTTGCCCGGGTTCCTCGCCGGGGCCAATACCGCGACGATGGCGGACTGGCGCGACGGGCTGCGGCTGACCGGCCATTTCCTGGCGCGCGACGCCTTCGGCAATCAGCATCGCCCGATGCCGCAGGGGCGCCAGATGCTATATGACCGCGTCGCCAGACTGGCGACCGAATCGGAGGACCGCGATGCCGGATGATTTCGCCGGGCATATCGAAGACACCCACCTGAAGGACGCGCTGTCGGAGCGTTACCTGGCCTATGCGCTCTCGACCATCATGTCGCGGTCGCTGCCGGACGTGCGCGACGGGCTGAAGCCGGTGCACCGGCGGCTGATCTACGCCATGCACCAGTTGCGGCTGGACCCGGCCGCGGGGTTCAAGAAATGTGCCCGCGTGGTCGGCGACGTGATGGGCAAGTATCACCCGCACGGCGACGCCTCGATCTACGACGCCATGGTGCGCATGGCGCAGGAGTTCGCCGCGCGCTATCCGCTGGTCGAGGGGCAGGGCAATTTCGGCAATATCGACGGCGATAACCCCGCCGCCATGCGCTACACCGAAGCGCGCCTGACTCAGGTGGCGGCGGCGATGCTGACAGGTATCGACGACAACACGGTGGATTTCCGCCCGACCTATGACGGCGAGGAATCCGAACCGGTCGTGCTACCCGGCGCCTTCCCGAACCTGCTGGCCAACGGGTCGGCGGGGATTGCGGTGGGCATGGCGACCTCCATCCCGCCGCACAACGCGGGCGAAATCTGCGCCGCAGCGGTGCATCTGATCCGCAACCCGGGTGCGACGGTTGCCGACCTGCTGCGGCTGATGCCAGGGCCGGATTTCCCCACCGGGGGCGTGCTGGTGGAGGACCAGGCCGCTCTGCTGGCCGCCTACGAGACCGGCCGCGGCGGCTTCCGCCTGCGGGCCCGGTGGGAGGTGGAGAAGGGCAAGCACGGCACCTGGCAGATCGTGGTCACGCAAATCCCCTACCAGGTGCAGAAGTCGAAGCTGATCGAGCAGGTGGCACAGCTTCTGGAGGACAAGAAGCTGCCGCTGCTGGGCGATATCCGTGACGAGAGCAGCGACATCATCCGCCTGGTGCTGGAGCCGAAGACCCGCGGCGTGGAACCCGAAGTGCTGATGGAGACGGTCTTCAGAGCCACCGCGCTGGAGACTCGGTTTCCCCTGAACATGAATGTGCTGGATGCGACGCGGACTCCGCGGGTGATGTCGCTGAAGGAGGTCCTGCGCGCCTGGCTGGATCACCGGCACGAGGTGCTGGTCCGCCGGTCCAACCACCGTCTGGCCGCGATCGAGCGGCGGATCGAGGTGCTGGACGGCTATCTGCTGGTCTATCTGAACCTGGACGAGGTGATCCGCATCATCCGGGAGGAGGAGGAACCGAAGCCCCGGTTGATGAAGCGGTTCGAGCTTTCCGACGTCCAGGCCGAGGCGATCCTGAATATGCGCCTGCGCAGCCTGCGCCGGCTGGAGGAGATGGAAATCCGCAAGGAACACCGGAACCTGTCGCGGGATCGTAAGGACTTGTTGGTTCTGCTGAAGGACGAAAAGCTGCGCTGGGTGCGGATCGGCGAGGAAATCGAGGAAACCCGGAAGAAATTCGGTTCGGGACCCCTGGGTGACCGGCGCACCGAACTGGGCGCGGCGCCGCCGGTGGTGGACGTGGCGACCGACGCGTTCGTCGAGCGCGAGGCGATCACCGCGATCCTGTCCGACAAAGGCTGGATCCGCGCGGTGAAGGGGACGGTGGCCGATCCGGGGGAGTTGAAGTTCAAGGAGGGGGACAAGCTGAAGGTCGCTCTGCCGTGCTTCACGACCGACCGGCTGACGTTGTTTGCGACCAACGGCAAGGCGTTTACGTTGAAGGCCTCGGATTTGCCGCGCGGGCGGGGGGATGGGCAGCCGGTGCGGCTGCTGGCCGAGTTCTCCAACGAGGACGATATCGCGGCGTTCTTTGTCGCAGTGGATGGGGCTCGGTACTTGGTCGCCTCGAATACCGGGCGCGGGTTCGTGGTGCCGGGGAGCGAACTGCTGGCGGAGAAACGAACCGGGAAGCAGGTTCTGGTGCTGAAGCCGGGGGAGGAGGCGGCGCTGTGCATTCCCGCGGATGGGGATCATGTGGCGGTGGTTGGGGAGTCGCGGAAGCTGCTGGTCTTCCCGCTGTCGCAGTTGCCGGAGATGGCGCGCGGGTCGGGGGTGATTTTGCAGCGGTACGCGGATGGCGGGCTGTTGGATGCGAAGGTGTTCCGGCTGGCGGATGGGCTAACGTGGCGGCTGGGGGAGCGGGTGCGGACGGAGACGAGCTTGCGGGAGTGGATTGGGGAGCGTGGGCAGGTGGGGCGGATGCCGCCGAACGGGTTTCCGCGGAGTGGGCGGTTTGGGTGATGGGTCAAGGTTTCCCCTCTCCCGTTGCGGGAGGGGGTCAGGGGGAGGGGGCCGGCGACATGTGGCATTGAAAAATCTGCGATTATAAATAATTCCTATATAGAAACACAATGCTTGATAAGTATGGGGCTGTAACTTGTGGGTTGTTATGGAACGAGTTTTTAAGACGACAAACGATTGATTTCAAGGCCTGTCTTGGCTTCCTGGAGATATTTTTTCGGAGGGGAGGATTTTCCGCGAGGGCCTCTGTTTGGGGTTACCTGCACGCATGATTCTGAACTGATCACGTAGTGCCCCCGAATCTTACCCCGAACGCCGCCACAGGGATTCCGTCCTCTGGGCTATCGCTTTCGCCCGCCACGCCGCACGGTGACATTGCCCGCGTGGTCGCGAGTTGGGCCACTTTCTGTCGACAAGGCTTCCGCCAACGCGTTTGCCTCGCTGTCGCTCAGAGATCTGGCACAGCGAAAGCCAAAGTCGATATAGCGGAATGACGGACTGACCGGAAAGCGGGACGCTGATCGAGCCATCGCACTGACACGCAACCAGGACCCGCCACGAAGCACGCGGTGCACATCGTCTCCTGCGGTCCAGGCAGAGCCGTCGATGGGCGCTCCGCCGTAGCCATTGTGCCAGCGATCTTCAGTCCATTCCCAGACGTTGCCAAGTGTATTGCAAAGACCAAAAGCGTTGGGATAGAAAGACGTAACCGGGCTGGTACCGGCGGTTAAACGCCATTCCAAACTGAACCGTGCATGTTCGCTCGGTTCGCCAGCGCCCTCGCCCCAATAGCGCGCAGTACTCGTGCCCGCCCGAGCCCCATACTCCCATTCTGCCTCGCTTGGTAGACGATAGGCCTGACCCGTCCTGTCGCTAAGCCAGGAAAGGTAGGTCTGCGCGTCCTGGTAACTGACATTGACCACCGGATGCTGGTCATCCTGCTGGAAGCCGGGCGAGGACCATGAGTGTCCGCCACGACCGGTCTCGGAAGCGAAAGCCGCGTATTCACCAAGAGTTACCGGATACTTGCCGAGCCAGAACGGGCGAGCGATGGTGACCAGATGCTCGGGACGTGAGGTATCGTCCCCTTCGTGTTCCCGTCTGGACTCAGATACGGACGAGCCCATCGTGAACGTGCCCGCCGGGATCAGCACCATCTCTGGCCCTGGGTCTTCGCGTTTGACCATTCCGGACTTCGGCGCTCGGGCAATATCTCGCCTTTGAAGGTCGGCCGTCACTCCTCGACGCAACGCCATCCGGATAAACACGGCGAACTCCGCCAATTTCGTTTCTACATCCTCGGAGTTCGCTGGCCGCAACCGGAGCGGGGCGAAGTCGATCCACTGTCGGCTATTCAGCTACTCGAGAACGGCTGGATCATGCACCTCGTCCGACCTGATATCCGAGGTATCCACATACCGGAACGGAAAGATCAGATCGTTCCGGCCCAATTCCTTCTCCCGTTCGCGGAAGTGAATCACCTCCTGGCAGCACATTTCGCTCTCCAGGAAACCCGGAGTGACGATCGGGATGAAGAACGACGACTGCCCCAGTGCCTCGTGGATTTTCTCCAACCAATCAGTGCCGGGCCGAATGGCCGCGACATCCTGGAAAATGTGGACCTTCAGCCGCCGCCCGATCATCAATTGCAGGTGATCGGCCAGCAGCCGCCGCAATTGGCTCAGACGTCCCCCTGAGCGGGTATCGTCGGAAGTGGTATAGCTCCAGAACCCAATGGGGTTAAGCGGTTCGGCCACGATAGCTGTTCCTCGCAAGGCGCGGCAACGCTATCGGTAGTCAAGGCGGCGCACAAGGAATGCGCGGCTTTTAGTGCCCGTGCGTCAGATCGGCCGCGTTCGAAGCCAGAATCGACTTCGGCCCCTTGTATCGGATATACTTCGGGCGAGACGGTCAGACCCTGGTCCCGCTCCTCACCGGCGGCGTCAACAGCGAGATATCGATGCAGCAATCACCCTGTGGGACGAGTACAGGCGCCGGAAGCGCCAGCGCTGACTCCATGAACCGCCCCTTCCGCGATCTGGTCCACGAGACCCTGGCAGCAGACCCGGAATTTCGCGCCGCGCTCCGGCGGGAGGCCATAGACGCGATCCATTCGGGCGATGCCGAAACCGGCCGTGCCATGCTACGGGACTACCTGCAAGAAGACACCCTCGCCGAAGCCGCGGCGCTGGCTGGCGCGGAGCGGCCGCCCGCCTGATACCGGGCAATGACAGAATGCCATCCCGCGGCCGTTCCCGTCATCCTCTGCCACACGCCCCGCCGCACCGCTCGGTCCGCTCCTCAACGGAAAGAGACCGGGACTTGCGCCCCGGCCCCCCGTCACGCGTCAGGCCGCGATCTCCAGCTCGATCACCTCCAGATCGGCCGTCATCACCATGCCCTTGGTTTCCGGCCCCAGGTACACCGCGATCACATATACGACCAACGACCCGACCGTGCCGTACATCATCGGCTTGGCGAACCCCATCCCCTGATTGACCGCGAAATAGGTCAACACCGGCGCGACAGCGGCCCCCCAGACAGCACCCTGGTGGTACACGAACCCGGCGGCGGTGGCGCGCACCTCGGTCGGGAAGCGTTCCGACAACCAGCCGGGGTTCAGCGCATCCTTGCCGCCGACGAAACAGATCGTCAGCAGGAACAAGCCCAGAAACCAGCTCGGATCCGTGGTCGTAAGATACAGCGGCACAAGGAAGATGGCGATGGTGGTGGGAACCATCAGCGCCCACCGGCGCCCGATCCGTTCCGATAGCGCGCCCCAGAAGCTGCACGCCAGGAATGTCATGATGTTGCCCCAGAACACCGGGACCGCCACCTGGGCCGGAGTCCAGTGCAGCTCTTTCTGCAGGTAGGTGCCCAGCATGGCCCACATCCCGTAGTAGACGCAGAAATTCGCGCCCATCCACACACAGCCCGTCAGGGTGTTGAACAAGTATTTGGGCTTGAAGATGGCGAACAGCGGCCGCGTGACCTGCGTCTTGTTCGTGTCCTGGATCTTCTTGTTTTCCTTCCAGACCTCCGGCTCTTTCACATAGAAGCGGATCCAGACGCAGGCCAGAGCCGGAAGCACGCCCAGGATCAGCATCCCGCGCCAGCCGTAGCCCTTGTGCCAGGCTTCGAGAGGTCCGTACAGGAAGCCGTACGCCAGTCCCGACAACGCGAAGCCCAGCCCCCATGACCCCTGCAACACGCCGGACATGAGCCCGCGCGACCGCGCCGGCCAGGATTCCATCGCCAGCGCCGCACCGGCCGGCCATTCGGCCCCCATCCCGATCCCCAACAGCGCTCTGACCACAAACAGGAAAATGAAGCTGGGCGAGAAGCCGGCGGCGAAGTTGCAGAGGGAATACCAAAGGATGGAGATCATCAGCGGCGCCCGGCGCCCCAGGCGGTCGGCCAACCAGCCGGAGGCCGTCGCGCCGCCCAGGCGCATGACCAGGGTGACCGAGAAGATCGCGGTCACGTCAATCAGCGGAACGCCGAACTCCTGCGCGATCGGCGCCATGATCAGAAGGAAGACGGTGAAGTCGAAGGCATCCAGCGTCCAGCCCATCCAGGCGGCGCAATAGGCATACCACTGGTCCTTGGTGGGTTCTTTCCACCACGGACTGGTCGGAGCAGTTCCGCTATATCCAGACATTGTCCTAAGCCTCCTGTTGATCGTCATTAGTTCCCGAACGGGCGTTCTGTTGGCCCGTCTCACAGGCAGCGTAACCGCGCATGGCAGGTATGCACAATGCCCCGATTTGAACTTTCTGCTGGATTCCGCACCATCAATGACCCGCATGCCCGATGTCCGCCCGGGCAGGACAGACTGTGCGGGAGCGGCTGAGGAGGGCGTGCACGCATGGACGACCCGGTCGATGTGACACCCGAAATCGCCAGGGCGCTCGGAAATCCGGTACGGCGGGAAGCCGTCGGGCGTGTTTTGAGCGGACGGCTCAAGGGCGTCCATCTGCGCGATGTGTTGGGGGAGGTTATCGCCGCCGCAAAACACGAAGCGCGCGCCGGTGGCCTGACGGATGCGGAGATCGACGCCGAACTGGACATCTGGCGGGCAGAGCCGCGATCCTGATCGTCGTCATCGATGCGTCGGCCTTTTATCGCCGCCGCCCCAGGGTGGATAGCATTCCAGAACGCGCGCTTATCCTGCTCCTCACCTGACGGGGCGGATGGCGCTCGGTATCTGGTGGCATCGAACCGCGGGCGCTGGATTGCAGTGCCGGCAGAAAAGCGGACCGAACCGTATCGATCGAGACTATCGTGGCCATTTCTGCGCGCTGTGCAGAATGCGCAGGATCTCAATTCGCGAAATGGGTTACGACTGATCACCAGATCACGCGTGATAGTCACAAGTCCCGTGCGCCCCATCAAAGGATGTGAAGATAACATATCGACCGGTCACTCAATTTTGGCATCGACCCGACGGGCTGCGCGCGGGTTATCCTGTGCGATATATTTGATTTGTGCAAAGCGCGTGCTGCGCGCGCGGCCAAGCCAAACAATGTCCAATCGGCGTCAGGGTCATCGGCTTCCCGGATGGCATCCTCGATCTCAGAACGAAACCAGGCGTCGTACGCCGCCGTCTCACCCCAGCGCTGCGGCCCTTGCTCTGTGGCTTGTTGTCCGGGGGACCATGCGGAAACGTCCATCTCGAACCTGCATGCGCCCAGACTATGCAGCAGCGCGATAGCCTTCCCGGCATCACCGAAGCCGCGTGCCGTCCTGCCCCGGGTCGTCGCGAGGACGACGCGTCCGCCGCCGTGCGGATCAGCCGTCACGAAAAACCGGCCACCGTCGGCGGTCACACCGACCGAAGCGAGACCTCCAGCCTGGAAGGCGGTGCGAAACTGATCCAGGGTCATGGTATTCATGCCGGGTCTTCGGGAGATTTTGATCGCGACCGTTCAACAAACGTCTGGTACCGCCAATCGGCGATGCGCGCGGGTTTGAACATCGCCTCATCCCAACGTCTCCCGGCACGTCTCCGCCAGATGCGGCGCCAGTGCTCTGTAATCCGCCGCCCGCGGCGCATTCGGCCGCCACGCCAACCCGATCGTCCGCCACGCCCCCGCCGCCGCCAGGGGCCGCAGCACCAGATCGGTCCCCGCGGTCACGCCCCCCGCCACCGCCAGCCGCGGCAGCAGCGTAATCCCCAGCCCGCCCGCCACCATCTGCACCAGCGTGTGCAAACTGGTCGCGGCAAAACTGTCCTGCGTGTCGCTCTTATCGCCCGCCAGCAGACCGCACACCGCCAGCGCCTGGTCCCGCAGGCAGTGCCCTTC
>Ga0302319_10021451_pt1 | contig 11635 bp, 9 predicted proteins | sample Bog_T0_2_FD_203319 | JGI IMG/M metagenome (GOLD analysis project Ga0302319, IMG submission 203319) | Peat permafrost microbial communities from Stordalen Mire near Abisko, Sweden - Bog_T0_2 | ecosystem: Environmental > Terrestrial > Soil > Wetlands > Peat | place: Sweden: Abisko, Stordalen Mire...
GATTACCAGGATGTTTTTGGCAATTATAACGGGTTTTATGCGGAAGCGCCTTCGGTCATTGATGTGGGGAAATTCACGCTCTTGATCAGCGCCACGGATACCAGTGCCTCCATCCCGCAGGGCATCGGTTATGCAACGCTCGTTGCGAGCGGCAAAGGCGCCATAACCATGTCCGGAAGATTGCCCGACGGCGAAAGCTTCAGCTTAACCGGGACGCTTGTCCCGGGAATCAACGAATCCCATTTCACAATCAACAAGAGCCTGGCCTACTCCAGCGTCACGGTCCCGCACACGAAAGGCGCTCTTACTGGGACACTTACATTCGAGTCATCGGCGGGCAGCGATCTCGACGGAACGCTGACCTGGACCAAACCGGAGCAAAGCGAAGGCCCTTATCAGGCGCCGATCAATACCAACCTGAGCGTCATCGGTTCTTACTATCTCACGCCTACCGTCAGGATTCCGGTTCTTCCCGGCTTCACAACGGGGACGCTTGAGCTAAGCGATACCGGCGCGCTGAGCACATCTGGCGGGCATCAAATCGATAAATCCGTTATGCTTGGCTTGAATAATCAACTTATCGTGACCAATGCGGGGTCAGACCGTTTGAAAGTGACGATCACCCCGTCAACCGGCGCCTTCAAGGGCAGTTTCTATTATCCAGATAATTCAAAAGTCTCATTCCGAGGCGTCGTCTTTCAGGATCAAACCATGGGCGCCGGCTTCTTCCTCGGCCCCGATGGCAGCGGTACCGTCAATCTGCGGACCCCTTGATTGATTTGACTCAAACCGCACCCGTGATCGTCGCAAAGGCAGCGTGAAAAGCGCGCTCGTCCATAGTCTTGCAATTCATGTGATTCTCGAACGCGCTCCAGGACGCCTCTTCGTCAAGCAACGCATCCCCGGTAAACACGCGGCTGAACACCTTGTTCTTCGTGTGCTCGGAGCCGAATAGACGCAGCGACACCGTGTTCTGGATTCTCGGATCGGGATAAAAATTCGCCTTGATCTTGTTATGGTCCAACCCCTCTTGATGCAGCCCGTAAAGCGTCCTGGCCATCGCGCGCAGCATCAAATCATACAGCTTGCCGTTTTCGACCCGCCCGGCAAGCCGGCACCAGAGGTGATATCCTCTTCCGCTCGCGACCACGAGCGGCTCGCAACCCAGGCCGGTCAGGATATCTCGGAGTAACCTGACGGCCAGCTCCATCTCCGGAATAATCACAGTATTATTAACCTTATGGTTATTGTCCAGGTTGAAACAGAACAAGTCATTTGCGGCATCATCAAAGTATAGGCACACGTTGCGCGCCTTCCGCACATGCGATAAGAGCAGTTCATCCATCTTCCCTTCAGGAATGTTCGAGAACTTATACTTATAAAGCAATCCCGCCATGGACGCCTCTCCATACTCCAGGGTCATCCCATCCGTCAGCATTCCCTCGACATATTCGAACCCATGTTCGTATGTCTCAATTTTCGCCCTGTCCCTTGGAAGACCCCGGTAATATTCTTTGAGAAGTTCTACTTTGCGATCCATTGCTTTATTTCATCAAAATGATTGAATCCCCTTGCGCGATCGGACGTTAATGTCGAATGCTTCGACATGATGGGATAGAACACATCCAGCCCGTAATGATCCGCGTTCAATGCGCTGAACAAATGATCATCGACCAGATAGTCGATACCCCAGGCCTTGCAGAAATCGGGTTTGTTCAAGACAAGAAACAGGTAATCAAACGGGATTTCGTATTTCCCCAGCCACTCTCTGGTCCAATCATTGGACCGTCTCAGGTCCCGATTCGTGCATATCACGATCCGCCACTTTTCGCTTCTTAGCCATTGCATGAACTCTATCCCATCCGCCCGCGGCGTGGCCAGCGTGTAACATGCATGGTGAATCTTGTAGCGAAAATAGCTGTATTCCGTGCTGAGGAGGTCGCCGTCCATTTCCGGCGCCGTTTTTAGTTGATGAAGGTAGTTTTGGAATGCCTCCGCAGTGAGCGCATATTCGGGTCCATGCTGAAAATCGGTTTGTTGCAGCGTCTCGGAGAAATTATTCAGCGTGTCATCGATATCCACCGCGATCGTTTTCATCTTCCAACCCACCTTGCCTCATCGGCAACACTTGATCAAGGGCAACCCCGGTCGGATGGATATTGCAGGTTTTTCTTACTTTTCTTAGGCGCCCATTGATTTTTTTGCTACATGTTGGAACTCCCCGCCTCCCATTTGCCACCACCCATGCCCATCGAAATTTTAGAAACTCGCATCGCCCCCGCCGGTATCCTCGTCCTGAACATCGCCGACTCTGGCCCGGGCAGCCTGCGGAACGCCATCACTCTCGCCAATACCAACGGCGACACCTCAAATGACATTACCTTCGCTCACGGGCTGCATGGCGCCATCGCCCTCAAGTCCTCCCTCCCTCCCATTACCAGCAACATCACGTTCACAGTTCTTTCGGGATCGACTGTAAGCATCAATGGCGGGAACCAATTCCAGATATTCAACATCCAGGGCCCGCAGATCGCTGTGAACATCTCGGACCTCACGCTGACCCGCGGCAGTAGTGCCTACGGCGGCGCGATCTACGTGAACGATTACATGGGCACCGTGAAACTCGCCGGTTGCACGATCACGAAGAACCAGGCCCTCGGCTCGGCCACCAGTACCCATGCCAGCGGGATCGGCGGCGCCATCGATCTGCAGCAGGGCGCGCTGGATATCAACGCCTCCACCATATCCGGTAATATTGCCGCCGGCTTCGCCGCGACCACCGCCTATCCCACTGGTGGAAAGGCCATGGGAGGAGGTATTTACGTTTACGGCGCCGGCGCGCTCTCCGTGACCAACTCGACCATCTCCGGCAATGTCGCCCTGGGCGCCAATGGCTTGATTGGCACCAAAGGGGCCAGTGGAGTGCCTTCCAGCGCAGGTTCTTACGGCACAGCCGGCGGCAACGGAGCCATCGCCAAGGGCGGCGGAATCTGGTCCTACGGTTCCGTCACGCTCGCGAATTCCATAATTTCGGGCAATAAAGCCTTGGGCGGCAAGGGCGGCGCCGGCGGGGCTGGTGGAAAGGGCGGCACGGGCGCTCAGGGCGGAAACGGGGGCGCCGGCGGCTATTCCGGCAACGCCTATGGCGGTGGTATTTTCACCCCTGGAAGTCTCACGGTCAATAACTCGACCATCTCAGGGAATATCGCTTCCGGTCCGCAGGGCGGCAGAGGCGGCGCCGGTGGGAGGGGAGGCAGCCATGCCCAGGGGGGAAATGGCGGCGCCGGCGGCTATTCAGGGAAAGCCTTTGGAGGCGGCATCTACTCCACGGGAGCACTCACCGTCAACAACTCGACCATCTCCGGCAACATCGCTTCCGGTGCCCTCGGCGGCAAAGGCGGGGCCGCTGGCGGTGCGTCATCGCGCGCCCTCCATGGCGCCGTCGGGACCACCCAGGCTGCGACCGCCGGTTATGGCGGCGGCATCCATACCCAGAACTCCACAATCAAACTCGTTCAGGACACCATCGCAAGGAATGGCGCCGGCCAGGGCGGCGGACTTTTCGTGAACATGGACACCAGCGCCACGGTGGATAACAGCACCATCGCATTCAACAAGGCGCTCCAGGCCGGCATGGGCGGCGGCATCTGGGCCTACCTCGATCCGAATAGCGACCCCATCACCGTCATCAGCACGGCCATCGGGCAAAACAAGACGGCGCGTAAACCGGTCGCGGGAGATGACTTGTTCATGTCCGCCGGCTACATCACCGCCAGCTACTCCCTCGTCGAGAGCTTCACGACCAATTCCGTCACCCAGGCGGTCGCTGGCAGCGTCATCGAGAACGTCAGCCCCCTCCTTGGACCTCTGCAAAACAACGGCGGCCCCACCCTCACCTGCCTCCCCTCGCTCTCCAGGAGCCCGCTCCTCGGCGCCGGCTTCAACCCGTTGACGCCCCCCCTCACCAAGGACCAGCGCGGCGATCCGCGCGAACAGGGCGGCACCATCGACATCGGCTCGGTCGAGGTCGCGTAGCCCCGACGCCTGGAATGGCTTGCCCTGCGCCGAAAACCCGCCAATTTTCGCCCACAAATCGCCACGAAACGGCGTGCAATTCGGGCGATTAGGTTACGAATTTGTAAGAACTCTCTGTCAGAGTGGCAGTTGACAGCCTCTCCCTCGCTGGTAGTATCGCGCCGTTTTTAAGATACCAGAAGTATGAGATTCCCATTGGCACTTACGGCGAAAATTGCAGCCTACATCCTGAAACACAAAATCCGCGGAACCAAAAAGTTCGCGACCGTGCTTCAGCTTGAGCCGCTCCACACCTGCAACCTCACCTGCACCGGCTGCGGGCGCATCCGGGAGTATTCCACCTCCATCAAGGACCTCATGCCGCTCGAGGACTGCCTCGGCGCCGCCGCGGAGTGCGATGCCCCCATGATCTCGATTTGCGGCGGCGAGCCGCTCATTTACCCCCAGATCGAGGCGCTCGTCACCGGCGTTCTGGATCAGGGCCGCATCGTTTACATCTGCACGAATGCCATGTTCATGCGCAAAAAGATGCGCGAGTACCTCGCCTCTGAGCGCCTGCGCCGCCCCGCCGCTGTGGATGAGAAGCTGCAAGTCCTTCTCTCTGAGGAGCTCATCTCCGCTAAGGATATCGAGGATATCCGCAAGGGCCCCAAGGATGTCTCCAAGCCCGTCATCGCCCCCTCACGCTGGATGTACTGGAATGTCCACCTGGACGGCACCGAGCGCACCCACGATCTCATCGTCGAGCGCGAGGGCGTCTTCAAGGAGTGCATCCTTGCCATCCGCATGGCCAAGATACTCGGTTATCAGGTCGCCACGAACACCACTGTGTACAAGGAGACGGACATGACCGAGATCGAGCAGATGTTCGCCTATCTCTCATCCCTCGGCGTGGATGGCCACACGATTTCCCCGGGCTACGAGTACGACGCCGCAAAGAAAGACATGGTCACGCGCCTGAATCTCCAGCCGGAGGAGTTCTTCCTCACCCGCAAGATGACCGTCCAGAAGTTCAGCAAGATCATGGACTGGGCCAGCCGCTTTACCCTTTTCGGCACCCCCGTATATTTTGAGTTCCTCGCCGGCAAGCGCGACCTCACCTGCTCCGCATGGGCCATTCCCACCCGCAATATCCGCGGCTGGAAGGGACCATGCTACCTCATGACGGACGGCCATTACGCGACCTACCAGGAGCTCCTTTCAGAGGTCAAATGGGACAACTACGGCGTGGTAAACGGAGTAGCCCGGGATGTCCGCTGCGAGAATTGCATGATGCATTGCGGCTACGAGCCCACTGCCAGCCTCGGCTTGCAGGCAAAGCCCGGCGACACTTGGAAGACCGTCGCCTTCAACTTCGGTCCGCGCCCGAAACCCGTGCCAGAGGGCCGCGAGATGCCCGTCTATAACGGCGTCACCGCCGGCAAGGGCCACCTCACCGGCAGCCCAGCCCATGCGAATGGCAGCAAGGATGCCGCCGGGTGCGCCCCGACCGCTGAGGAAACCGAAGCTCTCGCGGCCAAATAGCCATGGAGCCGGCGGCCTGTCCCGGACGTCAAACCGCCTCAACGGCTTTCGCAGTGGCAGACATCGAGCGGTAAACCCCTATATCCACCATTTTCATATATAAGGCATGATCACCACCAGTGCAGCAGGCACACGCACAGTTGATCCCATCCCCCTGGCGATCCAACGAGCCCAGCAGAACTTGCTGCGCCTGCAGCACCCGGATGGCTACTGGTGCGGCGAGTTGATGGTGGATTCCACCCTCTGCTCGGATTACATCCTCTACATGCATTGGTCCGGGAAGCTGGACCCCGTCCTGCAGGACAAATGCACCGCCCACATCCGTCGCAGGCAGCTCGATGACGGCGGCTGGAACATCTACGAGGGAGGCCCCAGCGAGATCAACGCGACAGTAAAGGCCTACTTCGCTCTCAAGCTCGCCGGCCACTCCCCGGACGCCCCATGGATGCGCGAGGCCCGCGCCGCCGCCTTGCGCCTCGGCGGCATCCCGCGTATGAACACCTACGCGAAGCTCTATCTCGCCCTCCTCGGCCAATTTCCCTGGCGTTATCTCCCCGCCATCCCCGTCGAGTTGATCCTCCTGCCCGACTGGTTTTTCTTCAATATCTACGAGATGTCATCCTGGAGCCGGGCGATGCTGATGCCGCTCGCGATTCTCAACCACCTCAAGCCCACCCGCCAGCTCCCTGCCGAGAAGCATTTGCACGAGCTCTATCCCGCCGGCCTCGAGCACACAGACCTCTCGCTCCCCAGGAACGAGAAGTTCTTCTCCCTCGGCAATTTTTTCATCTCGGCCACGGAACTCTTCCGCGTGTTCGAGTCACCCGGCATGTCATGGCTGCGGGATACCGCCCTCGACAGGGCAAAGGCATGGATGACCGAGCGCATGGGCGAGGGCTCGGACGGTCTCGCGGCGGTTTTCCCGGCCATGCTCAATTCCATCATCGCCCTGCGCGCTCTCGGCCATACGGACGAGGACCCGCTTCTGGCCAAGGCGGTGGCGGATTTCGAGGGGCTCTTCGTCGATGACCCGGAGGATTTCAGGATACAGCCCTGCCTATCCCCCGTCTGGGATACCTCTATCAATATGATCGCCCTCGCGGAGTCCGGCCTAGACCCGATGAGCGAGCCCCTGCAGAAAGCCGCGGACTGGATGTACACCAGGGAGGTGCGGCTTCGCGCCGATTGGTCCAAGAAGAACCCGCACCCCATCGCAAGCGGCTGGGCTTTCGAGTTCAATAATGATTTTTACCCGGACACGGATGATACCGCCATGGTCCTCATCGGCCTCCGGATGATGGGCTCCAGAAGTGACGAGGCCGCTGCCCGCTACCAGGAGATGTTCCAGCGCGCCCTTGATTGGCTCCTCTCTTTCCAATGCCGCGATGGCGGTTGGGCCGCCTTCGACCGCGATGTCACAAAGCGGTGGCTCGAGGACGTTCCATTCGCCGACCATAACGCCATCCTCGATCCCACCTGCAGCGACCTCACGGGCCGCACTCTCGAGCTCCTCGGCTACATCGGTTACGATATGCATAGCCGGCGCGTCCAGCGCGCCATCCAGTTCCTCAAGGACACACAGGAGGAGGATGGCTCATGGTACGGTCGCTGGGGCGTCAATTACATTTACGGCACATGGCAGGTCCTCCGCGGCTTGCGCGCCATCGGCGTCGATATGAAGCAGGACTGGCTCATCCGCGCCCGCGAGTGGCTCGAGAGCTGCCAGAACGAGGACGGCGGCTGGGGCGAAACCTGCGCCAGCTACGATGATCCCATGCTCAAGGGCAAGGGCCCCAGCACTCCCTCCCAGACCGCCTGGGCACTCATGGGCCTCTGCGCCGCCGGCGCCGTCCACTCAAAGGCCGTCCAGCGCGGCATCGACTTCCTCGTCACCCGCCAGAATCGCGACGGCTCATGGTCGGAGCCCGAGACCACCGGCACCGGCTTCCCCAAGGTATTCTACCTCAAGTACGACATGTACCGGAATAATTTCCCCCTCCTCGCCCTCGCGACCTACGAGAACTATCGGAACGGCATCTTCCACCGCCCCAGCTATTTCGTGATGTAACGGGGGGGAACTCAAACCATTCGATGAGGAGTCGGGCCGCGGCTGTGCGAATCCCGCGCCCCTTGTCAACTCTCCGCTCCTGCGTTAACCTCGCTTCGACATGAAAAAGCCTGTCGAACTTGGCAAGTACATCGTGGCCGATCCCGAAATCTGCCATGGAGCCGTTACCTTTCGCGGCACGCGCCTCCTCGTGGCCGACGCGCTCGAACTTCTGGCCGAAGGCCTCTCCCCAGCGGACGTCTGCAAGCAGATGCACGGCTGGATTGTGCCTGATGCGGTTGCGGAAGCGGTACGGCTCGCGCGAGATCATTTCCTTGACCGGCACAGCCGTCTTCGTGGTGCGATGCGCAAGGCGGCGTGAACATATTGGACGCCAACATCGTGGCCAGCCAGCGAGAGCAGCTCGCGGCATGGCGGATTCGCGCCCGGCAAATTGGCCGCGAGGTTGGTCACCGGTTCGACCCGGACGCCAATATCATTCCACTGTTGCGAAACCTGAAGCGGACGACCTTCTTCACGAGAGATAGAGATTTCTGGGATCCGCGCCTATGCGATTTCAACTACTGCATCGTTTGGCTCGACGTGCCGCCAATGCAGGCGGCGCACTATATTCGGCGTTTTCTGCGTCACCCTCAATTCAACTCGGCGGCGAAGCGGATGGGCAAAGTATTCCATGCTCGCTCGACCGGTTTAATCTCTCGATCACCCGCCGGCAAAACTGAAAGCACTGAATGGTGATTGGTAATTCGGAGTGCCACAACTCCGATTGGGACAATGGGCACGGCGGACTTGCCGTAACCCACTCCCAGTCACCCTTCCACCCGCCCCAGGATGGCGCACGAATTGATCCCGCCGAAGCCAAACGCATTGCTCATGACGTAATTCAATGGACGCGACCGCCCATGATTCGGGACGAAATCGAGCGGACAGCCCGGATCAGCCTCGCTCCAATTGAGGGTCGGCGGGACGTGGGAATGCTCTATCGCGAGAGCGCAAAGCGCCATCTCGATCGCCCCCGTTGCCCCCAGCGGATGCGCCGTGAACGCCTTCGTCCCGCTCACCGCCAGTCGTTCCGCATGGTCGCCAAAAACCGTCCGTATGCACGCCGCCTCATTGGCGTCATTAAGCTGGGTCGAGCTCGCGTGCGCGTTGATGTAGTCGATCTGATCCGGCTCAATCCCCGCGCTCTGCAAGGCGTCCGTCATGCACCGCGATACAGTCTCGCCCCCGGGCAGCGGCGTGGTCATGTGATACGCCTCGTTATTGAGCGAATACCCCAGCACCTCCGCGTAAATATGCGCGCCCCGCGCCCGCGCGTGGCCCAGTTCTTCCAGCACCACGCTCGCCGCTCCCTCCCCCATCACAAAGCCATCCCGGCTCCGGTCGAACGGGCGGCACGCAAGCGCCGCGTCACCCTGCCACCGGCTCATCGTCTTGATGAAATCGAACGCCCCATACGTGAGCGGGCTTAACGGAGCCTCCGCCCCCCCGGCGATGATGACATCCGCCATCCCGTCGCGGATATAGCGCAGCCCCTCCCCGACCGCCACGGTCCCGCTGGCGCAAGAGTTGGAATTTGTGGTCCCCACCCCGCGGAAGCCGCACTCAATCGCGATATTCGAGTGCGCCGAGCCGCCAAACACCTGCAACGCAAGCGTCTGGTTCACCCCGCGCGACCCCTTCTTGAGAAAGCGCTGGTGCTCCGCCTCCGCATTCGCAATGCCCCCGAGCGCCGTCCCGAAACTCACCCCCACATCCCCCCGTGGCGCATCGCGCGACCACGGGAAAGCCGCGTCCTCCAGCGCCATGAGCGCCGAGGCGACCGCAAACTGCGCATACCGATCAAGCCGCTTCAGCCGATTCGGCGGGAAGAACGCCGCCCCATCCCAGTCGCGGATTTCTCCTCCGCAATGCGCGTGGAACTGCGAGGTATCAAAGCTCGTGATCCGCGAGATTCCGCTCCGCTCCGCGAGAATCCCCCGCCAGAACGCCTCCCGGCCCGTGCCGATGCACGTGATCGGCCCGATGCCCGTAATAACGACGCGTCTTTGTGCCGGGGATGGTGAGAGGTGAGGCATTCGGGATAATTCGGGCGGTTTGGTCCTATTGGCCGGGCGTCGGCGGGGTCGCAGCCTCGGCGGCGCCCGCTTCGAGGTGCTTTTTCATCTCTTCTAGCGTCCGGCCAGCGATGTGATGGATGAAAAATGTCCCGATGATTGGATCAGCGATTGCCCGTAGCGCCGGAACGCGAAACGCAAGGTCGTGGACGATCCGCACCCGCACCCCATCCGGGATTCCCTGGAAGGTCCAGACCACTTCCATTCCCTTCGTGAACGCCTTCAGGTGATGAAACCGGATTTCCTGGTTCTTCCGATCAATCCATTGCTCCGACGTCCACGAGATCGGAATCCCGGACCGCACCGCCGCCATCCGGACGATATTGTGATCCGGAGAACGCTCAAGGTACTCGATGTAACGGTAGTGAGGCAGAAATTCCGGCCACCGCGAAAGATCAGCCGCGGTCTCGAAGACCCTCTCAATAGAGGTGCGCATGACGGTGGAATTGGCGGTGTGCAATCGGTGTGTATTTCCGTGGAGCGCCCGGCCGGGCGCACTTACGCTTATACGTCCATCCTAGGGTATTGGACGCGGTACCGTATGAGGCATTGCCCTCGCGAGCGCTTCAGGCTCACCAGCGTTAGCGCCATGCCGCGCGGCAGAAATTCAGGTTCAAGCCCCGTCACCGGCGCAGCCACTCGGTTCGCGTTGCCGCCGATAACACAAGGCTCCCACTTGATCGAAACCTCATCCAGAAGCCCCGCCCCCGCAAGCTCGCGAAACATTCCAGCATCCCCGCCAAATCCAACACGGCGGACCCCGTGATGCTTGCAAAGATGGCGAAGAATTTCGGAAACGGTCCAATCCCCCCCCTTCTTATGGTGGACCGTTATACCGCCGGAGCCGGAAACACCCGCCCCGCTCCCCCCGCGATCCTCGCCGGAAGAATACACGACAACCCGCGCCGAGGCATCCTCGGATACCCCCCCCCGCATGCTCCGCTGCGAAACTCCGCCCATAAATACGCGGATCGCCTTCCCCGGCGGGTCAAAGCTCACTCCCGCCGTCGAGTAAAGCACCGCATCCACCCCCGAAGCCGGCGCATCAAACCCCAGCACCCGCGCATCCCAACTCGCCCTGAACGCCGCCGCCACCACAGGCCTCAAGCTAGTCGGTCTCCGCGATTTCGTGTTCGACTTCATGGACCTCCCGCTCCACTTCGCGCAGTTTCACATGCTGGCTCGGGCGGTAGAGCAGGTATATCGCCCCCCCCACGAGGCCCCACACCGCCGTCAATCCCCACCCGGTTATCGAGAGAATCTTCGCGTCCGCCTGGGCCAGGTGGCACAGCGGCCCCAGCATCGCCACAAACATCGCCTCGCGCACGCCCGCGCCTCCCACGCTGATCGGCAGCGACGCTATGGTGATGATGATCGGCATCACCGTCAGCACGGCGCCAGTCGTCAGGTTCAGATTCAATGCCCGCGCCGCGCACACGTAGAGAAAGAAGCCCGACATATGGACTCCGAAGGAAAGAAACAGCGCGAACAGCGACGCCGGCCATTCCCGCGCATAAGCATTATACGCCTTCGACACGTCGATCAGCTTGTCCCGCATCGGCAGCCGGGGGGGCAGCCTGTGCGCCAGCCCGAACCCGCTGATGATGAATGAAAACACGATGCTCCCCAGGCTCGACACCAGAATCGCAAGCAGCACCCAGGTCCAATGCAGCGACGCCGGGCTGGTCTTCAGCCAGTTGTACTGGAAACCGATAATGGCCGACGAGACGAGGATCAGCGCAAGAAGCCCGATCACCCGGTCCATCAGCACCGCCAGCAGCCCCTTCTCCTTGTGAGCGGGAATCTCCTTGAACAAAAAGTACACCTTCAACACGTCCCCCCCCGTCCCCCCCGGCATGAACATATTGAAAAATATCCCCAGCATGAAAAG
>Ga0302319_10021452_pt1 | contig 11635 bp, 10 predicted proteins | sample Bog_T0_2_FD_203319 | JGI IMG/M metagenome (GOLD analysis project Ga0302319, IMG submission 203319) | Peat permafrost microbial communities from Stordalen Mire near Abisko, Sweden - Bog_T0_2 | ecosystem: Environmental > Terrestrial > Soil > Wetlands > Peat | place: Sweden: Abisko, Stordalen Mire...
CGGTGCATCAACTCAATGCCGCGCTGAAGCAAGTCGGCGCCTCCTCCGGCGATGCATCGAAGAAGATCGTCGGCGACGTACTCGAACGACTCGAGAACCAGGAGATTTTGGTGCAAAAGGCGCAAGCCGCGAAACTCGATCAGAATCCGGCCGTCGTGCAAGCGCTCGAGGCCGCCAAGCGCACGATTCTCGCGAGTGCCTATTTACAGCAAGCGGTCGCCGACGTGCCTGAGCCGAGCGAGCATGACGTGCACGAGTACTACAGCAAGCATCCGGACTTTTTCGTGAACCGGCGCATCTACATCTATCGTTCGATTGCGGTCCAAGGGCCGCGTGATGAACTCGAGACCGCTCAACAGATGGTGAGCCCGACCAAGGATCTGGATGCGGCGCTCGGCTACCTGCGCTCGAAGAAGCTCGATTTTCTGCCGAAGACGCTCGCCAAGGGCGACGAGGAGATTTCCGTCGACGAATTACCGCGCTTGGCGAAGCTCAAAGACGGCGAGGCTGCGGCCTTCCTGCGCCCCGAAGGATTGGAAATCGTCAAGATGATCACGACGACGGCCGAGCCGATCGACGAGATTCAGGGGCGTCCGTTCATCGAGAAATTCCTCAAGGAGCGGGAGCGCACCGATCGGGCCGCCGCCGAGATCAAATCGCTGCGGGCGGCCGCCGATATCCAGGTGCTCGGCAACTACGGGAAGCTGGCCGACGCGGCGCCTATAGCCGCTCCGGCTGCCAAGGGCGCCGCGGGGCGCGACGACTTGACCAAGGCGATCGCCACGGGTATTCATTGAGAAGCTCCTTCGCTAAATTCCGCGCAGCATGCTGCGCTTGGCGCCGTCTCGGCGCGATCGGCATGTTCCTTGGGGTCACGGCGACGGCGATCGGCGCGCCCGCGCTCGACGGCGCTCAGGAGTACCGGATCAACGCGGGCGACATTCTCAAGATCACCGTGTTCAAGAACCCCGACTTGAATCAGGACCTCCGGGTCTCGGAGACCGGCGCCGTCAGCTTCCCGTTGGTCGGCGCGGTCGATGTCGGCCATCTGACGCTGCCCGATGCGGAGCGGAAAATCGCGCGCCTGCTCAAGGACGGCGGTTTCGTGCTGGACCCCCAGGTCAACATCTTATTGACCCAGGCCATGGGCAACCAGGTTTCTGTCCTCGGTCAAGTGAACCGTCCGGGGCGCTATTCGCTCGATATCACCGGCGGCCATCTATCCGGCGTCCTGGCCGCGGCCGGCGGCATCGCACTTTCGGGCGCGGATCTGGTCGTCGTATCGGGAACCCGGGACGGCAAGCCCCTGCATCGCGAGATCGACGTCGTGAAGCTGTCGCGAGAGCCGAATTCCGACGACGATCTGACGCTCGCGGACGGCGACACGCTGTTCGTCAACCGCGCCCCGGTGTTCTATATCTACGGCCAGGTGCAGCGCCCGGGCCAGCTGCGGCTCGAGCGCGGCATGACTGTCATGGAGGCGCTCGCCGACGGCGGCGGTGTGACCGGCAAGGGAACCGCCCGCGGCATCGTCGTGCACCGGCGCGATGCCGGCGGCAAGGTCCGTAAAATCCGCGTCAAGCTCGACGACGCCGTCCATGACGAAGATGTGATCTATGTCAAGGAGAGCTTGTTTTGACCGGTTCACCGCGCAAGAATGAAATTCCATGAGTTTTCCGCAATTCCTATTGGTACTGCGCGCGCGATGGATCATCGCGACCGGCGTGCTCGTGGCCGTCGTCCTGGCGACACTCGTTGCCACTTTTTTGCAAGTCAAGCTGTACACGGCGAGCGCCGCGGTGGTCGTCGATGCCAAGACGGACCCGGTTGCTGGCATGGTCTACCCGGATCAACTCTCCTCGAGCTACATGGCGACGCAGGTCGACATCATCGGCAGCGAGCGCGTCGCGCTGCGCGTCGTCAAGAACCTCAAACTCGATCTGGATCCGGACTTTCGGGATCAATGGCAAAAGAACACCGGCGGCAAGGGCGCGGTCGCTGATTGGCTCGCGACCACCCTGCAGCGCTCGCTCACGGCGGCACCCTCGCGCGAGAGCAACGTGATCAATATTTCGGTGACCTGGCCCGACCCGAAGGCGGCCGCCGCGCTTGCGAATGCGTTCGCACAAGCCTATATCGACACGAACATCGAGCTCAAAGTGGAGCCCGCGCGCCAGTACGCGAATTGGTTCAAGGAGCGCTCGCAGGTGCTGCGCGATGACTTGAAGACCAAGCAACAACATCTCGTCGATTATCAGAACGCCAACGACCTCGTCGTGACCGACGAGCGGCTCGACATCGAGACCGCGAGGCTCAACGAGCTCTCCTCTGAGTTAGTTTCGATCCAGGAGCAGCGCGACGACAGCCAATCGCGCCAGAACCAGGGGCACAGCGCAGACATCGAGACGCTGCCGGAAGTCCTGCAAAGTCCGATGGTCTCCGGCCTCAAGTCCGACTTGTCGAAGGCCGAGGCGCAGCGCCAGGACATCGAGGCACGACTCGGCAAGAACCATCCCGACTACAAGACCAACGAGGCGGAGATCGCGCGGCTACGTCGGCGCATTGCCGAGGAGAGCGCCAAGGTCGTTGCCTCGCTCGGCAGCACAACCCAGGTGAATAGGCATCGCGAGGCGAGCGTGCGCGAGGCGCTCGATGCACAAAAAAAGCGAATCCTCGAGCTCAAGCAAAAGCATGACGAAGCCGCGGACCTGCAAAGCGAGGTCGTCGGTGCCCAGCGAAATCTCGATGCGGTCACCCAACGCCAGGCACAGAGCAGCCTCGAGAGCCAGACGCAGCAGACCAATATCGTGCTCCTGACTCCGGCGCTCGAGCCCTTGGTACGTTCGAGCCCCAAGACGCTGGTCAATCTGGCAATCGGAGGATTCTTAGGGCTGATCCTTGGTCTGTTCGCGGCCCTCGTGCTGGAGCTCCGCGATCGCCGTGTGCGCAGCGATCAGGATTTGCGCGACCTGCTCGGCGTCCCTTTGCTCGGCTCGATCGGCACGGTTCTGCGCCCCGGCGAGAGCCTAGCCGCGGCGGGTGTCTGATGGCCACCGAGAGTCCCTTGGAATCCTTGAGCGCGCATGCCCATGCGGACAAGCCCGCGGCCATGCCGATCGTGAGCAACCGCGCGATCGGCTCGATTCTCGTCGCGGACGGGCGACTCGCCGCGAGCCACCTCGAGGAGATCCGCCGTCACGCGGCGACGCGCAAAGTGCGCTTCGGCGAAGCCGCACTCGAACTCAAACTGATCACGGCCGAGGATATCGAGTTCGCGCTGGCGCGACAGTTCGACTACCCGATTCTCGCGCGTGGCGGCGCGTTCGGCGTCAGTGACGAGGTCGTCGCGGCCTATGAGCCGCACAGTCCCTTGGTGGAGCGCCTGCGCGGCATCCGCAGCCAGCTCATGCTGCTGCCGCGCAACGAGATCGGCAGCCAGGCGCTCGCGATCGTGAGCGCCTCGCGCGGCGAGGGACGCAGCTTGTTCGCGGCGAACCTCGCGACCGTGTTTGCGCAGACAGGTTCGCGCACCTTGCTCATCGACGCCGATCTGCGCCACGGGCGTCAACAAGCCTTGTTCAAACTGCCCACCGAAGCGGGCTTGTCGGCCTTGCTGACCGGGCGCTGCGGCATGGAGGCCGTGCGCCAGATACACCCCGATCTGGAACTGCACGTGCTCAGCGCGGGCGGTGTTGCGCCGAATCCGCAGGAACTCCTCTCACGGCCGGCGTTCGAGGCGCTGCTCGCCCGCGCGACCGAAGACTACGACGTCGTCATCATCGATACGCCGGCGCTCACCGAATCCGCCGACGCTCAGGTGATCGCTGCTCGGGCCGGCATGGCGCTGGTGCTCGCGCGGCGCAATTACTCGCGCCATCGGCTGCTCCGCGCGGCGTCCGCGAGCCTCGCGCAGACGGGCGTGAATGTCGTGGGCAGCGTCATCAACGATTATTGAGCATGAGCGACGCTCCGCAGCGCTCGACGCTCGACGCGGTGGCACCCAGAGCGTCGGCCGAGTCCTGGCCGTCTTTGACGGCGGTCGTGGGCTTCCTCGGCGCTCCGCTCGCGGTGCTCTTAATCGGGCTCGTCGTGATGTTCGGGCCGACCGTATTCCGATTGCTCGACGGCGGCGCCTGGACCGAGCCGGAGAGCAGCCATGGACCGCTGATCTTCGCGATTTCGCTGTGGCTCCTCTGGCGTCGATTCGCGGCGATCCCGGTGGCGGAACGCGGCGATCCCGCGCCCGGCGGCGCCTGGTGCGCATTGCTCGTCGCCTCGGTGCTGTACGTGCCGGGCCGCGCCTTAGGGTTAGCCTATCTCGAAACCGGCGCCCTCGTCTGGGCGATGCTCGCGGTCGTCCTGTTCGTGGGCGGTTTCGGACTCGCGCGGCGTCTCTGGTTTCCGCTCGCGTTCATGCTGCTCATGATTCCCTTGCCGATGTTCATCGTGAGTCATGTCAGCAGCTGGCTCAAGCCCGCCGTCTCGATGGCCTCCGTCGCGGTTTTACGCTTCATGGATTATCCGGTCGCGCGCAGCGGCGCGATCATCGATATCGGTCCCTATCAGCTGCTGGTGGCGGACGCCTGCGCGGGCATGAGTACGCTGTTCATGCTCGAGACACTGGGGATCCTGTACCTGCACCTGGTGCGCCATACGTCGCGGCTGCGCAACGTCGCGTTGCCGGTGCTGATCGTACCGATTTCGTTTGTGGCCAATGTCGCGCGGGTCGTGGTGCTTGCGCTCATTACTTATCATTTTGGCGATGAGGCGGGCCAGGGTTTCATGCACGGCTTCGCCGGCATCCTGCTGTTCGTCGCGGGTTTATTGCTGATGTATGGGACCGACGGTCTGCTGCGCCTCCTGGGCCGCGCGAGATGAGCGCTACCACGGATACGGCCGGCGGAACCAGCGCGCGCGATGGCGGCAAAATCCGCGCCTGGCATTGGGCCGCGGCGGCCTTGATGGCGTTCTCGCTGCTGGCCGCGACCTGGCTCACGCCGCGCACGACCTGGTACGAGCGTCTCGGCCGTCCCGACTATCAAGCGCTCGTGCCGACGGCGTTCGGCGACTGGGTGCTCGCTCCCGCGACGGGCTACGAATTCCTGGTTCCGGCCCAGACCGACGCCTTGAATGAGATCTACTCGCAGATCGTCGCCCGCACCTACATCCATCAGCCGACGGGGCGGCGAATCATGCTGTCGCTGGCCTATGGCGACGTGCAGCAGGGCGTGCGGCAATTGCATCGCCCCGAGTCGTGCTACTCCTCGCAGGGCTTTAACGTAGGCGATCCGCGGCCCGATCAAGCGACCGTCGACGGACGTAACCTCGACCTCTTTCGCCTGTCGGCGGTCGCCCACGAGCGCACGGAACAGGTCACCTATTGGATTCGCATCGGCGACAGGATCATCATGGGGCCCGCCAATGATTTGAACTTCACGCGCATGGCCATGGGCTTGCACGGCATCATCGCGGACGGCTTGCTGTTTCGCGTCTCCGAGATCGCGCGCGACCCGGCAGACTCGGATCGCTTGCAGGACCGCTTCATCGGCGACTTGTTGGCGGCCGTGGGGCCGTCCCACCTCAGTGCGTTCGTGGGCGCGCCGACGTCCTGACGGTGATTCACGACTTACATGCAGCATCCTTGGCGAACGTGAGAGTCGTGTTGTCGACGATCGGCCGGTTCCATACCTTCGATCTGGCGCGGGAGCTGTTCGCGCGCGAATCGCTGACCGCCGTATTCACGGGATACCCGGCCTTCAAGCTGCGCAACGAGCGCCTGCCCGCGAAGATCATTCATAGCTTCCCCTGGGTCCATACGCCCTACATGGGGTTTCGCTTCCGCCCGCTGCTCGGCCGGCGCATCAACCGCGCCTGGGAATATCTCGACAAGATCACGCTGGATCGGCATGTGAGCCGCCGCTTGCCGCAATGTGACGTGTTCGTCGGGCTGTCCGGATCCGCGCTGGCCTCGGGGCGCGTCGCGCGCAGTCGCGGCGCCAAGTACGTCTGTGACCGCGGCTCGACACACATTCGGACTCAAGACGCGCTGCTGCGCGATGAACATGCGCGCTGGGGCATGCCGTTCGACGGCATCGATCCGCGCGTCATCGAGCGCGAGGAGGCGGAATATGCCGAAGCCGATTGCATCACGGTGCCTTCGACGTTCACGTTGAACTCGTTCGTGGAGCGCGGCGTCGCGTCCACAAAGCTGCGTCGCTTGTCGTATGGGGTCAACCTCGAACGATTCCGGCCGACGGGCACACCTAACCCTAAGCGCTTCGATATCCTGTTCGTCGGCGCGACGAGCTTGCGCAAGGGACTGCCGTATCTGCTCGAAGCCTACCGGCAGGTAGTCCATGCCCGGAAGTCCCTGACGCTCGTCGGCGTGCCGGACGCCGCGGTCGTTGCCGCGCTCAAGGCGCGCGGTGCGTGGCCCGACGACGTGATCCTGCGTGGTCCTTTACCGCAGGAGCAGCTCAAGGACGTCATGAGCCGCAGTCACGTGCTGGTGTGCCCCAGCATCGAAGAGGGGCTTGCCATGGTTCAAGCTGAGGCCATGGCCTGTGGGTGCCCGGTCATCTCCAGCCGGCACACCGGCGCGGAAGATTTATTCGACGATGGGCGCGAGGGATTCATCGTGCCGTTCCGGTCAGCCTACGCCATTTCCGAGCGGTTGCAGCAATTGGCCGATGATGCCGGGCTGCGCGCTCGCCTCAGCTCGGCCAGTCTTGAACGCGTTGGGCGCATGGGCGGGTGGCGCGACTATGGCGGCCGAGCGCACGCCACCTATGCGGCGCTGATCGCATGAGCGCCGTCATATCGGCGCCGTCGTATGAGTCTCGTGGCATGAGCGTGGGAGCCGGGATTCGAGTGTCCTTTATGGTTTTGGCGCTGCTCGCGACGCTCGCGCAATTCTTGATCGACGCCTCGGTCGAAAACGTCGCGAGCGCCTGCATCGTGCTAGCCTCCGCGCTCGGCATCCTGCTCTACATGCACTGGAGCCGGGCCTTGCAGACTCACCCCTTGTCGGTGTTCGTGATCTTCGGCTTTTGTCTGACGACCCAACTCGGGGCGCTGCTCGTGCAGTCCCTCTATTGGACGCCGCTGCGCTTCTCGCTGTTCGACGCGATTCGCACGTTCGGGACTCTCGCGTTCTATCAGGCGATCGCGCTGGCGGTGCACGTGGTCTACGTGTTTTTCTCGGCGCCGCCCGGAAACCGGCAGGGCTGGCTGCGTCGCCTCTTTGCAAACGTCGGTTTGTACCGAATGCCCTCGACCGGTTCCTTGTGGATCTTCGGAGCAATCGGGATCCTTGGAATCTTTCTGAGCGGGCGTACCGGCATCATCAGCAAGTTCGGACATGGCATGAACTTTCTGGCATGGGCACCCTTTTTGATTCCATTCTATGGATTGCGAAGCGGCCGGGATGCCACTATCGCCCCGCGCCAATGGGCATACCTTGCGCTCTATGTTGGCGTCATAGTCTGCTTCGCGCTTGCCACGAACGGCCGCGCGGCGATCTTCCGGGGTGCCTTGACCGTCGCGTTGTTATACCTGCTGGATGGCCTGCGCAGCGAGCGGCCCATCGAAGCGCGCTTGGTCGTTCGGCTCGCGGTCGCGTGCCTTGTTGGGGCAATTGCGCTGCAGCCATTGAGCCAGTTGGTCGCAGCGATGGGTGCCGCTCGCGCATCGCGAGGCAAGGTGCCTCCGCTCGAGTTGGTCGAAAAAACGTTGGATTTTCTGGTGCACCCGGAATTGATCAGGGAGAGCCCAGATGCCGATCCGGAGGCCCCAAATTATCACAGGGCCTATGACGAGATTTACCTCAAGAACTCGCTGTTCGGTCGTTTCGTCGAGACGAAGTTCCACGACAATGCGATTCACTTCGGCGCAGCCATCGTGACCGAGGATTCGATTCGTCGGCTCCGGGATGTGACCGTCAACTCGTGCTTGGCCGTCCTCCCGAGTCCCTTGTTGTATTTGCTCGACATCCACGTCGATAAACGCACACTGCTTTTTTCAATGGGCGACTATTTGTTCTATCTTGCCAAGGGTGGCAGTCTCGGCAGCTTCAGGACCGGTTCGATGTTCGGTCAGGGCATTGCCCTCATGGGCCTCCTGTTCCCCGTTGTCTACGCGGCCACCTGTCTTGCGATTTTTCATTGGTTGCGGCTGCTCACTTATGCGGACGGCACGGGCGCCATGGCACTCTCCGCGGTCGCGATGATGAACGTCTGGGGCTTGTTTCAATATGGGATCACCGCCGAGTCCATCGCGGGTCTATTGGGTACGGTCGCGCGTGGGTTCCCGCAGTGGGTGCTCGTATATTTGGTCGCGATGACCTGTGCACGCTGGGCACTCGGTAAAGGGTATGTGGCAGAAAAGACTGCCTGACTCAAGCGGCGGTCGGCTACCGTGTTGATCGGTCACGTGATATCTAGCATGGATCCGCGCGGCGGTGGTCCGATCGCCGGCATCGTGCAACTGGGGCGGCAACTGCTCGCCGAAGGACATCGCAGCGAGGTCATTACGCTGGATGCGGCGAATGAGGCCATCGCCGATTTTCCGGGGCCGGTGCATGCGCTCGGTCCATCCCGCGGGGGCTATCGATATAATGCCGGGCTCGTGCCTTGGTTGCAGTCGCATGTCGCGAAGTACGACGCCGTGATCGTCAACGGCCTCTGGCAGTACCACAGCTTCGGGGCCTGGCGAGCACTGGCGGGCGGCCGCGTTCCCTATTACGTTTTCCCGCATGGCATGCTCGATCCGTGGTTTCGGCACACCTATCCGCTCAAGCATTTCAAGAAGTCCCTCTATTGGCCGTGGGCCGAGTATCGGGTACTCCGAGATGCGCGTGCGGTCCTGTTCACCTGCGAGGAGGAGCGGCGGCTTGCGCGCGAGTCTTTTTCGCTCTATCGGGCTCGTGAACGGGTAGTGCCCTACGGGATCGGTGCCGCGTCCCTGGACAGCGCGAGTGACCGCGAGGCATTCCTGGCGGCTCATCCGGAACTTCGCCAACAGAGAGTTTGGTTATTTCTCGGACGCCTCCATGAGAAGAAGGGCTGCGACCTGTTGATTCAGGCCTTCGCGACGGTCGCATCCCAGGACTCCCGACTGAGGCTCGTCATGGCAGGGCCCGATCAAAGCGGCTGGGCCGCATCGCTCCAGCACCTCGCGCAGAGTTTGGGCGTTGCGGATCGCATCACCTGGCCCGGCATGCTCGGAGGCGCTCAGAAGTGGGGCGCGCTGCGTACGGCCGAAGTGTTCATTTTGCCTTCTCATCAAGAGAATTTCGGTATTGCGGTCGCGGAGGCTCTGAGTTGCGCCCTGCCGGTGCTGATTTCCGACAAAGTCAACATCTGGCGCGAGATTGTCGCTGGCGAAGCCGGCTTCGTCGATTCAGACGATCTCGAGGGAACGCGACGTTTGCTGACGCGGTGGCTCGGCGTGGGTGATCCTGCGCGTTCGCGGATGCGGCACGCGGCATTGCGCCTGTTCGAGAAGAGGTTTACGGTTGCCGCACTGACCCGCGACCTGCTTGGTTTGTTCGCCGAGGACGCGCTCGGGAGTCCGGCTCTTGAATCATGAGGCGTTCCATAAGTACCGGCAGCAATCCGCCTACGCGTCGCCATGGTCGCTGACGCAAAGGCTGCGGATGCTGGCTTGGCAGTTCTGTTGGGCGCTCTTTTGCCGCTGGACGCCGAAGCCCTTCAATCGCTGGCGCATTGCCTGGCTGAGGCTCTTTGGCACCACCGTCCGCGGTCGCCCATTCGTGCACCAACGGGCGCGAGTACAGATACCCTGGTTTTTGACGCTGCACGACCGTGCCTGTCTGGGCGATGGTGCCAACGCCTACTCGCTGGGACCCATCGAGATCCACAAGGGGGCGACGATTGCGCAGGAAGCCTATCTCTGTGCAGGCTCGCACGATTTCGATGATCGCAAGACTCCCTTGATCACTGCACCGATCGTCGTCGGTGCCTATGCTTTTGTTGCCGCTCGCGCGATGGTGCTTCCGGGCGTGACGATCGGCGCGGGGGCGGTTCTAGGCGCGATGTCCCTCGCCACCAAGGATCTCGAGCCCTGGACCATTTATGCGGGCATACCGAGCAAGCCGATCGGTCGGCGCGTGAAGCCCCCGCTTCGGGTCACGATCGTCCAGGGCGCGTTCCTGCCGGTGCCACCGCTCGCGGGCGGCGCCGTGGAGAAGGTATGGCATGCGCTCGGAGTAGAATTTGCACGGGCCGGCTGCGAGGTGACCCATATTTCGCGTCTGTTCGGCGACCTGCCCGCGGATGAGATTCGCGATGGGGTCCACTACGTGCGTATTGCCGGCTTCAATGCCTGCGCGAGCGAAATGCAGTACAAGTGGCGGGACCTCCGTTATTCGTTGCGTGTGCGCCGCGTGCTGCCCGAGTCGGATATCACAGTCACGAACACGTTTTGGCTGGCAATGCTGCTGCGCAAGTCTGCGTATGGCGCCGTGTACGTGCATATCGCCCGTTTCCCGCGGCGCCAGATGCGGCTTTATCGGCGCGCCGCGCGCTTGCAACCAGTCTCCGAGACCGTTGCTGCCGCGATCCGCGAGCAGACGCCTTCGGTCGCGCATCTGATCCGCGTGCTGCCCAATCCCCTCAGTGATGCGTGGTTCACTTCCGGCGCTGAGTCTACGACGCGTCGCGAGCGCGTGGTTCTCTACGTGGGTCGGATACATCCAGAAAAAGGCGTCGGTCTCTTGATACAGGCCTTTGCACGGGTCGACGCCGCGCATCGTGCCGACTGGAAGTTGGCAATCGTTGGTCCGGCAAACGCGGAAGCCGGCGGCGGCGGACCGCAGTATCTCGCGGAACTCGAACGACTCAGCACAAATGCAGGACCAGCGGTCGAATTCGTCGGTGCGGTCTACGAGCCTGAAGCCCTCAAAGCACACTTCGATCGGGCCGAGATCTTCGTCTATCCGTCGCTTTCGAGCGGCGGAGAGGCGTTTGGCTTGGCCCCGCTCGAAGCGATGGCACGGGGTGCGACGACGATGACCTCGTCCTTGGGCTGCTTTCAGGAATTCATCAGACACGGTGAAAACGGGTGGCTCTGCAACCTCGAAGCGCCGGATCCAGTTCAGGAGTTGACCGAGGGCCTCACGCGTCTTATGGCATCCGCGGAGTTGCGTGAATCATTGCGGCGCGAGGGCGCGCTGACCGCTCGGAAGTATGCGGCGCCAACCGTCGCAGCGGCCTACCTGAGGGACTTCGAGGCCTTGGCATATGGATAATCCTGGCGTTTCCGCGCTAATACTCACGAGGAACGAGGAGAAGGACCTGCCGGAGTGTTTGCGGGCCATTTCATGGTGCGATGACATTCACGTCTTGGACTCTGGGAGCATCGACCGCACTTGCGAAATTGCCAGAACTCTCGGATGCCAAGTCGCCGTCAAAACCTATCCCGACTCTACACAATTGTTCGGCGGGGATGAGGCGGCACACCGCAATTGGAGTTTGCGCAACACGCCGTTTAGGCACCCGTGGGTCTTGCTGCTCGACGCCGACGAACGGGTGACACCCGAACTTGCAACATCGGTTCGACAGGCTGTGCGAGAGCCGGGTGAACACGTTGCATTTTAGATTCGGCGCCGCGATTT
>Ga0302319_10021455_pt1 | contig 11634 bp, 8 predicted proteins | sample Bog_T0_2_FD_203319 | JGI IMG/M metagenome (GOLD analysis project Ga0302319, IMG submission 203319) | Peat permafrost microbial communities from Stordalen Mire near Abisko, Sweden - Bog_T0_2 | ecosystem: Environmental > Terrestrial > Soil > Wetlands > Peat | place: Sweden: Abisko, Stordalen Mire...
GAGCAAGACGCCGGCGCGCCCGCCCAGCTGATCACCCCCGCCGGCGCCACAGGGCCCGCGTTCCTGGTGTTCCCCAATCACTTCGTCATCCGCAAGTACAACAATTCCACCAGCTACGCCCTGGCCGTTGGCCTGCTGGCCGACCGCATCGCCGGCGGTCCGCCCCTCGCCGCGGCCTGGCCGGTGGAGCAGCCCATGACCAGCCAGGACCGCATCGGCGCCCAGCAGGCGCTTGTGTCCCTCGGCTTCAATCCCGGCCAGCCTGACGGGGTGATCGGCATCAACACCCGCGCGTCCGTGCGTGCATGGCAGAAGGCCCGGGGCTTGCCCGCGGACGGCTATCTGACCGTCGAGCTTTCCCATCGCCTGCAAAGCGAAGCCGCGACCGCCGCTGCCGCGGCGAGCCCCGCGCCGGTGTCCGCGGCAACGCGGAATTAAGCATTAACGTCGATGCTTACCGCCTCAATCGGGCGGGGATGCATGTTCCAGATCATCGGCATAGTGGTGTTGTTCGGCTCCGTGTTCGGCAGCTACATTATCTCCGGCGGCAAGCTTCCGGTGATCCTTGAAGCGGCGCCGCACGAACTGATGGCGATTGGGGGAGCGGGCATCGCCGCCTTCCTCATCTCCAACAGCGTCACCACCCTCAAGGCCACGGCCGGATCCTTCGGCAAGGTGTTCGCCGGGCCTAAATGGAAAGCGTCCGATTACCGCGACCTGCTCTCGCTGCTTTTCCTGCTGACCAAGACGATGAAATCCAAGGGCGTGATCGCCTTGGAGAGCCACATCGAAAACCCCAAGGAAAGCAACATCTTTTCCCGCTTCCCACGCATCACGAAAGACCACTTCGCCGTCGATTTCATCTGCGACACCCTGCGGATGATGACCATGAACCTGGAAGACCCCCACCAGGTGGAGGACGCGATGGAAAAGCAGCTGGAAAAGCACCATCACGAGCATCTGGCGGCCTCGCACGCCCTGCAGGCCCTCGCCGACGCCCTGCCCGCCCTGGGCATCGTGGCGGCGGTGCTGGGGGTCATCAAGACCATGGGATCAATCACCGAACCGCCGGAAATCCTGGGGGGCATGATCGGCGGCGCCCTGGTCGGCACATTCATGGGTGTGTTTCTGGCCTATGGACTGGTGGGGCCGATGGCCACGCGCATGGGCGCCATCGTCGAAGAGGAATCGGCCTTCTATAAGATCATCCAGGGCGTGCTGGTGGCCCATCTGCACGGCAACGCCGCCCAGATTTCGGTGGAAATCGGTCGCGGCAGCGTGCCCTCAACGGCTCAACCCAGCTTCCTGGAGCTGGAAGAAGCGCTCAACAACATCCCCACGGAGGCCTAAGGCGCCGCTTGAAGAGAGTGCGGAACGTTCAGCGGGGCCGTTGGGGCGACAATGTGACTTGCACATGCCCATGATGACGGCATATTCCCCCTCAGCGTCGTATTGGCGCCTTGCCGGTTGACCTCAAAACAGGCTAACTCGGCGATGGCGTCGATGTAACTTTGGCGCTCTAACCTCCTTAGGGGACCAGGACCATGACCTCCGAAGTTCTTCGTAAGCTGCTCGTGGCGGGCGTCGCCGTCGCAGCTCTGTCCGTCGGCGCGTGCAAGAAGGCGGATGCTCCGGCTGCCGCTTCTGACGCTTCCGCCGCTGCTTCTGACACCGGCGCCGCCTCTGACGCGTCTTCGGCCGCTTCTGACGCGACCGCGGCTTCTTCTTCGAAGTAAGCCCGGTACGTTTCGGCGTAACGGAAGGGCCGCCCTAGGGCGGCCCTTTTGCTTTGCGCGGAGCTCCCATGACGGCGCAGGCGGTTGAAGCCGGACTGGACTGGACCCCCGAGGGCGCGCCCCGCTCCCTGCGATTCGACGATATCTATTTCTCGGCGGCCGACGGTCTGGCCGAAGCGCGCGCCGTATTCCTCCAAGGCTGCGGCTTGCCCCAGGCCTGGCGCGAGCATCTCCATTTCACTGTCGGCGAACTGGGTTTCGGCACCGGCCTGAACATCCTGGCGCTGCTGGACCTTTGGCGGCGCGAACGCCCCCCCGGCGCTCGCCTGTCGATCTTCTCAGTCGAGGCGTTTCCGCTCGCCGCCCACGACGCCGCCCGCGCCCTGGCCGCTTGGCCGGAACTGGCCGACCTGACCGCGCGGCTGCTCGGCCAATGGCCGCGCCGCGCGCCCGGCTTCCATCGACTGACCTTTCCCGAACTGGACGCGACCCTTGATCTGGCCATCGGCGAGGCGGCCTGGGCGCTAGGGCAATGGAGCGGATCGGCGGACGCCTGGTTCCTCGACGGCTTTTCTCCGGCCAAGAATCCCCAGATGTGGCGATCCGAAGTGCTCGAGGGGGTGGCCGCGCGTTCTGCGCCAGGTGCGCGCCTGGGCACCTTCACCGTAGCCGGAGAGGTGCGCCGCGGTCTCCAGGCGGCGGGTTTCGACGTCGCCAAACGGCCCGGTCACGGCCGCAAGCGCGAAAGGCTTGAGGGACGCTTCGCGGGCCAGGCCTCGGCCGGGCCCCGCGCGCCTCGGGTGGCCGTGATCGGCGCGGGAATCGCCGGCGCGGCCCTGGCGCGCGCCCTGGAGGCGCTGGGCGGCCAAGTTATAGTTCTGGACGGCGAGGGCCCGGGCGCGCGCGCCTCTGGCAATCCGGCGGCCCTGGTCGCTCCGGCGCTCGACGCGGGCGGGGGCGCCCGCGCGGCGTTCTACGCCCAGGCCTTGGCGCGCGCGCACGACCTTTACGAGGCGCTCGGCCCGGAAGCGGTGATCGGACGGGGCGCCTTGCAGCTGGAGCACACCGAGCGCGATCCAAGACGGTTCGACGCCGTGGTCGGCAGCGGTGCGTTCGATCCGCGGAGGCTGTGCAGGCTAACGGCCGGCCAAGCCGCCGAGCGGGCCGGCCAGCCCTTGGCCGAAGGCGGACTGGCTTTCGCCGACGCCTTGGTGGTCCAGCCCGGGGCGGTGATCGGCGCCTGGTTGGCCGCAGCCCAGGTCATCGCGGGCCAGGCGGCGCGACTGACGCGGCAGGACGGCGTTTGGCGTGTACTGGACGGACGCGGCGCGATGCTGGCGGAAGCCGACGCTGTCTGCATCGCCGCCGGGGCCCAGGCCCGGGCCCTGGCGCCCGCCTTGCCGCTGTCGCCCGTGCGCGGCCAGGCGAGCTGGGTGACCGGACCCGGGTTAAGCTGCGCCCTGGCGTGGGGCGGCTACGCCGTTCCGATGGATGGCGGTCTGCTGTTCGGCGCCACCCATGATCGCGGCCGCGAGGACCTGCAGATCGAACAAGCCGATCATCGCCGAAATCTTGACGCACTCGCCGAGGTGCTGCCGAATCTCGCCGGCGAACTGAACGTGGCGGATCTGACCGGCCGCGTGGGCGTTCGGGCCGCGGCCCCGGATCGCATGCCCCTGGCTGGGGCGCTGGGCGAGGACGGCCTGTACTTCCTGGGCGGATTGGGCTCGCGCGGTTTCGCCACGGCCCCCCTGCTGGGCGAGCACCTGGCCGCGCGGATATGCGGGGCGCCGTCGCCCCTTCCGGCGGAGGGCCGCCGGATCGTCGATCCGCTTCGTTTCGACCCGGCCCGATAGATGTAAGGGCGCCGCAAATCCCTAGAACAAGACAACTTAAGGCGGAATCGCCGCAGATCATCTTGCCCTAAATTCAAAGTGTCTCGCCTCAATCAGAATTTGATGCGGACTTATCAGGTTGTAGCTGAGCCGCACGGGTTGTTAACCCGCGCCTGTTAGACCATTCCGAGGCGAAATGCCGGTCTGCGGACCCGGCATGCCGCTCGGGGTCAAAGCGGTCGGCGCATCTGCTTGCAACGGAGCCTTCCTTGCGCGGGTGAGCCTGCGGGGAATGCTGGTTCATGGCTGACGATTCTGCGCGCTTTCTCGGGTTCGCCTTCGCCTGCGCGGATCTGTTATTCGAGCTGGACCCCAAGGGCGAGGTCACGCTCGCCCTGGGCGCCGCCAAGCATCTTCTGGGCGCCGAGCCAAGCGCGCTGACCGGCCAGTCCTGGCGCAGCTTCATCAGCGAGGACGACGCGCCACTTGTCGCCTCTTTCCTGGCTGGCTTGGGCAACGGCGACCGTCGGGGCCCGATCCGCGTGAGCCTCAAGCCGGTGAGCGGACGCAAGCTCAAGCGCTATGTCGCCCTATCCGCCTGCAGCCTGCCGCAGCTGGCCTCGCGCATCTCCTGCGCCATGACGATCCACTCCCTCGCCTCCACCGCCGTCGAGCCGGGCGGGCCCAACGGATTGCACACCATGGACGGTTTGAGCGCCGTGGCGGACGCCGCGCTCAAACAGGCCGCCCAATCCGGCATTGATCTGAACATGGAGCTGGTGGAACTGGCAGGCTTAAAACAGGCGGCCGACGCCCTGGGCGAGAGCCAGGCCGCCGATGTGCTGGCGCGGGTTTCCGCCGCCCTGCGCGCGGAATCCATCGACGGCTCCTCGGCCGCCAAGCTGGAAGAGGATCGCTACGCCTTTGTCCGACAGCGAACGGACTCCGGCGATCGGGTGGTGGAACGCCTGGGCCGGGCCATGACCGAAGCCGGCGTACCGCAAATCAAGCCGACGCTGGACTCCATGGAACTGAGCGCGGAGGGCGCCGGCGACAGCGCCCGTGTGCTGCGTATGGCGCTGGACCGTTTCATCGCGGGCGGCCCAGCGGGCATGTCCGGCGGCGCGCTCGGCGGCATGATCAAGCAGACCGTGACCGACGCCAACCGTTTGAAAGCCCAGGTCGCCACGCGCCGCTTCTCCATGGTCTATCAGCCGGTTGTCAATCTGCAGACCGGCGCCACCGATCACTACGAAGCGCTGGTGCGGTTGGGCGACAATCCCAACCCCAGCGAATCCATCCTCATGGCCGAGAGCATGGACATCATCCATGATCTGGACCTGGCCGTGGTTCAGACCGTGATCGCCGAGATGAAGAAGCCGGGCCGTGGCGCGTTGCGCCTGGCCGCCAACATCTCCGCCCGATCCCTGGTGCAGCCCGTCTTCACCGACAAATTGCTCAGCCTGGTCAAGAACGAGACCTCGGTTCGCGGACGCTTGATCCTTGAGATCACTGAAAGCGCCGCCATAGAGGACCTGCAGGCGGCCGACGCCCTGGTGCGCCGCCTGCGCAAGGACGGCGCCAAGGTGGCGCTGGACGACTTCGGCGCCGGCGCCGCCTCCTTCGACTACCTGCGCGCCATCGGCGTGGACGAGGTCAAGATCGACGGGCGCTATATCCGCGAACTGTCCACGGCGGGCGGCCGCAACGCGGCTGTGGTGCAACACCTGACGGACCTGTGCCGTGAACTCAAGATTACGACCGTGGCCGAGATGGTCGAGACCGAAGAGACCGCCGAGATGCTGCGCAAGATCGGCGTGGACTACGGCCAGGGCTTCCTGTTCGGCCGGCCCTCTCCCGAGCCCAAGCCTGCCCCGATCCGCCGCGCACCGGTAACCGCGGTCGCGGCGCGCCGCGCCGGGACGGTTAGCGGCTGGGGCTGACCGGAGCCTAAGCGCCGCCGCAGACCCTCGGTCACGGGGCGCTCGATCCAGCTATAGGCCGCGAGGCCGATCGCGAGGGCCAAGGGAACCGTCAAGGCGGCTCGCGAAGGTCCGGCCAAGCCTGGCGTCAGGGCCAGCACCACGGCCACCACCGGCAGGTGGCACAGATACAGAGAATAGGACGCGTCGCCTAGGCGAACGATCGCCGCCGACATGGCCCCGCCCCTACGCACAGCGCCTTCCAGCTTGAGCGCTCCCGACAGGATCAGGAAAGCCGGCGCGCCGAAGATCAGCGGCCGCCAGAAGTCCGAGCGCACGCCCAGCGCCTGCTGCAGGGCGAGGAGCATGACGCCCACGGCGATCGCGGCGAAGCCTGTCCGCGTCCCGCCCAATCGCCCAAGGGTCCCCGAGCGCCAAGCCCGCGCCAGCGCGGCCCCGGCCAGGAACTCCAGCAGCAAGGGATTGGCCAGCAGGGTGTACCAGCGATGGTAGGCGAAGCCGATCAGGCTGGTGATGGTCAACATGACCGCCAGGGCCTGAAAGCGTCTGTCCCTGGGCAGGGCGAGGCTGAAGGCGAAGACCAGGTAGAAGAAGGCCTCGTAGGTCAGGGTCCAGCCGCTGGGCAAAAGGGGAAACGGGCCACCCCAGGGGTCCGGGTGAGGGACGAACGCCAGGGACAGGATCGCGTGGCGCGCAGTCAGATGCACCACCGGCAGCATGGCCGGCCAGCGCCAGGCCAGGGCCACGATGATGAGTGTCCAGAACCAGTACATCGGCGCCACGCGAACCGCCCGGGCGGCAAGGAACGCGGCCGGGGACGGCGGCGCGCGCTCGGCCGACAGCCACAGCACGAAGCCTGAAATCAGGAAGAACAGGTCCACGCCCGCCGCGCCCACGGCGAAGTCCATGCCGGACCACTGGCAGGCGTGGAACATCAGAACGCCCAGCGCGGCGAGCGCGCGCAGGCCTTGGACGGAGGTCAAGGGCTTCACCGATCCCCTGTCGCACGCCCTCCCGGGCCCAGGCAATCGGCTCAGCGATGGGGAGCTTAGGCGACGAGGCGCAGATGGTTCGCCTTGGCCCTGGTCGGCGTGCGTCCCAGGCCGAACACCGCTTGGGTGAGGCTGTCGATCAGAGCCCGGCGGCGGCGCAGGGTCTGGGGGCGGGGCGGCGCGATGGACGGCGTGGGCGGCTGAACCCCGTGCAGACGATAGACAGTCCAGACATGACCGGGCGGCGGCGCGGCGCCGGGCTGGAGCATCAGATAGTCCCAGGCCGCCCCGTCATCATCAAGCTTAAGGTCGCAGTTAAGACGCCGGTCCCGAAAGGCCAGATCCTTACCCGCCTTCACGGCGGCGCAAATGTGCAGAGACAGCCATTGGTCGAAGGCAGTCAGATAATCTTGCATATCCACGATCAACACCTTCCGTCGCCGAATGAATTGATCTTTGAACCTAGAGTTTAACCGTCCCGTTAAGAGTTTGAGTGAACGAAAGATGAAGCGGCGCTTTGCCGCCCGAGAGCCCTTCCCGCCCCGGTTTGGTTCAACGTCAGTGGATGAGAAGGGCTCTCAATTTAAAGCGACGACCCTGTTTGTCCCGGCTGACTTGGGGCAAGTCAGTCGGGACAGGGTCTTGCGCGGTCGATTCGACGTCCAAAACGGCTTAAGCGGTTGGGCGCCTCGCCGCTGGGCGAAGGGGAATCGGCCTGAAGGGATCATGAGCCGCGGCGGACGGGGACTGTTGCAGGGACGAAAGCCGAGCCGCCTTGAGCGCTGGTCGGTCAAATTCTCGCCTGAGGCCGCCAGCCTGAGCGAAGGCCTGCGCGCGGCCGCCGCCTGCGCCTCGCTCGCGGCCGTGGCGGTGGTGGGCCGCAATCCCGACTTGGCCTGGGCGGCCGTCATGGCCTTCTGGACCTGTCTGGTCGATCCTGGCGGGCCCAGCCGCATCAGGGCCCGGATGCTGGGTCTGTTCACCGTGGTCGGGACGTTCGTCGCTGTTCTGTCGGCGGGCATGGCTGGCTTCGGTCTGATTCCAGCAGCGGCCACCTTGCTGGTCGTGGCTCTCTTCTGCAGCTTGCTGCGCGTCTACGGCGCAGAGGCGGCGGGTCTGTCGAACTTGCTGGTGGTGTGCGCCGTCGTGACCATCGCCCGGCCCATCCGCGAGCCGGGCGCCCTCATGGCGTTCGGCGGTCTTTGCCTGGGCGGCTGCCTGTGGGCTTCCTTCCTCAGCCTGACGGTCTGGCGCATCCATCCCTACGCCGCCGCGCGCACGGCCCTGGGACAGGTCTATCGACGACTCGCAGCGATGGCGGTGGACCTCGCCCGCACCACCGATCGCGAGGCCGGGCCGTCGGAATGGTCGGCCCACGCCCAGCATCATCGCGGCGGCGTGCGCCTGGCCATAGAAGAGGCGCGCCGACTGACCCTCCAGGCGGTGGGCGGACGCAGCGACCAGGACAACATCAGCGTGGCCTGTGCGCGGATTCTCGCGGCCTTGGCCGCGGCGGAAACGGAGTTTGCGTGTCTGATCGCCCTTTCCGACGTGCTGGAGCGCGATGGGGCGGGCAAGGGCGCCCGCTTGCGCCGCACCCTGCGACTGATCATGCAGATCGCCAGCGTCTTGCACCGGTTGGACCGGTTGGTGGAAGCCACAGACGGAGACCCCGCGCCCCTCAAGCTCGCCGCCCGGCGGCTGGCGCGGGCCGCCGAGGCCGCGCCGCCGCGGATCTGCCGCCTGGTGGCGCCCATGGCCGCGGAGGCCCAGAACATAGCCCAGGACGACTTGCACGACATCCTCGGCCAGAGCGCCGCGCCGGCTGGACAGACCAAGCCGCTGAGCCAGCGGCTTTGGGCCCCGATCAAGGCCAATCTGACTTGGAAGTCCGTGTTCCTGCGCCATGCGGCGCGCGTAGCCGTATGCGCGGCTGGGGCCTATGTCCTCGCCGAGGGTTTCCGGCTGCCCTACGGCTATTGGATGACGACCACCGTGGTGTTGATTCAGCAGCCCTATCTATCCAACAGCTGGATCCGGGCCATCGAGCGGGTGGTGGGCGGGGTCTTGGGCGGCGGACTGGCGGCGCTGCTCGGGCTGATCTTCCACTCCCAACTGGCGCTGTTGCTGTTGATGTTCCCACTCGCCATGGCCTGCATGTCATTCCGGGCGGTGAACTACAGCCTGTTCGTGCTGTTCCTCACGCCCCTGTTCGTGCTGATCCTGGACCTGACCCATCCGGGCGTGCGCGAGCCGGCCATCGCCGGCATAAGGGCTCTGAATACGGTCATTGGCGGCATCGTGGCGCTGGCCGGATGCCTCTTGCTATGGCCCGGTTCTGAAGGCGACCGGCTCAAGCTCGCCTTGGCCGACGCCATCGAGGGCAATGGCAAGCTGGCTGGCGTAGCCCTGTCCTCGCCCGGCGACGATGTGGGCCTGATCCGCGCCGCCCGCCGCGAGGCGGGCCTGGCCAGCAACAAGGCCGACGAAGCAAGGCGCCGCGCGGCTTTGGAAATCTGGTGGCGGCGTGGCGAGCTCAAGGCCGCCGACGACGTCCTGGCCGCCGTCCGCCGCCTGGCCGGCACGGCGGTGTCGCTATGGCTGCAGGGCCATCCCCCGGCTCTGCGCAAGAGCGACAGGGCCATGGGCGCCTGGACCACGGACGCCGCCACGGGCGCCGCCCGCGCCCTGCGCGAAGGCTGGCCCCTGCCCTCCGGGCCACCCCCCGCGCCGGAGGCCGGCCGCGCCGAACCCCTCATCGAGGAAATCGCCGCCGTCTATCGCGCCGCGCGGCCCCTGGCGGGGCGGGGGTAAGGGGAGCAGCGACCGCCGCCGCGCGTTATCTGGCTCTCGGGCGCGTCCCAGCCCCGCAGCAAGGTGTAGCCACGCGTTTCGTTCTCGGTCCGGCTACCGCGCCACGAACAGATAATCCGCCGGGCCGCTGAAGCGGCTCACCGCGACGAAATCCGGGGCCATCAGCGCGCGAAAGCCCAGTGGCTCCAGCAGCGCCCAAATCTGCGCAGGGGTCGAGCCTGCGCGCGCCAAGGACTGCTCGTTGATCTCCAGGAACAGGGTCGGCCGGCAGGCTGCGACGGTCTTGATCCCGCCCCGAAGCATGTGAGTTTCCCAGCCTTCAATATCGGCCTTGATGAAGTCCAGCCGCGCCAATCCACGGCTTTCGAAAAAGCCGTCCAGGGTGGTCAATTCGACCGTCTGTTCAAACGCCTCGCCGCCGGACTGATGATCGCCCAGGTGGGCCAGGCCGAAGCCCACGCCGCCGCGCCGCTTGATCGGCGTGGTCAGGGTGGACACGGCCGGAGCGTCCGACAGGCCCATCGGGACGACCTCCACATTTCCGATATGGTTCCACGCCAGGGCGCGTTGCAGGATCGAGCGGGCGTAGGCGGACGGCTCGAAGGCGAACACACGGCCCTGCGGCGCCATCTTGGCGAACAGCTTGGAGAACTGGCCGGCGTGCGCGCCCACGTCGAAGATCACGGCGTCGGCGGCGACATAGGGCCTGAAGGGCCCCTCCAGTTCGCGGTGATGCTGCTGGACGCTCGCCTTGAAAAGGTGCGCCAGCCACCCGGCGCGCGAGCGAAACGTCAGCATGGGTTTGGGCCCTCCTTGCGCAGCCTGGACGACCCGCTGTGCGGATGTAAGGCGGGAACGAACGAAGGAGGCAAGCCCTTAGAAGGTCCGCGCGACCCGCAGGCCGTGGTCGTCGATCCGCATGCCGACGTCATAGCGGATGCGCTGGGCCGATCGCAGGATGGTGGGACGAGCGCTCCATGAGCCCCGGCGAAGCGTGCGCTGGCCGCAATCGCCGCCCATGTTGGCCGATCCGTCCGTCGGCGCGCCAACGTAGCTGTCATTCCAGCAGTCGGCCAGCCAGGACCAGGCGTTGCCGGTGATGTCGTAGAGGCCGAACGCATTGGCCTTGAAGCTGCCCACGGGCGAGGTGAAGACAAATCCGTCGTGGCAGGCAGTGTTGGCTCTCATCTGCGGAAATTGAGTTAAGGCGTCCAGGTCCGCGCCGTTGGCGTATAGGCATGCGGCGGCGGGGTCCTCGCCCCACCAATAGGAGGCTTGGGATCCGGCGCGGTTGACGTACTCGTACTCGGCCTCCGACAGCAGCCGATAGTTATGGCCGGTCTTCTTGGCCAGCCAGGCGACATAGGCCTGCGCATCATTCCAGTTCAGGCATACGGCCGGATGGTCGTTGGTCTGCGGAAAGCTCGGCTGGCGCCAGCTGCGGCCGCTCCTGGGCTGCTGTCCGCTCTCGGAGGTGAAGCAGCTGTCGCCCGCGTCATAGCCGGTGTCGGCGACGAAGCGCGCGAACTCGGCCATGGTGACCGGATACTTGCCGACGGCGAAGCTGTAGGCGATCCGAACGCGGTGCAGCGGGGCCTCATAGCTCTGGTGATTGTACTCGGTCGTCGGCGATCCCATGGAATATTCGCCCGCCGGAACGACCACCATTTGCGGCAGGTCCGCGCCGTCCCACAGCTCCACCGGCTTATCCGACGTTTTCCAAGACAGCGCCGGCTTGTCGACGGCGGCGGGGTCCATGGCCGTGGCGGCCGCCAAGAGGGCCGCGGTCCTGGCCTTGATCCTGGCAATCTCGGCGTCGGAATGGCGATGGGCGGCCTGGAAGGCGGCGAAACGCGCCTGCCTGTCCTTGAGCCAGACGGAAAGGTCGTCGGCATGGGCCGCGAATGCCGTGAGACTTGCCGCGAGAGCCGCAACGCCCGCGATCCCGATCCAACGCCGACGCATGACGCCTCCCTTGGTGGCTGTTTGCTCGGGTCTCGTTGACGGACCCGCGACATTTACGTCCGCGAAGCTAGGGCCTAGCCGCTCCGGAGACAACCAAGAGCGGCCGATTTTGTGGCTTGACCCGTCACGGGCGCTTTCCCGCACGGCGGCCCCGCACGCGCCTGAAACCTCAGGATCGCTACAACAGATTGCATTTATTGGGGAAAATGGTGGACGCGACAGGGATTGAACCTGTGACCCCTACGATGTCAATCGTGTCGCTACGCTTGGGGGACGCTACTTTCGTCATGCTAAGCCATTGAAAGCCGCAAGGAACCACGCGTTCCGCGAGATTCCTAACCTCCTGATA
>Ga0302319_10021456_pt1 | contig 11634 bp, 7 predicted proteins | sample Bog_T0_2_FD_203319 | JGI IMG/M metagenome (GOLD analysis project Ga0302319, IMG submission 203319) | Peat permafrost microbial communities from Stordalen Mire near Abisko, Sweden - Bog_T0_2 | ecosystem: Environmental > Terrestrial > Soil > Wetlands > Peat | place: Sweden: Abisko, Stordalen Mire...
CTGCTTCTGGTCCAGCTGGCGGTTTTGCTCCTGTCAACGTGCGTCGTGTTTGTGGACGCAGGTGAGCAGGCCGTGCTCGAATATTTCGGAAAACCCGTCGCCACGCTCGACGCCGGGGCGCATTTCAAGCTGCCCTGGCCGGCGGAAAAAATTTACCGCTACCGCACGGAGCAGATCCAGACATTCGTTGTCGGCTACGTTCCCGACGATCAAAGCGAAAAGGCCGGCACGATTTTGTGGAGTGTCGCCCACGCGAAGGAGGATAATTTCCTCGTCGGCAACCGCGCGCCGGTCACGGTTCAGGATGACAGCGCCGGCACGAACGACACCCTGAAGGCGCCGCCCGTCAGTTTGATTTCCGTCAGCATTCCGGTGCAATTTCAAATCACCAATGTCACGGAATGGGCCTACAACAATGCCGATGCGACAAACCTGCTGCAATCGCTCGCCACGAGGGAAGTGGTGCGCTTTCTGGCGGGCGTGGATTTGAACAACGTCATGTCGAGCAACCGGCTCGAAGCGGCGGAGACGTTGCGCACCGGCATCCAGGCGGTGGCGAACGAATACCGGCTCGGCGCGAAAATCATTTTTGTCGGCCTGCAGGACATCCATCCGCCGACGAAGGTCGCCAGCGATTACGAAAACGTCATTGGTGCGGAGCAGACAAAGCTCGCCACGATTCTGGCCGCGCGGGCCTATGCCATCAGCAATGTCACGCTCGCCGGGGCGCAGGCGTTCACGACCACGAATCTCGCCGACGCGACGCGGCTGCAACTGGAGGTTTCACGGTTCGCGCAGGCGGCGTTGTTCACAAACCAGATTCCGGCGTTTGAGGCCGCGCCATCGGTCTATAAACAACGTGTGTATTTCCAGACATTCGCCGACGCGACCCGGAACGCGCGCAAATACGTCTTGCTCGTCACGAACACGCAGGACGTGGTGTGGTTCGATCTCGAGGATAAAATCCGCGAAGACCTTTTGAATTTAAACGTGCCCAACAGTCAATCGCCATGAAAAGAAATACCCTAACCATCGTCATCGGCGCAGTGCTCGTCGTGATTTTTGCGCTGCTGCTGTTCACTTTCCAGGTGCGCCAGTCGGAGGTGGCCGTCGTCGCGACGTTCGGCAAGCCGACCAGCAATCTCACGGAGCCGAAACTCTATTTCAAATGGCCCTGGCCGATACAGAAGGTTTATAAATACGACCAGCGTGTCCAGAATTTTGAGGACAAATTCAGCCAGACGCTCACCGCGGACAGCAGCATGCTGCTGACGAGCGTTTATGTCGGCTGGAAGATTTCGGATGCCGGCCAGTTCCTGGAGCGTTTTCCCGGCGACCCGTCGGTTTCGCTGCCGAACGCGCAGAGCAAACTTGAAGGCATGCTGCGCACGGCCAAAAGCGCCGCCGTCGGCAGGCATCCGCTGTCCGATTTCGTGAATGCGAATCCCCAGGACTTGAAGTTCGACGAGATTGAAAATGAGATCGAACAGTCCGTGCAAGACGACCTGCGGACGAACAATTACGGCATCGAACTCGAATTTCTCGGCTTCAAAAAAATCGGCCTGCCCGAAAGCGTGACGCAAACGGTTTTTGCGCGCATGACTTCCGAGCGGCAGGTTCTCATCAGCCTCGCGGAAAACACCGGCAAATCCGAGGCGCAGAAAATCCAGTCCGCCGCCGACGCCGAGTCCGCCAAGACCATCGCCAATGCGCAGGCCACCGCGACACGCATCCGCGCCGAGGGCGAGGCCGAGGCCGCGAAAACGCTGCCGATATTCGAGCAGAATCCCGACCTGGCCGTCTTCCTTCTCCGCATTGACGCGATCAAGCAATCGCTCAACCAGCGTTCAACCCTGTTTTTCGACGAGCGCATTCCGCCATTTGATTTGTTCCGCAATATGCCGACGAATGCGCCGGGCCAATGATCATGAGCGACGAACACGACCATCACCACCACGGACACGAGGCGCCGGAAGCGCTGGACGCCGGTTCGCAGGCGCTGGCCGAGGCGCTGGGCAGCAGTTTTGCGATTGTCAAAATCGTCATGGTGCTGATGGTGCTGGCGTTCTTCGGTTCGGGTTTCTTCCAGGTCGGCCCGTCGGAGAAGGCGGTCATTCTGCGCTTCGGCCGCCCGGTCGGCGAGGGGAAGAGCGTCCTGCTTGGTCCGGGCCTGCACTGGTCGTTTCCGTATCCGATTGACGAGGTGGTGAAGATTCCCATCACGGAAATCCAGAAGGTCACCTCGACAACCGGCTGGTATTTCACCACGCCCGAACAGGAATTGAGCGGCGAGGAACTGCCCGGCGGCGCGTCGCTCAACCCGGCGATTGACGGCTACGCCATCACCGCCGACCGCAATATCGTCCATACGCGTGCGACGCTGAATTACCATATTGACGACCCGATCCAATATATTTTCAACTTTGCGTCCGCGTCCAACTCCATCCAGAACGCCCTGAACAACGCCCTGCTCTATACCGCCGCGAAATTCAACGTGGACGACATCCTGACGCGCGATGTCGCCGGATTTCAGGACGCCGTGCAGGGGCGCGTCACCGATTTGACCGACAAAGAGAATCTCGGCATCATCATTGATAATTGCCAGGTGCAAAGCGTCGCGCCGCGGCAGTTGCAGGATGTCTTCGCCCGTGTCACCGAAGCGCAACAAAACCAGAGCAAGCAGATCAACGACGCGAACACCTATCGCGACAAGACGTTGTTGAACGGCGCCGCGCAGGCGTCGGCCATCACCATCGAGGCCGCCACTGCCAGCACCAATTACGTCAAGGGCATCCAGGCCGACGCCAAGGCTTTCACCGACCTGTTGCCGGCATTCGATATGAACCGGAACCTGTTCGCGCAGCAAAAACTGGCCGAGACGATGGCGCAGGTGCTGACAAATGTGCAGGACAAATTCTTCCTGCCGCAGCGCGCCGATGGCCAGCCGCGCGAATTGAGGTTGCAGATCAACCGTGAACCGCCGGAGCCTAAACCGACGGCGAATCCGTGATTCTGAAATCGAAAATCCTAAATCGTAAATTTGTATGCAGGTTACATCGCTTTTGAGCCATCACGAACATGAGCACGGGCCGGATTGCGGCTGCGGCCACGACCACGAGCATTCCGTCGTGCATCTCTGGCAGGCTGTCCTCGGCGTCGTCTTCGTCCTCAACGCCTTCATCGTGGACTGGCTGTTTCAATCGGGCGGCACCATTGCCAGCGCCAGCGCCTTCATCGGTGCGGTCATTTTGATTTATCCCATCGTCGTAACCGCCATCAAAGATTTACGCGTCGGCCGCTTGAGCATCAACGAATTGGTCGCCATAGCCGTGCTGTTCGCCTTCGCGTCCGGTGCGTTCGGCAACAACATGAGTGCGGGTTACAAGACCGCCGGCCTCATCGCCTTCTTGATGCTCATGGGCGAACTCATCGAGTCGCGCACCGCCGAGGGCGCGCGCCAGTCCATCGAATCGCTCATCAAACTCACCCCCACCCGGGCGCGCCGCATCAAAAAGGACGGCGTCGAGGAGGAGATTGCCGCGAACGAACTCACCGTCGGCGACGTCATCCGTATCCGTCCCGGCGACAACGTCGCGGCGGACGGCCTCATCGTCAGTGGCCATGGATCCTTCAACGAGGCGACCATCACCGGCGAATCCCTGCCTGCCGACAAAAAGACCGGCGACGAGGTTTTCGCCGGCACGCAAAATCTCACCGGCGTCCTGGAAATCAAGGTCAGCCGCGCCGGCGAGGACACGACACTGGGCCGCGTGCGCGAGCTGATTCTTGCCGCCGAAAAGACCAAGCTGCCCATCATGAAAATCGTGGACCAATACATGGGCTATTACACGCCGCTCGTGCTGGTCATCGGCGCGCTCGTCTGGGCGTTCACCCACGACATCAACCGCGTCATCGCCGTGTTCGTCGTCTCCTGCCCGTGCGCGTTCATTCTTGCGACGCCGACCGCGATGGTCGCCGCGCTGTCCGCCGCCGCGCGCCTCGGCATTTTGATCAAGAACGTCGCTGACATCGAGGCCGCCGCCAAGATCAACGCCTTCATCTTCGACAAGACCGGCACGCTCACGACCGGCCAGCTCGCCGTCAGCCGCCTGACGCCCATCGGCGAAACCAAGCCCGCCGAATTGCTGCTCTTTGCCGCTTCCGCCGAGAAATACAGCAACCATCCGACCGCCAAGGCGCTTGCGCAGCTCGCCGGCGAAGCCGGCGTGCCGCTGGCCGAGCCGAAGGAATTTTCCGAAACTGCCGGGCGTGGCGTGAAGGCGGAAATCAACGGTGCAAAAGTTTTGGTGGGCCGCGCGCAGTGGCTCAAGGACAACGGCGTCGCCGAGGATTTTCTCAAATCGGTTGACCTCAACGAGGCCGAGGGCTGGAGCTTGATTTTCGTCGCGCGCGACAACCGCTGCATCGGCTGGGTCGGCTTGCAGGACCAGGTCCGCCCCGAAGCCAAAATCGCCCTGGCCGGATTGAAGGAAGCCGGCGTCCGCCGCATCGCGATGGTTTCCGGCGACCGGCAGGTGGTGGCCACGCGCGTTGCCGCCGAGATCGGCTGCGAGGAGGCGAAGGGCGATTGCCTGCCGCAGAACAAGGTTGAATTTGTCCGCGCCATGAAGGCGAAAGGCTACAAGGTCGCGGTGATCGGCGACGGCGTGAATGACGCTCCGGCGCTCGCGGCGGGCGACCTCGGCATCGCGATGGGAGCGGCGGGCAGCGAAGTGGCCATCCACAGCGCGACGATTGCGCTCATGAACAATGACCTGCAACGGCTGCCATTCCTGGTGAAGCTTTCGCGCAGCACGCGTGCCGTCATCAACCAGAATTTTGCTTTTGGCATCTGCTTCATCATCGCCGGGTTGTCGGCATCCGCATTTGGATTTATCGGTCCGGTCACCGCCGCCGTTTTGCACGTCGTCGGCACGTTCATCGTTATTTTCAACAGCGCACGCCTCGTGCGCAAGGGCGAGGAACTGGAACATTTCCATCCCGAAACCATCGCCGACAAACACGACCACGGCTCGCATTCAAAGCCGACCGGCGAACTGACGCCCAAGCTGGCGTGAATGTTTGTTCTCTGATTTATGCCCGTTGCTGAATTAAATCGTAAATCGGAAATCGTAAATCATAAATCCGAGGAGGTTGTCGTTTCCGTGCGCGGCCTGACGAAGGTGTTCAAGGATTTCTGGAACCGCCCGAAGGCGCGCGCGGTGGACAATGTGGATTTTGAAGTCCGCAAAGGCGAGGTCTTCGGACTGCTCGGCCCGAACGGCTCCGGAAAATCCACGACCGTCAAGCTGCTGCTCGGTCTGCTCAATCCCACGAGGGGGCACATCGAGGTCTTCGGCCATTCACCCCGCCACGTCCAGACCAAATCGCGCATCGGTTATCTGCCGGAGGAATCGTATTTGTATCGCTACCTCAATTCGCGCGAGACGCTGGATTTCTTCGGGAATCTTTTCCATCTTTCGAAAGCCGAACGCAACAGCCGCGCGGAACAATTGCTGGAAATGGTCGGTCTCGGTAAAACACAGACGCGGGCGATCGGGGAATTTTCCAAGGGCATGCAGCGTCGCATCGGGCTGGCGCAGGCGCTCATCAACGATCCCGACCTGGTGATTCTCGACGAGCCGACCGCCGGCCTCGACCCCATCGGCTGCCGCGAGGTGAAGGATTTGATTGTCGCCCTGGCGCGCCGCGGCAAGACGGTGATTTTGAGCAGCCACCTGCTCGCGGACGTCGAGGACGTCTGCAACCGCGTGGTGATTTATTACGGAGGGAAAATCCAGGCCGCCGGCTCGCTGAAGGATTTGCTCGCCGAACCGGACACGCTGCGCATCACCACGCCGGTGCTGCCGCGTGAAACCCTGGAGCGCGTGCTGGAAATCATCCGCAAGGACATCACGACCGGCGAGGTGCGCGTGGACAACCCGACGCAGAATCTGGAGAGTTACTTTCTGGATGTCGTGCAAAAAGCGCGCGCGGCGGCGGCAGAAACAAGCGGCGCGCAATCCGGCGCGCGGGTGGCGGCGTATTTGCGTGCGGGCGCGGAAGAACGTCCGGCGGAGAATATTTTGGAGAAACTGGCGTTGCCGCAACAGGCCGCGAAACCCGCGACAAGGCCGACGCCCGCCGCCCCGGTTGCCGCGCCGAAAGTGGACGAGAAAAAACTGGAGGCCATGGCCAAAGCCGCTGCGCCGGCATCGGCCCCAGCCAAGCCCGCGCCGGCACCGGAAGCGAAGCCGGCAGATTTGTCGAAAGCGGATGAAAAATTGTCGTCGCTGCTCGGAAAACCAAAATGAGACACGGATTGCACGGATTATCACAGATTCAATCCGTGTAAATCTGTGAAATCCGTGTCAAAGATATTGATTCATGCAAAGAATTATAGCCATCGCCTGGTTGACCTGGAAGGCTGCGCTCCGGTTCCGCCTGTTCCTCGTCATCGCGGTGCTGTTGCTGGCGGCGGTGGTCGGTCTGCCCGTCATGATCAAGGACGACGGCACGGCGCGCGGTTTCACGCAGATTTTACTGACCTACACATTGAGCGCCATCACCGGGCTGCTCGGACTTTCGACGCTGTGGCTCTCGTGCGGCACGCTGGCGCGCGATATTGAGGAGTGCCAGATTCAGGTTGTTGCGACCAAGCCGATTGCGCGCTGGCAGATCTGGCTGGGCAAATGGCTCGGCATCGTGATACTGAACGCGGCGCTGCTGGCGATATCCGGCGCATGCGTCTTCGGCCTGCTGCAATGGCGCGCCGCTCATTTGCCGGCGGCGGAGCAAAAAATCCTGCGCGAGCAGGTGCTGGTGGCGCGCGGCCTGGCACGGCCGCAAAGCGTGGACGCGCAAATTAATGCCCAGACCAAACAGGTTTTGGAGGAGCGGTTGAAATCCAGTCCCGATCTGGCCGGCTCGGCGGACTTGCCGGAGGTGGAAAAACAAATCCGCGAACAGGTCAAGGCGATCTATCAGATCGTGCCGCCGGGCTATTCGCGCCAGTGGCGCATTGATTTGAGTTCGCAAATGAATTCACTGCGCGACCGGCCGCTGCAACTGCGCATCAAATTCAACTCGGCCGGAGGCGGAACGGGTCGAACGTTTGCAGGCTTTTGGCAGGTCGGCGATGCGCAAAAAATGGAACCTTGGCAGAGCGAATCAATGAGCTTGTCGTCGGACACCTTTCACGAGTTTCAAGTCCCGGCAAATCTGCTCGATGACAAGGGCGTCCTGGCCATCGCGTTCCTGAACCCCAACGACACGTCGCTGTTGTTTCCGGTCGAGGACGGCGTGGAAGTGTTGTATCCCGAGGGCGGTTTCGCGCTGAATTTTGCGCGCGGGCTGGGCATCATTTTCTGCTGGATGGCGCTGCTGGCGGCGATCGGCCTCATGGCAGCCAGTTTTCTTACATTTCCTGTGGCGGCGTTTTTTTCCATGGCCGTCCTGGCCGTGGTTTTATCGTCCGGGACGCTGGCGGACACTGTGGCGAGCGGCTCAGTAGGTGTAGGCAATGATGAAAAAGGCATCCCGGGACATTCCCCGGCGGATATGGTTCTGATTCCTGTGTTCAAGGGCATCTTGGTCATTGTCAATCTGGCGAAAGGTTTTTCACCGATTGATTCATTGAGCGGCGGCCTTGCCATCACCTGGGGTGAGCTTGGCGCGGCATTCGGGCAGATCGTCCTGCTGCTGGGCGGCATCATCGGCATCATCGGCATCGTGCTATTCAGCCGGCGCGAGCTGGCGACGGCGCAGGGAAATCAATGAGCGCCCGCGCAAAAAGATTTCTTTTGCTGGTGCTGGCCGCGGCGCTGCTAATCGTTTCCGGCCAGGTTCAAAAATCCATGAATCGCGACCGCGTCCAGCTCGGCCTGACCATCGGCGAGCCGTTGCAAAATGCGCCGCCGATGCTCGCGTTCACGACGGTGGCGCTGGGCGGCTTTCGCGGGCTGATATCCAACATGCTCTGGATTCGCGCCAACGATTTGCAGATGGACGACAAGTATTTTGAAGCCGCGCAACTGGCCGACTGGATCACGGATCTGGAGCCGCATTTCGCCCAGGTCTGGAATTTTCAGGCGTGGAACATGGCCTACAACATCTCCGTCAAGTTCAAGGAGAACGCGCCGGGAGATTACTCCGATCGCTGGCGCTGGGTGCAGCGCGGCATCGAACTGCTTCGCGACAGCGGCCTGCGCTACAACCCGGATGAAATTTCAATTTACCAGAACCTCTCCTGGTTTTTCCAGCATAAGATCGGTCAAAACCTCGACGACGGAAACCTGTATTACAAACGGCAGTGGGCCGAGGCCATGACGCCTTTTTTCGGCACGGGCGGCACGAATTTTGACAATCTGATCCATCCGCAAACCGCCGGGGAACGGACCAATGCGATGGTGCTCCGCGAGAAATACAAGATTGACCCGGTGTTCGCGCAGAAAGTGGATGCGCAATATGGTCCGTTCGACTGGCGGTTGCCGGAGGCGCACGCCATTTACTGGGCCGCGCTCGGACTCAAGATGGCGGAGGAAAATCCAGTCAAGGCAAAAGCCGATGATTTGCTCACCCTGCGCCGCGTCGTCTACCAGTCCACATTGCAGGCATTTCATCACGGACGGATCATCTCCAATCCCTTCACCAAGGGTGTTGAGCTGGCGCCGAACCTCGATCTGGCCTCCAAGGCAAATGACGTCTATCTGGGTTCCATGAACGCGGATTTGGAGAACAGCAACCACATCTCGGCCGCGCACCGGAATTTTTTGCGCGACGTCGTCTATTTTCTCTATGAAAACAACCGGATGACCGAGGCTGCCAAATGGTTCAAATATCTCGGCGATAAATATCCGGATATGCGGATCGTTGACAACGACCCGAATTCGCTTCCAAAAAACCTGACGCTCGACGAATACGCCGTCGCCGTCGTGCAGATTGACATCGGCGAAACCTCCCAGGAACGCGTCACCTCGGCGGTGCAGGGATTGTTGACGCATGCGTATATAGATCTGGCCATCGGTCAGGACGACCGCGCCGCCGGCTTCCAGTTGCTCGCCGAAAAAGTCCACGCAAATTATCAGGCCAAGATGGGCAGGGATCAACCGCGCGCAGCCTTGCCTCCGATGAACGACCTCAAACGCACCGTGCTGAACATGCTTCTCGACACGCAACAGGGACTGCCCTTCGCCGCACGCGCCGCGCTGCGCACCCAACTCCGAATGCCGGCGGAAACAAACACGCCGCCCGTGGTTGCAACCAACACTTCGTCTGCGATGGCCACAAATGTTTTGGAAACGGTTTCAACCAATTCCGCTCCGCCGGTGCTGCCGTGAATCCATTCGCCGCCAAGCCAATGTCGCGCAGCTTGATTTTCCTGTGACCAAGAATAATTCCACCAAACGCCCGCTTGAGGGGACGAAGCCACACCGCGGCGAAGGCCCGCTGCGTGTCGGCCTCATTTCGCTCGGCTGTGCCAAGAATCTGGTGGATGCCGAAATCATGCTTGGCTCGCTGCTTAAAAATGGCGTCGAGATCACCAACGACGCCGCGCAGGCGGACGCGGTCATAGTCAACACTTGCTCCTTCATTGACTCCGCACAGGAGGAGAGCGTGGATACCATCCTCGAATCCGTCGAGTTGCGCGACGCGAACCAACGCGGTCAGGCCGTTATTGTTTCCGGATGCCTGCCGCAGCGGTTCCGTGATGAACTGCCGAAGCTCATGCCGGAAGTGGACGCGTTCATGGGCATTGACCAGGTCGCGCAGGTTGGCGACATCGTCAGCAAGGCCGTTGCCAATCGTGCGGAAAAAACCGGTGGAAAACATCGAACATCGAATATCGAACGCCCAACATCGAAGGGAAAAATCTCCGCGCGGCTGAATGAACTGGAAAAGAACCGCGCCACCACGAACCACGAGAAGGACGAGTCCCTTCGCGGCTTGGAAAAATTCGGCAAAACCAAAATCGTCGTAGCGGCGTCTCGGCAGAGCGCCGCCATTCCAACCTCAAAAGCAAAGCCAGCGGCGTTCTCCCGAGACGCCGCTACATTTCAAGGGCCGATTTTGGACGTGACTGCGCGTCCGGTATTCATCCCCGATTTCGCCACACCGCGATTCCGCCTCACGCCGAAACATTTTGCATATTTGAAGATCGCAGAGGGCTGCAACCATCCGTGCAGCTTTTGCATCATCCCACGGATGCGCGGTTCGCATCGCAGCCGCACGCAGGCGGACATCGTTGCCGAGGCCGGGGCGCTCATCGCCGACGGCGTGAAGGAAATCAATCTGATTTCGCAGGACTCGACTTATTACGGACTCGATTTGCGCCCCCACCACAGCCGTGCCATTTCGTCGCCGGAGAAATTTTCCGCTGCCGCCAGATCACTCGCCGCCGGTGCCACCACCATTTGCACTCTGCTGCGCAAATTGAATTCACTGAAAGGTGATTTTTGGATTCGCCTGCTCTACACGCATCCGGCGCACTGGACGGACGAACTCATCCAGACGATCGCCGGGTGCAACAAGGTCGCGCGCTACGTGGATATACCGCTCCAGCACATCCACGAAAACATGCTCGAACGGATGCGCCGCGAAACCTCGCAGCAATACATCGTGGATCTCATCAAACGCATCCGTGCCGGTGTGCCCGGCATCGCATTGCGTACGACCTTCATTGTCGGCTTTCCCGGCGAGACCGAGGCTAGCTTCAACACGCTGCTCGATTTCATCCGCGAGACCAAGTTCGAGCGGCTGGGAGTCTTCGCTTACTCAAAGGAAGACGGCACGCGCGCCGGGGCGATGAGCGGCCAGCTATCCGACAAGATCAAACAGAAGCGCCGCGAGCTTGCCATGGCAGCGCAGCACAAGGTTGCCATGCAAGTTTCCGAAGGTTTTGTCGGCCGCGAAATCAAAGTTATCGTCGAGGGCAAAGCCGACGCAAAACAATTGCAGGCGGCGAGCGTCAGCTCTTGGGAACACGGCCTCGTCCGCGAATCCGAAACTCTCAACCTTCAACTTTCGACCCTCAACTATTTGATCGCCCGCGGCGAAGCCGATGCGCCGGACATTGACGGTCGTGTTTATGTACGCGTCCCGCGTGGCGGAATGACAGTCGGAGAATTCGCCCGCGTCAAAGTCATCGGCCACACGGATTACGATTTGATCGCCGAGCCGGTTCGGTAAATTTCACCCCGCCCTCGGCGCGATCCTTGATGTCGTCGGCTTGGTTTCCGTGGGCACAGGCATTCCGGTTTCAAAATCTTCCGGCAAGTCTTCCGGCAGAAGCGCCGTAAGCGCGTCCCGGTCGCATTGGCCGCTGGCGACCAGCCGGGTGCTTTGATTGCGTACGGCGGACTCGAACAAATTCCGCATCTCGCGCGCATTGCCAAATTGCGCGTTGCGCGATGTGTACAGGTTGTTGCAGATGGCCAGCACTTTTTCCCCGGCTTCCGGCGCGCACACCAGCCCGCTTTGCGCGGCCATGCGATGGAAAATATCCAGGAGTTCCTCCGGCTTGTAATCGGGAAAATTGAGATAATTCGTGAAGCGCGATTCCAGACCGGGATTCGATGCGATGAATTGTTTCATCGGCTCGTTGTAGCCGGCGACGATGACGATGAGCCGGTCGCG
>Ga0302319_10021460_pt1 | contig 11632 bp, 8 predicted proteins | sample Bog_T0_2_FD_203319 | JGI IMG/M metagenome (GOLD analysis project Ga0302319, IMG submission 203319) | Peat permafrost microbial communities from Stordalen Mire near Abisko, Sweden - Bog_T0_2 | ecosystem: Environmental > Terrestrial > Soil > Wetlands > Peat | place: Sweden: Abisko, Stordalen Mire...
AGGAGCGATGGTTTTACGAGATGGGAACGCCTGGAGGTCTGGTCGACTTTCCGGCGCTTGTTCGGTCGATGGAAGAGAAAGGCTACGACGGATGGGTCGTGGTCGAAAGCGATCAGAGCCCGCACGTAGAAGAGAGCGCGATGTTGAACGGATGGTATCGCAAGCGGTTGCTCTCACGGGCGCCGGTTTGCAGCTAGCCGCAGATGGCAGGGCCTTGCGAAGAACGCAGTAGGGTTTGGAGCGAAACATAGTTCCGAGGCAGGACGAATCATTGCCCAGTCAGAGACTGGAAAGAAAGAGGAATCAAATGGCGGAAGAAAGGTTTGACGCGATTGTTGTGGGCTCCGGCGCGACCGGTGGCTTTGCGGCCAAGGAACTGACTGAGCGTGGTTTGAAGGTGCTGCTTCTGGAGGCTGGGCCGATTGTCACGCACGATGACTACAAGAAACTCGAAGAGGCCGCGGCCCACCCCAAGATGGTGAGTCCATGGGGCCGGGTTCGCGCGGGCATCAAAGGGCAGATCATCCAGTGCAGAGCAGCCTGGTTCAGCGAGGAGGCAAGCTTCCTGCACGTCAACGACCTGAAGAACCCCTATACATGGTCTCCGGGCCACTTCTATCTTTGGATCCGCACCCGTGTACTGGGCGGGCGATTCCTCAACTGGGGCCGTGTCGTGCCGCGCATGTCGGACTATGACTTCAAAGCCGCCAGCAAGGACGGCATCGGCGAGGACTGGCCCATTTGCTACAACGACCTGATCCCCTACTACGAGCATGTGGAGGAGTTTCTGGGCGTCGTCGGAGAAGAGGACCATCTGCCCCAAGCTCCGGATGGCAAATACATCGCCAAGGCGCATTTGACGCGCCCGGAGCAGGCCTTCAAGCAGAAAGTCGAGTCCATCTGGCCGGAACGCAAGGTGATTCCCTGGCGCTATATGCGGGCCCAGGCGATCAAGGACCACGTTCCCACGACGATCCTGGCGGCGAAAGCTACGCACCGTCTGGAGATCAGGGCGGATTCGGTCGTCAAGCAAGTGAATACCGACCCAAGCACCGGCAAGGCAACCGGCGTAACCTACATCGACCGGAAGACGAAGCGTGAAACGACCGCTTCGGCCAGTGTTGTGATGCTTTGTGCATCGACCATTGAAACCATCCGGCTGCTGTTGAACTCCGCCTGCTCCAAACATCCGAATGGAGTGGGGAATTCGTCCGGCCTCCTGGGACGATATTTCATGGATCAATCTCCGTGCCTGGTCTTCGGTTCTGTACCCAGTGCTACCGGATATGAGCATGATCTGGACGGAAACTTCGGCGACCTGACCAACCCCAATCCTGGCGGAATCTACTTTCCTCGATTCCAGAACCTGGATCGCATCAACTACCCCCAATTCGCCAGAGGCTTCAATATTCAAGGCGCAATCGGGCGCAACTTCGTGCCGGAAGGTTCGCCGTCGGCGTTCGGGTTCATGGGACAGGGAGAGATGCTGCCCTATTACGACAACACCGTGACCGTCAACCACAGGAAGAAGGATGCGTGGGGCATTCCCGTCGCACATCTGACCATCATCCCAAAAGAAAACGAGCTCAAGATGGTTCGTGTGGAGATGGATACGATCACGGAGATGGTGCGGGCATGCGGCTACAACATCGATCTGTGCGCGAGTTACATCGGGCTGGACGATCCGAAGAACGTTCTCAAGCACGACAGTTGGTTTTCCAGGTTCATGTTCAAGCTGTCGTACAAAAAGAGTCTGGGCATGGGCGCGGCCATTCATGAGTGCGGCGGCGCGCGCATGGGCAACGAGCGGGGCACGAGCGTGCTGAATCCGCACAACCAGCTGTGGGACGCGGACAACGTCTTCATTACCGACTCGAGCTGCTTTGTGAGCAACGGCACCTGCGGCCCCACGCTGACAACCATGGCGCTGACTGTGCGCGCAGCCGAGTACGTGGCTCGCGAGCTGGGCAAGACACTCTGATCCAGGCTGCAGCAAACGGGCCCGAGGGAGAGCGCGCCGCGCCGCGTTCTCCCGGGCCGGAAGGAGACAGCAATGAGCAATCTCAAGTGGGCGTACATGGATCACTGGATCATGGATTCGGCCCGGGGTCCGCAGGAGCCCAATCTCTCGCGCAGGCAATATCACAGGTATCTGAAGCAGATCTCTGCTCTTGGTTTCAAGGGATTGGATACCTTCATCTTTCGCATCTTCGGCCGTTACAACCCGATGTTCGGATCGCCACAGGAGTACCTGAAGCTTCTCCAGGAGTACGGCATTGAGAAGATCGTGAGCGTCTTCGACTGCTATCCCTACGCAACGAAGGATCGCGCGCCGCATATCCGCGCCACGCACGACGGCATCTTCGCGAGTTTCTCCGGAGCGATGAAGGGGCTGGACGGACTGGGCATCGAGAACCTGATCATGATGCCGACTTCCACTTACTGGCAGACCGAGCCGGTGACCGACGAGACGATCAAGATCTGCGCGGATCTTTGGAACCGTATTGGCCGAATGACGCTTGAGGGGCATGGGGTGAAGACGACCACGCACCACGAGTTCTGGTGCGGCATCCGCAGTCTGGAGCAGATCGAGAAGTTCTACGAGTATACCGACCCGCGCTATGTCTTCTACTTCTGCGATGCCGCGCAGCATGTGATTGCCGGCGTCGATCCGGTGGCGCTCTACGATCGCCTTCATGGCCGCTGCAGCGGCTTCCACTTCAAGGACACGCACACGGTGGATACCAGGGGCGAGTACCGCACTCCGCCCGATCCGGAACTGATGGCGCCATCAGTGAAGCGATGGTTCTGGGAGATGGGCACGCCGGAGGGCCTTGTGGACTTCCCCGCGTTGATGCGGGCGATGAAGAAGCATGGCTATCGCGGCTGGGTGAGCGTGGAGCACGACGGCCCCGATCGGACCGGCGGCAACTACGCGGAGAGTACCTGCATTGCCAAGTGGTATATCGACAACGTTCTTAACCCGATCTATTCGTAAGGAGAAACGATGCCCGTGAAGTGGGGATATGCAATCGGTCAATGGAACTGCCCGCGGCGCGAGCAGCAGGAGCGCGTGCTGAAGGTGATGTCGGCCTGTGGCTTCAAGGGTGTGGAGCTGCGCTTCGGATCCGGGCGATGGGCTCCGCTCGGCAAGCGCGACTTGATCGAACTGAACTTCGGCTCAGTCAAGGATCTCAAAGGGTTCGTGGAGTCCTGCGCCATGCAGGTGGCCAGCTTTTACTACAATCCCACGGCGCCGCTCGAGGGAGAGGATCCAGAATACTGGATGGGCAGGCCTGCCCCGCGTTGCGCGCTCAATCCTGACGACCACGCGCGCACTGTGGAAGGAGCCCGCGCTTTTGCCAGCCTGCTGGCTGAGCTGGGCGGCACGTGCCTTGTGGTTCCGCCCGTTCCTTCGTACTGGACGGTTGGTTCGCTGACCGATGCGCAAATCAGAACCGCCGCGGAGTGCTGGAACAAGGTGGGCGCCATGACGCAGAGCGAGTACGGCATCAGCACCGCGCTGCACCTCGACTGCCTCAGCGCGCTGCACTCGGCTGAGGCCATCGACAAGCTGATGGAGTTTACTGATCGGCGTTATGTGAGTCTTGCGCTGGATACGGCCGAGTTGACGATTGCCGGCATCGATCCCGTTGCGCTGTACGAGAAGCACCACGCACGCGTGGGTCACGTCCATTTCAAGGACACGCTGCACACCGACGAGCTGAGTGAATACAAGAAGCCCTTCGCCGAGTTTGAACTGCTGGACGAGGGCGGTGAACGAAAGATCGACCGCTGGTTCTGGGAGATGGGCACGGATGGCGGACGGGTGGATTTCCCGGCGCTCTTCGCTGCCATGAAGAAACACAGCTACGAGGGCTGGGTCATCGTGGAGTGCGATCACACTGCCAATCCCGCGGAGAGCGCCTTGTTGAATTCCTGGTACGTGCAGGCCGTTCTCTCCAAGGTCGAGTAAGTCTACCAGTGATTGCAGCGCTGCACAGGGAGATGTTCGCCCATGAGGAAGCGCATGAAAACAGCAATACTCGGCTCAGGGTTCATGGGCCGGATGCGGAGATAACCTGCAACAAAAATGGCTGGGGCGCTGGCGTAGATGTGCTCGAGCAGAAATTCAAAACAGGATGAAGGGTTAGGAGACAGTAGACATGAACGAAAACAAGCTGAGTCGCGCGCATCTCAAGCAGGTGATTGCGCCTTTCGTCTTTGGCGTGAGCTTTTCCCATACCGAGGGAGAGGTGCAGGTCGCTCCAGGCTTCTACATTCGCTTCAACGGTGGGCTAACCCTCGACGACACTTGCCGTATCGCCGCTGACATCGGCTTCAAGGGCTACGATTTGATCGGCCCCGCTTACTGGCCCACGCTGCGGAAATACGGATTGACGCCAACCATGGCCTGCCTGGGCGCGGCCGGCAACCCGAACCGTGGCATCGGCGCGAAGGAAGCACATGCCGAATTGCAGGCCTCGACGTGCGAGGCGCTGCAGCAGTGCGGTGAGTTTGGCGTGCCGAACATTGTGGTGATGACCGGGCCGCGCGCCGGCATGGCTCCGGAAGAGGGCGCCGACAACAGCGTGGAGTTTCTAAACCGCGTCAAGGCGCAGGCCGAGGATCTCAACGTCACGCTCTGCATCGAGATCCTCAACGCGAAAGATCACGCCGGCTATCTCTTCGATCACGCGAAGTGGGGGTTTGAGGTCGTGAGGCGGGTGAACTCGCCGCGGGTCAAGATTCTCTATGACATCTATCACGCACAGGTGCAGGACGGCGACGTTGTGCGCACCATGCGCGAGAATATCGAGTGGATCGGCCACATCCACACCGCGGGCAACCCCGGGCGCAAGCAACTTGACGACGAGCAGGAACTCAACTACCCCTACATTGCGCGGGAGATTGCAGCGCTGAAGTTCGCCGGCTACGTGGGCCACGAGTACATGCCGACCGCCGACGCGGATGCCGTAGAGTGCCTCAAGAAGGCATATGCGATGTTCGATCTGGAGATTGGCTGAGGCTGCAACATGGCGCGGGCAGGCGGAGCGGATTCCGGGTCCCAGTCTCGATGGGCAGCGCTGCCGCTCTCCGCGCCAGACGCATCGCTGAGGTCAGGAACTGGATTCTGCTGGCCTGGATCTCTTGACCTCTGTATCTGCCGGGCTCATCTTTTCCGTTCCCCACCCAAAATACATCCACTTCGAAACTGGAATACATCCAAAAACACAACCAATCATCACGCCTTTCGCTGGATGCCTTTGTACGTGGATGGAAACAAAATGCTGTATTTAAAGATGTTATCGCGATAAAGTAGAAGCTCTTGGATGTCACTGGATGGGGCGCTGGCGGAAGAGGAGGGATTCGAACCCCCGATACCCTTTCAGGTACGTCGGTTTTCAAGACCGATGCCATCAACCACTCGGCCACTCTTCCGCTCTATCCAAAATACCACCAGAAGAGAAATTCCGGCTCGCCGGCCACAGCTCACCCATCCCTCCGCGTCGTGAGGCATGTCTTCCCCTGCCGGTCGAAACCGGGCACTCCCGGCAGACCTGCGGGATTCGGCCCGCCCCCCTTTGCCAACCCGCACGAAAGACGCACAAAGCCAATGAAATCACGACGCATAGTGCGCCGGGAGTGTTACAACAGTTGTGCATGGTGAAGCGTACGAAATCGGGTACGGAGCCGCAGCCGGGCCAGCCCATCAGCCTGCGCACGCTGGGAGAGTACCTGAATCTGTCGCCGGCCACCATCTCGCTGGTGCTCAATAACGCGCCCGGCGTCCGCTCCATTCCCCAGGAAACCCGCGACCGGGTGACCCAGGCGGCGGCCAAATTCGACTACCGGCCCAGCTTCTACGCGCGCTCCCTGCGCAAGCGCCAGACCTTCTCCGTCGGCGTCCTGGTGCCGGAGCTGAACGACCAATATGTGACCCAGGTGCTTTCTGGCGTCGAGGAGCTCCTCATCGAGGAGGGCTACTTCTACTTGACCGCCAGCCATCGCCGCAAGCCGGACCTGATTGAAGAGTACCCGCGCCTTCTCATGGACCGCGCGGTCGAGGGGTTCATCCTTATTGACACGGTGTTGGAGCACAGCTGGAATGTCCCGGCTGTCGCCGTCGCCGGGCATCGCAAGATCGAAGGTGTCACCAACGTGGTGCTGGACCAGCGCCGCGCTGCGGAGTTGTCGCTGCGCCACCTCTACCAACTGGGCCACCGCAAGATCGCCTTCATGCGCGGCGGCAGCCACAGCTCCGACGCCGATGAGCGCTGGGCGTGCCAGATGAGAGTTGCCAAAGAGCTGAAGCTGGAGGTCCCGCCCGAACTGACCGCGCAGATTCAGTTGCGGGTTTCCACCCCGGAGATGGGCTTTGGGCCGGCCATGGAACTGATCAATCGGGGCGTCGACTTTACCGCCCTCGTCTGTTACAACGACGCGGCGGCCATTGGCGCCATCCGCGCCCTCATGGACCACGGCCGGCGCGTTCCCCAGGATGTCTCCGTGGTGGGCTTTGACGACATTCAGAGCGCCGCGTACCACAACCCCAGCCTCACCACCATTCGCCAGCCGCTGCAACAGATGGGGGTGGTGGCCGCGCGCATCCTGCTGCAGCGCATCCGTGGACAGGCCACATTCCCAGACGCGGTGCCGATTCTGCCCGAACTGATCATTCGCGAGTCCAGTTGCCCGCCCAGCCCGAGGCGCTCCCGCGCCAAACGGAGCTGAAAGCCGTGCTCGCGCTCCACCAACCCCCAGGGTGCCCCATGGTTTTCACGTTCTTCGTGAGAACGGCGGGAGGCATCAAACCCTCAACCATCCCTGCTTAGAAGGAGCCATCATGCGTAAACTCGCACTCCTCTTGTTGCTGGCGGCCGTTGCGCTGCCCTCGTTTGCCAAAGATGAACCAAAGGTCCAGAGGGTCACCGTGGCGCAACTGGAGCAGACGCTCGCGGGCGCGAAGGCCAGCCCGGAGGCCGACCTGGCCCAGCAGCTTTCCGCCATGGAGCTGACGGAGCGGCTCTCCATCGCCCGCCTGGCGCAACTGACGGGCATGTTGCCGGGTGCCAAGGCCCAGGAGGCGCTAGTGGCGCTGGCCGATCGGTCGTTGTTTCTCGCTCCCCCGGCGAGCGAGATTCCGCCCGATCCTGCGCCGGACGCAGCCACGACACGCCGGATGCTGACCCAGGTGGTGAACTACGTGAACACCACGGCCCGCCAGTTGCCCAACTTCCTTGCCTCCCGCGGGACCACGGGTTTCGAAGACCGGCCACAGGAAGACGAGCAGCAGGAGCTCGGCATCGTGAGCCACAGTTACCTGCCCCTGCACGTTGTGGGCAAATCCACCGTCTCCGTCACCTACCGCGACCGCCAGGAAGTGGTGGACGAGGGCAAAGGCAAGGCTCTCAAGCAGGGCCAGGCCGTCGGCGGCCTGGTGGTCAATGGTGTGTTCGGTCCGCTTCTCAGCAGGGTGGTAGCCGACGCTCTCGCCGGCAAGATTACCTGGAGTCGCTGGGAGCGGGCCGCTGCCGGATCCGTCGCGGTCTTCCACTACGCAGTCCCGCAGGAAAAATCAAACTATCGCGTCATGTTCTGCTGCGTCGTGGAGGGATACAGCAGCGACGGGTTGCCCAACAAGCGCCCCTTTGATGAGCGCGCTGCTTACCAAGGCGAGATTGGATTCGATCCGTCCAATGGAACCATTCTTCGCATCACCATGGAAGCAGAGATTCCAGCCGGCGAATTGGTCTCAAAGGCAGGCATGCTGGTCGAATACGGGCCGGTGGAGATCGGCGGAAAGACCTTCATCTGCCCCGCAAAGAGCGTCTCCCTGTTGACCGTGCACACCGCGAAGCGTATGGGAGCGTATGCCCGTTCAAGCTATCAAGGCGCTGGAAAGACTTACCTGAACGATGTCGTCTTCAGCCAATATCGTCGCTTCGGCTCAGAGATGCACATCCTGCCCGGAGAATAGCCGCCTGGTTTCCCGGGCTTGCGTTCAGGCCTGAACGCCGCAGCCCCGGCCTATCCCCTGCTCCAAAGCTCGTTCGGAGGGACACAAGGCCGCAGAAACCGCAAGGGGAGCCTGAATCAGCTCCCCTTGCGGTTCCCGCAAACTTCCACTGCGTTACTTCTTGCCTTCCAACTCATCGGCCAGCGCGCTGGCGCCGTACAGCTTGCGCAGGCCTTCAATCATGCCGGCCGAGTGCACAGCAACCGCGCGGTTCTTCGTGCCGTCATAAACAAAATCGCCGGCCATCGACTCAATATTGCCGTCGAAGATAAGGCCCACCAGTTCGCCTGCCGCATTCACCACTGGCGAGCCGGAGTTGCCGCCGATGATGTCGCCGGTGCACACAAAGTCCAGCGGAGTGGAAAGGTCCAGCTTGTCGCGCCCGGCCACTTCCTTCGGAGTCAGATCGAACGGCGGCTTGTTGCTGAAGCTGGCCGCGCGGTCATAGAGCCCCCAGAAGGTGGTGAACGGCGGAGCGATGGTGCCGTTGTACGGATAGCCGTCCACCTTGCCGTAGCTCAGCCGCAGGGTAAACGTCGCGTCGGGATAAGCGTCCTTCCCATACACCAGGAACCGCGCCTTGCCCAGCTTCTCGCCCGCTGGAGTCAGTACGCTGCTGATGCTGTCGCGCAGCCTCTTGTTGGTCTCGCGGACGATGGGGTCAATCCGCCGCGCGGCCACAATCATCGGATCGGTGGAAGCAGCCACCGCCGCCTCGCCGCCGTCCATCAGGGCCTTGCGAACGGCCGGATCGGCCAGCTTGGTGCCGTCCACCAGCGCATCCACCGTCTTGTCCACATCGCCGCCCTGCAGAATCGCCTGCACGTACGCGTCGTCCTTGCCCAGCTTCTCTTCGGCCAGTTTCAGAGCGTTGCTCATGAACAGCTTCTCGGTGGCCACAGGAATTTTCGCCGGCGAGGCCAGCCGGAACTTGAGTCCATCCAGCCCTGCCTCGTGGAACGGCCCCAGCCGCTCGCCATCCGGCTTCTTCACCTCGGTAACGTACTGCACAATCGTCAGCGCCAGCGAGAGCAACTGGCTATCGGCCCGCCGGAACATCTGGCCCTTGAACTCCGGCTTCAGCTTTTCTTCCACGCCTGCAATGGTCTCCCATGCGCCGCCGTACTCCTTCTTCCATTCCGGATTCGCGTTCACCTTGGCGCGGAAGTCGGCCTCCTCGGCCTCCTTCTTCGCCATCACCGCCTTGTCGGCCAGAGCATCGGCGCGTCCCTGGTAGGCCTTCAGGCTGTTCTGCAGCCCAAAGATCGTGCTGCCCACCAGCCGTGCCTGCTCCGGTCCCTGCGCGGCAAACGCCTGCGCGGCGGCTACGCGGCGGCTCAGGTAGTCAATGATTCCCGGCTCGCGTACGTCGCGCTCCATCAGGATCTGCGACAGCGTGTCCTGCCGCTCGGTCGACCCCGGATGCCCGGAGATGAAGATCAACTCGCCCGGAGCAGCGCCCTTCGCGCTCCACTTCAGATAGTTGGCCGTGTTCAGCGGCTTGCCGTCTTTGCCGTAGACGCGGAAGATGGCCATGTCCAGGTCGTAGCGCGGATAGGTGAAGTTGTCCGGATCGCCGCCATAGAAGGCCGCCTGCTGCTCCGGAGCGAATACCAGCCGCACATCGGTATAGGCCTCGTACTGGTAAAGCCAGTACTCGCCGCCGTTGTAGAAGGCCACAACGTCCGAGCGCAGGCCGGTCTTCTCCTTGCCCTCTTTGGCGATGGCGGCAACCTCCGCCTCGCGTGCCTTCAGCGCCTTGGCCTCGTCGGCAATGCCCTTCGCCGCACCCTGCACCCGCGCGGTCACATCCTGCATGGCTACCAGCACGTTGATCTCCAGGTCGGGCGACTTCATCTCCTGGTCCGGCGTGGCCGCATAGAAGCCGTTGCTCAGATAATCGTGTTCGGCCGTCGAGTTCTTCTGCAACTGCCCCCGCGCCACATGGTGATTGGTCAACAGCAGTCCATTGGGGCTCACAAACGATCCCGATCCGCCATCGTTCAGCCGGACGCTCGCGAGGCGCAGATGGTCCAGCCACGCCTGGGTCGGCGTAAAGTTGTACTTCGCCTTCAGAAGCTTCAAGGGCGGGTTGTCAAAGGTCCACATGCCTTCATCGGCGTGAATCACAGGCGAGGCGGCCAGCAGCAGCGCCGCCGGCAGCAGCAGGGCAGTGCGAAAATTGCGATTGAACATTTCAGTCCTCATCGGTTGCATCGAATTTGTTGTCTGGCTTCCAGCCAAAAAATGCAAGTGGCCAAAAACCGATCCATGGAGCGTGTTTCAAAAACCCGCTTTGTGTCAGGGCACGACTTCAGTCGTGCCGAAAAAGTCCTGGAAAGCAAGGGGTTTTAACCCCTGAGGGGTTACGAGCGAAGAAGAGCGAGCACTTCTTAAACACGCTCTGGAGTCCCTGTTCCCTAGTTCTGCGGCATCACCAGCACTTCCACGCCAGACGCTGCATCCTTCTGGTGATACACCTGCTCGGTGGCCTTCTGGAACTCCTCCGGGCGGGCGTTGGGAATGTCGGTAAAAGTCTGCGGGTTGCGGTCGGTCAGCGGGAACCACGAGCTCTGCACCTGCACCATGATCCGGTGCCCGGCCCGGAAGGTGTGGAACAAATCCGGCATGGTGAAGTTCACGTCGGCCTCTTTGCCCGGAACGAGCGGCTCGGGCTTTTCCCAGCTATTCCTGAACTTCGCCCGCATCGGCTCTCCGCGCAGCAGTTGCTGATAGCTGCCCATGTGCAGCGGAGGCGTATCCAGAATGCGCTTGCTCCCGGTGGACGTGTCCTCCGGGTCAGGATAATTATCGGGATAAACGTCGATCAGCTTCACCACAAAATCCGAGTCGGTCCCCGAACTCGCAATCTTCAGCTTTGGCGAGATCGGCCCCGCGATGGTCACATCCTCCTCCAGCACATCCGTCTGGTACACCAGCACGTCCGGCCGGTAGCTGGCAAAGCGCTGGTCGTCCACCATGTAGCGCTGCGGAACCGTGTCCGTGGTGTAGCCCACGAACGGCACCGGGTGGTTGGGGTCGCTCACATATTCGTCCACGCTCTTCGTCTCGGTCGGCGCGTCAAAGCTCAGCTTGCCGCCTGCGTGGAAGTAGAGCGTCTTCGGCGCCGCGGCCTTCGGAGGCCACGCGTCAAAGCGCCGCCACACGTTGGTTCCCGTCTCAAATACCACGGCCTTGGGCTGCGCTGCGCCCTTTCCCTTCAGATAGTGCTCGAAGAAAGGGAACTGGATGTTGGCCCGGAAGTACTCCGACGTCTTCGCGTTGAACTGCACATCGCCCAGGTGGCTGCCATCGCCCCGCGCCCAACCGCCATGCACCCAAGGCCCTTCCACCAGCGTCGTCGGCGTTTCGGGGTTAAACTTGCTCGTCGCGTAGAACGTCCTGTACGGCCCGCTCAGGTCCTCGGCGTCATACCAGCCGCCCACCACCAGCACCGCGCACTTGATGTTCTTCATATGCCGCGAGAGATCCCGCGCCGCCCAATACGCATCGTAAGTATTGTGTTTTGCCTGGTCGTTAAACAGCCAGTTCGAGCCCTTCAGGTACAACTTGTCCAGGTTGTTGATGTTTCCGGCCTCGAGATAGAACTAG
>Ga0302319_10021465_pt1 | contig 11632 bp, 9 predicted proteins | sample Bog_T0_2_FD_203319 | JGI IMG/M metagenome (GOLD analysis project Ga0302319, IMG submission 203319) | Peat permafrost microbial communities from Stordalen Mire near Abisko, Sweden - Bog_T0_2 | ecosystem: Environmental > Terrestrial > Soil > Wetlands > Peat | place: Sweden: Abisko, Stordalen Mire...
GGTCACGCAGACCGCCCGCGACGCGGAGGAGCTCGCCTTCATGAACGAGCAGCTCGTGCTGTCGGCGATCATCCTTCCGCTCAAGATCGGCGGCGGCCCATGCATCGGCAGCATCGCCTTCTCCACCGCGGAGTCACGGCGAATCTACCGCGAGCGCGATTTCCACTTTGCCGAGGAGCTCGGCCGCCGCGCCAACCAGGCCATCACCAACGCGCACCTCTACCGCGCGGCGCAGGACGCGGCGCGGCGCGCGGCCGAGGAGCGCTGGCGCGCGGAGGAGGCGAACCGGATCAAGGACGAGTTTCTCGCCACGGTGAGCCACGAGCTGCGCAACCCCCTCAACGCCATCACCGGGTGGTCGGCGCTCCTTCTCCGCCAGCCCCACGACGCCACCATGGTGGCCAAGGGCCTCGAGGTCATCCGGCGCAACGCCGAGGCGCAGACCAGGATCGTGGAGGACGTCCTCGACGTGTCTCGCATCGTGACCGGCAAGCTCAAGATCGACGTGGTCCCCGTGGACATGGTCGCCGTCGCGCGCGCGGCGCTCGACGTCGTGCGTCCGCAGGCGGACGCCAGGGGCGTCGCCCTGACCTTCAACACGAGCTCCGAGGACCGGTGCCGCCTCGCCGGAGACGCGGCGCGCCTCCAGCAGGTCGCGGTCAACCTGCTGTCGAACGCCATCAAGTTCACGGGCGCCGGCGGCGTCGTGGACCTCCGCGTCGAGCGGGACGGACCGACCGTCATGCTCACGGTGCAGGACAGCGGGCGGGGCATCGAGCCGGACTTTCTCCCGCTCGTGTTCGAGCGCTTCCGTCAGGCAGACAGCTCCACGACCCGCACCTACGGCGGGCTGGGGCTGGGCCTCGCGATCGTGCGCGACCTCGTGGAGCTCCACGGCGGGCAGGTCTCGGCGAGGAGCGCGGGAGCCGGCAGGGGAGCCACCTTCGAGGTCGTTCTCCCCGTGCGGGCCGTGTCGATGTCTCTCTTCCCGCAGGAGAGCAGCGCGGCGCCGGGCGCCGTGCGGCCGCCGGGCGCCGCCAGTCTGCGGGGGGTGCGTATCCTCGTCGTGGACGACGATGGCGACGCGCGCGAGATCGTGGAGGCCGTGCTGGTGGAGGAGGGCGCCATCGTCGAGACGGCGTCCTCGGCGCAGGGGGCGCTCCTCGCGCTCGAGCGCTTCCGCCCGGACGTCCTCGTGAGCGACATCGGGATGCCCGGCGAGGACGGCTACGAGCTCATTCGCCAGGTCCGTGCGCGACCGGCATCCGGCGGAGGCGATGTGCCGGCGGTCGCGCTCACCGCCTACGCGCGTCCGGAGGACCGCGCGCGCGTGCTGGCCTCCGGGTACGGCAGCCACCTCGCCAAGCCGGTCGACGCGACGGAGCTCGTCCTCGTCATCGGGAGCCTCCGGCGGTGACCCTCGGGCGGTGGGCCGGCGCGAGCCGCCCCTCGTCGCCTCACTGGAGCACGGGCCCGCTCGAGCCCATGGACCACGTGTTCGTGAAGTCCCAGCCGGCGAAGGTGCTCTGCGTCAGGAGCGCGCCCGAGGTCACGACGGTTCCGCAGCCGTTGTCGCCAGCGACGTCCGTGTACGAGGAGGTCTCGGTGCAGGGGCCGTTGATGATGCCGACGATCGAGCTCACGTTCGATCCTCCCCAGCCGTTTCCGGGGAGCGCCGTTGCGGTGCCCGTCGCATAGCAGTTCGTGAAGATCACGCCGCAACCGCCGCTCCCGCACCCGCCGGTCAGACCACCCGCGCCCCAGTAGCCGCTGACGTTCCCGGTGGCGTAGTCGTTCGTGATGACGACGCCCGAGTTCTGGTACCCGATGAGCCCGCCGGCCGTGTAGGCGTGCCCGCCGTTGACGGTCATCCCCGACCAGCACTGCGTCACGGTGCCGCTGTCGTCTCCCACGAGGCCGCCGGCACCCCAGGCGCCGTTGCCGTTCACGTCACCCGTGTCGGTCAGCGTACCGCTGGTGGTGCTGCAGCGGTTCAGGGTGCCGCCGCCCGCGAGGCTTCCGACGAGCCCCCCGACGTACGCCACCCCGGACGTGACCGAGACGCCGTCGAGGGCCAGGTTCTTCACGGTGCCGGACACCGTCTGGAAGAAGCCGACGTTCGAGCTCGCTCCGTCCGTGCCATCGCCGAGGTAGGTCCAGTTGGTGATGTGGAAGTTGCTGCCGTCGAACGTGCCAGACAGCGCGGGGATCGTGTGGAACGACAACCCGCCGAGGTTGATCGTCGCCGTGAGCTTGAAGTTGGCCGAGGTGAAGCTTGCCACCTGGGCGAGCTGCGTCGCGTTGCAGATGAGGTAAGGGCTCGCCGTGGTGCCGCTGCCTCCGGCGAACGGCGCGCCGCCGCAGCCGGACGTGCACGTGACGGTGGGCCCCACGACGTTGGCGGTCCCCACGCTTCCCGACCCCATGGAGACGGCGCACGTCTGGGCGGTCGGGGAGCTCGGGTTCACGAGGACGGTCACGGCGTACGGCTGACCGGACGCGAGGGCCGTCGGAAACGTGAAGGGCCCGTTGGCGGTGAGCGGGACGTTGTCGCCGCCGTTGTCCTGGAGGACCACGGTGTCGCCCACGGCGAGCCCCGTCAGCGTGCCGCCGATGGTGTAGTCGTTCGTGCACGTGACGACGACGCTCGTGACGTTCGCCGTGGCGATCGTGCCGTTGCCGCCCGTCACCGCGCAGCTCTGCAGCGTGGGCGTACCGGGCGAGGTCGAGACGGTCACGGCGTAGGCATGCCCTGACGGGACCGGAGTGGCGAAGGCGAAGGCGCCGTTTGCGGTCAAGGAGAGGTTGTCCCCGGCGTTGTCCTCCAGGACGACGGTGTCGCCGTTGCCGAGGCCGCTGAGGGTCCCGCCGACCGTGAAGCCCGGCGTGACGCACGTGATGGCCACGCTCGTGACGTTCGTCGTGCCGACGCTGCCCGTCGCCTTGGCGATCGAGCAGGTCTGCGCGACGGGGATGGAGGGATTGACGACGATCGTGACGTCGTAGGCCGCCCCGGGCTGCAAGGCCGAGGGAAAGGCGAAGGCGCCGTTGGACGTGAGGAACAGCTGCGCGCCCCCGTTGTCCTCGAGCGCCAGCGTGTCGCCCGGGGCGAGCCCGCTCACGGTGCCGCCGACGGTCACCCCGGACGCGCACGTCACGCTCACCCCCGAGACCGGCGCCGCGCCGACCGTGCCCGTGCCGGCGCTGACGGTGCACGACTGGCTTGCCGGCTGCGTCTGGACCGTCACCGCGTAGGCAGATCCGCTCGGCACCGAAGAGGAGAACAGGAACGACCCGTTGGCGGAGACGGTCAGCGCGTTGCCGCCGTTGTCGTCGAGGACGACGCTGCTCCCCGCGGTGAGCCCCGAGACCGTGCCGCCGATCGTGAAGGATCGCGTGGCGCACGCCACGGCCACTCCGGTCACGTTGGTGCTCCCGACGGTGCCGGTACCGTTCGTGACGGTGCAGGTCTGGCTCGGGCCCGAGGGCTGCGTGAGAACGGTGACGGCGTAAGGCGAGCCGGTCGGCAGGCCCCCGCTGAACGCGAACGTGCCATTGGCCGTGAGAGCCAGGTTGTCGCCCGCTTCGTTCTGCAGCACCACGGTGGCTCCCGCCGCGAGGCCGGTGAGCGAGCCCGTGACCGCGAAGACGCCCCCCGCCGCCGCCTCGCCCGGCCCTCCGGTGTCGGCGGCGCTCCCCGTGTCCGGGGGCTCGGACGGAGCCGTGTCCGGCTCGGCGTCGGCGCCAGCGTCGGCCGACGCGTCGCCCGTGGGGCCCTGCCCGCTGCCGGTGTCGTCCGTGTCCGCGTCGCTCGTGCTCGAAGGGGAGCCTGTGTCGACGCTTCCGCCGGTGTCGCTTGCGGCTCCCGCGTCCGACCCCGCCGCCGTGTCGCTCGCGCTTCCCGTATCCGGTGGCAGCCCCGCGCCGTCCGCGCCTCCGGCGCCCGAGTCGCCCGTCGTCGTCAGCTCGTCGGCGGGCAAGGCGCCGTACTCCGTGCCGATGTACCCGCAGCCCACCAGCACGAGAGCAAGAAGGCTCGCAAGGTACGTACGCGACACGTGGGCCTCCGTTCCGTGGGGACGCGACGCCGGACGGCAATACGCGCAGTCTCAATCTACGGAGCCTCGGAATGTAGGTACAAGGGCCTTCGCAGCAGCGCTTTCTTTCGCGCCGGCGTACTGTCGTCCCACGATGACAAAGCCCCACCTCGCCCCTTGCCCGGCCTGCGGCCGCCACGTCCGCGTCAGCGAGCACGCGTGCCCCTTCTGCACGGCCGAGCTCGGAGACTCGCTTCGCGCCGCCCCGGGCCCCCGCCCGATCACGAGCCGTCTCGGCCGCGCGGCCCTCTTCGCGCTCGGCGCGTCCTCCATGTCGGTCGCCGTCGCGTGCGGTCCCTCGGCGCCTGCGCCGGTGGCCCCGGTGTACGGCGGCCCTCCCGTGACGCCGGCCCCCGGCGCCGGCGAGCCCACGCCGGCCGACGCGGGCACGAGCACCCTCGCGCCCGTGCAGGACTCGGGGGAGGCGCTGCCGCCGCGCCCGCCGATGGCGCTCTACGGCGGGCCTCCGCCGCGGTAGCTATTTCACCACCTTCACGGCGGTTTCTGCCCCCGGGGTCGTGACCTCGATCGTGACGGACGTGGGCGTGGCGCCCTTCAGCTTGGCCTTCGCCCTGGGCCCCATCGTCTTGCGAACGGCCCGCGTGGAGGCGCGCCGCGCGACCGCGACGATCTTCTGCTCCACGGTGAGCGGCGTGCGCTTCTTGGGCTGCGCGAGCCCGTACTGCGCGAGCGTGGCCGGCGAGTCGCCGTAGGCCACGCCGATGGCCGTGCGGAGCGTCGTCACGAACGCCTTGGTCTCGGCTTGCGCCTCGCGGTTGGCCTGCGCGGCCGCGAGGTAGGCCGCCCTCGCCTGGACGAAGGCGTTGCCGGCGTCGACCCTCCGCTGGACGACGGCGATGCTGTCGGCGGGGGCCACGGTCTTGCTGTTCATGAGGAGCGTGGGGAAGACGGACTCGTTCTTGACGAGGCCTTCGAGCAGCTCTGTGTCGACGCGGAGCTGCGCGGTCTTGACGTCGCTGGACATGGTTGCGGATTCCTTCGGGGACGGGGGGCGGCCGTGAGCCTGGAGCAGCGCGCTCCACGCATCGAGGGCCTCACTCCTTGAACCGGTGCCGATGGCATATTTGAAAACGGCGCCGTCATTTTGATGAGGAAGGCTCCCACGTGTCCCACAGGGGTCGCCATGGGCGTGAGGGCGCCCGGCATGTGGCTCGACGCCCCCTTTCTCTTCGGGAGAGCGGCCGGGATGCGGCTCATGACGGCCTCCCTGAGGCTCATGACGGCCTCCTCGAGGCTCATGAACGCGCCCGTGAGCCCCTCGCTGGCCGCCATGACGTTCAGGCTGACCGCCCTCCGCGCCCTCCCGGCCTTCCTCATGCTCGGGACGCCGCGCCAGCCGGTGGAGTAACCTCTCCTCGTGGCAAAAACGGCAAGCCTCACGCTCGACTTCCTCTGCGAGCTCCTCGAGGTCTCGGGCCTCATGACGCCCGGCCAGCGCCGCGAGGTGGAGACGCGCGGCCCCGTGGAGCAGGCGCGCATCGTCCGCGCGAAGGCGGGCGGTCCGCGCCCCCGCGGCGGCGGCCTCGACGACGTGCACCCGGCCGAGGTCATCGCCGTCATGAAGCTCTGCATCGGCGGCGACGAGCGGCTGCCGCTCAACGAGCGCACGATCATGCAGGCGGTCGCCAAGTACATCGGGCTGCCGTTCGTCGACCTCGATCCGTTGAAGATCGACGCCAAGCTCGCGCCCGCGCTCCTCTCGCGTCCCTTCGCGCGCAAGCACACGGCGCTCATCATCGCGTCGGACGAGCGCAACGTGACGGTGGCCGTCGCCAACCCGCTCGACCAGGGCCTCGTCGACGATCTGACGAACCACGTCCGCCGTAACCCGAAGCTCGTCATCTCGACGCCCAGCGAGATTCAAAGGCTCATCACCGACTTCTACGGGTTCCGCGGCGCCGTCGCCGCGGCCGAGGAGCAGGTGTCGGGCGGGGTCGACATCGGCAACCTCGAGCGCTTCGTCAAGCTCCAGCGCGTCGAGGAGATCGAGGCCAACGACAGCCACATCGTCGCCGCCGTCGAGTACATCCTGCACTACGCGCTCGACCAGCGCGCCTCCGACATCCACATCGAGCCGCGGCGCGAGCAGTCGGTCATCCGCATGCGGATCGACGGCGTGCTCCACCAGGTCCACACGCTCCCCAAGGGCGTCCACGGCGCGGTCGTGTCGCGCATCAAGACGCTCGCGCGCCTCGACATCGCCGAGAAGCGCCGGCCCCAGGACGGGCGCATCAAGACGGCCCGCGGGGACCGCGAGGTCGAGCTGCGGGTCTCGACCATCAGCGTCGCCTTCGGCGAGAAGCTCGTCATCCGCGTGTTCGATCCCGAGGCCGTGCTGCGCGGCCTCCAGGAGCTCGGCATGTTCGACGCGCAGCTCGAGGTCACGCAGACCTTCCTCGACCGCCCGAACGGCCTCATCCTCGTCACGGGCCCCACCGGCAGCGGCAAGACGAGCACCCTCTACGCCGCGCTCCGCACGGTCGCGCGCCCCGAGGTGAACGTCGTCACGATCGAAGACCCCATCGAGCTCGTGGTCGACGCCTTCAACCAGGTCGCCATCCAGACCAAGATCGGCCTCGACTTCGCCGAGGCGCTCCGCCACATCCTGCGGCAGGATCCGGACGTCATCATGGTCGGCGAGGTGCGCGATCCCGAGACGGCGTCGATCACGCTGCAGGCCGCCCTCACGGGCCACCTCGTCCTCGCGACCCTCCACACGAACGACGCCGCGACGGCCATCACGCGCCTCCTCGAGCTCGGCGTGGACCCCTTCATCCTCGCCTCCACGCTGGTCGGCGTCGTCGCGCAGCGCCTCGTCCGTCTCGTGTGCTCCAACTGCCGCGTGGAGACGTTCCTCACGCCCGACCAGCTCTCGCTCATCGGCCTCGACATCCACGCGCTCGAGTCGCAGGGCGAGTCTCCGCAGCTCCAGGTCGCGTTCGGCGAGGGCTGCGTGAAGTGCCGGTCGACGGGCCTCGTCGGGCGCACGGGCGTCTTCGAGGTCCTCGCGGTGGACGACAAGATCCGAAAGCTCATCACCGCCAAGGCGTCCGCGAAGGACATCCTGAAGCAGGCGAAGAACGACGGTCTTCTCACGCTCCGCGAGGCCGCGATCAAGAAGCTCGCGAAGGCCCAGACGAGCTTCGACGAGGTCCTGCGCGTGACGGTGGAGAACTAGCCCTCACGGCCCCTGAGGCCCCGCGTCGGGGCCCCCGTCCGCGTCGTCCGTGCCCGCGTCGACGAGGAGCGAGGGGTCTGCGTCGGGCTCCGGCGCTGCGGCGTCGGCTCCGGGCGGCGCGGCGTCGTCGGCGGAGGCGTCGGGCCCGGGCGGCGCGGCGTCGGAGCCGGCGTCCGCGCCCGCGTCCTCGCCGTCGCACGTGCCGTCCGCGCCGCACGTGAGGCCCGGGTTGCACTCCGTGTCGTCCACGCACGGCTGGCCTGCCTGGCCGGCCCCGCCGTCCTCGGCGTACTGGCACGTGCCGTCCGCGCCCGGCGTGCCGTAGCTCGGAGCCTGGCACACGAGCCCCGGTCCGCAGAAGACCGGCGGCGCGAGGCCCGCGCCGCACTCGTCGTTGATCTGCCCCGTGCCGACGGAGTCGGCCGCGTGCGAGCTCGCCGCACCGTCGCCGAGCGAGCTGCAGGCGAACATGGTCAACGCGGTCACGATGCCGAGCCCGAGTAGCTTGATGCTTCGAAGGGTGTTCATGGGAGACCTTTGCGCTCGGATGATCATCAGTTGGTCACGTTGCAGCGGCCGGGGAAGTCCGGGATGACGCACGCCGCCTGCGGCAAGGTCGGGTCCTGGACCTGCGGGTTCACGCCGAGGCCGTTCGGGGCGAGCTGGCCCGTGAGGTAGAAGCGGAAGCTCTCCTGGTAGAGCTGCCGGAAGTAGTGGTTCCAGTTCTCCGGGGCCCCGTCGAGGTAGTTCTCGGGGTCGGTCATCGCGTGACCCACGTTGAGCGCGACCGGGTAGGTCGCCGTCTGGTGGATCGAGGTGGCGGGGGCCGCGCCGCCGAGCGCGGACGTCAGGTCGGCGTTCAGCGTGCCGACGAAGGCGTTGGTGGCGGTGTTGTCGGCCGAGTCGTCGGCGGCCGTCATGACGGTCGCGGTCGGGATCTGCCCGATCTTCGCGTGGTTGTTCTGCACCCACTGGCCGAGCGCGAGGTTCGCGGCGACGGCGGCGGGCGAGAAGGCGATGTCGTGCGGCGTCCAGACGATGGGATAGTTGCCGGGGCTGACCGAGTTGATGTTCTGGTCGAGCCCGCCCACCATCTTGAGCTGCTCGTTGTTGCTCGCGCTGATCGACTGGAGCCAGGGCGAGTGGTTGAGCACCGCGCGCACGTTCGCGCCGCCGTCGTTCTCGGCCACCGCGAAGGCGACCTGCCCGCCGACCGACAGCCCGTGGAGGAACACCGGGCCGCCGAGCGGCGCGATGTCGGCGATGCGCGCCGCGCCGTCGCGGACGTAGTCGAAGAAGTCGGCGGTCCCGGCCGCGGCCAGCATCTTCTGCGCGCGCGTCGGGGCGTCGTCGCCGGGCGCCACCTGCGTCCCGTCCGTCGCCGGGTTACGCACGTTGAAGACCTGCGCGAAGGCCGCGCTCGACGGGTCCGGGTTGGCCCACGCCGCGGTCCACTGCGCGAGCTGTGGCCCGAGGACGCTCTCGATCGTCATCTGCTGCGCGGGCGAGAGGTTGCTCGGGCTCGTCCCCTGCTCGAGCGTCGTGAGGATGGGGGCGAGCGTCGTCTGGTTCGCGGCCACCAGCGCCTCGACCTGCGACGCGAAGGCGGGGTTGTAGTCGAGGCGCGGCCAGAGCGCCGTCGAGTCGCCGCCCGCGGCCTGCACGTTGTCGACGCTCTTGTTGTTCTGGTTGACGATGAACTGGTCGGCCAGAAACACGTTGTAGATGTTGAAGCCGCTGTGAAAGAGATACGACGCGAGCTTGCCCTGCTGGTGCGGCCGATCGGCCATGCCGTGGAACAGGATGACGGTGCCGTAGATGGGCTGGCCGGCCGCGTGAAAGAGGCAGTAGGGCTGCGGGATGCCGCGACCGGCGTTGATCTCGGTCTGCGAGTAGAGCTCGTGGCGGCGCATGTTGTCGCCGAGGGCGTTGATCGTCGCGAGGTAGGTGTTGATGTTGACCGTGGCGGTCGCGATCTGGTCCGACGTGGGCGTGATGGTGGCCTGCGGGTCCTGGACGAGGGCGCCGTTGACCACGATCTTGCGGGTCACGAGCGTCGGATCGACGGTCGAGAAGGCCGTGTAGCCATCCGCGGTGATGGGCTCGTTCACCACGCAGCCCGTCGAGGGGACGGCCTCGTCCGCCTGCGCCGCCGCGGACCCGGCGTCGTCGGGCCTCGCGCCGCACGCGGTGAGCCCTCCCCCGAAGGGAGCGGTCACAGAGACCCCGAACAGCACCGTCGCAGCAAGACGAAGACCGATGACCCGCATGTTGAGAGACCTCCCGTGTGGGTAGATGTCATCAGCACGCACCGTGCCGTTGAACTCGTACGGCCAAGCTGCGAGCCGGCTCGCGAAGGAGCGGGGTCTTCTCGCCTCCGGCCCGTGGCGGGCAAGCCGGAAAAGGAGCGTGCTTTCCGGGTCTTGATGGCTGCCGTCGCTCCGTCGTCCGCGGCGCCCGCGAGCTTTCGCGAGGTCGCGACGCGGCGCGAGCGCGTCGCCGTGGGGCGACAGCCTGATGGTCGGGCGCGATCCGTCCCCCTGGTCGCGGATCGAGCAGATCTCACCGGTGCAGCGCGGATCGCGTCGCGCACGGCAACTTGCACGCGCCCGAGGCCGGTGGGTTAGCCTTGCCGGTCCATGGCGAGTGACCGGTTCACGACGGAGCTCCTCGCGCGCATCGCGGCGGGCGTCCCCCTGCACTACCACGTGGCGCTCGAGGACGGGCGCGCGGGCGCCGCCGTCCTCGCCGCCGTCGCCACCGACCGCGGCGTCCGGAGGGCCGCGTAGCGCGGCCACGACGGCAGCGCGAGCCTCCGGCCTGCGGCGCTCGCGATCCAGGCGCCGTTCACCCCCGAGAAGCCCGTCCGCGTCCTCTGCGATCTGCACCCGTTCGCCTCCGACCCTCACGTCGTGCGCGCGCTCCGGGACTTCGCGCTGGGCGCGCGCGCCGCCGGGGCGACGATCATCGTCCTCTCGCCGGTGCTCGCGCTCCCCATCGAGCTCGAGCGCGACGCGGCGGTCATCGACCTGCCGCTGCCCGACGCCATCGAGGCGGGCATCGTGTTCGACGTGGAGCTCGCCAAGGTCGCCTCCGCCCGCGGCTTCCGGCGGGACGTGTTCATCCGCGCGGCGCTCGGCCTGACGCGCGGCGAGATCGCGCGCGCCTACCGGCTCGCCTCCAACGAGTACGACCCCGTCCGCGCGCTCGAGCGCGTGGTCGCGGAGAAGAGCGCCGCCCTCCGCCGCAGCTCGACGCTCGAGCTCATCGCGCCCGACGTGAAGCTCGAGGACGTGGGCGGGCTCGAGGTGCTCAAGGCCTGGCTCCGCGCCCGCGTCCTCGCATTCGACGAGGGGGCGCGCGCGTTCGGGCTCGCCGAGCCGCGCGGGATGCTCGTCTGCGGGGTGCAGGGCTGCGGCAAGTCGCTCGTCAGCAAGGCGGCGGCGCGCGTGCTCGGCCTGCCGCTCGTCCGGCTCGACTTCGCGGACGTGTTCGCGATGGCCTCGCCCGAGCACGCGCTGCGCGAGGCCCTCCGCGTGACCGAGGCGGTCGCGCCCGTCGTCTTGTGGGTCGACGAGATCGAGAAGGGGCTGGGGGAGGGGACGAGCGACGCCGGGCAGGCGCGCGTGTTCGGCGCGTTCCTCACGTGGCTCCAGGAGCACCGCTCGCTCGTCTTCGTCGCGGCCACGGCCAACGAGGTCGAGCGCCTGCCCCCCGAGCTCTCCCGGCGCGGCCGCTTCGACGAGATATTCTTCGTCGACCTGCCGTCGCCCAAGGAGCGCCAGGACATCCTGCGTCTCCAGGTGACGAGGCGCGGTCGCGACCCGCTCGCCCTCGGGACCGACGCGCTCGGCGAGGAGCTCGAGCACTTCTCGGGTGCCGAGCTCGAGCAGGTGGTGACGAGCGCGCTCTTCCGCGCGTACGCGAACAAGCGCGAGCTCGCCGCGCCCGACCTGCGCGCCGCCGCCCGCGAGACGACGCCGCTCGCCGTCCTCTACGAGGAGAAGATCCAGGCGCTGCGCGCGTGGGGCAAGGCGCGCGCGCGCCGGGCGTCGGCGGACCGCAGGACGCTCGATCTCTTCGGCGATTGATGCGGCGCGGACAGCCCGCGCTCACCGGTCCGACGCGAAGACGACCTTCCCCACCTTCTTCTCCTCGTCCGACGCTGCCTCGCGCTCGGCCTCGAGCGCGGCTGCCTCGGTCTCGAGGTCGACGAAGCGGTAGCGGATGTCGCCCGTGTCCTCCTGGATCTCGACGTCCCCGCCGAGCTCGACGACACGCTTGGTGAGCTCCTTCGGCTCGGGCGGAGAGCCCGCCGCGCGCGTCCAGGCGTCGA